>Ga0207850_100076_pt1 | contig 105529 bp, 111 predicted proteins | sample 23E2SouthBayCA_FD_187746 | JGI IMG/M metagenome (GOLD analysis project Ga0207850, IMG submission 187746) | Aerobic enrichment media microbial communities from Eden Landing Ponds, California, USA - A23 E3 (3) (SPAdes) | ecosystem: Environmental > Aquatic > Marine > Unclassified | place...
CTGTGTTCGGGTGAACCGTTCTGTGACTGTGTTCGGGTGAACCGTTCTGTGACTGTGTTCGGGTGAACCGTTCTGTGACTGTGTTCGGGTGAACCGTTCGGTGACAGCGTGCATTCACTCGCCACGCTCGCTAGCGGATGAGATGATGCCTCCTAGCAGGACGACCGATCACTGAAAGCCCTCGCCACGCTCGCGGGTGCTGTGCAGGATATCCTCACTTCGCTCGGATAGTGCCCGCGCAGCACCCGCGACCGCGACTCGCCCTTTTATTCCCCCAGGTCCGCTACAGCACGGCATCGAACCACACGCCTCCCCAGCCGACTCCCTCGTTCGCTCCGCTCACTCAGTCGTCCCTCGCACAGTGTCGTCGCTCGCCTTCGCTCGCGACAGCGCGCGCCACCGCCGTTGCCCTACTGACGAATGGTTCCGACTCCGGAGGCAGTGATCAACATTTAAGCCGCGTGGTAACGCACCACGAGGTATGCAACGAGTAGGCTTGATCGGGAGTGGCGTCATGGCCACGACCCACGCCGGCAGCTACGCGGAGATCGCCGACGCCGAGATCGTCGCCGTCGCGTCGACGGGCGACAACCGCGACGAGTTCGCCAGCGAGCACGCCCCCGGTGCCGAGACGTACGACGACGCCGAGACGATGCTCGCCGAGGCCGACATCACGATGGTCGACGTGTGTACGCCGACACCGACACACCACGGCTTCGCCACCGCGGCGGCCGAGCGCGATCTCGCGGTCTTCTGTGAGAAGCCGATGACCCGGACGATGGAACAGGCCGACGACCTCGTCGAGACCATCGCCGAGACGGGCGTGCCGGCGTCGGTCGGGCACGTCCTGCGATTCTTCCCCTCCTACGTCACTGCCAAGGAGCGTATCGACGCGGGCGAACTCGGCGAGCTGGGGACGATGCGGGCCGAACGGCTCTCTTCCCCACCGAAATACGGCGCGGACAACTGGTTCAGCGACTTCGAGCAGAGCGGCGGCGTCGTGCTGGACATGGCGATCCACGACCTCGATTACCTGCGCTGGGTCGTCGGCGAGGTCGACCGGGTGTTCGCCCGCTCGGAAGAGTGGGACGCCGACGGCCACCGCTACCAGCACGCCGGCGTGGACCTGCGCTTCGAGGACGGCACCGCGGGCTACGTCGAGGCCTCGTGGGGCTACCCCGACGAGATGGATTTCACGACCGCCTTCGAGTTTGCCGGCGACGACGGCTCCCTGGAGTACGACACCCGCGACGAGCGCCCGGTCGATTTCACGGGCGACACCGGCGGCGAGATGGACCCCGCCGCCGGCGCCTTCCGCGTGAGTCCCTACACGCGTGAACTGCGCCACTTCGTCGAGTGTGTCGAGACCGGCGCGGAACCGGCGGTCACCGTCGAGGACGGCCGGGAAGCGGTTCGGATCGCGCTCGCCGCCAACGAGTCCGCAGAGCGCGGTGAACCCGTGCAGGTCGCGGAGGTGGGACGATGACGGAGCTTGGTATCCTCTCGGTCGAGCACCTCCACGCCGACGCCTACGCCGGCGCGCTGGCCGAGATCGAAGACGCCGACCTGGTTGGCATCGCCGGTGCGGACGAACACGAGGAGACGACGGCGGAGAAGGCCGAAGAGTACGGCGTCGACCACCTCGCGCCCGACGACCTCCTCTCGCGCGTCGACGCCGTCGTCGTCTGCTCGGCTAACGCCGCCCACCGCGAGTGGGTCGAGCTGGCGGCCGAGGCGGGCGTCGACGTGCTCTGTGAGAAGCCGCTCGCGCCGACCGTCGAGGACGCCCAGGCCATGGTCGACGCCTGCGACGACGCCGGGGTGCATCTGGGTGTCGCGCTCCCGCTCCGATTCAACCAGCCGCTTCTGAACGCCCACGACGCCTTGGAAGTCGGCCAGCTTGGCGATCTCAAATTCCTCAGTGGCACCAACCGCGGGCAGATGCCCGGCGGCTGGTTCGCCGACCCCGAACGATCTGGCGGCGGGGCAGTGATGGACCACAGCGTCCACATTCTCGACGTGGTGCGCTGGCTCACCGGCGAGAACGTGGCGGAGGTGTACGCCGAGACCGGGACGCGCTTCCACGACATCCCCGTCGAGGACGTGAACCTGCTGTCGATGGAACTGACCGACGGCACGCAGTTCACGCTGGACGGCTCCTGGAGCAAGCCCGACGAGTACGACACCTGGGGCGGCGCGACCCTGAAGCTCGTCGGCGACGACGGCGTGCTCGAAGTGGACTGCTTCGACCAGACGATCAAGCAGACCCGCGACAGCGGTGACCCCGGCGTCCACCAGCTGTTCTGGGGGCCCGACGCGGACCGCGGACTGGTCGAGGACTTCGTCGCCGCCGTCCGCGAGGACCGCCCGCCAGAGAAGACCGGTGCACACGCAGTCCACGACATCGAGGTGATTCAGGCGGCCTACGAGTCGGCCGAGCGGGGCGAACCGGTCGCGGTCAGCGAGGTCGTCTGACGTGGTCTCGGATCCGGCCGACATCGAGGACCGCGCCTGGGTCGAGCACCGCCGGCCGCCGATCGCGGACATCGACGAGGAACTGTGGTTCGCCGAGGACCCCGAGACGGAGTGTGCCGGCGTCGGCAGCGTCGAGGCCGAAGCGGTCGGCAACCTCGTTGCCGTCGTCACCGAGTACGAGGCCGAAACCGATCCCGGCCTCCCCCGGATGAAACTCCCGGGCGACACCCTCGCGCGCCCCTCGAAGGGCGCGGCCGGGCCGACCGCGAACGTCATCGAACGCCTGCGGTCGCTGTTCTGAGGAGGCCGGCTTCCCGCGCTGTCGCGGTGCGGTACGGACGCGTGATTCGCCCGATCGGGTGGCGCTACGCGCCACCGATTGCGCGAACGGTGAAGCCGTGAGCGCGGGGCGAATCCGGGGAGGTGTGGGGCCCCTCTCGCGAGCGCGTTCCGTTACGCTCGCACACTACAGACTCACGGTGCGGCCCTGGTGGAGTGAACGGGCCGAGGGCGTTCAGCAGTCGCTGACCTCGTCGCGTCGACCGCGGCCCAGTCAGATCACCGGTTCTGGACACGATAGATCCCGATCGACCAGTTCCCGCCGGTCGTCTTGCCGTCGACGGGGACGACGTTCGGGCCGCCGGTGTACGCCAGCGCGGGGTCGACGTGGTGCATCCCGTCGGCGCGCCAGGCGAGGCCGTCCCCCTCCGATCGACTGGCTTCGATGATCGGCGAGGCGTCGATCTCGCGGTGGCTGTACGATTCCCGCGTCAGTTCCGTGACCCGAAACGCCCGAACCTTGTCCCCGTAGGTCCGCGCCACGTCCTGGAAGAAGCAGTACAGCCCGTCGTCGAGCACGACGGGGCGGCCCGCAGGCCGTCGGTTTCGAGCGGCAGTCGCGACCGGACTCGCGGGGTGTTCGGTCCAGTCGCCCTCCCTGAGCGAGTCGGCGTAGTGCAGGCGTGTCCCGAAGACGGACTCCTGTTCGATCGAGAACGTGTACCACGTGTCGCCGACCTTCACCGGCGTCGGGTCGCCGAAGTGCTCGTTGATCACTGCGCGCTCGGCCAGCACCCACTCGGATGGGAACGGATCGGCGCGGTAGATGCGAAACTCCGGGACGCCGTTGTAGTCGTAGGTCGCCTTGTCCGGAGTCATGTACCACTCGCCCTCCCAGCGGCACACGAGGGGGTAGGCGAGGTGGTAGGGATCGTCGAGTACGATGCCCTGGTAGGTCCACTCCAGCCCGTCCGGACTGGTCGCGTGGCCGATGTCGGCGCTGTCGTCAGCTTCGGGGACGTACTGGACCTCGAAGAACAGGTGATAGGTGTCCTCGGCGACGGCGACGAACGGGTCGGCCACGTAGTCGGCGAAGGGCTCGTCGGTCACGTCGTCGGCCGTCAGGACCGGATTGGTCACGTCGGGATGCGGTTCGAGGGCGGGGGGCACGTCGGTCGTCGTCTCGCCGGGATAGGGGCCGGCCGTGCGGACCGAACAGCCGGCCAGTGTCGCGGCTGTCGCGCCAGCCGCCGCCAGGAAGGCGCGCCGACCGAGTGGTCGCGTCGCTCGCTCGCTGGGCATGGCCGTATGTCAGTCCCCGCCGATAAGTAGGTGGCGGGGCCTGTCACCACTGTGGACGTCACTGGCCCGTCGATAGCTTCTTACTCGTCCCCTCGCCAGTCGTAGCCATGCAGATCACGAACGTCGAGGCGACGACGGTCGACGTCCCGCTCGTCGGTCTGGACGAGCACCTCGGGATCGGACCGTACGTCACCAACCACGGTCGGGTCGAGTCGATGGAGCGTGTCCTCGTCCGGGTCGACACTGACGCTGGCATTTCGGGCTGGGGCGAGATGCGCGTGTTTCTCTCGCCGGAAGCGACGGAGTCGGTCATCGAGGACGGCGTCGCCCCGCTCGTCGAGGGCCAGTCGCCCTACGAGACCGAACGACTGCGCCGGCAGGTGTTCATCGAGTACGCCAACGCCGACCTCTTCTTCGCCGCCGTCGAGACCGCCTGCTGGGACATCGTCGGCAAGGACGTTGGTAAACCGGTCTACGAACTGCTGGGCGGGTGGACCGCGCCGAGCCAGACCACCCAGCGCCACCGGGACGAAGAAGTCGGGGACGAGGATGCGACGACCGACAGCAGTCCCCGAGACGTGCCCGTCGCGTTCTGTCTGGGCATCCTCCCGCCCGAGGAGTCCCGGGCCAAGGCCGAAGAAGCCCTCGACGCCGGCTTCTCCGTCCTCAAGACCAAGGCCGGCCGCGACTGGCGACAGGACGTGGCCCGCATCGAGGCGATGCACGACGCGGTCGACGGTCAACTGGAGTTTCGACTCGACCCGAACCAGGGGTGGACGCTGGACCAGGCCGTCCGCGTCGCCGCCAAACTGGAAGATGCGGGCATCTACCTCCAGTACATGGAACAGCCGATCCGGGTCGACAACCATCGCTCGCTGGCACGCCTGCGCCAGCGGACGCGCCAGCCCATCGCCCCCAACGAGGACACCTACATCTCCCACAATTGCAGAGAGCTGATCGAGGCCGGCGCGATGGACGTGGCCGTGCTGGATCTCACGCCCGCCGGCGGCATCGCCGGCCTCCGCCAGCAGGCCGCCATCGTCGAGGATGCGGGCGTCCCCGCTGCCCACCACTGCGCGTTCGATCTGGGAATCAGAACGGCGGCGATCCTCCACGCTGTCTCCGGCATTCCGGGCTTCTCGCTGCCGCCCGACTCGACGTACTACGCGTGGGAGGGCGACGTGCTCGAAACGCCGCTGACGGTCGCGGACGGAGCGCTCTCGGTCCCCGACGGTCCCGGACTCGGGATCGAGGTTGACGAGGACGCGATCGAACAGTATCGGGTCTGATACGGACAGTTGTCGGTCTTTCCCAGATCAACCGCACGAAGTCGTGCGGTCGACTGGGGAAACGTCTACAACTGTCCGTATGAGGGCGACGAGATGTCCGCTGCTGGCCGGTGAACCGAACGCCGCTGACCACTATCCGTCGAGTATCCGTCCGGTTCTCTGTCGGCCGCTGACGAGACCGACTGGTCGGACTTCAGCGAGCGCCTCGCTGCACAGGGGCCCCGCTGGGACATCCTGGACGTGAACTTCTACCGGTCGCCGCAGGTTCCCTGGCCGGGCGGCGAACGGTCTGGGGGGATTTGAACGGCCGAACGTTCAAGCCCCGCGCGAACGACCCACATTCATGGTCGAACTCACACTGGCAGATCGGCCGGCGATCGTCACCGGGGCATCGCGAGGTATCGGCCGAGCGATCGCCGAGAAGTTCGCGCAGGCGGGCGGGGATGTCGCCATTTGCTCGCGCTCGCTGGACGGCGTCGAACCCGTCGCCGAGGAATTGACCGACGAGTACGGGGGTCGGGTCGTCCCGGTCGCCTGTGACGTGACCGACCGCGGAGAGGTCAGGAACCTCGTGGACCGCGCTATCGACGAGTTCGGCGACGTACGCGTGCTCGTGAACAACGCCGGCGGCGGCGTCGACGCCGACGACCTCCTCCACCGCTCGGACCCCGAGACCTGGACCGACGCCGTCGAACTGAACCTGACCGGACAGTACAACGTCACCCGCGAGGTCCTGCCGGCGATGGTCGCCGCCGGCGGCGGGTCGATGGTCCACGTCGGCTCGGTCAACGGCCTGCACGGCATCGCGCTGGCGGGTTACTCGGCGGCCAAGAGCGGCCTGCTGGCGCTGTCGCGGAACGTCGCGACCCACTACGGCCAGCACGGGGTCCGCTCGAACGTCCTCTCGGCGGGGACCATCGAGACCGAGGCCCGGCAGGCGGAGATGGCCCGGAAAGAGGACACCGACGACACCCGCCAGCGCTGGCTCGACCAGTACCCGGTCGGGCGGTTCGGTCGTCCGGAAGAGGTCGCCGACACCGCGCTGTTCCTGGCCTCCGAGCGCGCCGGGTTCGTCACCGGTACGAACGTCGTCGTCGACGGCGGCCTGACCTGTGGTCTGCCGACATCCTTCGTCAACGATGTCTACGACGCCGACGAGGTTCCCGACAGAGAGTGGTAGAACGAGGGAAATCTATCGAAAAATAGGTTTGGTTGTAGAATACCAGACTCAAATTGGCGAATTTCTCAGTCTATATCTGATGTCCAATTCTAAAAATCTGAACTTGATACTGCAATCCAAAAGATCAACCCTATCTGACCACTTCCATCTGCGTCTGACTCACGTATAGTAACAACGCGAGCCCGAGGATCAGCAGCGAGTACGCGCCTGCAGCGGTCAGCGCGGCCGTCTCGTCGGTGTACTCTCCCGTTCGAAAGACGATCGCTTTCCGCACCAGTGCGATGATCCCCGTGAGGATCACGAGGCGGACGATCCGGCGCGTGTCGTTCGACCGGACGTAGGCGACGACGGTCTGGTACACCTCGACGATAATAAACAGCAACAGTGCGGTGTCGATGAAGCCGACGACGACGAGGGGATCGCTGATGGAGCCGTCGAGGACGGCCCCGACGATCTGGCCCCCGAGGTCGAGGACGCCGATGGCGAAGAGGATCACGAGGACGTAGGCCGCGACGACCTCGATGCCGCGCATGAGCCGTTCCGAGGCCTCGACCGACCGCTCGATCGCCGTCGCGTCGGTCGACGCGGTCGACTCCTCGGCCCCGCTCTCGCTGGCCATACACGAACGTACGGTTCCAGCGGTAAGAAGGCGATACCAACGCTGAGTGGGCCTGCAGCCCGCGTTACCGAACGTGGCTTGGATTGTGCCAGCCTCACTCGGCCGCGGCGAGGATCGTATCCAGCAGCGTTAGCTCTTGAGTCAGTTCGTCGTCGCCGACGGCTCCGATTTCGTTGCTGAAGTGCGCACGGAACGTCCGGATGCGCTCCGGGTAGGGTGGCGTGACCGTCAGCGGGTCGGACGTCTGCTCCCAGCGGCCCAGGTGCTCGTCGGCCGGCGGTTCGATCCCGTCGTCTTCCTCGACCGGAACGGCCTGCCGGTCGCGCTCGTAGATCATCCAGCGCTTGAGCAGGTCGGCGTAGCGAGAGAGCAGGACGGCCTTGCGCACGCCGCTGTTGGCGAACTGCTCGTCCTCGCCCGACGGGAACTCGATGGTCGAGGTGGCCTCGCGGCTGGTGCCGTCCCGCTCCTCCCAGCTCGCCCGCAGGGTCATCGCTGCGGCGTCGGACTGCCTGTCGACCTGCACGAGGACGACGCCGCCGCGGGAGCGCCCGCCCTCGCTGGGCGAGGCGAACAGCGTGTTGACGGACATGATCTCGCCCGTCGCCTCCTCGGCCGCAGTAGACCCATAGACTTTCCGAATGTCGTACCCCTCGGCGTCGAGTTCGAGACTCAGATCGAACACCAGCGGTGTCACCATGTACTGGAACTGTTCGCCCATGCGCTCCTCGAACTCCTCGGCGGAGTGGACGCCGTAGTAGTTGGCACCCCGTACCGCCGTCAATTCGTCGACGAGTTCGGCGTTGAAGTCGACCCCGACGCCGACGAACGTGGCGTGGATGTTGTCTGCGGCGTTGGTCTCCAGTTCACCGCGCAGGCCGCCACTGGAGGTGTCGCCGAGGTTGGGCATCGCGTCCGTCAGGACGATCATCCGGTTCTCGAATTCGGACTGGTCGGCGTCACTGTACTCGCCGAGCAGTTCCGTCGCCGCGTCGAGGCCGGCGTCGAGGTTCGTGCCGCCTCGCGGTTCGATGTCTTCCTGGATGTGCGTGCGAATCGCGTCCATGTCCGTGGCGTTGACCTGCCGCAGCGGCTTGGCGACGTGGCCCTCGTTGCTGTAGAGGACGACGCCGAGCCGGTCGCCGGGTCTGAGCTGTTCGGTCAGCGTCACCAGTGCGTCCCTGGCGACTTCGATCTTGGGGCGCTCCGTGGTTCCCTCGACCTCGCGGCGGTTTCCGTACTGGTCGTAGTAGTACTCCGAGAACGGCGAGGACATCGATCCGGAGATGTCCAGCACGACGACGAGGTTCAGGCGCTTGCGGTCGAACTCGCTGCTGGCGATGCCCGAGTCCAGTCCGACGGTCAGGTAGCGCTCGGTCTCGCCGCTCAGCGGATCGGCCGACACTGCCGGCGCGTAGGTCGGGCAGAACGTCGACGAGCAACTGCCGTCGCCACCGGTGTCGAAGTAGTAGTTGTAGAACAGGCCCTCGTAGGAGAGGCTCTCGGGGGTCGGCAGGTACCCTTCCTCGACGTTCCGCCGGAAGGTCGCGATGTCGGCCGCGCCGCCGGCAGAGAGGCCGATCGATCCGCCGTCGCCACCGCTGGCCTCCATCGCGACCCCCGTTGCCTGTGCCGTCGCGGTCGCGCCGCCGTGGCCACCCCCCAGCATCTTGTCGGGATCGAACTGCCAGTCGTCGATCTTCTCGACCGGCGTGAGCGTGTCGGTGGCGGTGTCAGTCGGTGGCTCGGTCTGTGGGTCGCGAGGCGTCTGAGGGTCGTCGGGTGATCCTGCTTCGGTGCCCGGACTCGCCAGTGATGCACAGCCCGCGACCGCACCGGTCGCGCCCGCCGCCAGCAGGCGGAGGTAGCGTCGTCGTGAGTCGTTCGGTGGCATATCCGCTCCATCGAACTCCTGTCAGTAATAAACGAGCTACACTCAAAACGCGGTTGTAGCGATTCTCACGCCACGTGTTCGCACGCGCTCGATCCCGTTTCGGACGCTTTTTGCCGCTGGACGAGCAAGCGTGTGTACCGAATGATCTCCAAGGGCTGCGAGCAGTGCGCTGAAGGCGGCAAGATGGTCATGTTCGTCTACGGGTACTGCGACCAGCGGGACTGCTTCTACTGTCCCCTTGGGGAGAACCGTAAGAACGTCGATCAGGTGTACGCCAACGAGCGACCCGTCGAATCGGACGAGGACGTGATCGCCGAGGCGAAACTGATGGACGCGCTGGGCACCTCGATCACCGGCGGCGAACCACAGGAGGCGCTGGATCGCACCTGTCACTACCTCGAACTCCTCAAAGACGAGTTCGGCGAGGACCACCACACCCACCTCTACACGGGTATCACGGGCGGCCGCGAGAACATGCGCCGCCTGAGCGAGGCGGGCCTGGACGAGATTCGCTTTCACCCGCCGCTCGAACAGTGGGGCGACCTCCACGGCACCGAGTGGGAGGAGATCCTCTACATCGCTCGCGAGGAGGGGCTCACGCCGGCCTTCGAGATCCCCGGCATCCGTGCCGAAGAGGAGTTCCTCGAATTCCTCGACGAGGGCGCGGCCGACTTCTGTAACATCAACGAGTTCGAGATGTCCGACGGCAACTTCCGCCGGATGCAGGAGGAAGGCTTCGAGCGCAAGGAAGACCACATGAGTGCCGTCGAGGGCAGCCACGAGATCCTGGAGACGATGGGCGACCACGAACGGGTGTACTTCTGTACGAGCGTCTTCAAGGACGCCGCCCAGCACCGCTCGCGGATGAAGCGCATGGCCCGCACCATCCGCCGGGAGTTCGACGAGGTCACCGACGACGGCACGCTCGTCTACGGCAAGGCCTGGGTCGGCGCGGACCGCCTCGACGAACTGGGCGTGCCCGAGGAGTTCTACGCCGTCAAATCCGACCACGTCGAACTGGCCTGGTGGCTCTTAGAAGAGATGGTCGAGGAGGGCGACGTGGACAAGGGCGAGATCGTCGAGCAGCATCCTACCTACGACGGAACTGTCGTCGAGCGGACGCCGCTGTCGTCCGGAACTGGTGCGGGTTCGGGACAGTCGGCGGCGGGCGACTGAGCGTTCGGCGAGCGAAGCGAGGCGATTCACCGATGGCGAGCGGAGTGAGAAATCTGTGTCAGAACCAACGGAGCGGTATCAAATTCCGAAACGTCTGACACATCTTTATGGTTCTTGTATGTGGATGACACGAACATGGCAACAACTTCGGAGGGCTTGCCTCCGGCGTCAAACGACGACCGACCACCGAGTACCGCGATCGTCGATGCAGTCAGTGAGCGTGCCGACACGGCAGTGACGGAACTGCCGCCGTTGTACGACGTGGTCGATCCCGACGCGCTCGACGCGCTGTTCGCGGGGAGTGAGACGTTCGGCGTCGTGACTTTCGAGTACGCGGGCTACGACGTGACCGTCCGAGCGGACGGCGTGGTCGACGTGTCCGAGATCGAGTGAGACGGAGTACTGTAGATGCGTACCGGCGATAGTCGCTACGGGAGAGACGATCGTCGGTAACGACCGACAACGTTCCGTATGAGCATCCGGGCGACCGAGCGGTCCGAAGGACCCGGCAGGTCGCCGGGGAGACTCGCTTCGAGCGTGCAGAACGCCCGGTTCCCCGGAATCGCCGTGGGCGATTCCGGCCTTTTTCACCCATGTTTTTGCCGGCAGTGGTTCGAGCGCGCCGAAAGGCGCGACTCGAACCCGACCGGGAAAAAGATGGTTGGCTAGAAGTCGACGTCCGCGTCCTCTTCCAGCGACCCGATGTCCTCGGTCGCCTCTTTGAGTCCGTCGTCGCGGACGGCGTCGGTCATCACCGTCGAGATGCCGGCGTCGTGGAGCACGTCCTCGTACTCGCTCTGGAAGCGGTGGCTGACCTGGCGGGCCTGTGTCTGGGCGGTGACGACCCGCTGATAGCGCCGAAGCTGGGCGTCCGAGAGGTCGAACTCGTCGGCGAGGGCGTCGAGGTCGGTGTCGGGGTCGCGCAGACGAGCGAGATCGAATGGCGCGTCGGTGTCGCTCTCGCGCAGGAGGTGCAGTGCCGTCCGGGCCCTGAAGACGGTCGCCTCGTCCGTCTCGACGGTCGCTGCGATCTCAGCGTCCGAGCCGCCCTCGTAGTAGCGCCGGACCACGGTCACGAGCGCGTCGTCGTCGAGGTCGGTGTCGAACTCGAAGCGCGCGCGCAGACGGTCGATCACCGCGAGCAGACGCTCTTCGACCCCGTCCTCGTCCGAAAGCAGGGAGCCGTGGCCCGCCTCCTGTCGTTCGGTGACGGTGTCCTCGCCGGCCACGTCGACGAAGATGTCTCGGAGCTCCTCGGTTTTCTCGTCCATGTAACTGACTCGCTTGGAGGTGGGTCGGGATATAGCTGTTGGGCCGCTGGCCTGTCTCGATACGGAACCGGGTGGGGCCGATCCGCGTAAAACTCCAAACACTCCCATCGTTCCCGCAAGACGGCGCCGGTCCGGAGCAAAGTATAAGGGCCAGCCAGTTCGTGTTAGCACATGCCAATACCGCTCCAGACGACCACACGACCGACGTTCTGGCAGATCGGTTCGGTGGGGAAGGCCGTCTTCTACTATCTCGCCGCGGTGGCGTTGCTCGTCGCCCTCTACGGGATTTACGAGCGCGTGACGCGGTACGCTGGCGGGAGCGAGGACCCGTTCCCGCGCCTCGACGAGTTGCCCAACCGGATCGTCGCGGGCGCGTGGGTTGCCGCCTCGAACGTCAAGCAGTACGACCGGGACATCGTGGGCGGGCTGATGCACACGCTGATCTTCTGGGGCTTTCTCACGCTGTTGATCGGAACCACCATTCTGGGCATCGACATGGACCTCTACCAGCCGCTGACGGGTGACTCCTTCTTCGTCGGCGACTTCTATCTCTCCTACTCGCTGGTGATGGACGCGATGGGGCTGCTCTTCGTCGTCGGGCTGGGCGTGGCGCTCTGGCGGCGCTACGGCCGCCGGATGGAGCGCCTGCACGGCCGCCACACCGGCCGGGAAGACGACTACTTCCTCTGGTCGCTCTTTCTGCTGGGCGTCGGTGGCTATCTCACGGAAGCGATCCGGATTCTCGGGACGAGCGCGACCCGGGACGTGAGCTTCGAGACGGTGAGTTTCGTCGGCTGGGCGATCAAGGACTGGCTGGTGCTGGCGGGGGTCACCTCCGAGATGGCGACCGCCGCGTACCCCATCGTCTGGTGGAGCCATTCGCTGCTGGCGCTGGCCTTCGTCGCGTGGGTGCCCTACGCCAAGCCGTTCCACATGCTCTCCTCGTTCGCCAACGTCGTCACGCGCGACGAGAAGGCTGGTGTCAGGCTGCCCGGTGTCCCGGAGGACGCGAGTCCCGACGAGATCGGCCCCAGCGAGATCGACGACTTCTCGTGGAAGCAGTTGCTCGACCACGACGCCTGTACGAAGTGCGGGCGCTGTTCGTCGGCCTGTCCCGCGAAGGAATCGGGTCGGCCGCTCGACCCCCGCGACGTGATCCTCGATCTCAAGCGTTACCGCGAGGATCGGGACGCCGGGGGCGAGGCCGTCGACATCGTCGCCGACGGCGGAACCTCCGTGATCGACAGCGCGACGATGGAGTCCTGTATGGCCTGTATGGCCTGCATGGACGCCTGCCCGGTCGAGATCGAGCACGTCACGCAGTTCACGGAGATGAACCGCCGGCTCACGGAGTCTGGCCAGATGGACGAACACGTCCAGGACGCCATGATGAACGTGTTCCAGCAGGGCAACACCTTCGGCGAACCCGACCGCAAACGCCCCGACTGGACCGAGGATCTGGATTTCGACGTTCCCGACGCCCGTGACGAAGCTGTCGACTACCTCTGGTACGTCGGCGACTACCCCAGCTACGACGACCGAAACCAGGAGATCGCGAAAGCGCTGGCCCGCGTGTTCGAGGCCGCCGACGCCTCTTACGGGATCCTCTACGAGGACGAGCAGACCGACGGCAACGACGTGCGCCGCGTCGGCGAGGAGGGCCTCTACGAGATGCTCGTCGAGGACAACGCGGCCGCCATCCAGTCCTGCGAGTTCGAGCGGATCGTCTGTACCGACCCCCACTCGTTCAACACGTTCAAGCACGAGTATCCGGAGTTCGAGGCCTGCGAGTGGACGGGCGACGACGTGGCTCACTACACGCAGGTGGTGGCCGACCTCGTCGACAGCGGTCGGCTCGCCGTGCCCGCGACGCTCGACGGCACCGTGACCTACCACGACCCCTGCCACCTCGGGCGCTACAACGGCGAGTTCGACGCGCCCCGCGAGTTGATCGACGCGACGGGGGTCGAGCGGGTCGAGATGCCGCGCAACCGGGACGACTCCTTCTGCTGTGGTGGTGGCGGTGGCGGACTCTGGATGGACCTCGACGAGGAGACGAAACCGAGCGAGGAACGCCTCCGGGAAGCCCTGGAGGATACGTCGGCGGGCGCGGCCGTCGACCGCTTCGTCGTCGCCTGCCCGATGTGCATGACGATGTACGAGGACGGCCGGAAAACGGGCGACTACGAGGACGCCATCGAGATCGTCGGCGTGACCGAACTGCTCGCCGACGCACTCGCTGGCGCGTGACGGCTCATAGACGGCTGTCGACGTTTTCGCAGTCGACCGCACGACTGCGTGCAGTCGATCTGGCACGGACCGACGCCGTTCCGTCTCAGGCGCGGTCTCACTCGCTCAGCAGACCCAGAAGCCGGATCACGAGCTGGAGGATGTGCACGAACACGCCCATCACGGCGACGTAGATGCCGATGGCGTTGCGCAGGTCGCTCGCGTAGCGGTTCTCCTTGAGCGCCCAGATCTCGTAGGTCAGATCGACGACGAACCCGAGGAAAAAGAGGACGCTGGCTCCGACGATCAACAGCGAGGTCGTGAACACGCCCACGACCCCGAGGACGATCCCGCCGCCGAAACAGACCCACGAGTAGGTCTGCCAGCGCTCGAAGGAGTGGTCCGTGCTGAACACGACGACGGTGACCAGTGCCGTGACGACTCCCGTCGCGACCGCCGTGATACCCAGTGCGAGAACACGTGTCGAACCCGCCGCGAGGAAGCTCAGCAGTGCCGAGCCAAGCAGGCTGTACCCGAACTGCGTCACCGCGACGCCAGCCCCGGCCTGCGGCATGCTCCCCTTCTCGATCCCGGCACTGGCGAGCCAGAAGCCCCCGCCGACGGTCGCGCCGAAGACGACGATCCCGAGGATGAAGTTCGAGAACGCGAGCAGGCCCAGCTCCGCCACCGGCGTGAAGCTCAGCGCGAACATCAGGACGACGTTGAGCGTGACGAGGCCGACGCTGATGCCCGCGATCTTCGTCGTGTTACGGTCGACTGTCCCAGTCGCCTGTACTCCCCGTTCGAACGTGCTCATAGTGCCCGTGTCTGTTCCGTCCTCGGATATGTACCTTGTGCCCGATCCGGGGATTGTCGGGCTGTGGGTCAGGCTGCGGGCCGGGAGCGGACGATTCATTGCCCCGGGCGACCGATCACGAGACATGAATCAGAATCGTCGACCGCGCAGGCTCAGGACGGACGGCGTCCGGGACCTCGTCAGCGAGACGAGCCTCGACGCCTCGGACCTGATCGCGCCGATCTTCGTCGACGCCACGACCGACGAGCGGGTGCCCATCGAGACGATGCCCGGCCACGAGCGTGTCCCGGTCGAGCAGGCGGTCGATCGCGTTCGGGAGATCCGCGAGACCGGCGTCGAGGCCGTGATCGTCTTCGGCGTCCCCGAGGAGAAGGACGAACGTGGCTCTCGTGCGTGGGCTGCCGACGGCGTCGTGCAGCGCGCAGTCGGGCGGATCACCGACGAGACCGACGCCTACGTGATCACGGACGTGTGCCTCTGTGAGTACACCAGCCACGGGCACTGCGGCGTGCTCGAAGGCGACGCCGAGGCCGATCCGACGCTCACCGTCGAGAACGACCCGACCCTCGATCTGCTGGCCAACACTGCCGTCTCGCACGCTCGCGCTGGGGCGGACATGGTCGCGCCCTCCAGCATGACCGACGGGATGGTCGGGGCGATCCGGGCGGCCCTCGACGACGACGGCCACGAGGACGTCCCGATCATGAGCTACGCCGCGAAGTACGAGTCGGCTTTCTACGGCCCCTTCCGGGACGCCGCCGACGGCGCGCCCGCCTTCGGTGATCGGCGCCACTACCAGATGGACCCCGCCAACGCCCGCGAGGCGATGCGTGAGGTCGAACTCGACGTTCAGCAGGGCGCGGACGTGCTGATGGTCAAGCCCGCCCTCCCGTATCTCGACATCGTCCGGTCGATCCGGGAGGAGTACGACCACCCGGTCGCCGCGTACAACGTCAGCGGCGAGTACGCGATGCTCCACGCCGCCGCGGAGAAGGGGTGGCTCGACCTCGAAGCAGTCGCTCACGAGTCGCTGCTCTCGATCAAGCGCGCCGGCGCGGACCTGATCCTCACCTACTTCGCAGAGGACATCGCCGAGCAGCTATGATGCGGAGTCCTGTCGCTGTGTGTCGGTGATCGTCGGGACCGGATCGACGATCGCCAGTAAGCGACGACAGTACCCTCTACGAGGCGACCTTCCACGGTGAACAGCCACGGCTGACGGAGCGTCGACAGCACGCTCCGTACGCGCGCCAGCGGTCACTACCGCCTGTCGCCGTTCTACATTGTTCTGTTCGATCGTGACCACTGGCGCGCGTTCTCGCTGAAGATCTCCGGTATTTCTGTGTCACTCGTCCCGATGTGTCGAATTCGACCTAATATTTCCGGTGCGCGCGAGCAAAACGCCCCCTCAAACGCCGAATCAGCCGTTTCCCCGGTTGACGAACGTTCGAAATTCCCGCGGACAGCCGCCTACTTTCTGGACGGAATACAACCTTATATCGATAATATCATACTCTAATCTGGACGCTTGTCTACTGCAAACCCTCTTATCTAGCATATCGTAAAGCCAATCCTTATGTGGGGCTACGGCCACCCCTCTGGCGTGAACGAGTTGACGAAGACGGTGGCTGGGACGAAAAAGTTGGACAAACAACCGCAATCTGAGTACGATAACAACACGGAAGCATAAAACAATGTCATACGCACTCCAAGTTGGCGCAACTGCGCTGAACAACACGTGGATACTGATGGTATCGTTCCTGATCTTCTTCATGCACGCCGGCTTCGCCATGCTCGAGGCGGGGCAGGTGCGCTCGAAGAACGTCGCGAACCAGCTCACGAAGAACCTGCTCACCTGGAGTCTCGGTGTGTCGGTGTTCTTCCTCGCCGGCTCCGGGATCTCCGGGCTGGTCGGCGGCGGTGGGTTCTCCCCGGCCTTCGCCGGCAGCGCGTCGAGCTGGATCGGCTGGCTCTACGGTGCCGTGTTCGCGATGACGGCCGCGACGATCGTCTCCGGGGCAGTCGCCGGTCGCGCGAGACTCCGTGCGTACGTGATCTACACGTTCCTGCTCGCACTGGTGATCTACCCCGTCGTCACCGGGATCACGTGGGCAGGCGCGTACATCCAGATCGGCGGTGCGACGTTCCACGACTTCGCCGGTGGGACGATCGTCCACGCCATGGGCGGGATCGCAGGTCTCACGGCCGCCGCGATCCTCGGCCCCCGCATCGGCCGCTACAACGAGGACGGCAGCGCGAACGTTATCCCCGGTCACTCGATGACCTTCGCCGTCCTGGGAACGCTGATCCTCGCCTTCGGTTGGTTCGGGTTCAACGTCGGTACCTCCGCGATCATGGGCGACGGCGGCTTCCTCGGCGCACAGCTCGGTCGCGTCGCGATGGGCACGACCATCGCGATGGCCTTCGGTGCGATGGGCGCAGGTACGGTCGCCTGGCTCAGGACTGGGAAAGTCGACACGCTGTACGTCGCGAACGGCCTGCTGGCCGGCCTCGTCGGCATCACCGCGATCCCTGACTCCACGACCTGGTGGGGTGCGATCGTCGTCGGGACGCTCGCCGGCGCGCAGCTCCCGGTCGTCTTCGAGTTCGTCGAGAAGCGCCTGAAGATCGACGACGTGTGTGCGGTCTTCCCGGTCCACGGTAGTGCCGGTGTGCTTGGCACCCTCGCGTTCCCGTTCGTCGCCGCCGACCTCGGTGGCGTCTCGATCGTGAACGCGTTCCTCGCACAGCTGGTCGGCGTCGTCGCCATCGCCGTCTGGACGATCGCCGCGACCGGCCTCATCTGGTACGTGCTCAAAGCGACGGGTCAGGCACGCGTCACGCCCGAACACGAACAGGAAGGCCTGGACGTGTCCGAGCACGGCGTCGAAACGTACCCCGAATTCGGTGGCGGCGAGAGCGTCGTCGCCGACGGTGGTTCCCCTGCGAGCTTCGAGGTGAACAACGATGACTGACGACGAACGAGAGATCAAGATGGTCGTTGCAATGGTGCGTCCCGACAAACTCGGTGACGTGAAACAGTCCCTGGCAGAAGTCGGGGCTCCATCGCTGACGGTGACGAACGTCTCCGGCCGTGGCTCACAGCCCGCGAAGAAGGGCCAGTGGCGCGGCGAGGAGTACGTCGTCGACCTCCACCAGAAGGTCAAGATCGAGACGGTCGTCGCCGACATCCCGGCCGACGACGTGGTCGATGCGATCAAGGAAGGTGCCCACACCGGGGAACCCGGCGACGGCAAGATCTTCGTGATCGACATCGAGGACGCGGTACAGGTTCGCACCGGTGAACGAGGACCGGACGCCGTCTGATCGGCGCATGAACCCCGACGACACCGAACGACAGATCATCAACGCCCTGCTCCGGGACGGCCGAGCCAGCGCCCGTGAGGTCTCGGCCGCGACCGGTATCGCCGAACCGACGGTCGCCCAGCGGATCGACCAGCTCGAAACCAGCGGCGTCGTTACGGGGTACGAACCCCGGATCGACTACGAGTCGATCGGCTTCGACGTGACCGCCGTGTTCAAGCTGACAGTCGCCGGCGATGGCCTCCCTGCTGTGGCCGAGCAGCTCGGTGACCACGAACGGATGATCGGCGTCTACGAGGTCACCGGCAGCCACGACGTGGTCGCGATCGGCAAGTTCACCGACACCGCCGAGATGAACGAGCAGATCAAGCAGCTCATGACCGACGAACACATCACGGGCGTCGAAACGTCTGTCGTGCTGAACACGGTCGAGGAGTACGGCCAGTTCCAGCTCGATCCCGGCGCGTAGCACGCTCGGTGCCGGGACCGACGCTGCCCAGTATCAGACGCTGAAATATCGGCGGTGCGGTTAAGCGACTGGCCCCCAATCCCGGCGTATGGGCCTGCAAGTCGACGTGCGGAAACTGGATCTTTTCAACAAGATGGCGAAGGAGGGGTCGGGGACCGTCGCCGATCACCTCTCACAGCTGACCGGCGTGGCGGCGTCGGTGCGTACCTCACAGATCAACTTCCTCGACATCGGTGACGTGAAGACGCATCTGGGCGACGACGAGCGGATCGGCATCTACGTCGAACTCACCGAAGCGCCCGGCGGCTACGTCCTGTTCGTCCTCGATCCGGACGACGGCAAGCACCTGGCCGGCCAGATGATGGGCGGTCTCGACGGCGGGGACGACGGGTTCTCGTCGATGGAACGGTCGGCGCTCCAGGAGATCGGTAACATCATGACCAGCGGTTTCATCGACGGCTGGGCGAACGTACTGGACGCGACTATCGACATGACGACGCCGACGTTACTGATCGACGATACGCCCGAGATCATCGACTCGATGGGCGGGTGGCCCGATTCGGATCTCGTGTTCGTGATCGATTCGAACATCGTCGCCGAGAACGGCGACATCGATATGACAGTCTACACGTTCCCGCAGTTGCAGGACCTCGTAGATATGATCCAGCGGATCGATCTGGAGACAGACGTCAAAGCGGACACGACGGCCGACGAACTGCTGTAGTTGGCCCACTCGAACCCCGACCGCCGTCCGTAAGCCGCGCTTTCTCGCCCGGTTCTCCTCATAACAAAACCTGTGGGACTACTGTCCGGCAACAGACCGATGACAGAATTCACGGACGACGACGTGGGCAAGCGCGTCGTCAACTCCCACGGTGACACGATCGGCCTCGTTTCGGGCGTCCAGTCGGGGACGGCCTACATCGATCCCGATCCCGGACTGACAGACAAGATCCGCTCACGACTGGGCTGGGACAGCGTCGGGGAGAGCGACTACGCGCTCGATTCCGATCACGTCGAGACGGTCACCGACGAGGAGATCCGGCTCAACCGCTGACTCGCGAGCCTGTCGGCAGTCTCAACCCGTCTCACTCGGCGGGCGGCGTGATGACGATCCGGCCGTCCTCGTAGACGGTGACCCGATACCCCTCGACGGTGAAAGCGACGTGCCCGCTGACGCCCGTGTTCTCGTCGGTCGACGCGAAGATACGATCGAGCGCGTCGGGATCGACACTGTCGTAGAGCGTAAAGCTCGTCTCCGACACGTCGGCACCCATCACGTCCGCCAGCGCGTGGATGACGGTCGTGCTGAGCTTGCTCGTCCCGTCGGGGTCGTGGGTCGTGACGTAGTTCGGCTGGTCGGACTCCGATGGCGTGGCCCGATCGGTCGTCTCTGGAATTCGACCGTTGTTTGGTGTCGGCATTCGCTCACTCGCCAGAAAGCGATGGACCGACGAAAGTCTTCTCCCTCCGTCGCTCCCGTTCGGATCGGGGGTATCGTAGTCGTTCCTCGATTCTCTCGGGAGAATCGAACACCAGCCCCGGTCGAGCGGTTCGTTCTCTCCGACCGGCTACGATACCCTCCTCTGAGGTCGAGACACCGAAACACCGGATTACTCCGGTTGTCGTCCCGTAGCACGGCGTTACTCGCTGAACGGTCGTCGCAGTTTATGCGGTCACCGGGTCCCACGTCGGATGCCGACGAACGCGATTCTCTCAGCTATGAACGAACGATCCACAGCAGACGACACACAGTCCCGATCGGCCAACCAGCGCGCCCTGCAACAGGCGATCACGTTCCCGCTGGAGCAGACGATGCAGTTCCAGTCCGAGGCCGCCCGGTTCTTCGTCGACAGCCTCGAAAGCGGTTCGGCTGCCCAGCAGCGGGGGTTCTCGTTGGCGACCGACCTGGTCCGTAACTACGCGCGGACGCTCGAACGCACCACTCGCGACACCGCCGCGTTCGCGACGGTGAGCGCCGACGCGTTCCAGCCCACAGCGATCGCTGGCGGGCAGCAGGGCGGGGCCCAGCAGATGGGCAAGGGTCAGCAGTCGTCCCAGCCCACACAGCAAGCATCTCGGCCGACCCAGCAGATGGCTCAGCCCACACAGCAGGCCTCCCAGCCAACGCAACGCACGGCCCGCCCGACGACCGCTCAGCAACAGGCCCCGCCACAGCAGGCGTTCTACGGCGGCCAGCAACGATCACAGTACGAACAGCAGGCACCGCCACAGTACACCCAGCAGTACGAGCAACAGCCCCAGCCCCAGCAGCAGTCACCGTTCTCCCAGCCACAGCTGCGACAGTACGGCGGCCAGCAGGGCCCGTCTCAGTCCACGACGCAGGCCCAGCAGCAGTACGAGCAACAGCCCCAGCAGACGACGGGCCAGCCACTCCAGCGGGCGCCGCCCCAGCAGAGCGACCAGTCCACACAGTCTCCGGAGCGCAGTGAACCATCGATCACCCAGTGACCATGCAAGACCCACGCCAACCCTGGCAGCAGCCGACACAGACGTACAACCAGCAGCCCCAGCAACAGCGGCAGTCCCCGCAGTCCCAGCAAGCGCCCCAATCTCAGCAACCGCCACAGTCCCAGCAAGCCCCGCAATCGCAACAACCGCCACAGTCCCAGCAAGCGCCCCAATCGCAACAACCGCCACAGTCCCAGCAAGCGCCCCAATCGCAACAACCGCCACAGTGGCAGGGCCAGCAGCGGACCCAGCAACCGCTCCAGCAGACGCCGCCCCAGCAGGCACCACCCGGCCAGCAGGCTCCGAAGCAAGCGCAGCGACCCCAGCAGCAGGCCGCACAGCCACCCGGATCGTCGATGGCACGGTCACAGCTCCGGACCGTCTCGGTCGAGCAGATCGTCCAGACCGATCTCGTCACCGTGCCGGCGACGGCGACGGTCGCGACGATCAGCCAGACGATGGCCAGCGAGGAAGTCGGGTCGGTCGTCGTGGTCGACGACGGCGCGCCACTGGGGATCATCACCGACCGGGACCTCGCGCTCGCGCTGGCGGAGGGGACGGACGTGGCCGGCCGACAGGCCGGGCAGTTCGTCGACGGCACTCTCCAGACGGGCTCGACGGAGATGAGCGTCTTCGACGCGCTCGAACGGATGCAGTCGGCCGGTATCCGCCGGCTCCCGATCGTCGACGAGAACAACGCGATCCGGGGGATCGTCGCGCTCGACGACGTCCTCGTCCTGCTCGGTGAGAAACTCCAGTCCGCGACCGAGATCATCCGCACACAGTCGCCGCGGCTGTAGCGGCTGTTCACCCACTCTTTACGATCGGTCTACCGCGATACCGATCTACTAACTACGGCGCTGCCGATCCAAGCGGCTGTATGTTTTCGACACTCCTCGACGCGTCCGTCCCGCTACAGGGTGACTTCCTCGAACTGGCGATCCTGTTTTTCGTCCTCGCGATCGTCGCAGCGCTGCTCGGGGCACGGGAAGTCGCCGGCATCACGATGGAGATTGCACGCTGGCTCGTCATCATCTTCCTGGTACTGGCGATCCTGACGTTCCTGTTCTGACGAGCGCTCGTCGGGTGCGCCAGCGTGATCAATCATCCCCGTCGGCTTTGGCGTCGACGCAACACGAGGTGGCGTCGGGTGCGCCGGCGGTCGTCTATCTAATGGGTGAGTGTGAAACCTCAAAATCCTGCGGATTACAAACGAGGGCCTGTGGGTGAGAAAATTAAAATACCGAAAAGAATCGGCCACTCACCGTTCGTGGGCCCAGACGGCGTCCTCGACGGTCACTTCCTTCTTGAACAGCGGCACTTCGTCTTTCAGGCGGTCGATCCCGTCCTCGACGGTCCGAAAGGCCTCGCGGCGGTGGCCCGCTAGCACGACGACGAAGACGATGTCCTCGCCGGCTTCGACGACGCCCGTGCGGTGGTGCATCGCCACCTCGAAGACGCCTTCACGCTCCTCTAGCTCGTCGCGGATGGTGGCCATGCGCTCGTCGGCGACGCCGTCGTACTTTTCGAACGCCAGGTGCTCCGTGGCCACGTCGTCGGGGTCGTCGCGCTCGCGCACGCGACCAGTGAACGTCGCGATCGCCCCGGCGCGGTCGCTGTCGGCCGAGCGTTTGACCCGTGCGACGAGCGACCCCAGCGTCTCGAAGGGTTCGGTGTCGTGGAGCGCCGCGACGACCGCGTCCACGTCGATGTCGTCGGCCCGTTCGCCAGCTGCCAGTCGTTGGCCATCGTGTTCGCGCCCGCCCAGCGCCACCGTCGGAAGCCGGGACTCGCTGTACCCCTCCACGAGCGCGTAGTCGTAGTCGGGCGCGATCTCGGCGAGTGTCGAATCGAGGTCCTGCTCCGCTCCGGTCGCGAACCACGACGACTCGGTGATGCCGTACGTGACCCCTGCGCCGGCCGCCCGGTGTCTGGCGGTGTCTTTCCCCTCTGTATCGATGTCGAACCCGTGGCTCGCGTGTTTGATCGTCGCCACGCGGCCTCGGTCTGCGAGTCGCTCGCAGAGGCGCTCGACTAGCGTCGTCTTGCCCGTGTCCGAGGGGCCGACGATGTCGAGGACGTGCATACTCCCACTCGCGCCCGAAGCAACCTATACGTTGTCGCTCATACGGACGGTTGTAGACGTTTATCCAGTCGACCGCACGCAGTCGTGCGGTCGATCTGGGAAAGACCGACAACGTTCCGTATCGGTCCGGTCCTCAGATGACAAACTGGCGTCGATGCCCGTCCGTGGTGCTTCCGCCGCCGGTACCCGACACTTGTCCAGAATGGTCCGACCGAAACCACGAAACGGTTTGTACGGTCCGACCCTCGAGTTCGGCATGGACGAGTTCAGCCACGTCGAGGACGACGCGGCCCAGATGGTCGACGTCGGCGACAAGGCCGCCGTCGACCGGCGTGCCGTGGCCACCGGCCGGATCGACCTCGAACCAAGTACTGCCGAGTCGATCGAGACCGGCGCGGTCGTGAAGGGCAACGTCCTCGCGACCGCTCGCGTCGCGGCGATTCAGGCGGTCAAGCGAACCTGGGACGACATCCCGATGTGTCACCCACTTGCGATCGACGGTGTGACGGTCGAGTTCGAGGTCGCAGAGGACGGCGTCGAAAGCACCGTCGAAGTGTCTTCGACCGGCCAGACCGGCGTCGAGATGGAGGCGCTCAATGGCGTCACGCGAGCACTGCTGACCGTCTGGGACATGGTCAAATCCGCCGAGAAAGACGACGACGGCCAGTACCCCGAGACCCGCATCTCCGGGGTTCGGGTCGTCGAGAAAGTCAAAGGTGGAGCATGAGCGACGACGGCCACGGTCACAGCCACGACGACCACGACGACCACGACGGGGGCCACGACCATCACCACGGCACCGACGAGACGATCGACTTCGCGGTCCTGACGATCTCCTCGTCGCGATCGCTCGACGAAGACGAGAGCGGATCTGTCGCCGTCGACGCTGTCGAGGCCGCCGGTCACACCGTCGAGGAGCGCGCGGTCATCATCGACGACGAGGGCGCGATTCGCGAGCGAGTCGAAACCCTCGCTGGCGACGTCGACGTGATCGTCACCACGGGCGGGACCGGGCTGACCGACGACGACGTGACGATCGAGGCGATCCGCCCGCTGCTCGATCCCGAGATCCCGGGTGTCGGTGAGTACTTCCGACGCCTGAGCCACGAGCAGGTCGGCACCGCTGCGATGCTGTCGCGAGCCACTGCGGGCATCGCCGGCGAAACGGCCGTCTACGCCTTCCCCGGCAGTCCCGACGCGATCGAACTCGGGGTCGAGGACGTTCTCCTGCCCGAGATCGGCCACGTGGTCGGACTCGCACGGCGGTGACCCGGGCCACCAACGGATGAGTCGACAGGTGTCCCTGCCCGACGCCCGCGGGCAGGTCCTGGCCGAAGATCTCCCGGTGGCGACGCCCGAGCACGACCGGGCCCGGATCGCCGGCTACGCGGTCGCCGCCGTCGACGTCGAGGACACCCGTCGGGCGACGCCGGTGGTGATGGACGTGGTCGCCGACCTCGAACCGGCCGACGAACCGCCGGCCGAGATACCGTTGCGGACCGCCGTCGCGGTGGCCGTCGGCGCGCCGCTGCCGCCGACGACGGACGCCGTCGTGGCGCGGGCCGACGCCAGCCGCCGGGGCGACGACGTGGCGCTCCGGGAGCCGGTCGTTCCCGGCGAGAACGCCCTCTCGGCGTCGACGCTCGGGGGCCGCGAGGCGGTCACGGTCGGGACGTTCCTGACTGCCCGGACGATCGCGTTGCTGGGTGCCGCCGGCCACGAGACCGTCCCGGTCGTGGCCCGGGGCGACGAGTGATACGGACCGTTGTCGACGTTTTCCCAGTCGACCGCACGACGGCATGCGCTCGCTCTGAGAGGGACCGACAACTGTCCGTACGAGCGCCGGGACCGACAGTATCTTTCTGGCCCGGTCCAAACGCTCGCACATGAACCACGAGCAGTCGCGGGCGCTGTACGATCGGGCGCTGTCGGTGATGCCGGGCGGGGTCAACTCCTCGGTGCGGGCGACCCAGCCCTATCCGTTCTTTATCGAGCGCGGGGACGGCGGTCACGTCATCGACGCCGACGGGAACCGGTATCTCGACTTCGTGCAGGGGTACGGCCCGCTCCTGCTGGGTCACGACCTGCCCGAGCAGGTCCAGTCGGCGGTCCAGCAACGGGCCGCCGAGGGGCCGATGTACGGCGCGCCAACGGAGGTCGAGGTCGAACTCGCGGAGTTCGTCCGCCGGCACGTCCCGAGCGTCGAGATGACCCGCTTCGTCAACAGCGGCACCGAGGCGACGGTCTCGGCGGTGCGCCTCGCCCGCGCCTACACCGGCCGGGACAAGATCGTCGTGATGCAGGGCGGCTACCACGGCGCACAGGAGTCGACGCTCGTCGAAGGCGAGGGCGACCACACCGCCCCCTCCAGCCCGGGCATCCCCCCGGAGTTCGCCGAGCACACCCTCACAGTCCCGTTCAACGACGCCGAGGCGGCCCACGACCTCTTCGCCGAACACGGTGACGACATCGCTGCCGTCCTCACGGAACCGATTCTCGGGAACTACGGCATCGTCCACCCGATCGACGGCTACCACGAGACCCTGCGCGAACTCTGTGACGACCACGGCTCGCTGTTGATCTTCGACGAGGTCATCACTGGCTTCCGCGTCGGCGGCCTCCAGTGTGCCCAGGGGAAGTTCGGCGTCACACCCGACGTGACGACCTTCGGCAAGATCGTCGGTGGGGGCTTCCCCGTCGGCGCGATCGGTGGCCGCAGCGAGATCATCGAGCAGTTCACGCCCGCCGGCGACGTGTTCCAGTCGGGCACCTTCTCGGGCCACCCCGTCACGATGGCCGCCGGCCTCGAAACCCTGCGCTACGCCGCCGAGAACGACGTGTACGACCACGTCAACGAGCTCGGCGACCAGCTCCGATCGGGGCTGACGGAGATCTGTGCCGATCAGGCCCCCGAGTACACCGTCGTCGGTACCGACTCGATGTTCAAGGTGATCTTCACCCGCGACGGCGAAGGCACGCAGGCCGGCGGGCCCTGCGACGCCGGCTGCACCCAGAGCCCGGACTGCGAGCGCTCCGGCACCTGCCCGAAGACCGGGGGCGACATCAAACGCGCCGAGACCGAGCGCTGGCAGCGCCTCTTCTGGCCCGCGATGAAAGAGCAGGGCGTGTTCCTCACCGCCAACCAGTTCGAGTCCCAGTTCGTCTGTGACGCCCACACCGACGAGGACATCGAGGACGCGCTGGAAGCGTACAAGGAAGCACTGTAGTCCGCGCACGTTCTCGCCGCCGTCGGTTCGACGACCGTCCCCGAACCCGTGAGGCGGCAGTCTTTCCACAGACTCTCGCGAACACCCCCGTATGCCCAGCGACGAGGACATCGCACTCGACGAGAAGCGGATGTACGGGGACCGACGCGAGGAGACGACGGCCTTCGTGGCCTGTGAGATGGGTGTGGCCCGGGTCGACCTCTCGGACGACCAGATCGGTCGCTTCGGGCTCGAACACCGGTGTTCGGCCCGTGACATCGCCGCCGGCGACGGTCGCCTCGCGATCGCGACCGGCGAGGACGTGCTGGTCGGGACCGGCGGCGACTTTGCACCGACCGATTTCGGACCAGCGGTCGCTGTCGGCGTCGCCGAGACCGTGATCGCGGCCGGCGAGGACGGCCGTGTCGCGAGACTCGACGGCGACGAGTGGACCGAAGTCGGGACTGTCGCGGACGTACGAGCCATCGACGGCGACCTCGTCGCGACCGCGGACGGCGTCGTCCGCCTCGACGGCGACGCACTTGTCTCGCTCAGCGGCGAGGCCGCGACCGACGTGGCCACCGCGGGACCGTACGCCGCGACCGAGGCCGGTGTCGCTCGCTATCTCGACGACTGGACGATCGAAGCAGCGGGCGACGCGACTGTCGTCGCGGCCGAACGGGACGGCGATCGCGCCCACGCCGTCGTCGACGGCGATCTGCTGGAATGGACTGCTGGTGAGTGGGAGCCAGCCGAGTCGCCCGAGCAGGGTGTCGTCGACGTGGCCTACGACGCGGCGACGGTCGCGGTCACCGCCGACGGCGTCGTCATGATCGACCCCGTCACCGCCAAGGACGGCGCGCCCCAGTGGCGCTCGCGTACGCTCGGACTGACCGGTGCCGTCGGCGTCGCGGTGCCGTGAGCGTCGAGCGATACGGACAGTTGTCGGTCTATACCAGATCGATCGCACGAAGTCGTGCGATCGACTGGGGAACCGTCTACAACTGTCCGTATGAGTGGCCGCTCCCCGAATCGAAAAGGGATTTAGCCCGGCCAGCGGACGAGTGGACATGATCATTCCCGGCTCGGAGTCACAGGCGTTCGCGGCCCAGCTGGCCGCCGAGAGCGGCGAGTCGCTCGGCCGCGTCGAGTACGAGGACTTCCCGGACGGCGAGTCGGTCGTGCGCGTCCCCGACGACCTCGACCGGGCCGTCGTCGTCGCGTCGACGGTCTCGGATCGGGCCCACGTGGAACTGCTCCAGTTGCAGGACGCCGTCCGTGAGGCCGGCGCCAGCGAGGTCGTCACCGTCCTGCCCTACATGGGCTACGCCCGCCAGGACGAGGCCTTCAGCCCGGGTGAGCCGGTTTCCTCGCGGGCGATGGCGCGGGCCATCTCGACGGGAACCGATCGCGTCCTGACGGTCAACCCCCACGAGGACGCGATCTGTGACTTCTTCGACGTCCCCGCCGAACCGGTCGACGCCGCGGGCGCCCTCGCAAAACCGCTGTCCGACGACCTCGCGGATCCACTGTTCCTCTCGCCGGACTCGGGCGCGGTGGACATCGCCGAGACGGTTCGGGACGCCCACGGTCGCGGGACGGTCGATTACTTCGAGAAGGATCGGGACTACGACACCGGCGACGTGACCGTCACGCCCAGCGACGCGACCTGCACTGACCGGGACGTGGTCGTCGTCGACGACATCATCGCCACCGGGTCGACGATGAGCGAGGCCGTCGGCGTCCTCGACGAGCGCGGAGCCGATCGGGTGTTCGTCTCCTGTGTCCATCCGATGCTCGCTGCCAACGCCCAGACGAAACTCGCCTGTGCCGGCGTCGAGCGCGTCTACGGTACCGACACGATCGAACGGGCCGTCAGCGACGTGAGCGCCGCGCCCGCCGTGGCCGAACGGCTCTGATCGCCGCTTCTGGGCCTCACCACTTCGCCAGTCCCTCCCAGCGACCGCGAGGCCTACGGCGTCTCGGTCGCGCTCGTGGTGCTGTTGTCCGGCCACCGCTGTGTGACCCACTCCGGCCGCTCGACGCGGGTCTCGCCGACGTTTGTGTACCGGAACTGGTAGCGGATCTGCTGGCGGTCCGACCCGATCAGGTCGTCGTACCGGACCGTCAGCGAGCGGACGAACCCCGAGGGCGCGACGAGCGCCTCGACGCTGTAGTTGCTGATATCTCCGGTCACCGGGATCGACTCCGTCGTCCCGGTCACCCGGTAGTAGCGCTGCCCATCGACACGCGTTGCCGCGACGGTCGCCGCGCCGATCGACAGGTACCGGCGGATCGATTCCAGCGACCGCTCGCCGAACCGGGTGGTGACGTTCGTTGGCGGTGCCGTGCGGTAGCGGAAGCCGGACCGGCTGACCTCTCGACGGTAGCGCACCGGTCCGGCGGCGTACTCCGAGGTGTTGGCGAACGACCACGAAGTCGACAGTTCGAAGCGATACAGCCGCTCGTTTTCGGCCCGGAGCCGACTGGTGACCACGAGCGACCTGTTCTCGCCGAACTTGGTCGAACGCAGCCGTTCGGTCCAGCCGTACGACTGGTTCCGGATCGCCGCCTCGTGGGCACGCGCGAGCCGCTCGGGGTTGATCACCTGACCCCCACCGAGTCCCGGCGCGATCGCGTTCTCCGTCGCGGTCTGGGCCGTCGGCTCCGGGACCGGTGCCGGCGTCACCGTCCGCTCTGACGACTCCCCGACGAACCCGCCACAGCCCGCCGTCACTGCGAGCACGACGACCGCCAGCGTCGGCCAGCGCATACGACCTGTTAGGAATCGAGGGGTAAAACGTCGCGGTCGCGTGCGGTGTCTGCCCGACCCCGGCAGCGCGGCCGCTCACGACGGGCAAAATACGGAGAAGTCTGGCGGTTAGAACGGCGCTTCGGGGCCTTCGTCGTCGTCGCCGCCGATCTCGCCACCGCGTGAGTCGCCGGGCATCGACGGACTGGCGCCGCCGGCCATCCCCTCGGACTGTTCCGCGCCGGTGTTGGCGTGGACGGTGTCGATCTCGGGGATCTCCTTTGTCATCCGGGTCTTGATCGCCTGAATCGTCATCGGCGAGATGCCACAGCCCGAACACGCGCCCCCGAGCTGGATCGTGACCGTTCCAGCTTCGCGGTCGATGTTCTGGATCGCCGCACTGCCGCCGTGCATCTGGATCTGCGGGAAGTTGCGACGCAGGAAGTTCGTGATTCGCTCTTCGAGGTCGTCGCCGCTCTCTGTCTCCGTGCTCATAGTAACTTACAGTCCGGCCCCCGAGTGCTTAGGCCTGGCGGTCCACCTTTTTACGCTTCGGGTTCGAGTCGTGCCTTCGGCACGCTCGAACCTCTCTGCGTAAAAACGTGGGCGAAAAAGGCTGCCGTCTCACTCCGTTCACGGGTCACTGCGCTCCCCGTTCACATCGAGGCCCGCCTTTGGCGCGCCTCGCACCGTTCGACGGCAGTGAATCGCGCGAACTGCCGGGTCCTTCGGACCGCTCGTTCGCGCGAATGCTCCCCGAACTCCACGGCGCGCGCTGTCGCGCGTCTCGTCGCGCGACAGACACTGTGCGAGGGATGAGGAGCGCAGCGAAGCGAGCACCACAATCGGTTGGGGAGGGTGTGGTGCGGTGCTGTCGTGGTGCGGCCCCTGGTGGATTCCAAGGGCGAGGCACGGTCGCGCTTGTTCGAGTCGTTGCGCGGCCGCTATCCGAGCGAACAGCGTGAGCGAGGATATGCCGCGCAACGACCGCGAGCGTGGCGAGGGCTTGGAGTTGTTGTCGCCGATCCGGCCGATTCGAAGAAGAAGGGCTCTGCCTCACGGGTCGCTTCGGTCACCGTTTCGGTTCGAGGTTCTTCACTCCGTTCAGAACCTCGTTACGTCCCGTGCTGCCAGGAGTCCATATACTCCGCTTGCGTCTCCGTCAACGCATCAAATTCCACACCCTCGGCGTCGAGCTTGATCTCCGCGACCTCCTTGTCGAGTCGATCCGGCACGTCGTGGACACCCGCCCCATATTCGCCACCGTTCTCCACCAGCTCGCGCACACACACGGCCTGCACGCCGAAGCTCTGGTCCATCACTTCGACGGGGTGGCCCAGCGCGATCGGGGTCGCGAGGTTCACCAGCCGACCCTCGGCCAGCACGTTCAGTCGCCGGCCGTCGGCCATCTCGTAGGCCTGGACGCCGTCTCTGGCTTCGTAGGTGTCCACGGCCAGATCCGAGAGCGCGTCGAGGTCGACCTCCACGTCGAAGTGGCCCGCGTTCGCGAGCAACACACCGTCCTGCATCGCCTCGAAGTGCTCCTCGACGATCACGTCGCGGTTGCCCGTCGTCGTGATGAACACGTCACCCTCTTCGGCCGCTTCGGCCATCGGCAGCACGTCGTAGCCTTCCATGTGGGCTTCGAGCGCACGGCGGGGTTCGACCTCCGTCACGACCACGTCGGCGTTCTGGCCACTGGCCTTCTTCGCGACACCCTTGCCGCAGTGGCCGTAGCCGGCGACGACGACGGTCTTGCCGGCCCACGAGAGGTTCGTCGTCATGGCGATACTCGCCAGCGAGGACTCGCCGGTGCCGTGGACGTTGTCGAACAGGCGCTTCATCGGCGTGTCGTTGACGGCGAAGACGGGGTAGTCGAGCGCGCCGTCCTCGTCCATCGCACGGAGCCGGTGGACACCGGTCGTCGTCTCCTCGGCCCCGCCGACGATGGTGTCGATCAGTTCGGGATAGTCCTCGTGGATCGCTGCCACCAGGTCCATCCCGTCGTCGACCGTGATCGTCGGCTCGTGAGCGATGACGGCCTCGATGGCGTCGTAGTACGCCTCGTCGTCGACGCCGCGCTTGGCGTAGCAGGTGACACCGTCGACTGCGTCCAGCGCCGCGGACACGTCGTCGTGGGTCGAAAGGGGGTTACAGCCGGTCATCGCGACCTCTGCCCCGCCGGCCGCGAGTACTTCTGCCAGGACTGCGGTCTTCGCTTCGACGTGCATCGCCATCCCGATGCGCTCGCCGGCGAAGGGCTGGTCGGCCTCGAAATCCTCGCGCAGCGACGCCATGATCGGCATGTGCTGGCGCGCCCAGTCCATCTTCCGCTGGCCCGATTCGCGGGCCTGTGCCGGATCGTCCAGTTGCGTCGAAATGGGGTCTGTCATACCCCAAACAAAGAGAAGGTCGCCCAAAACGCTACCGAACCCCGGCCACGCCGGGGACCGCTTCGTACGGAAAGCTGTAGCCGTTTCCCCAGTCGACCGCACACAGTCGTGCGGTCGGTCTTGGACAGACCGACAACGTTCCGTCTCGATCAGTTCCCGCCGGCGTTGGCGTGTTCGGGCGGGCCGCCGCTGTCGTCCTCGTCGTCGGTTTCTTCCTCGTCATCGTCGTCGTCCGCATCGTCGCTGTCGTCGTCTGCATCGCCGTCGGTCTCGTCGTCGTCCACATCGTCACTGTCGTCCTCGGTCTCGTTCTCGTCGTCATCGTCCTCACCGTCCGGGCCGGCGTGGGCGGGCGGGCCACGCTCGGTGTCGTTCTCGTCACTGTCCGGGCCAGCGTGTGCGGGCGGACCGCGTTCAGTGTCGTTGTCCTCACCGCCTGGGCCGGCGTGAGCGGGCGGGCCAGCGTGGTCCGGCGCGTTGCCGGGGTTGTTCTCCTGGACGAACTCGGCCACCTGCGGACCAACGGCGCCGTGGCCGTTCGCCAGCAGCGACTGGACGTAGGCCGCGACGCGCTGGCCGAAGGCCGTCATCTCCTCGTCTTCGGTGTCGTTCTCCGACTCGGTGTAATTCTCGCCCACGAGATCGGCCGTCGTCGTCGCCGTCTCGTTGTCGTCCGTGGCGGTCACGGAGACGGTCTCGTTCTCTTCGGGCGTGGGTAGCTCGACCTCGCCGTCGTCGTCGGTGGTGTAGGCGCCGATCCCCTCGTAACTGCTGTTGTCCTCACCGCCGACGTCGACGCTGGCGTTGTCGACGCCCGACCCGTTGCGCGTGACCGTGATGGTCACGTCGTCGTCCTGTGCGACGCTGACCGACAGCGCCGTGTTACCTGCGTCTGTCTCCCCTGTCTCGGCAGCCGCCGCGACGCCGGGGCCGACGGCGGCCCCGAACAAAGCGACGACCGCGACGAGTACGAACAGCTTTCGTGCCATCGTACCAGATACATACCAGAGCACCCCCGTAAACCCCGAATCTGGTTCAGCGAGTTCGGGAACGTTTGAGACTGCTTGAGATAACGTTACAACGTTTACAAACGATTCTCGGCGTTTAATGGCCTCGCTCACTCGGCTGCACGCTCGACCAGCGCGGCCGCGCGCTCGCTTGCACGCACGATCACGCCGATCTCGTCGAACGGTTCGACCACGCGATTACGCATGAGAACGCGTCCGTCACACACCGTGTGGCGCACGTCGGCGGCACTGGCGGCGTAGACGAGATGGCTCACGAGGTCGTGGGCCGGCGTGAGATGCGGTTCCATCAGATCGACCACTGCGAGGTCGGCGTTCGCGCCCGCTTCGATCCGTCCGCCGTCGATGCCAAGCAGATCCGCCCCGCCGGCGGTCGCGATCTCGACCACGCTCTCGGCCGCCATCGCGCTCGCGTCGTCGGCCGCGAGTTTGCCGATCATCGCGGCGTCGCGCATCTCGTCGAACAGCGAGAGGTCGTTGTTCGAGGCCGCACCGTCCGTCCCCAGCCCCACCGTCACGCCCGCGTCCAGCAGGTCCTGGACGGGGGCCATCCCGCTGGCGAGTTTCATGTTCGAGGCCGGACAGTGGGCGACGCCGGTCCCGCGCTCGGCCAGCAGGTCGATCTCGGTCTCGTCGACGTGGACTCCGTGAGCGACCCACGTATCTTCGCCGAGCAAGCCAACGTCGTCGGCGTATGCCAGCGGGCGCTGGCCGTGCTCGTCGACGATCGGTTCGACCTCGTCGGTCGTCTCGTTGGCGTGGAGGTGGATCGGCAGGCCGGCGTCGGTGGCCTTCGGGACGAACTCGCGCAGGTACTCCTCGCCCACTGTGGTCAGCGAGTGGGGCTGGAACGTCGTCGTGATTCGGCCGTCGGCCGCCCCATCGAGTTCCTGGGCCACGTCGAGACTCTCCTGCATGTCCGCACGTGCGCCCTCGTCGTCTTTCGCGACCGTGACGGCGGTGTGGCCCAGCACGGCCCGAACGCCCGCCTGCTCGACGGCGTCGGCGATCTCGTCGACGTGGAAGTACATGTCCGAGAGGGCCGTCGTCCCGGACTTGATCATCTCGACGAGACCTAACTCTGCTCCGGCGCGCACGTCTTCGGGGGTCAACTCGGCCTCCACTGGCCAGATGTCCTCCTGCAACCACGCGTCGAGTGGCTTGTCGTCTGCCAGCCCACGCAGGAGCGTCATCGCGACGTGGGTGTGGGCGTTGACGAGGCCGGGGATGACGAGGCCACTCGACGCATCGAGTTCGTCGTCCCCAGCCAGTGCGCCCGGTTCCTCGACCGCGACGATGTCGCCACTCGACTGATCGATCAGTACGTCAGCACGCTCGACGGTCTGGTCCGGTCGGAGGACCTGCCCACCCGAGACGAGGAGTTCGCTCATGCTCGGGGATTCTGTCCGGGGGTGCCTGAATGCATCGGGACGCTCCGCGGGCCGCTCGCCCACCAGTGACACCCACACCGGGAGCGCCATACTCTTGGGGCTCTGCCCGAAGTACGGGTGATGACGACGGGTCGGATCGCAGAGACGCTCGACGGGCTCACCGGCCAGCGGCGCGGCCGACTGCTGGCGGTGATCGCGATGGGGTGGTTCCTCGTCCTCGGGATGCGCTTCGTCGTGCCGGCGATCCTCCCGACGATCCAGGACGTGTTCGAGATCGGCGAGGCGACGGCGGGATTGGCGGTGACGGTCCTGTGGCTCACCTACGCGGCGATGCAGTTCCCGACCGGGGCGCTGATCGACCGTGTCGGCGAGCGGTGGCTCCTGACCGCCGCCGCGGTCCTCTCGGGTGTGGGGTCGATCACCTACTGGTTCGCCCCGGAGTTCGGCCTGTTCCTGGCAGCCACGGCCGTCTTCGGGCTCGGGACGGGACTGTACGGCCCGACGCGCGGGACGGTCCTCTCGCGCACGTTCGACGCCCGTCAGGGGACCGCCTTCGGGATCGTCCTCGGGGCCGGGAGCGTCGGCGCGGCCGTCCTGCCCGCCGCAGCCGCGGCCGTGACGGGACGGTACGGCTGGCGGGTCGCCCTAGCCGGCGTCGCGCCCGCGTTCTTCCTGCTGGCGATCGGACTGGCCGCCATCGTCCCCGCGCGCTCGCCGTCGGGCCGTGACGGGCGAACGCTCCGGGACGACCTTCGGGACGCGCTGGGCGCGCTCCGTCGCCCCCGCGTCGCGCTCGCGGTCGTCGGCGCGACGCTGATGCTGTTCGCGTTCCAGGCCGTGACGGCGTTCCTGACGACCTACTTCGTCGACGTCCGATCGATCTCACAGACCCGCGCCGGGCTCTACCTCAGCGTGCTGTTCGTCGGCGGCGCGATCGGGCAGACGACGACTGGCGCGCTGGCCGACCGGTACGGAACGCCCCGCGTCCTCACGGGCGTGGCGCTCGTCAGCGTCCTCCCGCTCGTCGCGATCCCGCTGGTCACCGATCAGCTTGCACTCGGCGTCCTGTCGTTCGCCGTCGGACTCCGGATGAGCAGCGGCCCGCTCTCGAACGCCTACATCGTCGACTGCCTCCCGGACGCCGCCGAAGGGACCGCGTGGGGGGCGCTTCGGACCGGCTTCTTCGCCGTCGGCTCGCTGGGCTCGACGGTCGTCGGCGCGCTCGCCGAGCGCGGCTACTTCACCGAGTCCTTCTACCTGCTCGCGGGGCTGACGGCACTGGCGGCCGTCGCCTACGTCCGCCTCCCCGAGCGGTGAGACCCAATTCTGACACTGCCGGCTGTCACTTCGTGAAGATACCCGCCGTCGTGGGGTGGCGAACTCGTTCACAGATTCACCACCGGTCGTATGAACGCGGCTCGATACGGTCGCTTTCGGCGGCCAGCCGTCCGGGCCGGTGGACCCTCGCTTCGAGGTCGGAACAGACGAACTCGCTGACAGGCTACCAGTTAGGTCACGAGCAGTTGGTATATGATTTAAACAGATCGGTGGCGAGTGATTAGCTGGTACGATGCAGGACAGTGATCGGAATCGATCCGGTGACAAAACTCGCCGACAGCTCCTGGCGGGGCTGTCCGGTGCCGGCGTCGCTGGACTGGCCGGTTGCGGCGGTCTCTTCGGCGGCGACACGGCCGAAGGGGACGGTACGGACGGGAGCGACGAAGGGACCCAGACCGACGGCGGCGGAACCGAGACGACGACGGAGACGCCACCGCCGGAGCCACGCTTCGAGTCGGTGTCGCTGTCACTCCCGGCCGAGGCGACCGTCGACGAGACGGTCTCGGCGACGGTGTCTGTCACAAACACGGGCGGAGAGTCCGGGACACTCACTGGCCAACTCCAGGTAGTCGAGGGGGTTTCCGACGCGAGGGAACCGTTCGAACTCACCGACGTGGCTGCCGGGGAGTCCGCCGAGACAACGGTGGATTTCACGTTCGAACTCGCCGACGAGTACGTCCTGGAGGCGATTGATGATTCCGGTGAGACCCTCGCCGAATCGACCGTGACCGTCGGTCCGCTCACGGCCGCGGTCGGGGAGCCACTCGACCTCACAGAGAACCTCCGGGCGACGCTGCGCGGTGTCGAGTACTACCCGATGTTGGTCTATGACGACCAGAGCGGGTTCACAACCCGCACACGTCTGCTTGCGCCGGCCGACGGTCGCACCCTGACAGTCCTCCGGTTCGAACTGGAGAACGTCGGGACCGAGCCTGTCCGGTTCGAACGCAGAGCACTCGCGATCCCTGACGGTCAGGTCTACCTGAGCGAGGTCGGCGGGAACCTGCAACAGCTCCGTGACGTCGATGGCGGGCTGCTGGGTGGGAACGGATCGGTGCGCGTGGGTTCGGGGCAGCGCGTCCGCGGATTCGTCCTCGCACAGATGGGCCACGAGGCTGCCCGTGCCGGGACGACGATCGGGTACCAGCGTGATCAACAACAGACTCCGGCGGAGTACGAGTGGTCGATCCCCGCCCAGTCGGTCGCGGAGTTCGAGATCGCCAGTGCCGAGACGCCGGACTCGATCGTCCAGGGGTCGTTCGACGGCTCGTTCACCGTTCGGAACGTCGGCGAGGCAGGCGGAACGATCCGCGGCGTGCTCGAACGAAAACAGGTCACACAGGGAGACAACGGTTTTTCGACGGTCCAGCGTGTCTCGACCCCGATACCGGCTGGCGAGTCGACGACTATCGAGTTCTCCGACGCGTACTACTACGACAACGGTCTCGAATACCGGCTGCGGCCGCTCACCGAGCGCACGTCGGTGACGTTTACGCCGCCCGAACCGACGATCGGTGAGACCGTCGAACAGGCCTTCGGGACGATCTCTCTCGGTGACGTGACGATGGCCGACGAGCTCACCTTCGAGGACGACCGCGGGACCTACACCCCCACGAGCGGCCAGTTCGCGCTCGTTCGGGTGACGGTCAACTGGGCCGAACGCGCCGACAGCGACACGTTCATCGGCAGGGACTCGTTCTCGATCGAAGCCGACGGGGAAACGTACCAGCCTCGGGAGGTCGAGTACACCAACGACTTCGAGGTGTTCACTGACCCGCTCGAGGGCGGGAAGTACACCTACCTGCGCGGGCCGACGGCTGGTGAAACGGCCGGGGGAATCCTCCTGTTCGAAGTACCGTCGTCCGTCACCAGCGACCAGATCACTGCCGTCTGGGACTGGAATCCGGACTTCACCAACCAGCGGAATCGGATCGTCTGGACGCCGGCCTGACCGCCGTTTGGCCCGCGCTCTCGGAACAGGGAGGGAAAGACAGTTGCCCCCTCCACTCCCACACCTTCGCATGCGCATCGCCGTGCCCAACAAGGGGCGTCTGCACGATCCGTCGGTCGACCTGCTGGAACGCGCGGGACTGCACGTCGTCGACGGGGCCGACCGCCAGCTCTACGCCGAGACGGTCGATCCCGACGTGACGGTCCTCTACGCTCGCGCCGCCGACATCCCGGAGTACGTCGCCGACGGCGCGGCCGACGTGGGGATCACCGGCCTCGACCAGGTCCGGGAGGCCGACCCGGGCACCCTCACCGAACTGCTCGACCTGGGTTTTGGCTCCTGTCGCCTCGTCCTCGCCGCGCCCGAAGACGACGCCGTCGAGACGGTCTACGACTTCGAGGGCGGCCGCGTCGCCACGGAGTTCCCGAACGTCACCCGCCGCTACTTCGAGGAGGTCGACGTAGACGTGGAGATCACGGAGGTCTCGGGCGCCACGGAACTGACGCCCCACGTCGACATCGCCGACGGCATCGTCGACATCACCTCAACGGGGACCACGCTCCGGATGAACCGCTTAGAGATCGTCGACGAGGTCCTCCAGTCGTCGGTCCGCCTGTTCGCCCGCGAGGACGTGGCCGACGACGAGAAGGTCGGACAGGTCGCGACCGCGCTCGAATCCGTGATCTCGGCGGAAGGCAAGCGCTACCTCATGATGAACGCGCCCGAGGACGCGCTGGACGACGTGAAGGAGGTCCTGCCCGGCATGGGCGGGCCGACCGTGATGGACATCGCCGGTAGCGAGGACGTGGCCGTCCACGCCGTGGTCGACGACGGCGACGTGTTCGAGACGATCAACGCGCTCAAAGACGTGGGCGCGAGCGACGTGCTCGTCACCGAGATCGAACGGCTCGTCGAGTAGGCGCGAGCACAGTGCTGCGGTCTCAGCTCGACTCCCACCAGTCGCTGCGGCGTTCGTCGTAGTCGGCGTCCTGGAACACCGCAGCGCGCTCGCTGTCTGCCAGCCCGAAGGCCGTCCCCAGCCAGTAACCGGTGTACCAGCCGACGGCGTCCTCGCCGACGGGGCCGATGCAGACGACCATTCGAGTGTACAGTTCCGGCTGGTCGTCCGTGTCGAGGTGGCGGCCGGCGATCGAGGCCTGCGAGCCCGAGACCCGGGTGCAGCCCCGCGCACTCTCGTTGGTGACGATCACTTCTGCGAACTCCGGTTCGTCGGTGACGACGACGCTGACGTTCCGCGGGACGGTGCCCTCGGCCCCGTCGTCGTAATACGCGACGGCGTGGCGGACCTGCTCGCGGATCGCCGCTGGGTCCCCTTCGATCTGTTCGGGTTCGACGCCGACGTGGATCGTGTCGCCGTACCACGGGTTCGGCCGGTCGGCGGCGTCGGGGATGTCACTCTCGTAGCCCTGTGCCATCAGGTCCAGCGGCTCGTCGCTGTGACCCAGGCCGACGAGGTGACCGAACTCGTGGCGCGTCGTCGACAGGACCGCCGAGTTGGACCTCCGGACCTCGACGTCGACGACTTCGAGGTCGCTCGCTCGCGTCCCTTCGGGCAGGTACGCCGCACAGCCGGCGATGTTGTCGTGCTCGCCGTCACAGGAGTCGACCGAACGCTTGAACTGGACCTCGACGCGGGCCTCGCCCGGGTCGTCGGCCAGCCGGAAGCGGTACTCGAAGTCGGTGTAGCGCTCGATGTTCGCGTTCCAGTAGCGGATCGTTCGCAGGGTCAGGGCGGTCGTGTTGCGCCCGTCGTCGACGCTGTCGTTGATCCGCACGGGGACGACCTCCTGGCCCCAGGGGTTGTCTGCCGACAGCGAATCGTCCGGCGTCGGCGTGGCGGTCGCTGTATCAGTCGGCGTCGCAGTCGACGTCTCGGTCGGTGTGGGCGTCGCGGTGGGTGTTGGGGTCGCCGTCGCTGTCGGTGTCGCCGTCCGGGTCCTAGCCGTCGTGGCAGTCCGTGTCGTGGTCGGCGTCGCGGTCGTGGTTCGGGTCGGCGAGGCCGTCGGTGTGGGTGTCACGGCCGGCGTGGCTGTCGCGGTCGGTGTTCCCGTCCCCGTCTCGGTCGGCGTCTCCGACTGGATGAACCCCCCACAGCCAGCGAGCAGGACGAGGGTGAAGACGACGATCAGGCGACGCATCTATTCCTCCTTCTGTCTCTTTCCCTGTTAAGCCACTCGCCCGTCTGGTCGCGCCTGCCATTTATTCCATCCCGCGACCAACGTGGGTGTATGTACGAGCGGGTCGCGGAGCTGTCCCTCCGTGTCGACGGGTACGAGTTGACGGACCGCCAGCGGGAGACCTCCAGTGGGTTCACGCGCCGAACCACGACCATCGCGCTGCATGGCGATGGCGAGACGGGACGAGGCGAGGACGTGACCTACGAACCCGACGACCACGACTCGTGGGCGGCCATCGAGGCCGACCTCTCTGGCGAGTACACGCTCGACTCGTTCTCGTCGATGCTCGACGCGGTGGATCTGTGGCCCGAGCCGCCGACACAGGACCCGTCCCGGCACTACCGCCGGTGGGCCGTCGAGTCGGCGGCGCTGGATCTGGCGCTCAAACAGGCCGGGCTGACGCTCGGGGCGGCGCTCGACCGCGAGTACGACCCGCTCCGGTTCGTCGTCTCGACGCGCCTCTCAGAGGACGACGACGGCAACCCCACCACCGACCGCGTGGAGACGTGGCTCGACATCGACCCCGACATCGAGTTCAAACTCGACCCGACGCCCGGGTGGGACGCCGACCTGATCGCCGACCTCGCCGCCACCGACGCCGTCCGCGTCGTCGACCTGAAGGCCTACTACGAGGACACCGACGTGGACACGCCCGTCGAGGTCGACTTCTACCGCCGGGTCGTCGAGGGCCTCCCCGGGACCGTCGTCGAGGACGCCGCCGTCACCGACGAGACCCGGCCCGTCTTCGAGGACCACGAGGACCGCCTGAGCTGGGACTACCCGATCACCGGCATCGCCAGCATCGAGGCGCTCCCGATCGAACCCGACTGGCTCAACGTCAAGCCCTCTCGCTTCGGGACGGTCGAGTCGCTGCTGGAGACGATCGCCTACTGCGAACAGCGGGGGATCAGCCTCTACGGCGGCGGCCAGTTCGAACTCGGCGTCGGCCGCGGCCAGATCCAGGCGCTCGCCTCGCTGTGCTACCCGGAGACGCCCAACGACGTGGCCCCCAGCGACTACAACGCCCCCGAGCCGCAGTCGGGCCTGCCGTCGAGCCCGCTCAAACCGAAAGAGCATCGTGGATTCGGCTGGTGAGGAGATGGTTCGAGTTCTGTGATGTGGAATGAGGTTGGTGCGAAAACCGCGAGTGTGACCGACAACTGAACGCCCTCGGCACGCTCGGCGGTTCTGTGCGGGATATCCTTGTTTCACTCGGATAGTGATCGAACAGAACTGCTGACCGCACCTCGCCCGTTCATTCCACCAGGCAACCACACAGCACCGCACCACACACCTCCCCAGCCGATTCCTTCGCTCACTCGTTCTCACTCGTTCGCTCAGTCATCCCTCGCACAGTTTTGTCGCTCGACGGAGCGAGCGACAGCGCGCGCCATCTGTTGTTGCTGTGAGCATTCGCGCGACCGAGCGGTCCGAAGGACCCGGTAGGTCGCCCGGTTCCCCGGAATCGCCGACGGCGATTCCGGCCTTTTTCACCCACGTTTTTGCGCGAGGGTTCCCGCAGTGAGCGAAGCGAACGAGGAAACCCGAAGCGGAAAAAGGTGGTCAGGCATGCCGAGCGACGTTGTCCGGCAGGCCGTCGGGGTCGTCGACCATGTTCGAGAGTCGGCGGGCGATGACGAAGGCGGCGATGTCGCCGCTCTCCTCGACGTAGGCGTCGACCAGTGCTTCGAGGACGTCCATCGACGGCCGATCGATCTCGGTCACGCTCCCGTCGTCCTCGACGTCCAGCCCCTCGATCTCACGCGCCATCGCGACGGCCTGCTGGTCGCCGAGGATATCCATCTCTCTCTGGATCGCGGCTTCGACCAGCTCGGCGTAATTGTCGTGATCCAGTGTCATCTCAGAGCGATTCGTTCGTGAGCACCCAGACGACCATCGTCTGGTCGAAATTGCCGCCGAACGTGTCCGGCCAGCGGAGTTCGCCCGCGGTGTACCACCCGACGATCGGCACGTTGTCCCCGACGGCGTTGCGGAGGGCGTCGAGTTCGCGCTCCCGGGACTCCGTGTTCGAGAGGAAGAACCACCGACACAGGCAGTCGTGGACCACGACGGCGGCCACGTCGTCGGGGTCGCCGGCGGCGGCGAGTGCCGTGTCGATCGCCCCGGCCGCTCCGCGCACCACGTCGTCCCCGTTGGGGTCCATCAGCTTCCCCACGTCTCCGACCGAGAGCCGCTGTCCGCCGGTGAACGACATCGTCCGCTCGTCTTCGTCGATGGCGTAGGCGACGTGGATACGGGGTTCCTCCTCACCGACGTCGAACCCGAGCGGGACTGTGATCCGGAACTGGTCGTTGGTCACCTGGGGGCCGACGATCTCTTCGTACGCGTCGAGTGCCGGCCGTCCGTCGAACTCGCTGACGGTGTCGCCCTCGATAGCGGTGATCTCGAACGACGTGTCGGTCGGATCGATGCCGTGGCGAACGCTCACGCCGCTTTTGACGTCGAGCTCGACGGCGGTGACGGCGACGCCGCGCTCGACCACCTCGTCGGCGAGTACCCGGGCCGAGCCGTCGTACTTCCAGTCGTCGGCCGCGATCCCGCCGTGGACGGTGGCCGACCCGAGCACGTCGGTCACGTTCGGCATCAGATCGGCCGTGTCGGCCTCGTAGTCGGCGAACACGGACGTGACGAGGCGTGGGTACGACGCCCAGCCCTCCCCGTCCTCGGCGACGCAGTCGGTCGCCAGCGGGTTCGCCCCGAGCGCCGACAGCGCCGCCTCGGTCGCCGTCGTCGCGGCCGCTCCCACGTCGTCTCCGTACGCTGCGCCGGCCGTCGCCGCGTCGATCCCGTCGCCGGCCAGCGCCAGCACGCCGACGCTCTCGGTGTACGAACTGGTGTTGACGATCTCGCCGGCCGTCGTCGTCCCCGCGATCACCGCGTCGGTCTCGGCGTCTATCGCCTCGAACACTGCTGTCGTATCGAACTCGCTCGAGGCGAACACGTAGACGAGCGTCGGATCGTCTGGCAGGTCTGTCACCGCCGCTGCGAGCGCTTCCCGTCCCGCCTCGGATCCATCCGTCCCGGTGGAGTGCCCAACTCCTGCCCTGACTGTTCCCATTGTCATGGTTTTTGCGACCCCAGTACAAATATACTGGTGGCTGTGAAAACGCTTCGAGCGTCAAAGCGTGCCGCCTTCGGTCGCGAGGCCGGCCAGTGACAATGATCCTTCCTTTCGCCAAGAATTATAGGGGTATCGCTTCTCACCACTGGTATCGGGGGGACGAGCCGCAATCGATCGTCAGACGACGTATCGATGGACGACGGCCGCGGCGTTCGTCCGCTACAAGAGAGCATGACAGGCGACGTGAGCGAGAACGATGGGTCGACGAACGAGCCTGGCGAGGTCGTCGAGAGTGCTATCAGTGATATCGCCGCGGCCGACGACGCCGACACCGTAGGAGCGGCTACAGCTCGGGCTCTCGAAGGCCTGCTCGGGACGCCGGTCTCCTGTGCGATCTACGCTGCAGACGGCGAACTGGTCGTTGCAACCGGTGAAAGCGGGCCGGAGATCGATCACCACGCCGTCGATCTGCCGGATTCGCCGACCGACGGCGAGCTGGCGTGGCCGGCCGATCCGTTGCTCGTGCCCGTCACCGACACCGGCTGGCTCGTCTGCTGGGCCGACGGGGCGGCTACTGCGCCGTCTTGGGCCGTTCGGTCGGTCGCCGGTGCGGCCGTCGACGCCGCCCGTGGGCGCGTCCGACGGACCGACGACGAGCGCCGAATCGCCCAGTTGGAGGCCGAAACCGACCAGCTCAGCAACTTCGCCAACATCGTCGCTCACGATCTCCGTAACCCGCTGGCGATCGCGCAGGGTCACCTCGAACTCGCCCGAGGGAGCGACGCGGACGAACACTTCGAGAAGATCTCCGACGCCCACGACCGCATCCAGCGGATCATCGATCACACGCTCACGATGGCCAAGCACGACGGTGACGGCGTCGAGGTCGAACACGTCGACACCGGGACCGTCGCACACGACGCCTGGGGGACTGTCGAGACGGGTGCGGCCACGCTGACGGTGTCTGATTCGATGCGGGTGGTCGCCGACCGGGAGCGCCTCCAGCAACTGTTCGAGAACCTCTTTCGCAATTCGGTCGAACACGGCGTCCCGGAACAGCAGGTCGAGCCCGGTGGTGGCGACGAGACGACGGCTGGCCGCTCCCTCGCCGTCGAGGTCGGGACGCTCTCGAACAGGACTGGCTTTTTCGTCGCCGACAACGGCCCGGGTATTCCCGATGGCGAGCGCGCGGCGGTGTTCGACCGGGGCTACTCCGAGGGCGGTGGCACGGGCCTCGGGCTGTCGATCATCGAGGACATCGTCGACGAACACGACTGGTCGGTCACCGTCACGGAGGGCAGTCTCGGCGGCGCTCGGTTCGAGATTTCCGATGTCGGGTGAGCGACGGGGGCCGTCTCATACGGCGGCTCACTCGTCGGCCAGGTAGTCGTCCTGAACCGCGACGATCTCGCTCGAATCCGCACACGCGGCGTACCGTTCCAGGGGCTCCTCGTTCAGTTCCATGAACGTGTGCCCCCAGCTGAAGTGGTCCAGTAGCTGCTCGGCCCGTTCGCGCTCGCCGAGGATCGCCAGCGCCCCGGCGAACGCCTCGACGGTGTTGAGCTGAAACGCCGTGCCGAAGTTGACGGGATTGCCGGCCACGAGGAAGGGCAGCGAGCGGTGGATGCCTTCGAGGTCGAACGCCTCCCGTTCGGCGGTCTCCCACGAGCAGTCCAGCGCGACCAGCCGCTCGGTTCGAGCGCCGCTCCCTGCACGGTCGGCCGGTGAGAGCGCCTGCTCGGCGAAGGGGTTCAGGACGATCCCGGGCGGCGTCGACCGTGTCGCGCGGTGTAACTCGGCCTCGTCGAAGCGGGCCAGCCGACGCGCGCTGCATTTATGGGGGTCGTCGTCGCCTTCGTACCGGACGTGTAGCTCCACGCCCGCTCGTACGCGGCCGGCGGCTAAAAGCGCCACGAGAGTCGAGCCGGTAAATACGCTTAAGTGTACGAACCGGTATGTATTGGGCAGTGATATCAGAGGGTGACGACGCACCGCGGTTCGAGCTCCCGGCACTCGTCGACGGGGAGCATCGCAGGGTCGGGCTCGAGGAGTACCTCGGGGAGGACGTGATCATCCTCGCGTTCTACCCCGGGGACTTCAGCCCCGCCTGCGACGAGGAGTCGGATCTGGACGAACTCGACCTCTTTACGATGCAGAAGGACGTGAGCGTGCTGGGGATCAGCGCCGACTCGCTGTACAGCCACGCCGCTTTCGCCACCGAGTACGCCCTCCACATCCCGCTACTGTCGGACACGCGCCGCCGGGTCGCCAAGCAGTACGGCGTTACCTTCGAGGACGACGTCGGGCAGGCGCTGATCGAACGGGCGGTGTTCGTCGTCGACCACGACGGCGAGGTCCAGTACGCCTGGTCGACCCAGGAGATGACCGAACTGCCCGACGTAGACGCGATCAAGGACGCCATCGCCGAGACCGGCGGCGACGACACGGCCTTCGCCCGCTACCGGGTCGGCTACGCCCACTACACCGAGGGGCGACGCGCCTTTACCAGTGCGATGGGGTCGTACCAGAACTCCGAGTGGATGCTCTCCCAGTCGGACTTCAAGCGCGCCCAGGAGGAGTTCGAGGAGGCCGCGGAACACTTCGACAGCGCCGTCCGGTTCGTCGAGGACGCCGACATCGCGGCCTACTACGAGCGGGCCGAAGAGAAGGCGACGGCGCTGTGGCAGGCCGCCGAGTGGCTCACCCAGTCGGCCAGCGAGTACTCCAGCGGTGCCGGTGCGGAGGGCCAGCAACTCAGGGACGACGCCGAACGCCCCCTGGCGACGGCCCGCGACATCGGCGAACCGATCGATCCCGACGACTGGCCGCCGGACTTCGACGCCGACGACGGGGGCGAGAGCATCCTCCCACAGGACGAGGACGTCGACGCGGAACTGGCGGTCGATATCGACGAGGCGGCCGACGCGACCGACGACAGCGCCGCTTCGAGCGTGGCGGACGACGCTGTTGTCGGGGCGCCTGCGGCGGACCAGCCCACCGACGGAGCGAGTGCCGAGGGCGACGGCGAGGACGAGATCGACGACGAGGAACTCGAAGAGATCGAGGCGGAACTGACCGCGAATCAACCCGAGAACCCCGTCGGCGAGGGAATCGAGGCGAGTCCGACGAGCATGGTCGACGCGCCGCCCGGCGTCGACGACGCTGACGAACCGGACGACGGGGAGATCGACGACGAGATCGACGAGGACGACCTCGCCGAACTGGAGGCCGATATGGCGGCTAGCCAGTCGGCCGCGGAGGCGGCAGCCGAGGACGAGGGAGACGGCGACGAGGCGGACGACGACGAGCGATCGGACACCGATCTCCAGGCCGGCTCCGGCGACGCATCCGAGACGCCCTCTCCCGACGACGCGGAGGTGCCTCCCTCGGGAGCCGGATCGCTGGAGTCGGCCGGCGACGACGGCAGTGACGATCCCATCGGCCAGCGATCAGACGACGGGGGCGGGACGAACCCGTTCGAAGCGGCGGCATCTGCCGGGACTACCACCACGGGCGGAGACGACGCCACGGCCGACCGAGCGGCGAGCGTGGACGACGGCGACGAGGGGGCGACGGCGGACGACGAACTGGGCGAACCCGAGGGAGCCAGCGACGAGGACATGGCCGAGATTCCGTCGGCGGAGGAACTCGACGAACCCGACGGGGCCAGTGACGAGGACATGGCCGCGATCCCGACGGAGGACGAACTCGACGAGGAGGCGGACGACGGCGCGGCGTCGACCGACGAACGGGACTAAAACTCCCGGCTGTACATCTGTGACCGATTTTGTCACCTGGGGTAGCCAAGCTCTTCGCGACGGTACAGCCGGCAGTCTGACGGGCCGGCGACGACCGCCACCTTCACCTCGCGGGGCCACGCGCTGTCGGGTATGGATCAGGCGGCGACGGCCCGCGCGTACTACCGGGCGCTCGACGAACACGACTACGACCTGCTCACCGACTTGCTGACCGAGTCGTTCGCCCACGACCGTTCCGACCGACGGATCGAGGGCCGCGAGCGGTTCGTCCGTTTCATGCGCGACGAACGCCCCCAGACCGACACCAGCCATCCGATCGACGGTGTCTATACAGGCGAGTCAGGAGTCGTCGTCGAGGGACGGCTGCTCGACGGTGACGGTGAGCAGATCACGACCTTCGCGGACGTCTTCTCGTTCGTCGACGGGGAGATCGACGCGATCCGAACGTACACGAAGTGATCTGTGAGGGGTGACTGCGGGGAGTCGCCCCCTAGAAGACGATCCGCTCGATCACGCGCCGGAGCAGTCCCGGTTGCCGGGACTCGTGTGGGTGGACGGTGATCTCGGTCCCGCCGGGTGGACGGTTGTCGCGCCGGTCGAGCACCGACCCTCGCAGTCGGTGGTCCGCACCCCGCCGGACGCATACTGCCCGTTCGCTCGCCACTGCCGACTCGCCGCCGTCGGTCTGGACTGGAGCCGAGAGGAGGTCGGCAACGTCTTCCCAGTAGGGTTCGATCGGTCCGGTTCGGTCGTCGTGGATGGTCGAACCGAGGACGACGCGACTGCCGTTTTCGCTGGCGAGCGTGTCCGTGACTGCGACCACTTCCGGATGGACCGGCCGCTCGTCCTCGATGTCGATTCGCTCTGGCGACTCGTAGCCGTCGTTGTCGACCAGCAGCACGTCACAGGGTGCGTGACGGACGACCCAGTCGATCGGGTCGCCGAACAGCCGCGAGCGGAGTCGCCGGTGCTCGTGTTCGGCCACGATCGAGTCCACGCCGCGGTGGCGCGCGAAGTTCACGATCGCGTGTTTGGTGTCGTGACTGACGATCTCGCCCGCGACGACCTCGACATCGAGATCCGTCGCGAGATCGTCGGTCTGTTGCTCGAACCGGACGTCTGCGGGTGACTGTATCTCGGCGGCCGTCTCCAGTTCCGTCTGGTCGGGTACCTCCTCGAACCAGGCGACGACGACCCGACCGTCGTGGGGACGCACGAGATCCGCCGCAAGTCGAAGCAACGCCGACTCGCGGTCCCGGCTCACCTCGTGTGTGAGCGCGACGAGTACCTCGTAGGTCTCTTCGTCGATCGCGGCCTCGGTCTCGTCGAGCACCGTGTCGCCGATTCGCTTGCCGACCACGTCGGCTGCTGCTCCCTGTCGCTCGACGTTCTTGCGAGCGTAGAACAGGTACCAGAGGACGCTCCCGACGGTGATGGCGACGGCCCCGAGGATCGCGGTCTCACCCATCTGGGTCAGCAGGACGAGCCCACTGACGACCCCCCCGATCTGCACCCACGGGTACAGCGGCGATCGGAAGCTCGGTTCGTAGTCGGCGTCGCCCTCGCGGAACGCCACGATGGCGACGTTGATCAACACGAACACGAGGATCTGGAACGCGCTGGCGAGCTTGGCGATATCCAGGATCGGGACGAACGCGATCAGTGCCAGCAGGACGACGCCGGTCAGCGTGATCGACAGCGACGGCGTGCCAAAGCGGTCACTGATCTCGGCCAGCGATCCGGGCACGAGTCCGTCTCGGGCCATCGCGAAGGGGTAGCGCGACGACGAGAGGATGCCGGCGTTGGCCGTCGAGACCAGCGCCAGGATCGCGGCGACGATCACGGCCGCGACGCCCGCACTGCCCAGCGTCGCTTCGGCGGCCTCGGCGACCGGTGTCAGCGACCCGGCGACGGTGCCCGCGTCGGTGACGCCGACGATGATGGCGACGATCAGCACGTACAGCAGCGTCGTGAACGCCAGCGAGCCGAGGATCCCCAGCGGGATGTTCCGGTCGGGATTCTCCACCTCTTCGGCGATGCTGGCGACTTTCGTGACGCCGGCGTAGGAGACGAACACCAGACCGGTGGCGGCCAGCAAGCCACCCCAGCCGTCGGCGAAGAACGGCTGGAAGTTGGTCTGCTGGACGCTCGTCCCGCTGCCAATGACGAACCACGACAGCGCCGCCAGCATCACGGTCACGATGACGACCTGCAGGCGACCAGTCTGTTTGGCACCCAGCAGGTTCACGAGGATCAGGACCGCCGCGAGACCGAGCGCGACGGGCTTGACGGGGAGATCGAACACGATCACGAGGTACGGGACGCCGCCGACGAGGGCGAGCCCGCCCTTGAACGCGAGCGAGAACCAGGTGCCGACGCCGGCGACCGTCCCGAGCAGTGGCCCCATCCCGCGCTCGATGTAGATGTACGTGCCGCCAGCCTCTGGCATCGCCGTGGCCATCTCCGACTTCGACAGCGCGGCGGGGACGACGAGTACGCCAGCCAGCAGGTACGCGAGCACGACCGACGGGCCGGCGATGCCAAGCGCCAGTGCCGGCAAGATGAAGATCCCACTGCCGATCATCGCGCCCACGCTGATCGCGATCACCGTCGGGAGCCCGAGGTCACGTTCCAGCTGTTTCATACGAACTCCGTGAGCGCGTCAGCGAGTACCTGCGACGTTTCGATCGTCTCGACACCCAGTCCCTCGAACGCGACCGCACACTCCGGGTCGTTGACGACCGCAACGACGGTCTCGGTGTCGAACTGTGCCCGGACGTGCTGTGTGAGAAGGAGGTTCCGGCTGTCGGTGGGGCCGACGATCAGTGTGACCGCGGGATCAGTCGACCCCGCCGGTGTCGGACTGTTCGCACCCGGGACAACTGGTTCAGTCGCACGCTCCGGTGGCGGATCTTTCAGTACGGACTGGTCAAAGTGTGTCACGGGCGTTCCACGGGACGCGAGCTGACTGGCGACAGCCCGACCCAGCGGGTTCTGACCGACGACACACACCGTCTCGTCGTTCTCCGAGTCCGTCCCGATATCGCTTTGATGTTGTTGGTGTGTCATATGGGCGTGTGCCACCACTCGGTGCGATCGAGCGTGGCATCACCCGAGTTTAGAGGACGAAAGACAATAAACTAGCCGGTTGTATTGGCGATTCGCTAAATTAATACGTGCTATTATTCCTTATCGTCTTGACTCTCGGTGTCGAATCCATCGAACGCGCCGACGTGTTCGTTCCGGATGAGGTCCTCGTCGGCGACTTCGAGGCCGAGCTCGTCCAGATCGCGCCCGATCCGGCTCAGATCGTCCCCGTCGGTTCCGACGGCGCTGACGTGGACGTTCTCCTCGCCAGTCATGATTTCGGTCACACGCACGACGCCGGGCACGTCCAGCGCCGCTTCGGCGAGCTCTTCGCGTCGTGGGACGGGGGCCGTACAGATGATGAGCGTATAGAGCTGGTAGCCCGCGACCTCGTACTCCACGTCGGCGTGGTAACCGGTCAGCAGCCCCTGCTCTTCCAGTCGCTGGATGCGGTTGCGAACGGTACTGGCCGACACGCCGGCCTCCTCGGCGATCGTTCCCGAGGACGCTCGGCGGGCGTCGGTCTGCAGGGCGTGGATGATCTTCCGGTCCAGGTCGTCGAGTCCTTCGAGTGTCATACCTTGCGCTCTCGGGTGGGGCGCAAATAGTAATTGTTCCCGACGACCGCGAACGGCGTCAGTCCAGCGACAGGAACGCCAGCACGGTGACGACAGAAAGCAGCGCCGTCCCGAATCCGACCAGTAGCGGCCGTTGGCCACCTGAGGTGAACGCGCTCGCGAAACCGATACCGATCGCGGTCCCGATCGCGATGCCCACGTCGTCCCGGTCGATCCGTGTGCTGTCGAACATGGGTCTCACTTACCGGAGCCGGGTCCGACAGAAGGTGTGTCTGGCGACACGTGAGATCGTCCCATCGATCTCACTCACCGGAGCCGGATCCGACGGAAGGTGTGTCTGGCGACACGTGACATCGTCTCGTCGGTCTCATTCGCCGTCGCCTTCGCCAACGGCACTCTCGCCGACGGGGTCGTGGCCCTCGATGATCTCTTGGCCGCCCATGTAGGGGCGCAGTGGTTCGGGGACGGTGACCGTCCCGTCGTCGTTCTGGTAGTACTCCATGATCGCGACCATCACGCGCGGGACGGCGACGCCCGACCCGTTGAGCGTGTGGAGGTACTCAGCAGATTCGTGGCGCTCCGGCCGGTAGTGGATGCCGGCGCGGCGTGCCTGGAAATCCCTGAAGTTCGAGACGCTGGACACTTCGAGCCAGCGCCCGCCCTCCTCGGGACCCTCCGCCATGTCGTCCCCGGGTGCCCACACTTCGAGGTCGTACTGGCGGTAGTGGGGAAAGCCCATGTCGCCGGTACAGATATCCAGCACGCGGTAGGGGAGTTCGAGCCGACGCAGCACTTCCTCGGCCTCGCCGAGCAGGTCCTCGTGGCGTTGCTCGCTGTCCTCGGGGCGGACGAAGTTGACGAGTTCGACCTTGTTGAACTGGTGGACGCGGACGTAGCCCCGCGTCTCGGTGCCGTGCTCGCCGGCCTCGCGGCGGAAGTTCGGCGAGAACGCCTGGTGTTTCAGCGGGAGATCGTCGTCCAGCAGGATCTCGTCGCGGTACATGTTGGTGACCGGCACCTCGGCGGTTGGCAACAGCCACAGATCGTCGTCCTTGTACTCGTCGTCCTGCCGGGCCCCGACGCGGTAGGAGTCCTCTGCGAACTTCGGGAGCTGGCCGGTCCCACGCATCGACTCGCTGTTGACCGGCAGCGGCGGGAACACGTCGACGTACTCCTGCTCGCGGTGCACGTCCAGCATGAACTGGATCAGCGCGTACTCCAGGCGCGCGCCGTCGCCCTTCACGAACTGGAACCCGCCACCCGAAACCTTCGCACCGCGCTCGAAGTCCAGCACGTCGAGTTCCTCGCCCAGATCGTAGTGGGGGACGACCTCGTCGGGCAACTCGCGCAGCTCCTCGAACCCCTCGCGACGCAGTTCGACGTTGTCCGCCTCGCCGTCGCCCCGGATCGCGTCGTCGTCGGGGACGTTGGGAATCTCCAGCAGGCGCGCCTCCAGTTTCGCTTCGAGGTCGTCGGCCCGCTCCTCGATCTCCTGTAACTCCTCTTTGAGTTCGCTGGACCGCTCGATGGCCTCCTGGGCCTTCTCCTCCTCGCCCTCGCGCTTGTACTCGCCGATCTTGCTGGAAACCTGATTTCGCTCGTGACGTAGGCTGTCCCCTTCGGCCTTGAGTTCGCGCCATTCCTCGTCGATCCGCAGAATCTCGTCGAGATCAACGTCCGTGTATCCCTTCGCTTCGAGGCCTTCACGGACCTCGTCGGGATTCTCGCGGACGTATTGTCTGCTCAACATGGACGCGAATTGTCCACGCCCGGCCCTAAAACCATCTTTTTTCCGTCGTTCGAGAGAGCGTCGCTCACTGCGGGACCCCTCGCGCAAAAACATCCTCAGAGATCGGAGATCTCTGATGGGCTCGCAAGAGCACAGCTCTTGCGAACATGGGTGAAAAAGGCTCGACCTCACCGCGTTCGGTCGAGTGAATCGCGCTCACTACCGGGTCCTTCGGACCGCTCGTTCGCGCGAATGCTCACAGCAATTAGATGGCGCGCGCTGTCGCTCGCTCCGTCGAGCGACAAAACTGTGCGAGGGATGAGTGACCGAGGAGTGTAACGACGAGTGAACGAATCGGCTGGGGAGGCGTGTGGCGCGGTGCCGTGCTGTCCCTGGCGGATCGAAAGGGCGAGTCGCGGTCGCGGGATCTGTGCGGGCACTATCCGACCGAAGGGAGGATATCCCGCACAGATCCCGCGAGCGTGTCGAGGGCTTTCAGTGCTTCTTAGTGGAGTTCAGTACGATTGCTAGCGAGGGCTTTCAGTTCCCTCCGTTCGAGCAACTGGCTCCCTATCTTCCTCGACCACCTCTTATAAGGACGCCCGCGAAATACACTCGCCAATGAGCGAGCCGGAGACCGTAGTCGTCGAGGACGGTCGTCGCCTGGCCTACGAGGAGTACGGTCGCGCCGACGGCGACCCGGTGGTCTGCTGTCACGGCATCCCCGGTTCGCGGCTCCTGTGGTCGCTGTTCGACGAGCCGGCTCAGCACCACGACGCTCGCCTGATCGCGCCCGACCGGCCCGGGTTCGGTGGCTCGGACTTCCAGCCCGGGCGAGAGCTGCTGGACTGGGCAGATGACGTGCGGACGCTGTGCAAGATGCTCGATCTCGACACCGTCTCGGTCGTCGGCTTCTCTGGCGGTGGACCCCATGCCGCCGCCTGTGCGCACGAACTCGACCGCGTCGAGCGGGCCGTCCTCGTCAGTAGCCCCGGCCCGCCCAGGACGCAGGCGTACGCGACGGCGTCGAATCGCCGGCTGACGACCGCCACGCAGTCGCTCCCGGGGTTCTCTCGGGGCGTCTTCGGCCTGACGGGCTGGCTGGCGCGCAACTGGCTCAGTCGCTTCCGCGAGACCATCGAGGGCGGCGCGTCCGATCCGGATCGCGCGCTGTTCGACTCGCCCGATGGGAGCGTCGTCGTCGCCGACGCCGCCGAGGCGTTCGCACAGGGCGGTAAGGGGCCGGCCCACGAGTTCCCGATGCTGGGTGAGTCGTGGGGGTTCGACCCCGCCGACTGCGCCGGGACACTGTCGCTGTGGCACGGCCGCCAAGACCAGCAAGTGCCTCTCCGGGTCGCACAGGCGATGGCGAGTCGACTGCCCGAAACGGACGTGACCGTCGTCGACGCGGGCCACTACTCGACGCTGGTCGGGCACTTCGAGGAGATTCTGCTGGAAGCGACAAGATAGGCTCTCGAACGTGGCCGATATCGGCCTACTCGTGTTCGAGCGCGTCGTAGATGTCCCGGTGTTCGTCTCGGTCTGCTGTGGCAACCCGCCGAACCAATTCGCGACGGATGTCTGCCATCACGTCGTCGAGCGGCGAGTCGGAACCGGATTGATCGTCTGTCGCCATGCCTGAATTTGTGTCCCGAGAGCGGTTAATCGTTCGGATCCGAACGGTCGTTCGTCAACTGGTCGACCCCGTACTGGACGAGTTCGTCGCGCCACTGGCTGATCTCGCCCGCCAGATCGAGCGGCGCGGTGTTCGATCGGAGATACTGGCACACTTTGTCCTCGTCGACTGACTCGGCGTCTGTCCCGAACTGTCGCAGGATCGTTCTGATCTCGTTGTCGTACTCGAACCGGTAGCCGTTCAGGAAGTAGAAGACGACAGTCGCGTTGAGGGCCGTCCGTTTGTTGCCGTCGACGAACGGGTGGTTTACGACGAGGAGTCGCAGGAGATGGTAGGCTTTCGCGTGCAGCGTCTCTGGCACTGTTCCGAAGGTACCGCGTTCGATGTAGTCGAGCGCGAACTCGATGTTTCCCTCGTTCTGAACACCCGGTGTGGTGTCGTCGTACTCGCTGACGATGTCCCCGTGGATCGCGAGTACGTCCTCGACCGAGGGATACCAGTACGAGTCGGCCATTCGCCGGAAGTCCACGCCAGAGCAGTGTAATCTTTTGGATGACTGGCAATTCACGTTCGACTGCCCCAAGCGGTGTGGCTGTTACCGTCGCCGACGCGGGCCACTACTCGACGCTGGTCGAGCACTTCGAGGAGACTCTGCTGGATGCTGTCGCTGTCCAGTAACGGAAATGCGATTGCCGTTCATACTGCTGGCTATGAATCTGTCAACGATTTCGCCACACGGGGTGGCGAAGTTCTTCACGAAGAGATAGCCAGCAGTATCAGGACGACCGCGGCTCGGCCGTCCAGCCCGGATCGGTGCCGGTCTCGGCCAGTTCGTCGGCCCGGCACGCCGGACAGTAGTCCGGGACTGTCGTCTCGTCACGGGGAACGTAGACCGCGCCGCCACACTTCACGCAGGTATCGTCGACGACCGTCACACAGTCGGCACAGACGTTGAAGTCGTCGACTGTCAGCTCTCGCAGGGGTTCGAGTTGTTTGTCCAAGATGTACTCATCGATGACAGCCTGACAGTTGTGGCACGGTTGCATAGCGATCCACGTGTAGCTGTGTGACACATACACATAGTCTTGTTCCCTCGGGCGAAATTCGCATGACAACTAATCGAGCAGAGTTACGTGTCCGTCACCGAACCCTCGCCGTGGCATGACCGACATCGACGCGGTCCTGTTCGACCTCGACGACACCCTCGTGCAGTACGTTCGCTCGCCGGACGAGGTCCTCCAGCGGTCCTACGGACGGCTCGATCTCGCCCCTCTGTTTCCGGTCGAGGTCTACTACGACCGCTACACCGAGTTCGCCGACGAGCGCGACCAGTCCAACGTGGAACTCTGTCCGGGAGCCGAGCAGGTGCTCGACACACTCCACGGCGACTATCGGCTCGCAGTCGTCACGAACGGTGCGCCCGACGCTCAGCGCGCGAAGATGGAGAGCGTCGGCCTCGACCGCTGGATCGAGACGCGGGTGATCGCCGGTCACGAGATCTCGCCCAAGCCTAACGCGGAGTCATTCGAGATCGCACTCGACTCGCTCGATGCGACCCCCGAGCGGGCCATCAAGGTGGGCGACTCGCTGGAAACCGATATCGCGGGCGCGAACGCGCTCGGGATCGCGTCGATCTGGCTCTCGACCGACGCCGACTCGGCTGACCACGACACGACCCATCGGATCGAGCGCCTCGACGAACTGCTGGCGTTGCCATCGCTGTCCGGCAGATAGCGAAAAAATCGGGTCGAGAGCGCTTATTCGAGGTCGAAGCGATCGGCTCGCATGACCTGCGTCCAGGCGTCGACGAAGTCCTCGACCAACTGCTCTTCGCCGTCGTCGGCCGCGTAGACCTCGGCGATGGCGCGCAGGCGGGAGTTGGAACCGAAGATCAAGTCGGCACGGGTGCCTTTCCACTGGAGCTCGCCCGTGTCGCGGTCGTACCCCTCGTACACCTGGGTCCCCTCGCTGGCTTCCTCCCACTCGAAGTCCATGCTGAGCAGGTTGCTGAAGAAGTCGTTGTCCAGCGTTCCGGGGTCGTCGGTGAGCACGCCCAGGTCGGAGTCGCCGTAGGTCGCGCCCAGCGTGCGCATGCCGCCGACGAGCGCGGTCATCTGGTCGGGACCGAGGTTCAGGAGGTCGGCCTTGTCGACCAGCAGGGTCTCGGCCGGCTGTTCGAGCCCCTCGCGGATGTAGTTGCGGAAGCCGTCGACCTTCGGCTTCAGTGCCTCGAAGGAGTCGACGTCGGTCTGTTCGGCGGTGGCGTCCGTTCGACCCGGCTCGAAGGGCACGTCGACGTCGTAGCCGGCGTCGGCCGCGGCCTGCTCGATCGCGGCGTTGCCGCCCAGTACGATCAGGTCGGCCAGCGAGACGCGCACGTCGTCGGTCCGGCTCTCGTTGAACTCGGACTGGATGTCCTCGTAGGTCGCCAGCGCGGCCTCGAGCGCCTCGGGCTCGTTGACCTCCCAGCTACGCTGGGGTTCGAGACGGAGGCGGGCACCGTTCGCGCCGCCGCGCTTGTCGCTGTCGCGGTAGGTCGACGCGGAGGCCCAGGCGGTCTTGACCAGCTGCGAGCGGGACAGTTCCGAGTCGAGGATCGTCTCTTTCAGCTCCTCGATCTCCGCGTCGCCGACGAGGTCGTGGTCGGCTTCGGGGACCGGGTCCTGCCAGATCATCGTATCGTCGGGCACTTCCGGACCGAGGAGTCGCTCTGGCGGCCCCATGTCGCGGTGGGTCAGTTTGTACCAGGCCTTCGCGAAGGCCATCCCGAACTCCATGGGACTCTCCTGGAACTCCTCCATGATCTCCCGGTAGTCGGGGTCGCGCTTGAGCGCGATGTCGGTCGTGAGCATCATCGGCGTGACGCGCTCGTCCTCGTCCATGGCGTCGGGCGCCGAGTCTTCGAGTTCGCCGTCCTTGGGCGTCCACTGCCAGGCGCCGCCCGGCCCTCGCTCGGGCTCCCACTCGTAGTCGAGCAGGTTGTCGACGTAACCCATGTCCCACCAGGTCGGATCCTGCGTCCAGGGGCCTTCGATGCCGCTGGTGATCATCTCGCCGCCCTTCGTACCGTCGTTCTGCCAGCCCAGCCCCATCTGCTCGATGGGCGCGGCTTCCGGTTCCGGGCCGAGGTTCTCGTCGGGGTCGTCGGCGCCGTGGACCTTCCCGAAGGTGTGGCCGCCGGCGATGAGTGCGGCCGTCTGCTTGTCGTCCATCGCCATCCGGGAGAACGTCTGGCGGATGTTCTTCGCCGACGCTTCCGGATCGGGATTGCCGTCCGGACCCTCCGGGTTCACGTAGATGAGCCCCATCACGGACGCGCCGAGCCCTTCCTGGATCTCGCCGGGTTCGTCGAACCGTTCCTGGGTCTCCATCTCCGTTTCCGGGCCCCAGTTGACGGCCTTGTCCGTGTCGAAGGCGTCCTCGCGGCCGCCGCCGAAGCCGAAGGTCTTGAAGCCCATCGACTCGATGGCGACGTTGCCAGCGAGCACGATCAGGTCGGACCACGACAGGGCCTTGCCGTACTTCTGCTTGACCGGCCAGAGCAGGCGACGGGCCTTGTCGAGGTTCGCGTTGTCGGGCCAGCTGTTGATCGGTGCGAAGCGCTGTCGTCCGCCGGCCGCGCCGCCGCGGCCGTCGTAGGCGCGGTACGTACCGGCACTGTGCCACGCCATCCGGATCATGAACGGACCGTAGTGGCCGTAGTCGGCCGGCCACCAGTCCTGTGGGTCCGTGAGGACATCCTCGATGTCCGCCTTCACGTCCTCGAGATCGAGCGACTGGAACGCCTCGCCGTAGTCGAACTCCTCGCCCAGTGGGTCGTCACTGGTGTTCTGATCGAGGATCTCGAGGCTCAGCCGTTCTGGCCACCACTCGTCGTTGGACGTTCGCCCCGGCCAGGCGGTCGATGCTGTCGTTCCCGGTTCTGCGCCGCGTGTCGGACTGTCGTCTGCCATCTGTTTCGACCCAGCGCTTCCCGACACCTAACGGTTACTTTGGCATATACCAACTGCCGCTACCTTTATCGACGTACCGACACCCACTCACGGTATGACAATCGGCGACGTGATTCGAGCCGAATCGGTCGACGAAGAGCTCTGGTACGTCGACACCGGGATGTACGAGGTCGAGGAGTACGGGTCGGTGTATCTGATCGACGCCGACCGCCCCGCGCTCGTCGACACGGGGCTGGGCACGAACGTCGAGCGCATCCACGACCTGCTCGACGCGGCTGGCCTCACACCAGCGGCCCTCGACGTGATCGCGCTGACGCACGTCCACCTCGATCACGCCGGCGGGGCGGGGCTGCTTGTCGAGGACTGTCCGAACGCGACCGTGTACGTCCACGAATCCGGCGCGCGTCACCTCGTCGATCCGTCGCGACTGTGGGCCGGCACGAAGCAGGCCGTCGGCGACCAGATCGACTACTACACCGAACCGACGCCCGTTCCCGAAGACCGGATCGCGAAACTGACCGACGGCGACGAGATCGAACTCGGGGACCACTCGCTGGTCGCCCGGCACGTTCCCGGCCACGCACCTCATCAGGTCGTCTTCGACGCGCCCTCGCTGGACGCCGTCTTCACCGCCGACGCGGCGGGCATCTACACGCCCTCGACCGACGAGGTCCACGTGACGAGTCCGCCGCCGAACTTCGAGTTCGAGCAGGCCATCGCCGACGTGGAACTGCTGGCCGCCCTCGACCGCGAGTGGCTCTGTTACGCTCACTTCGGCCCGGCCCGGACCGCCGATCGACTCGGGGAGTACGCGACCGTGCTCGAGGAGTGGGTCCGGGCGGTCGAACGCGAGCGTGACCGCCACGAGGACGACGACGCGGTCGTCGCGCACTTCGTCGAGAGCGTCGAGACGCCCGATATCTGGAGTGACCACAAGGCCCGCGCCGAAGTGGCGATGAACGTCCGCGGCGTGTTGACGTATCTCGATCGCCGGGAGACCTAACGGGTCGACTACTGTTACCGCCAGAACACTTTTGGGCCCCACTCTCCCTCATATTGTGGTATGTCAGACGGTGGGGAACAACCCGAGGCGTACGGCGACGGAACGCTCGCGGGACTGTTCGAGGACAGCGCCGCGCAACACACCGACCGACCTGCCCAGTCCTACAAGGGCGGGATCTACGACCGCTCGCTGGCCGGTGTCGCATTCGACGCCGCGCCCGACGACGAGTACGCCGATCTCACGTACGGCGAGATGCGTTCGATCGTCCAGCGACTGGCGATCGGGTTTCGCGAGATCGGGATCGGGCCCGAGGATCGGGTGGGACTGTTCGCCGGGACGCGCATGGAGTGGGCCCAGTCCGATTTCGCGTTGCTCGCGGCCGGTGCCGTCGTGACGACGGTGTACAAGAGCTCCTCGCCCGACCAGATCGAGCACCTGCTGGCCGACCCGGACGCGACGGCCGTCGTCGTCGAGAACGAGGAACTGCTGGAACGGGTCCTGGCAGTCGAGGACGCCGTCCCGACGACCCGCTACGTCGTCATGGACAGCGTCGACCGCGACCGCGAGAACGTGTACACGCTCGCCGACGTGTACGAACTGGGCGAGCAGTCGTTCGACGCCGGCCGCTACGAGACCATGATCGCCGAGTGCGAGTCCGACGACCTCGCTAGCCTCGTCTACACCTCGGGGACGACGGGGCTCCCGAAGGGGGTCGAACTCACCCACCGGAACTTCGCTGCCAACGTCGAGCAGGTCGGGGCGGGATACGGTCCCGACGCGGACCTCGAACCGGGCTCGCCCCGGATCGACGAGACCACGCGAACGGTGTCGTACCTCCCGCTGGCCCACGTCTTCGAGCGGCTCACTGGCCACTTCTTCATCTTCTCGGTCGGGGGCTGTGTCGCCTACGCCGAGAGCGTCGACACGCTCAAAGACGACTTCCAGACCGTCGAGCCGACCGCAGCGACGAGCGTCCCGCGGGTGTACGAGAAGATCTACGACGCGATCGAGGAGGAAGCTACGTCCTCCTCGCTCGGGGAGCGAGTGTTCCCCTGGGCCGTCGAGGTCGCCCGCCGCTACCACCGCGAGGGGCGGCCGGGGCTCAAACTCCGACTCAAACACGCGATCGCGGACAAACTGGTGTACTCGAACGTCCAGTCGGCACTCGGTGGGAACATCGAGATCCTCGTCAGCGGCGGCGGCACGCTCTCGAAAGAACTCGCAGAGCTGTACCACGGGATGGGGCTGCCAATCTTCGAGGGGTACGGCCTGACCGAGGCTGCCCCCGTCGTCACGACGAACCCGATCGACGGACCCAAGACGGGCACGATCGGGACGCCGCTGTCCGGGATCGAGACGAAGATCGACACCCGGCACGTCCCCGAAGACGACATCCGGGCGACCATCGGGACGACCGGCGAACTGCTCGTCAGGGGCCCCAACATCACCGACGGCTACTGGGGCCTGTCCGAGGCGACCGCGGAGTCGTTCACCGACGACGGCTACTTCCGGACTGGCGACATCGTCACCAAGCGGCCCGACGGCTACCACGTCTTCCGCGAGCGGTCGAAACAGCTGCTGGTGCTCTCGACGGGCAAGAACGTCGCACCCCAGCGCGTCGAGGGTATCCTCGAATCCTCGCCGCTGATCGAGCAGGCGGTCGTCATCGGCGACGGCCGGAAGTTCGCCAGCGCGCTGCTGGTGCCCGATCCCGACGCCGTCGCGGACCGGGCCAAACGAGAGGGCGTCTCGATCCCGCCCGACCTGGCTGCCATGTGTGACGACGACGCCGTCCACGACCTCGTCGCAACCGCCGTCGAGGCGGCCAACGCCGATCTCGAACCTCACGAGTCGATCTCGAAGTTCCGCCTCACGCCTGAGGAGTTCACCGAGGAGAACGGGCTGTTGACCCCGACGATGAAGAAACGACGGCCGAAGATCACCGAGCGATACGACGCCGAGATCACGTCGATCTACGGTGGGGACACCGACCGCCGTCGACAGGCCGTCGCCGACGAGTGATCCGTATGAGAGTCGGTATGAGTGCGTTTATAACAGCCCGCACCCTTGTCCCGTCCAGACGATGGCGGCTACCGAACTGATACTGTTGGTTGCGGGCATCATCGCGATCGGCGTCCTTGCGCAGTTGCTCGCCGACCGTCTGAAAGTCCCGACGATCATCTTCTACATCGGTGCAGGGCTCTTGCTCGGTCCGATCGCGCCGTTCCTTCCGGGTATCGACTCCCGGATCATCGGCCCGGAATCGTTCGGTGACGCCCTGCCTGCCGTCGTGGGCCTCGCCGTCGCCATCATCGTCTTCGAGGGCGCCTTCCACCTCAAACTCGAACGCATCCGCGAAGCGCCGTCGGCGGCGGTCCGGATCGTCACGATCGGCGCACTCATCGCGCTCGTGGGGACCGCCGCCGCGGTCAGATTCGCGCTCGGTGCGTCGTGGGGCCTCTCGCTGACCATCGGTGCGCTCCTGACCGCGACCGGGCCAACCGTCGTGACGCCGATCCTCAGCGTCGTTCCGGTGCGTGACCGGGTCGCCGCTGCGCTCGAAACTGAGGGGATCATCAACGACGTGAGCGCCGCCATCCTCGCCGTCGTCTTCTTCGAGGTCATCAACCCCGCGGCCGACTCCCACGGCCTGATTCAGGGGTTCGTCCAGCGACTGGGCGTCGGTCTGCTCTTCGGCGTCGTCGTCGCTGGCATCCTCTACTACCTCGTGCGTTACGTCGACCTCGCGCCCGGTGACGCGCCGCGCAACGCTCGCCTGCTCGTGCTCGCAGGTGCGCTCGTCGCCTACGCGACCGCGAACGCCCAGGCCAGCGAGGCCGGCGTCGCCGCCGTCGCGACTGCGGGCTTCCTGCTGGGTAACGCCGACATTCCCTACGAGGAAGACATCGAGGACTTCAAGGGCGACATCACGCTCGTCGTCCTGTCGTTCGTGTTCATCACGTTGGCGGCGCTCCTGGACCTATCGACGCTCGCCGAGGTCGGTGTAGCCGGCGTCGCTGTCGTCGTCATCATGGCGCTGGTCCTGCGCCCGCTCCTGATCTTCCTCTCCACCGTCGGCGACCGTTTCACGCTGCAGGAACGGGCGTTCATGAGTCTCGTCGGCCCGCGCGGGATCATTCCCGCGTCGGTCGCGACACTGTTTGCGGTCGAGTTTCGCGCGGCCGGCCTCGATCAGGAGGCGAGCATCCTGCTCGGTGTCGTCTTCCTCGCGATCCTGCTGACGGCCGTCTTCGAGGGCGGCCTCGCGCGCTACATCGCGGAATACCTGGATGTGATACCAATGCGAGTCATCATCGTCGGAGGCGGCAAGGTGGGCCGATCGCTCGCCGAACGCCTCGAAGACCGTGGCGAGAACATCGTCATGATCGAACAAGAACAGCCCATCGTCGAACGAGCCCGCAACGACGGCTTCACCGTCGAGTGGGGCGACGGCACCGACACCGAGGTGTTGCGCTCCGCGGGCGCCGACAACGCCAAGATCGTCGCCGCAGCCACTGGCGACGACGACGTGAATCTGCTGGTGTCACAGCTGGCGTCATCGAAGTTCGACGTGGAGAACGTCATCGCGCGGGCGAACAACCCCGACAACGTCGAGGCCTTCGAGGATCTCGGTGTGCGCACCATCTCCTCGTCGATGGCCACGGCGTGGGCCATGGACAACCAGATCGAACGCCCCGCCATCGCCACCTGGATGACCGACGTGGGCAAGGACGGCGACGTACAGGAAGTCGAGGTGCAAGGCGGGGAGTTCGTCGGCAAACCGGTCAGCGAGATCGGCCCCTTGCTCCCCGACGCGTGCCTGATCGCGCTGGTCACCCGCGACGGCGAGACCACCGTCCCCACCGCGGATTACGTGGTCGAGCAGGGCGACATGATCACGCTACTGGGCCGGCGCAAATCCGTCCGCGATGGGATGAAGATGGTCCGCTCGAACGTGGAAGCCTGAGACGGATTCGTGTAGGTTTTCGGTAATCGTCGCCACCGCGGGGTGGCGAAATCGGTCACAGATGGACGGTCGGCAGTCTCACTTTTCGACTGTATCGTGGGCAGGCGTGACGTTCTCTGTACCGTCCGTCCAGGGCGTCTGATCGCCCTGTCCCCCGGTCTTGTAGACGCCGCGTGCGCTGGCGACGTGGAGGTCGTCCGTGTCCTCGGGAGTCGGAGACGACCGAGGCCTCGACGAGCTTCGCTCGTCGGTGGCGTACACCTCGATGTCGACGGTGGCGACGCTACCGCCGAACCGAACCACGTCCGCCACCGCACGCAGGTCCGCGGTCGCCGGTGCGAGGTAGTCCATCCGCATGTCGATCGTCGGCGACACCGACTCGGACTGGGAGACGACGGCCGCGCCGCCGACAGTGTCGGCCAGCGAGTACGTGACGCCACCGTGGGCGATCAGGCGTCCGGGATTCGAGGAGTGTTCGTCGCGCAGCGGTAGCCGCCCCTCCGCGTGGCCGTCGCTGACCTCGTCGAATTCGATTCCCAGTTCCTTCGCGAACGGGATCTGTTCGAAGATCGCTTCGATGTTCATGGGGCTGCTCGGTACTGCCGCCTGATAAATCCGAGAGAACACGCCACAACGGGTCCTGCGTGGTCGCTTCGACCCCACTCGCTACATATCCAGTGCGATGAATTCCACGTCGTTGGCCTCCAGATACGACCGGAACTCCCCCACCATCGCCGGCAGATGCGGGAACACCCCGCGGTCGAACGTCGCGACGGCGACCTCGTCGTCGACGAATCCGGTAAAGAGCACCTTCGAATCGGCGACCTTGATCAGCTGGTTGACGTTGTCCACGTCCATCATGTACTCGTAGCTCTCCTTGGCGACGGCCTCCATCAGTTCGCCCTCGACCTCCCCTTGCCGCTCCTCGGTCCACTCGAGATCCTCGCGGACGAACAGCGGCTCTGTCTCACTCGTCTCCGGATCGGCACGGGCAAAATAGCGAAGCGTCCCGTCCGCGTTCTCCGCGGTGATCCGCGCCATGTCGTCGAGGACAGCCATATCACGTCATTCTCACCCACGGACGTGAAGGTTCGGACTTTCAGGCTCCGGCGTGGACGTACAGCAACTGGTCCGCGGCGTCTTCGGCCGCGTCAAGCGCGGCGTCGAGCGACCGGGCCAGGTCACGGACGACGACGGCTTCTGCCGTCGGGAGGGTGTCGAACGCGTACGTGATGATCTCGTACTTGAGGTCGTCGGCGCGACTCTCCAGCACCGCGACCTGATCGACCGCGTCGGTCACGGACGGCTGTTCGCCGGGTTCGACCAGTCCGGCGACGAACTCACTGATTGCGTCGGTGAGGAGACGGGTCGCGCGGGCTGCCAGCGCCGCCATCCGCGTCAGTGCGTCCGCCGTCTGGTCGCGAAGCGGTCGCCGGACTGCGTCGAGCTCTCTGAGGAACTGCTCGGCGCAGTTGGGGATCTCGTCCAGCAGGACGAACAGCTCCATCACCGTACCGCTGTTGAGGTAGACCTCGGTGTAGTTGGGCTCCGCCGTCCCGAGGGTCGTCCGGAGCGTTCGCAGTCGCTCGTCACAGACCGACTCGCCGGCCACGAGTTTCGACACGCCGTCGGCGAACTCGCTCTGGCCGTACCCCAGCAGGGCGGGTGGGAGCGTCGCCAGACAGCGTTGGACCTCCGTGAGGTAGGCTTCGGTCTGTTCGCGTACGGCCTCACCGAACGCGTCTGTGGTGGTCGCCATCGATACCGAATCGACCGTTTCGGTTAGAAAGAGCTGCTATGAGGTCTCTATAGTTCTCCACAACCACCTTTTTCCTGCGGGGGGTGTCCTCGGTCGCCGCTGGCGACCTGCGGGCACCCCCGCTTGGAAAAACGTGGGCGAAAAAGGCTGCTCCTCGCTCCCCTCGAAGCAGTGAACCGGGCGACCTGCCGGGTCCTGACGGACCACTCGGTCGCCCGGATGCTTGCCGCGGATGCTCGCTCTACTCTCGTCGGTGGAACTCGATGGCCTGCCCCTGGCCAAAGCCGACACACTCGGTCGCGAGTCCCAGGTCGGCGTCGCGTTTCTCCATCTCGTGGAGCAGCGTCACCGGGAGGCGTGCGCCGCTGGCGCCGAGCGGGTGGCCGATGGCGATCGCGCCGCCGTTGACGTTGAACATGTCGTCGTCGAAGCCCAGTTCGCGCTGGCAGTACAGCGTCTGGCTGGCGAAGGCCTCGTTGAGTTCGACGAGGTCGTAGTCGTCCGGATCGCGGCCGGTGCGTTCACACAGCGATTCGACTGCGGGGACTGGACCGATACCCATGACAGTCGGATCGACGCCGGCGACGGAGTGGTCGCCGACCTCGGCCATGATGTCGAGGCCGTGCTCCTCGGCGAAGGCCTCGGAAGTGACCATGAGGCCCGCTGCGCCGTCCGAGACCTGCGAGGCGTTGCCGGGGGTGATCGTCCCTTCGGACTTGAACACCGTGGGGAGCTCTGCGAGCTTCTCCGGTGTCGTGCCCCGGCGGAGCCCCTCGTCTTCCTCGACGGTGCCGTCGTCGGTCTCGATTGGGACGAGTTCGTCGTCGAACCGGCCCGAGTCGGTCGCCTCGGCGGCCCGCTGCTGGCTGCGGGCGGCGTACTCGTCCTGAGCCTCCCGGCTCACGTCGTACTCCTCGGCGACCTTTTCGGCGGTCATCCCCATCTGGAGTTCGCCGACGTTGTACAGTTCGGCGAGCTTCGGGTGGACGTTGTGGGTGTTCTCGCCCATCTTCACACGGGACATCGACTCGACGCCGCCGGCGATCACACACTCGCGCTGGCCCGCCGCGACGGCGTCGGCGGCCGACGCGAGCGCCTGTGCCGACGACGCACACCAGCGGTTGATCGTCGTTCCCGGGACCTTCTCACCCAGGTCCGAGAGCAAGGCGATGACTCGGGCGAGATTGTTGCCCTGCTCGCCGCGCTGCTGGGCACAGCCCCACATGAGGTCGTCGACCTGCTCGGACTCGACGCCGGTGCTGGCGAGCAACTGATTGATCAGCGGGACCGAGAGGTCCTCGCTCCGTACGTCGGCGTACACGCCGTCTTCTTTCCCCTGTGGTGTTCGCACTGCGTCGACGACGACTGGCGTCTGTGACATACGGGCACCGTCGGGTCCGATCGTGTTAAATTCTCACAAACGCCGAGGCCGGTGTCGCCCGTTTACCGAGGGTTGTGGAGAGAGCCCCGGTGCTCGACCCCGACACCGCCTCACACGGCACCGGCGGTTCGATTGACTTATCTGGCTGCCCGGAGTACTGTTGTGGGAATGAGTGATCCGGAGCTAGATATCGTCGAGTTTCTGCTGACGACGAAGGTGTACTCCGAGCAGCGCGATCTGGAGCCCGACGATCTCCCGCCAGCCTACCGAGCAGCGTTCTGGACTGACGGCGAGATCGAGCGGCCCCTGAGCCCGACCGCGAGCGCGGCGACGACGGCGACGGGGATCGAACGGCCCTGGGAGGCGATCTCCGGGCTGATGTTCACCGATCGCGACGAGTTCTCGGGGTCGATCTCCTTCACCGATCGAGAGCTGGCCGAAGAGTGGTTCGCCAAGCGCGCCGACGCCGATCGCCTCCAGCGTAATCCCGTCCTGGCCCGGGAGTTCGGCGACGAGATCGACGGCGTCGACTACGAGACTGCGCGCCTGGAGAACCGTCCGGCGCGAGCCGACCGCGCGCTGATCGACGCACAGCTCGACGCCGCCTTCGACGAGGAAGAAGAAGAGGAGGGCATGCTCGACCTGGTCGAGGTCCGCGCGCCCGAGGAGGTCGACATGACGATGGACCAGCTCGTCCTGACACCCGATCAGGAGGCCGAGATACACAAGATCGTCAAGGCCATCGAACATCGCGACTACCTCGCACAGATCGGCCTGCGCGAGATCGGGAAACTCCTCTTCGTCGGGCCGCCGGGCACCGGCAAGACCAGCGTCGCCCGGGCGCTCGCACAGGATCTCGACCTCCCCTTCGTCGAGGTGAAGCTGTCGATGATCACTTCACAGTACCTGGGCGAGACCGCCAAGAACGTCGAGAAGACCTTCGAGGTCGCGAAGCGCCTGTCGCCGTGTATCCTCTTTATGGACGAGTTCGACTTCGTCGCCAAGACGCGCTCCAGCGACGAGCACGCGGCGATCAAGCGCGCGGTCAACACCCTCCTCAAGAGCATCGACGAGGTCAGCCTGATCCAGGACGACGTGCTCCTGATCGGTGCGACCAACCACCCCGACCAGCTCGACGCCGCGGCGTGGCGTCGCTTCGACGAGATCGTCAACTTCCCCAAGCCCGACCGCGGGATGCGCTCGGACATCCTCCGCGTGGTGACCCAAGAGATGGATATCGTCGACTTCGAACCCGACGAACTGGCCGACATCACCGAAGGGCTGACCGGGAGCGACCTCCGACTGGTCCTCCGGGAAGCGGTGCTGGAAGCGCTGACCGAGGAGCGGACGACGCTGACCCAGCAGGACCTCCGGGACGCTGTCACGGACTTCGAGGAACGGGACAACCTCAAGAACATGGACATGATCGAAGGCGACCACGAAGCGCTCGTCGCCGGTGGCGACATCTCGGGGACGGACAGCGAGGAGGCTGCTTCGGACGGCGGGACGCCCGATCACGATCACGACCACGACCACTGACTGAGCCGATGGAGGTCACGCTGCTGGGCACGGGCGACACGACGGGGACGCCGACGGTGGGGTGTGACTGTCCCACCTGTGAGCGGGCCCGTGAGTCGGACATCGAGCGAACGCGCTTCTCCGTCCACGTCAAGAGCCAGACTGGCCAGTCGCTCCTGATCGATTTCAGCCCCGACTTTCGCCAGCAGTTCCTCCGCGAGGACGTGCCCCTGCCGGACGCGGCGGTCGTTTCCCACGTCCACTTCGACCACCTCGACGGACTGGGCAACGTCTACCGCTTGCTGGACTCACTGCCGGTGTACGCTGCCGACGAGACCGATCCCGCGCTCGGCCACAGCGTCGCCGAGCACGTCCGCCAGCGCTACGACTACCTCGACCGGATCTCGGTCCACGGGCGGACCCCCTTCGAGTCGTTCGGGGCGGCTGGCTTCGAGGTGACGCTGGTGCCCGTCGTCCACCCGCCGCTCGTGTCCTACGGCCTGCGGATCGACGAGCCGTCCACGGGCGCGAGTCTCGCCATCTCGGGGGACACGAGCTATGCCATCGACGAGGCCGCTCGCGGGGTCCTGCGTGACGCGGACCTCGCGATCGTCGAGGGTATCGTCCACGACGCGTTCTGCGAGCACCACCCCGCCGGCGGCGATCACTACGACGACGACGGCCGTCCGCGGACCTTCGGCACCAAGCACATGACCCTGACCGGCGCGCGCGCACTGGCCGCGGATCTCGACGCCGACCAGTATCGGATCGTCCACACCGCCCACTTCGTCCCGCCCGAGGCGGCCTTCGCCGACGACGTGGCCGTCGACGGCGAGCGCTTCGAGCTCTCATGATACGGACGGTTGTAGACGTTTCCCCAGTCGACCGCACGATTGCGTGCGGTCTATCTGGTAAAGACCGACAACTTTCCGTATGACCGAGCCGACAGCGACAACGAGCGAACCGACACCGCCCGAGGAACGGATCACGAGCCTCGACGCGATCAGGGGGGTCGCCGTGCTGGGCATCCTCGTGATCAACATCCGGGTGTTCGCGATGCCCGAAGCAGTCCTGCTGAACCCCACGGTGTACGGCGACTTCACGGGTGCGAACTACTGGGTGTGGCTCGTTGGCCACGTCTTCGCGCAGTCGAAGTTCATCACGCTGTTCTCGGCGCTGTTCGGGGCGGGCGTCCTCCTCTTTCTCGACGGGAAGGACCCGGACCGGGCGACGGGACTGTTCCGCCGCCGGAACGCGTGGCTGCTCGTGATCGGTCTCGCACACGCGTACCTGCTGTGGTACGGCGACGTGCTCGTCGCCTACGCCCTGCTGGGCTTTTTCCTCCTGTCGTTTCGCGACCGCGACCCCGCCCTGCTGGCACGCTACGGACTCCTCTTCCTGCTGGCACCGTTCGTCTCGGAACTGTTCGCCGCGCTCGCACAGGGGCCCGCGGTGGTCGCCGACCAGTGGCAACCCGCCGCGGCGACCCTCCAGCAGGAGGTCGCGACCTACCGGAGCGGCTGGCTCGCGCAACTCGGCCACCGTGCCCCGACGGCACTCCGTCGACAGACGACCGGCCTCCTTGGCTCGACGCTGTGGCGCGCCGGCGGCGCGATGTTCTTCGGGATGGCGCTGTACCGCTGGGGCGCGCTGACCGGCGAGCGTTCGAACCGCTTCCACTGGCGACTCGTCGCGGGCGGCGTTGTCGGCCTCGCGATCGTACTGGCCGGCGTCTGGTACATCGAGGCCAGCGACTGGGCCGCCGGTGGGGCGCTGTACTGGCTGCAGTTCAACCACTGGGGGAGCCTGCTCGTGGCTGGCGGCTACGTCGGCGCGATCACGCTGTACTGCCGGTGGCGACCCGACGGCCCGGTAACTCGGGCACTGGCCGCAGTCGGCCGCACAGCGCTGACGAACTACCTCCTCCAGACCGTCCTCGCGACGACGATCTTCTACGGCCACGGCCTCGGTCTGTTCGGTTCCCTTTCGCGGGTCGAACTGGCCGGCGTCGTCGTCGCCATCTGGGCCGTCCAGATCCTGCTGTCGGTGCTGTGGCTCCGATACTTCCGGTTTGGCCCCGTCGAGTGGTGCTGGCGAACGCTGACCTACGGCGAACGGCAACCCTTCCTCCGGTCGAGTTGAAGCGGTGGTGTTCAGATAAGACAGCGAGAGAATCGACCGCGTAGCACCGAAAGACTCGTTTTGCTCACGTGTCGCTTCACTCCCGCTCGCCTCGTGGTTCTCACTTTGTTCCGAACCACGCACTGCTTGACGTTCGAGGTTACTCTCACTACGTTCGCGGGGTCACCGAAAGCCCTCGTGCAGTTACAGTCCCGGGACCCGCACTGCGCTCGCGTAGCGTGCTTGTGGGGTCCGGGTTCCTGTAACTGCACTCGCCCTTTCAATCCACCAGGGCTTAGACTGGTGAGCAGCCGCATCCTGGCGGATGAAAGGGCGAGGCTCGGTAGCCGGCGCTGCGCCGGCACTATTCAACCGCAGGGAGAATATCCGGCACAGCGCCGGCTAGCGCGCCGAGGGCTTTCGGTGTCTACAACATCGAACACGCAACTGCTTCTCCGAGCACTGCCTTCGAAACCGCCCGCAGAACTATTGTGATCGATCACCATCCCTCGGGCATGGAACAGCGCCACGCGCTGGAAGCCGGGGGAGCCGCCGTCGCCTGCTTCGTCGCGGCCGCGGGCACGTTCCAGTTCGTCGCGGGGGCGATCGACTGGGTGTTCGTGTTCGGGATCGGTCTCTGTGCGGGGATCGCTGCCTCGGCGAACTACCGGGCGCGGACGAGTCACAGCGAGCAGGTCGCCGACGAGGCGCCGACCGTCGACGCCGAGGCGCTCGACGAAGCGCCGAGTCCGGACGCGCTCGACGAGGCCGTCGAGATCGAGGACTGATCGGGACTAGCCGAACCGATCGAGGTCGGCCTGTCGTCGCTGCGTTCCCTCCGGATCGCGCTCCCAGCAGGTCCGCTCGTCGCGGAGGCGTTCGCGGTCGATCTCTGGGGGATCGCTGTCCTCGAATCCTGCACAGTCGCTCCCGCACTCGTCGCTGGCTCGGACCGGCCGGTCCTTCCACGCACAGTAGGGCTGGCCGTCGGCGTCCGGTTCGCACTGCTCACACGCCGGCAGGTCGTAGGTCCGCCACCCCTTCCCGTAGGCCCGTTCTGCGATCCGACGGCGCAGGCGGGCTTTCTCGTCGGCCGTGACGATCCGTACGTCCGTCCGACCGGGGTGGGACTCGATGAGTTCGACGCCCGGTTCGTCGGTCGGTAACTGACTCGCTGCCCGGACGATCTCGCGCTCGCCGTTCTCGGGGTCGAACTGCCAGACGCCGACCGCCTCTGGGATGCGGTTCAGGTGCGCTCCGGTGACGTGCGACGCCGTCGCAAGTACGACCTCGTCGGCGACGGCCAGGGACACGTCGGTCCGGAGCTGCGCTTCGAGGTCGCCCGGGCGACCGAGATCGGGCTTGTTCTCGATGGCGACGATCCGGTCGAACCAGTCGGGATAGCGGGCCGTCTGGCGGACGTAGGTGCGACCGCCGCGGCGCTCGCGCTCGAAGAAACCCCGTTCGGTCGCCAGTTCGACGGCACGCTCGGCCCGGTCGGGATGACAGTCGAAGGCGTCTTTCCAGTAGCGGGCCCGGCCGGGCCCAACGTCGGCCTCGACGGCCGCGGCGGGGAGGCGATCGGGCGTGATCGCCGCCCGCTCGTCGAACTGTCGGCCCGGCTCGATCCGGACCACGTCGACGATCCGCCGGCCGTGGACGCTCGCGCCGAGCTGTCGGGCCACGATCCCGTCGCTCTCGATGGCCCCACACAGCGCGACCTCGAAGGCGAACTCGCGCACGATCGGTACGAGGGCGCCGACAGGCAAAAGTCGAGCGGCGTCGAGATAGCTCACAGACACGATTGTCGATATCGGGAGACTGAGCGGCGATCCCGTCTGTTTCGTGGAGCATGGTAATTTATGACGCACCGGACTGTACTCTGGAGGCGATGGCAACTGTGGGTGACGCCGGTGGTCGCACGCGCTCGATCGACGTTCTCGTCGTCGACGACGAGCCACAGATGGCCGACCTCGTCGGGACGTACCTCGAACGGACCGACGACGCACTCGACGTCGTGACGGCGACCAGCGCCAGTGAGGGGCTCGCTGCCCTCGACGAGACGTTCGACTGTGTCATCAGCGACTACCACATGCCCCAGATGAACGGCCTCGCCTTCCTCGACCGCGTCGGCGACCGGCTCCCCGACGCCGTTCGTATCCTCTACACCAGCGACGACGACGCCCAGTTGATGATCTCGGCCCGCGACGAAGGGATCGACTACGTCCACAAGGAGATCTCGACCGAGCAGTACGCAGCCATGGCGGCCCACATCCGCCGGCGCGCGGCCCCAGACCGCTGACCGGCCCGGGCGCCGTCGAGATCGTGTGTCGGGCTCGCAGGCCCGCGAACGCCTGCGGGGCGCAAACAGTAGGTTTATCACTCGCAGGCGGCGAATCCCTACCAAGATTACTCCCGAGATGACATCGCACAACCAACCGGAGGTGAACATCGGACTCGTCGGCCACGTCGACCACGGGAAGACGACGCTGGTGCAGGCCCTCTCAGGCGAATGGACTGACCAGCACTCGGAGGAGATGAAACGTGGAATCTCTATCCGTCTGGGCTATGCAGACGCCACGTTCCGTCGCTGTCCCGAGGCCGAGGCCCCCGATGCCTACACTGCGGCCGAGCACTGTGAGGATCACGACGTCGACACCGAGACCGTTCGCACCGTCTCCTTCGTCGACGCGCCGGGCCACGAGACGCTGATGGCGACGATGCTGTCCGGTGCGGCCATCATGGACGGTGCCGTCCTCGTCGTCTCCGCGACCGAAGACGTGCCACAGGCACAGACCGAAGAGCACCTGATGGCCCTGGACATCATCGGCATCGACAACATCGTCGTCGCCCAGAACAAGGTCGACCTGGTCGACCGCGAGCGGGCACAGGACAACTACGAGCAGATCCAGGAGTTCGTCGAAGGCACCGTCGCCGAAGACGCCCCGATCGTCCCGATCAGCGCCCAGCAGGAGGTCAACATGGACCTGCTGATCGACGCCATCGAGCGCGAGATCCCCACGCCCGATCGGGATCCCGAGGCAGACGCCCGGATGCTCGTGGCTCGGAGCTTCGACATCAACCGGCCGGGGACGACCTGGGAGAACCTCCGGGGCGGCGTCCTCGGTGGTTCACTCGTCGAGGGCCAGCTCGAAGCCGACGACGAGATCGAACTGCGCCCGGGCCGCGAGGTCGAGGAGGGCGGCCAGAGCGAGTGGCAGCCCGTCACCACGGACGTCCGTTCGCTCCAGGCCGGCGGCGACACCGTCGAATCGGCCACGCCCGGCGGCCTGCTCGGCGTCGGTACCGGACTCGACCCCGCGCTCACCAAGGGTGACGCGCTCGCCGGCCGCGTCGCCGGGCCACCCGGCACGCTGCCGCCGACCCACGAGCGCTTCGAGATGGACGTGGACCTCTTGGAACGGATCGTCGGCGACGAGGGCGGCGAGGTCGAGGAGATCTCCACCGGAGAGCCGCTGATGCTGACGATCGGCACCGCCACGACCGTGGGCTCGGTGACGAGTGCCCGGGGCGGCGAGTGTGAGGTCGCGCTCAAACGCCCGGTCTGTGCCGAGGCCGGCGCGAAGATCGCGATCAACCGACGTGTCGGCGCGCGCTGGCGGCTGATCGGCGTCGGCACGCTCCGTGAATGATCGTCCTGGACACGAACGCACTCATGATGCCGGTCGAATGTAACGTCCGCGTGTTCGAGGAACTCGATCGCCTCGGGTTCGACGAGGCCGACTGTCTCGTCCCCGCGGCCGTCGTCGCGGAGCTAGAGAAACTGGCCGACGGCGGCGGCGAGGAGGCGACTGCCGCGAGCGTCGGACGCGATCTGGCCGACCGCTGTACGCTCCGCGAGGCGGCGGCCGACTACGCGGACGACGCCGTGATCGAACTGGCCGGCGACGACGACACGACACACGCTGTGACGAACGACGCGCCCCTCAAACGACGGTTGCTGGACCGTGGCGTTCCGGTAATTAGTTTAAGGGGCCGGAACAAACTCGCCATTACTCAACCATAACATGTACAAACGGGTTCGACTCCGCGACACGGTCGAGGTACCACCGCGCCACCTCGCAGACGTGTCTCCGGATCTGGTCAAGAAACTGTTGCAGGACAAACTCGAAGGGCGGATGGACGAAGACGTGGGCTCGGTCGTCTCGGTGATCGGCGTCCACGACATCGGCGAGGGCGCGGTCCTCCCGAACAAGCCCGGCGTCTACTACGAGGCCGAGTTCGACGCGCTCACCTTCGACCCACAGATGCAGGAAGTCGTCGACGGCGAGGTCGTCGAAGTGGTCAACTTCGGTGCCTTCGTCGGGATCGGGCCGGTCGACGGCCTGCTCCACGTCTCCCAGATCTCCGACGAGTATCTGGCCTACGACGAGGAGGGCCAGGCGCTGGCCTCCCGAGAGTCCAACCGGACGCTGGGGACCGGCGACGCCGTCCGCGCACGCATCGTCACCAAGAGCATCGACGAGCGCAACCCCCGCGACTCCAAGATCGGCTTGACCGCCAAGCAGGTCGGCCTGGGCAAGCACGGCTGGCTCACGGAGGACCGGGAGAAACGCGCCGCACAGGCTGAATCTGGTGATAGCTAATGGCTGACCGACTCGTCTGCCGGGACTGTCACCGCGTCCAGCCTTCGGAGGCCGAGGAGTCCTGTGAGGTGTGTGGGTCGACCTCGCTCACGGAAGACTGGGCGGGCTACGTCGTCATCGCCCATCCCGAGACCTCGGAGATCGCACAGGAGATGGAAGTGACCGAGCCCGGCCAGTACGCGCTGAAAGTCCGCTAACGTGTCCGATTTCGTGCTCGACCTCCCGAAGTCGCTGCGACAGGACCTCAAAGAGCCGCTGGGCCCGATCTACACCGACGCCGACGCGTTGCTCGCGGACGCCACCGAACCGATCGTGGCGGTCGGCGACATCGTCACCTACCACTTGCTGACTGCCGGTCACACGCCAGCGGTCGCGCTCGTCGACGAGCGAACCAAGCGCGCCGAGGTCGACCCGGAGGTCCGCGATGCGGTCGAGGGTTTCGACCACCGCCGGACCGTCGAGAACTCCCCCGCGACGATCACCGGCGCACTGCTGGACGCACTGGTCGGCGCACTCGCCGAATCGGGGACGACGCTGATCGTCGTCGACGGCGAGGAAGACTTGGCGACGCTGCCGGCGACACTCGCGGTCCCCGACGACGCCAGCGTCGTCTACGGCCAGCCCGACGAGGGGATGGTGCTGGTGACCGCCGACGCCGACGCCCGCGAGCGGTGTCGCACGCTCCTCACCGGAATGGACGGGCCGACCGACGAGGCGCTGGCGATGCTTTCCGGCGAGTAACGGCGTCTTATCCGGCCGCGACAGCGCCGGCTCGGATCGTTCTCGACGGCCGCTTACTTCGCGACAATTCGGCCGTACTGCGCGCGCTTCCGCGTAGTTTCCACGTTACAAAGCGCGTCGCTGTCGACCGATTCGGTATGCGAGATGACAGTGACACAGCGGCGGGTACAGGCGTTCCAGCACTGCGCCGTGACGTGATGAAGGCACTCGGCGTCGGGACGGCGGTCGGCGTGCTGGGCGGGGCCGCCAGCGGTCAGGCCGACGACGATGACGACGAAGGAGGTGACGACGCGGGCGCGGACGACGGCAGACAGGTGGACGACGACGACTCAGTAGCTGGCGACAACACGGTCCACGTCGTGCGCACGCTGATCGGGCCGTCGACGAACCCCGAGCGGCCAGCCGACTTCTACTACCAGCCGACCGGGCTGGCGATCGATCCCGGCGACGTGGTCCGGTTCGTCTTCCCGACGCCCGACCACACCGTCACGTCGTACCACCCGGCGTTCGGGATGCAGCGGCGACTCCCCGGCGGTGTCGATCCGATCTCCGCGCCGATCACGGGCTGGGATCCCGACTCGCTGCCCGACGACATCGACGAACCACCGGCCGAACCCGGTGCAGGCGGTGGCGAGGAGATGGAACAGGAAGGCGACGGCACGGACGGTGGCGAACAGTCCGGGCCCCGACCGTCTACGTGGCTCCACGCCTTCGACACGCCCGGGGTGTACGATCTCGAATGTGCGCCCCACGAGACGTTCGGAATGGCGATGCGCGTCGTCGTCGGCGACCAGACCGACACCGACTTCGAGGTGTCCGATCCATCGGCGCTGCCGGAGCCACGCGTCGGCCCGGTCGGCCTCGCTCGGCAGGTCCTGACAGATCCGAACCTCCGGCCCGAGGCGATCTATCAGGAGGGCCGGGTCGAGTGGCAGGATCTCGAAGTGAATCAGCAAGCGTCGTCGACCGAGACGGAAACAGGAGCAGAGGCCGAGACTGGGACGGCGACGGAGACGGAAGCTGAGACAGCGACGGAAACGACGACTGAATCCTAAACGGAAACCGGCGGCTGACTGGTGTCTCCGGTCAACCGTGTCTGGCGACCCACCTCGCTCACTCTAGCACGTGGATGTGCCGCACCAGCGAGCGGTGGACCCGTCGTTCGAACCGTGACTCGACGGTCCAGCCCGCTCCCTCGGCGGCGTCGGCCCACGACCGGTCGGCGACGACGACGGCCCGGGGTGCGATCCGCTGTGCTTCCGTGAGCGCGCCCGCGACGACGGCGTCGAGTTCCCCCTCGATCTTGGACTGGCGGCCGTAAGGTGCGTCGAAGACAACCGCGTCGGCCGCGCCGTCCCGGACGGGGAGGTGGGTCGCGTCGGCGCGCGCGAGGGCGGACTCGTGGGCGGGGTCGAGGAACGCGTCGAGGTTCTCGCGCGCGCCCCGGACCATCTTCCACTGCGCGTCCGTGCCGAGCACGTCCGCCCCGACGAGGCCACCCTCGATCAGGACGCCGCCGGTCCCACACATCGGGTCGACGAGCAGGCGGCCCTCGCGCGCGCCGGCGATGTTGACCAGCGCGCGGGCCTCCATCGGGTCCATGCTGCCGGGCTGGGCGAAGGGGCGATCCATCGGCGTGCGCTCGCCGTAGTCGCGGATCGACGTGGCTGCCAGCCAGCCCAGCGCGCAGGTGCCCTCGTCGGGATCGCTCACTTCGCTGGCGTCGGTGGCGTCCTGCTCGCCCGCGGCGAAGAGCACCCGCAGCTCGTGATCGGGATCGTCCAGATCGACCGCGAACCCGCGATCGACCAGCACCGCACCGAGTTCGCGCTCGGCGCGCTGGGTGTCGATTTCCGTGGTCGAGCGCACGTCGACGGCCCGGACCGCGACACTGCCCGTGCGGTCGATCCCCGCTGCTTCGAGCGTCGCGACGGCGCTGTCGACAGTCGGCTCGCAGGTGCCCACCAACTCGCTCGCCCGGTGGGTGAACGCGAGTTGCCGGACCCGGTCGGTGATTCCGCGGGCCGTCGCCAGCCCCGGTGCCAGCAGCGATACGTCGCTGGCGGCGCTGGCTGCCTCCCGCGCGGCGAAGGCGTCGTCCTGCCCGGCGAGTTCGAGGACGTACACGCCCAACCGTCGGTACCAGCGGGCTTTCAGCGTGCCGGTCTGGCGGTGGCCGTCGCCGGGTCGACCGGGGCTGACCGCACGACGACGGTTGGTTCACGCCTCACTCGACGCGTGCGCTCGCGGTGGGACTCGGTCCCGGAGCCGACAACGAGGCGACATTACTGACGTGCGACGTGTCAGTCCATGCCATCAACCTTTATAAGGCTTAAATACGTGTTTTAAGTCGAGACATGGTTGACCCCAAGGAAACCATCAATATCGAAAACGTCGTCGCCTCGACTGGCATTGGGCAAGAACTCGACCTCCAGAGCGTGGCGATGGACCTGGAAGGGGCGGACTACGATCCCGAGCAGTTCCCGGGGCTGGTCTACCGAACGCAGGAACCCAAGTCGGCAGCACTGATCTTCCGCTCGGGCAAGATCGTCTGTACCGGTGCGAAGAGCACCGACGACGTCCACCAGAGCCTGCGTATCGTCTTCGACAAACTCCGGGACCTGAACATTCAGGTCGACGACGACCCGGAGATCGTCGTCCAGAACATCGTCACCTCCGCCGACCTCGGTCGAACGCTCAACCTCAACGCCATCGCGATCGGGCTGGGCCTGGAGAACATCGAGTACGAACCCGAGCAGTTCCCCGGTCTCGTCTATCGACTCGACGACCCCGACGTGGTCGCGCTGCTGTTCGGTTCGGGCAAGCTGGTCATCACCGGCGGGAAAGAGCCCGACGACGCACGAGAAGCCGTCGACAAGATCGTCTCCCGACTCGAAGACCTCGGTCTGCTGGAGTAACGCCGCGTTTCGTTTTCGCCGTTTCGTGTTCCCACTGCCAGCCTCGCCTTCGCTTCGATGCTTCCATTAGCGCCCTCGCCTAACCACCGGCCATGTTCCCCCTGCAGAGTATCGTCGGCGGCGGCCTGCTGGCGATCGTCGTCACACTGCTTCTGACGTGGTTGTTCTACGCTGTCACCCTGCACCTCGCCGCCGTGTTCTTCATCGGCGAGGTCCCCAGCCAGCGGGCGGCTTCTGCGGCGATCGGGCCCGCGGTCGTCTCCCTGCTCCTCCAGCAGTACGCCGGGAGCGGCCTGCTCGTGCTGGTGACCATCGTCGTGACGCTGGCGGCGGACCTGGTCGCGATCAGCTACGTCTATCGGCTCAAGTGGTCCTCCGCGGCCCCGCTCGTGGCGCTGCACTTCGCCTTCGCCGCGGTGATGGGGCTGGCACTGAACAACATCTTCGGGCTCGTCTAGCAGGACCAGTATATTGCGTGATTTTGGCGGACGGCCTCACGAACGAGTGCTCCCACGAGCACCAGAAAGCCTCGGTCGGCTTCGCTTCCGCGGCTCTAACGGGTCGTTCCTCCCCGTTCGAGCAGATCGAGGCCTCCCGTCGGTCGGCCTCGCGCTCGGTGCGGTCCTCGCTCACTCCGTTCGCTGTGGTCCTTGCGAACGCCGGGGTTCGCGCAGCCGACCGCCCCTTTCAGTTCCACCCCGTCGGTTGCTCGACCGACGACAAGCAGATTTTAATTCCCGCCTTGGCACGCGCTCGCTCGCGCTCCGACGCGAGCGGACATTGCGTGAGGGATGAGCGAGCGGAGCGAGCGAATCGGCTGGGGAGGAACGTGGTGCTGTCCTGGCGGAATGAACGGGCGAGGTCCGGTCGCGGCGTCTGCGCGGGCACTATGCGAGCGAAGCGAGCATATCCCGCACAGACGTCGTCGAGCGGGGCGAGGGCGTTCAGTGGTCGGTGGCACCACTGGCAGTAGCTGTAGAGCGGGGCGAGGGCGTTCAGTGGTCGGTGGTACTGCTGACAGTGGGTGTCGCGTTGTTCGCGGGCGTTCAATGGGAGAGGACGGTTTCGGGTCCAGCGAGCCGATTCGGAAACGCTTAACCGCGCCGACGGGAAAGGCCGGGTATGGCTCAGTTCGAAGAAGCGTCCGAGCGACTCCTCAACAAGCAGATCTGCATGCGGTGTAACGCTCGCAACCCGGCCGATACCGAGAAGTGTCGCAAGTGCGGCTACAAGAAGCTCCGCCCGAAAGCCAGCGAACCGCGCTCGGCCTGATCCGTCGGTCGACTTCTTCTCTCGCAGGCCGTCTCGCGCCACCGACAGGCATACCTCTCTTCGTGTCGACGGGTTGGCATGGTCGCTTTGCCGCCGGTGGGGTTGCTGGTCGCCGTCGCCGCGGGACTCGTGATGGCCGGCTACGGTTTCAAGCGCTACTACGCCACTGCCCTCGCGAACCCCTACGACGCGACGACGACCGGCACCGTCCTCGAATCGGATCTCGATCCCGAGACCAGCGCCCAGCGGGGCGACTACACGCCCGACGTGGCCTACGAGTACGTCGTCGACGGCGTCACCTACGAGCACGATCGCGTGCGGGCGAACACGAACCCCCTCGACCGCCGCGGCGGCACCGTCCTGCTCGGTGAGTACCACGAGGACGCGGAAGTGCAGGTCCACTACGATCCCGACGACCCCCAGCAGGCGGTGCTAGTCCCGCCGGAAGGCGGCGGGTCGTGGCTGGTCCTGGTCGCCGGTGGTCTCCTCGTGGCCCTCGCCGCGGTCGGGATCGGCGTACTGGCGCTCTGACGCCTCGCGCGTACCCTGACTGTACTGGCCCGCGACGAATCCCACAGAGACTTATTCCGCCCCGTGTATTGCTCACCCGATGAGCAACACCACCGAAGCGGACGCGCGGCCGGGCTTCGCCGGCGTCAGCGTCATCGAAGCGCTGGCCGTCCTCCTCGTCTTGCTCGCCCTGCAGTTCGTCTACGCAGCCAGCGGGTTCGCGACCGGGCTCTCGACGATCCTCCACCGGATCAGCTACATCATCGCGACCGCGATGGCCTGCACGTGGACGATGCGCCTGGTCGAGGGGTTCTCGCTGAAGTACATGGGGATCACCGTCGTGCTCGTCGCGGCCGGCATCGTCTCGATCGTCACGCTGGCGGGCGTCGACCCGCTGGTGATCGCCACAGCAGTCGTCGCCGTGGCCGTTCTGGTCGGTGTCGTCGTTCGCTTCACCAACTCGCTCCCGAACTGGACGAGCGTGCACACGTCGCTCCTGCTCGTCGTGCTCGGCCTCACCGCGATGTTCATCGCCGCCGCGCCACAGGACGTGGGCTCGCTGGCGTCGATCGGGTTCGGGGTCGACGTGACGCCGGTCGTCGACGGGCTGGCGACCCGCGTCGAAGTCGCACGCGACGGCGTGACCAGCGCCGTTCACGCGCCGCTCGCGCTGGTTGGCGCTGGGCTGTACGTCGTGGGGCGACTGCTCGAGTAATCGAGTAACACTCGTCTCGCGCCGTCGCTCCCGATAACGGTGCACGACCTCAACGTCTTCGTCGCTACTCTTCCGGGTACTTCGGCTCGCGTCGCTCGGCCCGTTCCAGCGCGCGCTCGACGACAGCACGTACGTCGCCTTCGAAGACACTCCCGTGGCCAGCGTACATCTCCGAGACGTCGTCGTCCATCGTCTCCAGCAGGTCGCGGATCGATTCGATGAGCCGTTCGCGTGACTGGCCGGCGTAGTCCGTGCGGCCGAAACTGCCGTCGTCGAACGCGCCGTCGTCGTGGACCACCACGTCTCCCGAGAACAGCGCGCGCTCGGAGACGAACGAGACGTGGTCGTCGGCGTGGCCGGGCGTGTACACGACCGCGAACTCGTCGTCGCCGATCCGGATCTGGTCACCGTCGGCGAGTGCGTGGTCCCGCCGGGGGTGGTCGCCGTAGGCCAGGAGGTCGGCGTCGAAGGCGTCGAGGACGGTGTCCAGCTCCGCGACGTGGTCGCCGTGCTGGTGGGTGAGGACGACCCGGTCGATCGAATCGACGTGGTTTCGGATCGCCCCGACGACGCCGCCGTACGCCCCGGCGTCGACCAGCGTCGTCACCTCGCCGACGACGAGGTAGGCGTTGCAGGTGAACGTCTCGGCGTCCGCGGTGACCGTGTGCACTTCCATGTCCGAGGAAAGGGGCCGCCAGCGCTTGAGTGTGGTGTTCACCGCGGTCGCTCATGGTCCCGGAGTGAAACCGCCGATCAATTTATCACGGGGAATCTATAATGGTTACACGTATGGGGTTCGGGAGCTACGACGAATCTGAGCAAGAGAACCAGGAGTACGACACAGATTACGACGACGAGGATGGCATGGCCACCTCGGAAAACGACCACGACGGTGACGTGGAGTTCGAGTTCACGGCCTCGAACGACGAACTGCTCGATCGGCTATCGGACATCAAAGACGAGAACACGTGATCGCGACGGCCGACGCCCGGTGTGCGCTCGACGGCGCGCGAGCGACCCGTCGCTCACTAGTGCGGCCTGACAGATGAAAGCCGGGGTGCGCGCACTCGGCGTCGCAGAGTCGTATCGCGAGTCGGAAAGCACGCTGGCGGGCTCGGTCGTGCGCGCGAGTCGGGTCGTCGACGGCTTCGTTTTCGGTCGCTGTACAGTCGGTGGGAGCGACGCGACCGCCGCTATCACGGAGATGGTCGCTCGCCTCGACCGCGCGGACGTGCGCTACCTCCTCCTCTCTGGCATCGCGCTGGCGTGGTTCAACGTCGTCGACCTGCGGCGGCTCCACGACGAGACGGGCCTGCCGGTCGTTTCGGTCACCTACGAGGAGAGTTCGGGCCTCGAATCGGCGATCCGCGAGGCGTTCGACGACCCTGCAGTCGTCGAGGACCGTCTGGGGACTTACCGCGCCCAGCCAGAGCGCCGCCCCGTCACGGTCAACGGCGAGACCGTCTACGTCAGGAGCGTCGGCATCGGCGACGGCGAGGCCGCGGACGTGATCCGGGGGTTCACGCCCGAGGGCGGCCGCCCGGAGCCACTCCGGGTCGCCCAACTGGCCGCCAGCGCGGCCGACGACTTCCGGCGGTCGGCCTGACTCCCGATCTGGTGCGCTTTTGTCGGGGCCGCACGCACGGGTACGCATGGACCAGATGGACGGGCTGGACGTGACCGACTGCCAGCGCTGTGCGGGGCTCGTCGACTCACGCTCGCGGATCGTTAACGGCACCGGGCCGGCCGATGCGGATCTGCTGTTCGTCGGCGAGGCTCCGGGCGCACAGGAAGACGAGCAGGGAGAGCCGTTCGTCGGCCGCAGCGGCGACGTGCTCGACGACGCGCTCATGGACGCTGGACTGGACCGGGGCGACGTGCGAATCACGAACTGCGTGCGCTGTCGGCCCCCGGACAACCGCGACCCACACAAAGAGGAACTGGCCAACTGCCGGCCCTACCTCGAACGCGAGATCGACCTCGTCGATCCCGAACTGATCGTCACGCTCGGGAAAGTGCCCGCCCAGCACCTGCTGGAGCGGGATGTAGCCGTCACCAGCGAGGCCGGACAGGTGTTCGACCCCGAGATCGCGGGAGCACGCCGCGAACTGCTGGTGTGTGTCCACCCCGCGGCGACGCTGTACGATCGGAGTCAGGAAGACACGTTCACCGACGCCATCGCGACGGCGGCCGACTACACCGACGAGGAGAGCGGCCAGCGGCGGCTCGGTGACTACTAGCGAGAGCCCGAGCGTAGCGAGGGGTCTCGAAAGTGCGAGCGGGAGTGACCGGAGGGAACGACACGCGAGCAGCGAGGGGCGTCGCGAGCAGCGTGGTTCGAGCGGAGTGAGGGCCCCAATCCATAACGAATAACCATCGTGATTGTGCGAGTTAGGGTCCTTTTTCAGTTAGCGGGGAGACAGGTCAGCCGAAGTGAAATAGTGAGTACTGACACACAACATCGCACGGCGAGCAGCGAAGTGGTGGCGGCGGTCGCCGACGCGACGGACGTTCGGCCGGTCGATCTGCCCCCTCTGTTCGACACCATCGAACCCGAGGCGCTCGATTCGGTCGTCGAATCGACCGACGAGGGAACAGAGATCGTCTTCGAGTATCACGATCACGTCGTCACCGTTACCTCGCGGGCCGGCGGCCGAGTCCACGTTCACGCCTCGGGGCTCTAGCCCGTCCCACAGGGGAGCTCACCCCTGCCGGAGGTACGTCTCGGGCGACTGCTCGACGATCCCGTCCCGCCGTTCGATCTCGGCGGCGTGTTCCTCCCGGTCGGTCTCCCTGAGTCGCGTCGTGTAGCTCCCTGGATTCCCCCGGACGTACGCTGGGCCGCCCTCCTGGATCGTCTCGAACAGCGGGTCGACCAGCGTTCGCGGGGCGTCCGGATTCCCACCTGCTCGGCCGGTCGCGGCGTCGAGCGTGCGCTGGTCGTGCCATTCCGAAAGCAGTGCGAGGCCGCGACGCACCACCTCTGGCTGCTCGCGCGCGAGGTCTTCGGTCTGGTGGGGGTCGTCTGCGAGGTCGTACAGTTCCACCGGAGCGAACTCCTTCCAGCCGTCGTGGTAGGTCCGCAGCAGCAGGTAGTCGTCCCAGCGGACGCCGCGCTGGCAGGCCCACGCGCCTTGACCGGTGACGAGGTATTCTCGGCCACACGAGTCGCCGTCGGTCAGGCTGGGCGCGAAGGAGTCGCCGTCCCACCCTTCGGGAACCTCGCCGCCGGCCAGTTCGACGAGGGATGGCGGCAGGTCGAGGTGATAGTGGAGGTCGTCGTCGACACCAGGTTCGACTCCCGGCCCCGAGACGATCAGCGGGACCCGGCAGGTCTGCTCGTCGGCGGTCTGGTGGTCGCCGTAGACGTTGTGTTCGCCGAGGTTCTCGCCGTGGTCGGCGGAGACGACGATCAGCGTCTCCTCGTAGACCCCCGCAGCGCGCAGTTGATCGAGCAGGTCGGCGATGTGATCGTCCATGTAGCGCACGCCCACGTCGTAGCCGTCGACCCAGCGCCCGAAGTCCTCGCGATTCCGGATCTCGTCGGGCGTCCGTTCGAGGTCGTCGGGGCCGTCGCCGGTGAGATAGCCGTGGTGCACGTCGCGGGCGCTGTGGGGCCCGTAGCTCTCGTAGTGGGTCTGGATCTGCTCGTCGGTGAGCCACGTCGGGGCGGGGTCGTCGGCGAAGGGGTTGCCGAACTCCTGTGGCGTGTCGTAGGGCGTGTGGGGGTCCCAGAAGTTGACGTGGAGGTACCAGTCCTCGCGCTCGGCGTTGTCGGCCAGCCAGGCCTCGGCTTCGGGTGCGACTGTCTCGGCCCGTTCGAGGCCGCCCTGCCCGGTATCCGACCACCGCTCGAACCCGTCCAGCACGTGGAAGGCCCCGTGGCGCTGGGGAAACGGGCTGATCAGAGCGGTGTCGTACCCCTGATTCCGGAGTTCGCGGGGGAAAGTGCGATACCGCCCGTCCGTCGCGGTTTCCCGGGCTGCGCCCCGCGGTCGCGGATCGGCGTTGGTCCCCGAGTGGTTGGTGACGCCGGTGTGGATGCCAAAGCGGCCGGTCCAGAACGCCGTCCGGGAGGGGAGACACGGCGCGTCCGAGACGTAGTAGTTGGTGAAGCGCCGCCCCTCGGCGGCGATTCGGTCGATCGTGGGGGAGGTGTCCCGATCGTAGCCGTAACAGCCGAGGTGATCCGGACGCAGGGAGTCACAGTCGATGTACAGGATGCGCATACTCGTGTGGGCCGGGGATGCCATGTTAAATGTTGCCATTGATCTGACGAGTTCGTCCAGAACCGATTTCTCGGTGAGTGGTTCGAACGTCCCGATTCCCTTCGCTTTGCGCGGCGGCTACCGCCGCGGACGAGGCGGTCGGTGATCACTCTCGTCGCCCTGAGCATCCCGGCGCTGTCGGGATCCTCGGTACCGATACTACTGGAGGACCGAATACAGGGTGCGTCTCTTGCTCTTTCGAGAACGCTCGGTTCGGGTCAGATTCCTATCGGATCTGACAGAATTGTTGGGATAGTAACAAATCTTATACCCCTTCCGTTCGACCGTCTACGGTATCATGGTGCCATGGTACACCATGCCTTCGACAGCGGTGTGCCGTGCATGACCGACGAAGGCCCTGATTCCGTGTACCGGTGTCTGGCGAACGAACACCGACGAACAGTCCTCGCCTGTTTGCGGGACTGGGAAGACCAGACCGTATCGCTCGACGACCTCGTCGACGCCGTCGTCGAACGAGCGACCAACTCACCGACGCCGGACAGCGAGACGATCGCTATCGAACTGTACCATAGCCACCTGCCGATGCTGGCCACCCACGGTGTGATCGACTTCGACGAACGGACTGAGACGATTCGGTACAGTGGGCACTCGGAGATAGAGCGGATACTCAACGCGATGTGAGCCGTAGAGTGGTGGTTGGATTGCGTGAACAGGAAGCCACTTAGGCCGAGCGAGCGAAGCGAGGGTATGGCCACGAAACAGACCGCCGCCGAGGTGGTCGTCGTCGACTACGGACTGGGGAATCTCCGCAGCGTCACGCGCGGCCTGGAGCGGGCGGGCGCGGACGTGACTCTCTCCGAGGATCCCGCCGAGTTCGCGGCGGCCGACGGCATCGTCCTGCCGGGTGTGGGCGCGTTCAGTGAGGGGATGGAGAACGCCGGCCCCTTCCGCGAGGCACTGGTCGAGCAGGCCGAGGCCGGGACGCCACTCTTCGGGATCTGTCTCGGGATGCAGATGCTGCTGACCACGAGCGAGGAGGCCGACCACGCCGGTCAGGGTGACGCCGAGGGACTCGACCTGATCCCGGGCGAGAACGTCCGCTTCCGGACCGACCAGACCGTCCCCCACATGGGCTGGAACGAACTGGACGTCCAGCGCGACCACCCGCTCGTCGACGGGGTCGACGGAGAGTACGCCTACTTCGTCCACTCCTACTACGCCGAACCCGACGACGACCACGCCGTCGTCGCGACGACCGACTACGGCACCGACTTCGCCAGCGTCGTCGCCAACGACGACGGGAACGTCTTCGGCACGCAGTTCCACCCGGAGAAGTCCGGTGAGACAGGTCTGCGGATCTTGCGGAACTTTGTCGAGATCTGTGCGGACTAGCATCCACGGCCTCTGACCGCTCTGCAGTCGGAACAGTGATCGACAACTGAACGCCCTCGACCCGCTCGACGGTTCTGTGCGGGATATTCTCGCTCTCGATGGTCACTCGAATAGTGCCCGCGCAGAACCGCCGACCGTCCCTCGCCCGTTCATTCCCCCAGGGACGGCACCGCACCACACGCCTCCCCAACCGATTCACTCCCTCCCTGCGGTCGCTCGTTCATCCCTCGCGCAGTGTTGTCGCTCGACAGAGCGAGCGACAGCGCGCGCCCACAGCATTGCCGTGAGCATTCGCGTGAACGAGCGGTCCGAAGGACCCGGCAGTTCGCGCGATTCACTCGACCGAACGTAGTGAGGTCGAGCCTTTTTCACCCATGTTTTTGCGCGAGTGGTTCGAGCGCGCCGAAGGCGCGACTCGAACCCGAAGCGGAAAAAGATGGTCGGTCGTGACTACGGGGACTCACCGTCGACCAGTACGAACCCATCGCTGTCGACGGAGACGGTGTGGCCACCGACCGAGAGCGTGAGTTGCCACTCGCTCCCGTCGTGGCGGCCCAGCGCGTTCAGCGCACCGGTGTCGACGACATCGTGGAGGACGAAATCGAGGTCGGCGACGTCGACGCCGCGGGCATCGGCGATAGCCTGGAGGATCGTCGTCGCGATCGGGGTGTCGGTCTGGGGCATGGTGTTCGTGGTGCCTGAATGGGTGTCGTCTCGGTCGGTGGGAGCCTGGTCGTCGGATCGGGGTGCTATCGGGACAGCACTCGATGTCGGTTCCGGGCGATCAGTCGTCGCTTGCCTCGTCGAGTTCGACGACGACGGTCTCCCAGTTCGGGACCCCGTCGTCGGTGCGACAGAGCCACGGTCGCGTGACTGTCAGCCCGTTCCGGTGGGCCGCCGTGAGCAGACTGGTCAGTGCTGCCTCGAACTCCGCGTCCGTCGTGATGTCGCCATCGAATGTGTCGTCGTGTGTCATTGTCGTCGTCGGACCGGCTGTCGACAGACGCTGGAACCACGGCACGCGAGACGGAGGTTCGGGATCTGCACATCGTTGTCCGTGGTCTAACATATAGCCCGGCGTTTATAAATCCCGACTGCGGGCATGGTCTACCATGTGTCAGATTCCGACATGACATTCAAGATTGCCTACAATTATTGAGGTACCGCTTCGTCGGGGTGACAATGAGCGTCATCGCCGACATCTACATCTCTCCGCGGGACTTCGAACTGGGGCGGATCCTCGTGATGGAGGAGCCGGTGTCGGTCGTGCTGGAGACGATGGTTCCTATGGGCCAGCGGACGGTCCCGTTCTTCTGGGTGCACGACCACGACCGGGACCCCTTCGAGCGGGCTGTTCGGGATCACCCCTCAGTCGAGCGGTTCCGCGAGGTGGAGGTCCACGAGAACCGCGTCCTCTACGCGTTTCGGTGGCTGACCGAGGCCGACGCGCTGTTCGGGGCCTTCGCCGAGGCGGACGCCCAGTTGCTGGAGGCGTCGGGGCACCCGGACAACTGGGAGTTCGAACTGCGCTTTCGCTCCCACGAGCACCTCTCGTCGTTCAAGACCCACTGCGAGGACGTCGGCATCGGCATCGAGGTCCGTCGGATCTACAACCCGACCAAGCCCGCGGGCGGCCCCTACTTCGGGTTGACCCATCCCCAGCGCGAGGCGCTCACGACGGCGGTCCGCGGGGGGTACTACTCGATCCCGCGCACGATCTCCACGAAAGAACTGGCCGCGCAACTGGATATCTCCGATCAGGCGACGACGGAGCGACTCCGGCGGGCGATCATCACGCTCACCGAACACACGCTGTTGACCGAGGAACTCGACGACGGCGACGACTAGAGGCGATTAGTCGACGGTCCCGGCGTCGCTTATCACCGAACTCTCGCCGAACTCTGCTGCGTGGAACTCGACCAGTGTCCGGATCGCGTCGAACCGCGGGCCACGCGCGACGGTACCGCTGGACCTCTCCCAGGCGATGTACTCCATCGCGGCCAGCATCGGGAGGTGCTTGTGGTGGAGAGTGACGCGATCTGGCGAGATACCCTCCCCTGACAGCAGCGACGAGACACTGACCGACGTCTGATTGATCAGTGCCAGTAACACCGCTCGCCGCTGTCCGTCGGCCAGAGCGCGATACGCTTGGTCTTCCATACCGGTCCTTCGTCTGGACGGCTGGTACCCTTTCGCCATGACATGCCATGCCGGGGCACTCAAAAGCCGGCCGGGTACATCCCGTCTTCGTGCCTGCCTAGGGCGTCTCACGCCGGTCGACCGGCAGCCACAGCCGTGCCGTCGTCCCGTCCTCGGTCTCGAAGGCCAGGTCGCCACCGAGTCGGCGGGTCGCCCACGTCGCCAGCCACAGCCCGAGCCCGGTCGAGTGTTCGAGGTCGGTCTCCTCGCCGGCCGAGAGAACGGCCAGTTCGTGGTCGGGGATGCCGGGGCCGTCGTCGTCGACGGTGATGGCGACGCCCCCGTCGGCTCGCCGTGCCGTAATCCGGACCGGCGCGTTGCCGTCGGCCGCCGTTTCCTGGTCCATGTCGATCGCTTCGGACATCCCGTCTTCGACGGCGTCTTCGGGAGCGTTAGCGACCGAAGGCTCGCTGGCGGACTCTCCAGCGGCGTCCTCGCGAGTCTGCGACGAGCGAGGGCTCGTGGAACCGTGTTCAACGGCGTTCTCCACGAGCGCGACACACAGCACCCGAAGGGTGTCGGCGTCGGTCGTGACCGTCAGTTCCGGGCAGTCGACCGCGACGGGAGTGTCGGGATCGATCGTCTCGACTACCTCTCCGAGCAGCCGTCCGAGGTCGACGGTCGTCTCGGTGTGATCGCTGCCCAGTACGCCCTCGATGTCGCGGGCCTTCTCGCCCAGTGCGATCAGTTCGTCGGCCTTTCGCTCGACGGTGTCGAGCAGTTCGCCGATCTCGTCGTCTTCGACCTCGCTGTTGGCCGTCTCGGTGAACCCCTGGACGACGGTCATGTCGTTGCGGAGGTTGTGCCGGACGACCCGGTTCAGCACCTGCAGGCGCTGTTCACGCTGGATCTCCTCGGTGATGTCCTGGAGCACGATGGTCGAGCCCAGCCGATCACCGCCGCTCGTCAGGGGTGTCGCCGCGAGGCTGTAGGTCCGGCGTCGGCTGCCGTGTTCGATCACTGCCCGGTCGGTCTCGACTGTGCCCTCGAAGTCGTCGACCAGGAAACGGCCCAGCGGTTCGGTCAGCGCCTCGGCCTTCGTGACGCCCAGCGTCGCCTCGGCGGCGGCGTTGAGCGTCACGATCCGGTCTTGCTCGTCGACGACGACCACTGGATTGCCCAGGTCTTCGATCGCGGCCCGTTCGCCCTCCCGTCTGGTCGCCGGGTGGAACTCGAACATGTCGCTCCCGACGAAGGCGTACGCGTCCAGCGCGATGTGGGGGAGGAACATGACGGTCGCGAAGTTCAGCCCCGGGACCGGGCCGATCCCGTAGAGCCAGAGGACGACGGCCGACAGCGGCGGGACCGTGCTCACGCCGACGGCGACGGCCTCGCGGCGGTACAGCCGGCCGTAGCTGAAGACGGTGTCGAACAGGACGAAACTCCCCAGCAGGGCGATCAGAACGCCGCCGGTCGCGACGAGTATCGCCCAGAGGCGCAGGTCGTAGGTCGCACCAGCGAGTCCGGCGACCCCGACGACGGAGAACTCCGTCCAGACCAGTCCGTGCACCGGGTTCGTCCCCAGTAGCACGACCGCCACGACCGGCAGTCCGAGCAGCGCCCGGTACCACGGCGTTCGGACGAGGTGGCCCCGACCGGTGTAGGCCAGCGCGAACGCGAGAAAGTAGACGGCGATGCCCGCGAGCAGTCCCCAGCCGAGCACGCCAAGCGCGAGTCTGAGCGTCCGATCGAAGACGAGCAGGGAGGCGGCGTAGCTTACGCTCCAGGTCGCCTGACAGCCCAGCGAGAGCAGGAACCACGTCGCGCCCGGTTTCTCGCGATAGCGCCACAGCCGCCCGATCAGGTACAGCGTACCGACACCGGACAGCAGCGAGGCGACGACGATCCAGATGCCGGCGATCATTCAGTGGACAAAGCGGATACAGCCACTTACCGGTGCTGGTCGGACTGGTACCGCCAGCGGGAGCAGGTGGGCCTCATGCCCCGACCCGGGCGTCGTCCAGCACCGTCTCGAACAGCGCCAGCAGGACGAACGCGCCGGCGAGGACGACACTCTCCAGCAGCCCGTACTGGAAGGGGTACACTGACAGCCCGAGCATGATCACCGCGCCGATCAGTCCGATCAGCGCCGTGAGGACGGCCTTCCGTCGGTCCATACCGGAGCAAACGAACGATCGAGACGTCAGTTTTGTGGACGTTACAGGAAGTCCCGCACGTCCGAGTACCACATGTCGTGTTCGTCGGTCTCGTCGATGGCCTGGGCGATCCGGACGGCGATGGCGTGCCAGCACAGTTCCTCGGGGTCCTCGGTGTCGAGGTTGTACGAGGCGTCGGGACAGTCACAGCCCCCGTCCTCGACGACGTACTCGTCGTCGTGGCCGACGACGATGGTGAAATCGCGGTACTCCTTGACCCGTTGCTCGCCGACGGCCTCGATGGCCTGCTGGCCCCGGTCGCCGTGCACGGAGACGATTCGGTCGACGGCCTCGGGCGTCAGCGTTCCCGAGGCTTCGAGCATCGCCACCCACTCGTCGACCGCGGTCATGGCCCGACATTGAGTGAGACGTGTGAAAACACCGTCGGTGAGCGTCAGACGGACGGCTGTCAAACGGAAGGTCGTAGATCTGTCACAGATCGACCGCGCGCAGTCGTGCGGTCGCCTGGGGAAACGTCTCCAACCCTCCGTATCAAGCGTGGCCCTTTTCGCCCCCGGTCGCGGAGGTGTCGACAGTATGCGCGTCACCGAAGGCCAGGTCACCGTGGAGGTGCCCGAGCAGGCCGACGCCGGGAAGGGCGAGAACGTCTTTTTCAACCCGGTCCAGGAGCTGAACCGCGACCTGACGATCGCGACCCTGCGGGCCTACCGCGAGCGCGAGCCACGCGCCGAGACGTACCTCGACGCCACTGCCGCCAGCGGCGTCCGCGGCGTTCGGGCGGCCGCCGACGGCTGGGACGCCACACTGTGTGACGTGGACCCCGAGGCGGTCGATCTCTGCGAGCGCAACCTCGAACGCAACGGACTGGCTGGCACAGTGCGCCACGAGGACGCCAACGTCGCGATGCACCGCGATCCGTGGGACGTGGTCGACATCGACCCCTTCGGGACGCCGATCCCCTTCGTCGACGCGGCGTTTCAGGGCACGCGCGATCTGGTGTGTGTGACTGCGACCGACACCGCGCCGCTGTGTGGCGCCCACTTCGAGAGCGGGGTCCGCTCGTACAGCGCGATCCCGCGCAACACCGAGTACCACGCCGAGATGGGGATGCGGATCCTCCTTGGTGCCATGGTCCGGACGGCCGCTCGCTACGACCTGGCGGCGCGCCCGATCCTCAGCCACGCGACGAAGCACTACGCGCGCACCTATCTGGAACTGGAACAGGGTGCGACCGTCGCCAACCGCACACTCGACGAGGTCGGCCACGTCTACCACTGCCAGCAGTGTCTCTACCGCGAGCACACCGACGGTCTGCACGCCGACTCGCCCGGGAACTGTCCCGAGTGCGGCCAGCACCTCCAGACTGCCGGCCCGCTGTGGCTCGGCGCGACCTGCGAACCGGACTTCGCCGAGACGGTCGTCGACCACCTCAGCGAGGACATGGGCACGGCCGACGAGGCCGAAGATCTGCTGGGGACGCTCGCGCGCGAACTCGCGACCCCCACACACTACGATCAACACCGCCTGTGCAAGCGCTGGGGCGTCGGCGCGCCCGCCATGGGCGACTTTCTCGACGCGCTGGACGCTGCGGGCTACGACACTTCACGCACGCACTACGGCGGCACGACGTTCAAGACCGACGCCACGGTCGAGGAGATTCGCGCGGCGACCCAGGACTAGGCGACCGTCCGGACGACCCGCTCGGCCACGGAGTAGCCCATGTGATACACCGGGCGGAGGAAGTAGTTGACCATGCCGACAAAGCCGATCACGCCGCCCACGGTCTGGATCTCGGCGGGACTCGCGCCGAAGACGACGGTCGCCGCGACTGCGGCCAGCGCCGGGCCGACCCAGAGATCGCGGCAGTACAGGTCGAGATCGTGGCCCACGACCCGGCCGGGCCGGGGGAGGGAGTCCTTGCCCGCCGCGAGCAGGGCCGCGAGGACGGCGAGGGCGGCCACGAGCCTGGCGCCGCCGCCGACGCCGACGAGGCTGGCCCCGATCAGGAGCCCGCTCGCGACGAGCGCGAGCGCGGTCGCCTCCATGGCCCGGTCGTCGAACGCGCGTTGCATACCTGTCGGAATGGGACCGCGTCTCAAAGTGTTTCCGTCTCGGTAACCGCTTCTCTCGACGCCCACGGGGCGGCTTCTTATTAGCCCGCCGGCCCCACCACCCGACGTGCAATTCGCCCGCGTCGTCGCGACTGGTCGCCGGATCGTCGCCACCGCCAGGCGGACGCAGGTGTCCTTCCTGGCTGCGAGCATCGCCTACTACATGCTCGTCTCGCTGTTCCCGCTGGGCCTGTTCGCACTGGTGCTCGCCTCGGTCCTCGGCGGGGAGGCCTTCGCCGCGCAGATCATCCGGAGCCTCGGGGCGCTGCTCTCGCCCAGTGCCGCCACGCTCCTGCGCGAGACGCTCTTGGAAGCCCGGGGCCGTGCCGGCATCACCGTGCTGGGGCTGGTCGTGCTCCTGTGGAGTGGACTGCGGGTGTTCCGCGGGATGGACGTGGCGTTCTCGCTGGTCTACGGCACCGAGGACGTGGAGTCGGTCCTCGAGCAACTCCGCGACGCGCTGGCAGCGCTGCTCGGGATCGTGGTCGCCATCGTCGCGCTCGCGGTCGTCAACGCTCTCGTGGTGCTCTCTGGTGTCCGGCTGGCGGGCGTGCTCGGCACGGTCGCGCTCACGGGGATGCTCGCGCTGGCGTTCCTGCCGATCTACTACGTCTTCCCGGACTCCGACGTGACGCTGCGATCGGTGCTGCCGGGGACGCTGGTGGCGGCCGCCGGCTGGACGCTGCTGGGCGTCCTGTTCTCGCTGTACGCCAGCGTGGCGACGGGGTACCAGCTGTACGGCGTCGTCGGCGGCGTCCTGCTGCTGGTGACGTGGTTCTACTTCGCCAGTACGATCCTGTTGCTGGGTGCGGTGGTCAACGCGGTGCTGGCAGCGGACGATCCGGACCGGCAGCTACAACAGGCCGCCGTCCGCATCGATCCAACGATGACAGGCGAGGACGGCGCTGACGGGGAGACGCCGCCGCCGGACGACCGCGACGGTGAGGACGGCGGGACCGGCGACCGGTCGAGCGACGCCAGTAAATCGACTGACGACGCGGTGACCGATGCGAGCGGTTCGTCCGGGACACGGCGTCGGAGCAGCGACGACGGCGAGACGCCGCCGCCGGACGATCCGACTGCCCGCGACAATCCGACACAGGCGGAACTCGACGAACTGCGCGAGGAACTGGACGCGTTTCGCGACGACGTGGAGTCTCGCACCCTCCACCGCGAGGACGTCGAGGACGACCTTCGGCGCTACGTGCGTCGCCGCGTCCGGCGGGGCCACGCCCGCGGGTGGGGTCCCTACGTCGTCCTGCTCTACGGCACGCTGATGACGCTGGGGGGATTCTACTACCTCTCGGGGCTGTGGGCCATCCTGGCGATGGTCGTCGTCTGGCTGTCGACGCTGGGACTGTACGTCGTGATGATCGTCGCGGGTCTGGGCTTCGGTGCCGCGGGCCTACCCCGACGACTGCTCGATCGGCTCCGGAACTGATCATGCGCGGGCTCGGTCTCCCGGGCGCGCTGGGCGACCTGCTCGGCCCGGTCGTCGTCGCTTTCGCGCTCGTCACACAGCTCGGGGACCTCTGGTTTCTCACGCTCGCCGTGGCCCTGCCCTACTGGTTCGGCGAGGCGACACCCCGCGTCGGCGCAGCGCTCGATCGCGACCGGACGGCGACAGTCCTCGCACTGCTGTTCGGTGCGATCGCGTTGCTCGTGACGCTCAAGCCGGTGTTCGGGCTCCCTCGACCGCCAGATGCGGGTGTTCCACCGCGTGCCGACCTCGTCCCGGCCGTGTTCGACGGGCTGTACGCGTGGCTCTCGACCGGCGACGGGTACGGCTTCCCGAGCGGGCACGCGATGGGGTCGACGATCGTCTTCGGCGGGCTCGCGTGGGCGATCCGAGCCGGGGAGCGTCGGCGCCGCGTCGCCGCCGCCGTGGGCCTCGTCGCGCTCGTCTCGCTGTCACGACTCGTCCTCGGTCTGCACTATCTCGTAGACGTGCTCGCGGGCGCGGCCATCGGGCTCGCCTATCTCGTCGTCGTCCTGCGTGGGCTGGGGACACCACGGCGTGCATTCGGCCTCGCGACGGCGGTCGCCGTGCTCGGCCTGGTCGCCGTCGGCCCGCACGGGGAACTCGCCGCTGTGACGGGCCTGTGCGTCGGCGGGACGGCCGCCTGGCTGGCTGCCGGGGATCGTCTCCGAGCAGTTCCCACGACCCGACGGGTAGGCACAACGACGGCGTTGCTCGGTCTGACGACGGCTGCGCCGCTGCTGGCGGCCGTCGGTACTGCCGACGTACTCACCGTACCGGTGTCGTTGCTGAGTGGTCTCCTCGGCGGTGTACTGGTTGTGGCGCTGCCGCTGGCCGGTGACACGCTCGGAAACACAGAAGCGTAATCGAACTGGCTTTAGACACGCCCAGCCGTTTCGGTGCGATGCACCGACTGTGACTGGTCTGCCGTGCTCTAATCTCTGCAGGCAGCGATTAGAACGCCGTCGGACGGCTACGCCGACCGACGAGCACTGAAATCTCTGACGCGATTTCAGAACGTCTCGAGGTACTGGTCGAGTTCCCACTGGGAGACGTCGACGCGGAACTCGTCGTACTCCTGGGTCTTGGCCTCGACGAAGTTCTCGTAGACGTGCTCGCCCAGCGCGTCCTGGATGACCTCGTCGTCTTCGAGTGCCTCGATGGCTTCGCCGAGGTTCGACGGCAGCGTGGTGATGCCGTACTCCTCGCGCTTTGCCTCGTCGAACTCGTAGATGTTCTCGCGGACGGGGTCGTCGCATTCGAGGTCTTGCTCGATACCGTCCAGACCGGCGTGGATGAGCGCGGCGAACGCGAGGTACGGGTTACACGACGGGTCGGGGAAGCGGGCCTCGATTCGGCTTGCGGCCGGGACGCGGGCCGCCGGCTTGCGGATCAGCGCGGAGCGGTTGCGGTCGGACCAGGCGACGTAGACGGGAGCCTCGTAACCCGGGACCAGGCGCTTGTAGGAGTTGACCGTCGGGTTCGAGACGGCCGCGATCGCTTCTGCGTGCTCGAGGATACCGGCCGTGAAGCTCTTGGCGGTGTCGCTGAGGTTGAACTCGTCGTCGTCGTCGTGGAACGCGTTCTCGCCGTCCTCGGTGAACAGCGAGATGTGCGTGTGCATGCCCGACCCGTTGATGCGCGGGATCGGCTTGGGCATGAAGGTCGCGTGCAGGTCGTGCTCGGACGCGATGGCGCGGACGACGGCGCGGAAGGTGGCGACGTTGTCGGCCGTGCTCAGGGCGTCGTCGTAGGTGAAGTTGATCTCGTGCTGGCCCTGTGCGACCTCGTGGTGGGATGCTTCGATGTCGAAGCCCATGTCTTCGAGACCGAAGATGATGTCACGGCGCACGTCCTGTGCGAGGTCCTTCGGCGCGAGGTCGAAGTAGCCACCGGCGTCGTTGGTCTTGGTCGTCGCACGGCCTTCCTCGTCTTCCTCGAAGAGGAAGAACTCCGGCTCGGGCGCGGCGTTGACGGTGTAGCCCATCTCCTCGGCGCGTGCGATGGCGCGTTTGAGGACCCCACGCGGATCGCCCGAGAAGGGCTCGCCCGTCGAGGTGTTGATCACGTCACAGATGAGACGCCCGGCGGCACTCTCCTCGTCGTTGCGCCACGGGAGGACGGAGAACGTCTCGGGGTCGGGGTCGAGACGCATGTCGGACTCCTGAATGCGGACGAAGCCGTTGATAGAGGAACCGTCGAAGTAGATCCCCTCTGTGAACGCCTTCTCGGCCTGATCGGCCGGGACAGAGACGTTCTTGATCGTCCCCAGGATGTCGGTGAACTGGAGGCGCAGGAAATCGACGTTCTTCTCTTCGATTTCGTCGAGTACGTCTTCCGCTTCCGCTGAGAGTTCGCTTGTCATCTTTGGACACCCGGTAGGAACACTGCCATTACTAAAATGCTGCTGTTTTGCGCAAAGCTTCCGACCTTCTGGCGGGTAATTGCATATTCGTAAAATTCTAATCCCCCGGGGACGTGGACCGATGTAATGACGTACGAAAATTTGGACCGGAAGCTAGTGAATGAACTACTGGGCGATGGCCGAGCGAGTTTGCGTAGCCTCGCAGAGGACCTGGACGTGTCGGTGACGACCGTCTCGAATCACCTCTCGGAGCTCGAAGACGACGGGATCATCCAGGGGTACACCCCGAAGGTCGACTACGACGCGCTGGGCTACGACGTGACCGCGATCGTCCAGCTCAAAGTCGAGGGCTCCTCGCTGCCGGAGGTCACGGAGTCCATGCGCGATCACAAGCAGATGATCTCGGTGTACGAGGTCACCGGTGACTACGACATCATCGCGGTCGGGAAGTTCACCGACACCGACGGCATGAACGCTCAGATCAAGGAACTGCTGACCGATCCCGAGATCAAGGAATCAAACACCAGCGTCGTCCTCAACGCCGCCAGCGAACACGAGCAGTTCGACCTCGACCTGTCCGAATCGTAGTTTTCCGGAGTCGCCTCGTCCGTCGTGCCGCAGTCTCACACACTGAATCTGGATCCAAAGATTATTGACTAACTAGTCAGTTAACATTGATAATGACAGCTCCCGCCCAGCTTCCGGTCCCTCCCTCGCGGCCCGTGGCACGTGACGGAGGCGTGATCACGAGATGAGGTTGTACGAGGCGTTCAAACGGCAGTTCGATCGCGTCTTCCGTGGCAAGGAGGAACTCGACCTGACCAGTGGTTCGATCGGCGAACCGCTCTTTTTCCTCTCGCTCCCGATCATCGTCACGAACCTCCTGCAAGTCGCGTACAATCTCGCCGACACGTTCTGGCTGGGACAGTACAGCACCGAGGCGCTCGCGGCGATCTCGTTTGCCTTCCCGATGGTCTTCTTCCTGATCTCACTGGGGATGGGGATCTCCGTGGCCGGCAGCGTGCTCGTCGCCCAGCACACCGGTGCGGACGAACCGGAGAAGGCCCAGTACGCCGCCTCCCAGACGGTCACGTTCGCCGTCCTCACGTCGGTCTTCTTCGGCGTTACTGGCTACTTCTTCGTCGAGGACTTCCTGCGGCTGGTCGGGGCGTCCGCGGACGTGTTGCCCGGCGCGACTGCCTACCTGCAGGTGATGGCACTGGGGCTGGCCTTCCTCTTTGGCTTCACCGTCTTCATCTCGCTGATGCGCGGGTCCGGCGACACCGTGACGCCGATGCTCGTGATGTTCGGCACGGTCGTGCTGAACGTCGTCCTCGACCCCTTCCTCATCTTCGGGTGGACCGTCGTCGAGAACGCCCCCCTGCTCGGGACCGTCACCTTCCCGGAGCTGGGCGTCCAGGGCGCGGCGGTCGCGACGATCTTCTCCCGCGGGGTGGCGATGACTGTCGGCCTGTGGATCATGCTCTCGGGTCGCCGCGGCGTCAAGATCGTCCCGCGCGAGATGATCCCCGACCTGAACTACGTCGAGAAACTGCTGCGCATCGGGGTCCCCGCCTCCATCGAGGGGACCGGCCGCTCGATCTCGGTCAACGCCATGCTGATCGTCGTGGGGACGTTCTCGACGCCCGTCGTAGCTGCCTTCGGTGTCGGGACCCGGATCTTCTCGCTGATCTTCATGCCTGCGATCGCCGTCGATCGGGGCGTCGAGACGATGACCGGCCAGAACATCGGTGCGGGCAAGCCCGATCGGGCCAACAAGGCCAACCACTTCGCCGCCAAGGCCTCCTTCGGCATTCTGGCGGCCGTCGGCGTCGTCGTGTTCTTCGCCGCGCCGACCGTCGTGAGCGTGTTCAGCCCGGACGAACAGGTCGTCCGAATCGGCGCGGAGTTCCTGCGCTGGGTCGCGCCAACATTCGGTTTCATCGGGGTCGTCCGGGCGTACTCCGGGGGATTCCGCGGAGCCGGCAAGACGCTGGTCGCCGCGGCGCTGGCGATCCTGATGCTCGGGTTCATCCGCCTGCCCGTGTCGTGGGTTGCCTCCCGGGTTGTCGACATCTCAACCGTCTCGATCCCGGTGCCGGGTCTCGGGACGATCACGACCGACATCTTCGCCGGCACGCTGCTGGCCGACGCCTTCGCCTACTCGCTCGGGTCGCGCGGGATCTGGGTCGGCTTCGCCGTCTCGAACGTGCTCGCAGCCCTGCTGGCGTACGTGTGGTTCGTCCGGGGGACCTGGCGCGAGGCCGGTCTGACGGAGGAGACGACGGGCGCAGTGGCGGACGACTGATCTCGCCGGCGAACCTGACGCCACCCTGTGTGGCGTCGACACCAGAGCCGGCGAGGGCGATTGATCTCGGCGGAGACACTGATGCCAGCTTGTCTGGCATCGAAATCGGAGCCGGCGGGGGCGATTGATCACACTGGCGCATCCAGCGGCCAGTCTTGGCTGGCCGCTAACACCAAAGCCAGCGTGGGCGATTGATCTCGCCGGCGAACCTGACCTTCCCGGCACACCTCCAGCCAGAGCGATGGCAGGCGCTGCGTGAGGTGTGATGACACACCGACGGTACTTTTTTCGAGCGCTTCGCCATCGTCTCTCTCATGCCAGAAGTCACGCTCGCTCGCGCACCCGTCGAACCGGGGCACGAAGACCGCCTTCGAGAGTGGTACGCCGAGCTACAGCGCCGCGAGGACGAGGTCGTCGAGACGCTCGACCACGAAGGCGTCTTCACCGAGACGGCCTTTCTCGACACGAGCGGTGAGACCAGCTATCTCTACGTCTACATGGAGGCAGACGACCTCGAAGCAGCAGACGAGGCGGGCGACGAGGAGGTCTACGACATCGACGCGGAACACCACGAAGTGCTGGCCGAGACGCTCGACGGCGAGTGGGAGGGCCTGGAGACGATCGGCCACTACGTCAATCCGGGTCTGCGGTAGCTCCCAACTGTTGCCGTACCAACGCATTTTACGCTGGCGGGTCAATTACCGATCGATGACACACACCAAGGTCAACTACGAAGACGTAGAGCCACGCGCGGGCGCGATGCACTTCCTCAGGGACGAACTGGACGCCGAACAGGTCGGGCTCACTGTCCTCGACTGCGAACCGGGCTGGAGCGGCATGGCACACGACCACGCCGACGACGACCACGAGGAGATCTACTTCCTCGTCGAGGGCGAAGCCACGGTGGTTGTCGAGGGTGACGCGGTGCAGATGGAATCGGGCGACGCCCTGCGGCTCTCGCCCGACGCGACACGTGAGATCGAGAACGGCGACACCGAGAGCACGTTCGTACTCGTGGGTGCGCCCTGAGAGCTGTAGTCTCAGCGGTGAGCGAACTGTCTCGGTCTTCCCGGAAAACCGTCTGAGCGACCGCTAACCGGGTGGAAACGAGAGAAGATCGGTCGGAATGCGGTGCATGACGATCGAGCACAGGGGCTGAGATGTAGTGAACGAGTGGGGTCGACCGCACCGAGCGCCTCGCGTGTCGCTTCGTCGTCGGGTGGCAGTGCCACCCGACTGTCCGAGGGACCGCTGGTCCCTCGCTACTCCCGCTCGGCCTCACGGTCGCCCCTCACTGCGTTCGGGCCGACCTTACATCATGCCGCCCATGCCGCCGCCCATGCCGCCCATGCCGCCACCCATGCCGCCGGGTGCGCCGCCGGGGCCGCCTGGGCCTTCGTCGTCGTCGCCAGCGTCACTGCCGCCGCCCTTGAGGTCGCCAGCAGCGATCACGTCGTCGATGCGCAGGATCATCACGGCCGCCTCGGTGGCGGACTCGATGGCCTGGGTCTTGACTCGCAGCGGTTCGACGACGCCGTCTTCCTCCATGTCGACGACTTCGCCGCTGTAGGCGTCGAGACCGGCGGAGGTCGCGCCGCCGTCGTGCTGGGAGCGCAGGTCGACCAGCGAGTCGATCGGGTCGAGACCGGCGTTCTCTGCGAGCGTGCGCGGGACGATGTCGATGGCGTCCGCGAAGGCCTCGACGGCCAGCTGCTCGCGGCCCCCGACGGAGTCGGCGTGGTCACGCAGGCCGAGTGCGAGTTCCGTCTCGGGTGCACCGCCGCCGGGGAGGACCTGACCGTCCTCCAGCGTGGCGGCGACGACACCCAGCGAGTCCTCGATGGCGCGCTTGACCTCGTCGGCGACGTGCTCGGTGCCACCGCGGAGGATCATCGTGACCGCTTTGGCGTCCTCGACGTCCTCGACGAAGATGCGCTCGTCGCCGGCGACGTCTTTCTGTGCGACGCTGCCCGCGAAGCCGAGATCGTCTTCGTTGACGTCGGCGATGTTGGAGATGATGCGTGCGCCCGTGGATCGCGAGAGCGCCTGGATGGTGGACTTCTTCGCACGGCGGACGGCGAGGATGCCCTCCTGTGCGAGGTAGTGCTGGGCCATGTCGTCGATGCCCTTCTGGGTCACGACCACGTCGGCACCGGCGTCTTTGAGGTCCTCGACCATCTCTTTGAGCTGGGCCTCTTCCTGGTCCAGGAACTTCTGGAGCTGGTCGGGGTCGGTGACGTTGACCTCGGTGTCCAGCTCGGTCTCGGGGACCTCGATGGCGGTGTCGAGCAGCGCGATGTTGGCGTCCTCGACGGCGAACGGCATGTTGTCGTGGACGCGTTCCTTGTCGATGATGACGCCCTCGACGAGTTCGGACTCGTCGGTTGCGCCGCCGACGACGACCTCGAGCTGGACGTTGTCGGTGTCGACTTCGCCGTCGTCGGCCACGGACTGGACGGCCTTGACGACGAGCTCGGAGAGGCGGTCCTTGGATGACTCGGCGCCCTTGCCGGTCATCGCCGTGGACGCGACCTTTTCGAGCATCTCGGTGTCCTCGGGTGTGACCTCGATGGCCTGCTCTTCGAGGATGTCCTTCGCCTTCTCTGCGGCCTGGCGGTACCCCTGTGCCAGGATGGAGGCGTGGATGTCCTGGTCGATGAGGTCCTCGGCTTCCGAGAGGAGTTCACCGGAGATGACGACCGCGGTCGTCGTGCCGTCGCCGACCTCGTCCTCCTGGGTCTGGGCGACTTCGACGATCATGTTGGCTGCCGGGTGCTCGATGTCCATCTCGTCGAGGATGGAGACACCGTCGTTCGTGACGACGACGCCGCCAGCGTCGTCGACGAGCATCTTGTCCATGCCCTTGGGGCCGAGTGTCGTCCGTACGGCCTCCGCGACGGCCTGTGCGGCCGTGATGTTCATCGACTGTGCGTCCTTTCCGGAGGTCCGCTGGGAGTCCTCTCCCAGCACGATCATCGGCTGACCCTGCATCTGACGCTGACTCATAGTCGTCCGATTGATTGAATGTCCTTCTATATAAATGCACCGGTGACGGTAGCCAGACCGCCGGACTGCGGGGCCAGGCTACATTTGACAAGCGTTGACACGCAGCTTTTAAATAGTGTTCTTCCACCGGGCGGTAGCGGCGTCGGAACGTCGGTGTGGCCGGTCGCTCTAGCCGTGGAACTGGTGGTAGTTCAGGCCTTTCTGTTCCATCTCGTTGTGTTTGCGTTCGAGGAACGAGTACACCGAGCCGTGGGGAGCACCGTCGAGGAGCATCTCGGCGGCCTCGCGGACGGCGTCGACCTGTTCTGGTCCGCCGATGATTCCCAGCGTCGACCCGTAGATAACGACCGACGCGCCCGTGAGTTCTTCCATGAGTTCACGCGTGCGCCCGCCCTCGCCGATGAGTCGTCCCTTCTGTCGAGTGAAGTCGTTGCGGTTGCGAGAGGCGGCGTCGATATCGACGATATCGAACATCATCATCTCGTCGGAGAGCAGCGCCAGCGCGTCGTCGGGGTGGAAGCCCCGCCCGATCGCCTTCACGATGTCGGGTCCCTTGAGTGCCGTCAGTGGATCGCCGACCGACTCGATCTTCACCGAGCCCGACTCGGAGTCGATGTCGAGTCGCACTTCCGCGCGATCCTCGATCTCGCGCATGGTCTCACCTCCTTCGCCGATGAGCGCTCCGATGCGGTCCTGCGGAATCTTCACGTGTTGCATAATATACGCTGTGCTACTGTATCCGGACAGTTAAGCGTTCGTCTGTCGGGCTGACCGTTCTCGTCTCGGCCAGTCGTGGTGTGTTACGCCGTCCTGATACGGACTGTCGTCGCTGTGTCCTGGTACCTCCGGCCCAGTTCTGACGGCTATCGGTACGGGCAACCCGTATGATTCGTCGGACCCGATCAGCCGGGTCAGCGTTTCCGTTGGACTCGCCCCAACACTTACGAAAAAATACTATCATTGGTAATTGTCATATTTGATAACTGGGAATTACTCACTCATTCGTCCTGGAGTGGCCGTATCATGGGTTTGATAGCCTAGAATGTGGATTTCTCATAGACTGTGCCGATGGATTCTTGTCTGACCGTGATCGTGGAACTGATCGAGAAATATAGCTGAGAAGCGTATGAATAACTCGATTTGGGCCTCTCGCCGAAATCGGATGTGCTGTGTGCGAAAAATAATACTATTCTGGGTATTCTATCTAAATATAGATTTTCGGACTGTACATGGGGAACTCTCCAGCCACCGAGATGCCCTCCTAATAACAGGCATACTGTTGTTATATTTTATCGCTCTCGCTCGATCGGCCGGCTGGCCGTCGGCGAGACGGGGTCGTCGACTGCCCCGGACACGTCGAGAGACCCTCTCCCGTTCGCGACAAGAGAACGGCAACGACGATGCGGTCGCCGTCTTCAGCCCGTCACGACTTCTTTGTTCGCTCAACGCGAACGGTTCAGTCCAATGGGTCGGCCTGAAGCGCGTTCTCGACGGATCGCGAGGCACTGACGACGATTCCGGGGATCTCTTCTTCGAGCCGTTGACTCGCGAGTTCGTCCTCGCTGCCGGAAACGGCGATCGCACCGACCGGCGTGCCGGCGTCGAGGATCGGTGCGGCGACGCCACGCACGTTCGGGGTGTACTCCCCGCGCTCGAACGCGGTGCGGCGCTCTCTGACTGCGGCCAGTTCGTCGGCCAGCTCCTCGGGATCGGTGATCGTGGCGTCGGTCAGCGACGCGTACTCCGCCTCGAACAGGCGAGATCGACGTTCTGCTTCGGGAAGATACGCGAAGACAGCTTTCCCGGCGGCCGTCGCGTGGAGCGGGTACGGGTCGCCGACGGCGAGTTCGCTGCGCTGGGTCCCCGGGGGTCGTTGCTGGTAGGCGCTGACGGCCGCGCCGGTCTCGTACAGCACGAGGCTGACGACGTTGTCGATCGACGCGGCGAGACTGTCGACGGCTGCTTTGCCGGCCTCGACCGGAAACCGTTCGCGCGCGCCCGAGCCGAGCGTCCACAGCGGGAGGCCGATGTGGTAGGTCGTCCCCCTCGTGACGAGATAGCCGTTCCGGGACAGTGTTCGGACGTGTTTGTAGACGCCGCTCTTGGAGCGGTCGAGGTGGCGTGCGAGTTCACTGACGCCGGCCCCGCCCAGTTCGCTGACCGCTTCGATGATCTCGAAGCTCATCTCGGTGGCTTCGACCGTCGGTTCGTCTCCGTCGGACATTATCAGACACTCGGACGCACACGGTAAATATGTTCGCACTGCGCGAACGGCGTGCCGTCTATTCAGACGCTTCACCCGTATACGCACGCGAGCACAGCCGATCCGTTCGCTAGAGGCGAACAACTGTCCGTCGAGCGGCCGGTGTTCCCGGTTGACGGGGAAACTGTTAGGTGACAGTAGCGGAAAGGGGGGAGAGAAACAATGATCGATCGGCTCCGGGGCGGCGAGGGAGGGTGGTGGTCCATCGGTCGAGCGGTGGTCCCGGACGTGATCCGAAAGCGGTTCACGCTGAAGTTCGCGCTGATCCTGGCAGTGATGGGCATCACCGTCGGACTGATCGGTGCGACCGCGACGGGAGCCGTCTCCTCGCAGGTCGAGCAGAACGTCGAACAGGAGTACAGCGGCCTGGCCGCCCAGAAGGCCAACGTCATCGAGGAGTGGGTCCAGCGTAACTCGCAGGCGGTCCAGCTCACGTCGAAGAACGACGTCCTGGCCCGGTCGGGCGGTGCCACCCCCTTCGCCATCCGGCAGGAACTGGCGACGACCGAGGGGAATCTCTACGGCGTGCAGGCGATCTACCTCGCCAACCGGACCAGCGACCAGACGACCATCGTCGCGAGCCCGCAGTTTCCCTTCGACACGAACGTCTCGAAGACCTCTCGGATGTGGCTGAACGACATCTCGTTCTACGGGATGGACGTCGCCGAGGTCCGCATCACCGACGTTCACGACGCGGGCGGCACACCGGTCGTGGCGTTCATCAGCCCCGTTCAGGGCACCGACGACCGGTACCTCGTGATCGAGCACGACGTCCGCCAGCTCGCCGACACGCTCCAGCAGGGCGAACAATCGTCGCGGTTCACGCAGGTCGTCAACACCTACGGGCGGATCCAGACGTCGTCACGGTCGGCCGAGATCGGGCAGCAGTACGGTGATCAGCAGGCCATGGAGCCTCTCAGGCGTGCATCGGCCCTCGACGAGGGCGACGAGTCGGGTGTCATCGCCCGTGCCGGCCCCAACGACGGCGTCCTCGACGAGGAGTACACCGTCGGGTACGCCCCGGTTCGGGTCCAACACGCCGAGCTCGACTGGGTCGTGCTGGTCCACGAGCCGACCCGCGACGTGTTCGGGTTCGTCAACACGATCTCTACCTGGGGCTTTCTCTCCACGTTCGGCGGGATGGTCCTGATCATCATGCTGGGGACGGCGATCGGATACAGCACGACGCGTGACATCAACCAGCTGCGCCGACTGGCCGAGCGGATGCGCGAGGGGGATCTGGAGGTCGAGGTCTCCTCGCCTCGCATCGACAGCATCGGCCAGCTGTACGACGGCTTCGACGCGATGCGCAGTTCGCTCAAGTCCCAGATCGAGGAAGCCGAACGAGCCCGCAAGGAAGCGGAAGTCTCTCGTGCGGAGGCCATGGAGATGAACCGGTACCTCCAGAGCAAGGCCGAGCAGTACTCCCAGATCATGCAGCGCTGTGCCGACGGTGACCTGACCCAGCGGTTCGAGACCGACGGGCAGAACGAGGCGATGGATCGGATCGCAACGGAGTTCAACGAGATGATCGAGGAGCTGGAGCTGACGACCGGCCAGCTCAAACGCTTCGCCGCCGATGTGGAGGACGCCGGCGTCGTCCTGCAGTCCAGCTCCGAGAGCGTCCGCGTCTCCAGCGAGCACGTCGCCGATTCCGTCGCGACCATCTCGGCGGACGCCCACGACCAGAAAGAGCGCCTCGAAACTGTCGCGGCTGAGCTCGACGAGGTCGTCGATCGACTGGTCGCCTACGACGAGGCTCACGACGACATCGACCTCGACGAACAGCTCGACCGGTTCGAGGAGATCGCTGCGATGGTTTCGGACGTGGCCTCGATCAGTCAGAAGACCCTCGCCGAGTCGGAACTCGTCGCCGGCGCGGCCGAGGAGCAGGCAGCCGAGATCAACGAAGTGTCCCAGCGCGCCGAGGAACTCACGCAGTACGCCCGACCGCTCCGGAGCGTCCTCGACGAGTTCGACATCGAGGCCGATCCCGACCAGGACGACGTGCTGGTGACCGACGACGAGGAATAGGCCGGGGCCCCGACAGAGCGGGGCCGCCGACAGAGCGACCGTATCCGGGGACGCCTCGCGCGACGGCGCGCGTTAGCGATCGCACGCACGTACAAGAACAAGAAAAAATAACGGAGATAACTGGACAACACACCAAAAACTATATACCCAATCGAAGAACATGGAGTATACGTATGGCAGACTCCGACAACCTAATGGATGGTATCTCGCGACGAACGATGATCGGCTCGACCGCGGCTGGCGCGGCGATCGCACTCGCCGGCTGTTCCGGTGACGGCGGCGACGGCGGGAGCGATGGCGAGGACGGCGGCAGTGACGGGGGAGACGGAAGTAGTGACGGCAGCGACGGGGGCAGCGACGGCGGGAGCAGTGCCGAACTGGAAGTCCTTCACGGCTGGACCGGCGGCGACGGTGCCACTGCGGCCGAGGCACTCGAAGAGGCCTTCAACGAGGCTCACCCGGACGTGAACCTGAACTTCAACCCGATCGGCGGGGGCGGCAACCAGAACCTCGACGCCGTTGTCGCGAACCGCCTGCAGAACAACAACCCGCCG
>Ga0207850_100082_pt1 | contig 100112 bp, 98 predicted proteins | sample 23E2SouthBayCA_FD_187746 | JGI IMG/M metagenome (GOLD analysis project Ga0207850, IMG submission 187746) | Aerobic enrichment media microbial communities from Eden Landing Ponds, California, USA - A23 E3 (3) (SPAdes) | ecosystem: Environmental > Aquatic > Marine > Unclassified | place...
CTCTAGGTGTACGATGGATATTGCTGATATTGCTACCAGCGAATACGTCGCAGTCGACGTCGATGAACGCCTCGGGAAAGTCCGGTCGATCTTCGAGCGTGACAACCCCAAGGGGATTCTCGTGACCGACGACGGCGACTACGAGGGCGTGATTACCCAGAAACAGCTGGTGCAGTCGCACGTCGAAGACCAGGCTAAGGCGGGTGCGATGGCCCAGCACGCTCCGAAAGTCGATCGGACGGCAGACGTTCGCGAGACCGCCCGCGTGCTCGTCGAGGGCGGGATCAAGGCCGCGCCGGTGTTCGAGGCCGACCGCCTCTGGGGTGTCGTCACCGACGACGCCATCCTCAAAGCTGTCCTGGAGAACCTCGATGCGCTCACGGTCGAACAGATCTACACCAAGAACGTCATTTCGGTCGATCAGAGCGCACAGGTCGGGCAAGCGATCAACCATCTCCGGGAACACGGCATCTCTCGGCTCCCGGTCATCGATGAGGACGGGCGGCTCTCCGGGATGGTCACCCGCCACGACATCGTCGATGTCGTCGTCCGTGATATGGACAAGACGACCGTCGGAGAGCGTGCGGGCGACGTCGACCGGATTCTTGATCTGCCGATCTACGACGTGATGACCAGTCCCGTCGAGACGACGACGCTCGCGACTTCCGTCCAAGATGCCGTCGAGACGATGCTCGACAACGACTACGCGGGATTGGTCGTCACCCCCGCCGAAGACGATTCGCTCGTCGCCGGCATCATCACGAAAACGGACGTCCTTCGGGCGCTGACGTTCACCGAAGAGGAGCATATGGACGTTCAGATCACCAACATCACGCTGCTAGACACCATCTCACGCGACGATATCCGGATCGGGATCGAGGAAGTCGCCGACAAATACCAGGATATGCAGGTCCATCACGCCCACGTCCGGTTCCACGAGCACAAGGAAAAACTTCGAGGCACGCCACTCATCCAGTGTCAGATCCGGCTTCGCACGAACAAAGGGCAGATGGCCGGCTCTGGGGAAGGATACGGGGCTGAGACCGCGTTTAACGTCGCCCTAGACAAGCTCCAACGGAACGTCCTCGAAAAGAAAGGCGTCGAGAGTGACGAGGAATACCGTGGGCAGGTGCTTCGCAAACTCCGCGAACTGTAAACCGGCCGCCGAGAACTATTTTTGCCGGCATTGATCGTCCGCTGATACGCGTCCGTACCGAAGTCTGTGACTGGAGTGAGCGTCGCGACTAGTGCGTTCGTGTGCTCGAAAAGGGCCGAACTGGAACGCCGGGGAGGCCAAAAGTTCCGGTTCGGTCAAATGGCGGTTATGTTTGTCGACCGCCGTGGGATGGATGGCATCGCGTCGATCAGTCGCGGTCGGGGTTCGACGCCGACCCCGGCCGGGGATCGATTCCCCGTTGCAATATCTTGTATGTATTCTACACTACTAAAGACTTCCGGACCCTCGAAACGGCCTCCAAATAGAGACAAATCCGCAACAGTCTGCTGTTTGCCTTCCTGTCGGTGTTGTACGATCATCCACTCGCTACACAATACTAAGAGGGCGACTAGACCGCCAGCAGTGTGAGGGCTTCGCTACGGGCCGTGTCTGTGGTATGCGAGAGGAAAACGGCTCGGTCGTTATTCGAGCCCGAGATCTGCAAGCGAGTGGGTGTGTTGCCAGGCCCCAGCGACCTCGTCGACGTCGAATTCCAGCATACCGTCGGTCAACTCCAGACGGACTGTTTCCTCGGTGATCTCAGCATCGTGCAGGTGTAGTTCGAGCGGCTGATCGAATTCGCTGACCGCTACCATCAGTTCACCGTTCTGTTCGAGCATTTCTTGGAGGTCTGTTGCGTCCATAGTCCAACCGAATAATTTGATCGGACACGGCAAAAGCGTTCCCGTCTCCTTGATTTTGGCTGGCCTAAAAAGAGGCAGAACCCGCCCGTTCTGCAAACTGTTTATGCCCCCACCCATTGGGGAAAGGCATATGCAAGTCAAGGCATACGACCATTGTCAGGAATGCGGGCAAGAACTCGAAAGCTCGACCGTGTACCGCCAGCACGCGCTGTGTGAGTCCTGTACGTAGCCACTCCAAGCCGGCGACGCCCCGCTGATCACCCGAGCAGAAATCGCATTGCTTCGGGGAATCGTCTGGCCCACTCGGACTCGTGATGCTCGGCGTCTGCGTCGTAGACGTACCGTAACTCGTCAGTGTAGCCCATCCCATCGAGGGTCTCAACGAGCTGTGTCACTCCCTGTTCGAACTGTGCCGATTGGTGTGGATCGTCCTCGAATTCCGCCCCGCCAACGTCGACGTATAGCCGTCCGTCAACGTGGCCCGTCGTTTCGACGTACTCCTGTATCTCTTCGAAGGGACCGCTGACGGCTGGACTCATCGCACCTGCGAAGGTGAATACGTCGGGATCGCGGAAAAACGCGTAGAGGCTGATCAGCCCGCCCATCGAAGACCCGAAGAGACCGCGCTCTCCATTGGTCCGAAACGTCGACTCGACCGCCGGACGGATAGTCTCGTTCAGCCAGTCCGTGTATGCGTCCCCAAGCGGTTCGACATCCTGGGGGAGATCGACCTCCGCTGGGACGTTCGTCGGATCGTAGTACGGTGCGTATTCGATCGTTCGTTTGTCCCCGGCATTTGGGATGCCAACCACGATCGCTTCGATCCCCTCGCTTGCAAGCGTTTCCATCGTCTCATCGACCTGCCACTCACCGTCGTAGCTGGTCGCCTCGTCGAAGAGATTCTGACCGTCGTGCATATACACGACCGGGTACTCGCGGTCGCTGGATTCGTAGCTCGGTGGTAGGTACGCGAGCAATTCCCGGTCGATATCGAGATGCGTCGCTTCGACTGGGTCGGAGACGCGGAGGTCGCCGACGACCGTGCTCTCTTCGTCGCCGTCGTATCCGTGCCAAGAGACCATAGCGGCCGTTTGTAGCCCCCGGTGGTAATACCCACGCTCCGAGCGACGGGTGTTGTGGTAACGCTGTTCCGCAGGGCCGAAGGCCCGAGGGCACCCGACGCACGAACAGTGGTAGACTCGCATACGCGCCGAAGGCGCGTATCACTGCGGCCGACTGCAAGGAGGCCGCAGGTCGTTTTTCCCCACGTTTTTCTGACTGAGGGGTGCCCGCAGCGAACGCAGTGAGCAAGGACACCCGAGGGAGGAAAAAGTGGCAGGAGATAGTTGCTTTTAAACGGATTCCCAATAACAGTCAGATGGTGTATACAAATGGCAACAGTTGAAGTCGATCAAGACCTCTGCGTTGGCGATCAGATCTGTGCATCGATGGAACCGGAGATTTTCGAAATGCGTGACGACGGCCTCGCATACGTCATCGACGGGATGGACGAACTCGACGATGATGCGATGATCGAGGCAGCGAAAGAGGCGGCCGACGCCTGCCCTGTCGACGCGATCACAGTTTCCGAATAGACCGCACGACGGATCGCTCTCGGGCCCCTATTTTTGCTGACAGACTAACCTGTCGCCGACACTGCCGGCTGTCCGTTCAGATAGACACTCGACTGGGTGCTCGAACTGCTGGGGCCATCTGCGACAGGAGCGTCAGCCAGCCTCAGGTCGTGACTACTGGTGGCTCGCCACCGATATATGGCAACCCGGACAGAGGAGATGGTACGGGTTATTAAGATATAGTATCTAATTGTTAATATACAGTCGACAGTCCAACGGGAGTGATCATATATCGTGGATACAACCGAACACACAACATCAGTCAGTAGCAGCTCACAACAACACCAGCATCGAGAGCGCGTCACCCTCCTCGTCAGTAGCGTCACCGCTGCCGTCTTTCTCACACTAGTCGGCCTCGGCATCGCCGCAGGACGGACGAAACTCACGTTCGTCGTTCTCTTCGGGTTCGCGGCGATGTTCGCCGGCGTCGGGATCAGCTACGTCGGCGAGTTTGACACGGCCAACCAGCAGGTGTGGGCCTACGGCCTTTCGAGTGGGGCGATGATCGCGAGTGCCGCCGCGTTGCTCGCGCCGAAGGCGATCACCCGCCACGCCGCGTACGGCGGGTTCGCCATCGCCTTTGGGTACTTGCTGGGCTATGCCGCCCACGAACTCGGGCATCTGGTGACCCACCGGAACTTGCCGCTCAATGCGGCTGCAGGTGAGCTCACGATCCACGCCCTGGCAGCAGGAGCGATTATGGGTGTGGTCTACGGCTCGCTGCCGGGCCTGTCGGCGCTCTTTGGCTTTGGCATCCTCGCACACAAGTTCCCGGCGGGGTTCACCGGATCGGAAGCACTCCAGCAGTCGGGGCTTCCACGCTACGCGATGATCGTCCCGGCCTCGGCGGTTGCAGTCGCCGCGATACCCCTGTCGATTCTGACGCCGTCGTTGTCACCGATCGTGCAGGCGGTCTTCTTTGGCATTTCGACGGGCGTGTTTGCGCACGTCGGAATCGATATGCTTCCAGAATGTGGACACGCTGGCTCCCACGCTGACGCTGGCGGCCACGGGAGCGTCCAGTGCTCTCCGGAGGCAGATCAGACCCGACGCCACGCTGTCCTGAGTACGTTCGTCGGTGCGGGCGCGCTCTTTGCCCTCTGGCAAACCCTCGCGATGTTGTAGGGGTCTTCATACGGTCAGTTGTAAGTCTGTTCCGCACCGACCGCACGCGCTTGGTGCGGTCGTGGCGGTAAATCGTTACAACCGACCGTATCAGGCTTCGAGATCGGCCTGCCAGTCGCGGACCTGCTCGGCACTCACGCCCCGGACCTGTTCGGCGACCGAGTCGGGTTCGATGTTGGCCAAGTCGGCGGGTGATTCGACGCCGGCTGCCGACAGTTTTTCGGCGGTCTTGGCACCGACACCGTCGAGATCCTCCAGATCCTCGACAGCGTTGCGGGCCTGATACTCCTCGTAGTTGCAAATCGGACAGCCGAGTTCCCACGGTTCGTCGTCGCCGTCGAGGATACGCAGGTGCGGGAGGTCGTGTTCCTCACAACGCTCGTCGACGATTTCGATTTCACCACGACGGGGCAACGGCAACGAGTACTCACAGTCGGGATACCGAGTACAGCCCACGAGCCGTGATCCGGAGCGAAGATGCTTGATAGCCAACTCCCCGCCGTGCTTTTCACCACACTCGGGACAGTCGCCGATGATACGGTCCTCGTTCTCCTCGGCGGCTTCGGCCTGACAGCGCGGACAGCCGTGGACGAACGTGTCCGAACCAGCCAGCATCTTGACGTGGTGGGTGTCGTGTGTCTCACAGACCTCGTCGAGCACGAGCGGTTCGCCCTTCGAGGGCAGTGGGAGCGTGTACTCACACTCCGGATAGCCGTCACAGCCGACGAAGTACGATCCGTACCGTGACTGCCGGATCACTAGATCAGAACCACACTCCGGGCAGGTACCGATCGTCCGGTCTTCCTTCAGTGACTCCTGGAGATGCTCGCCGACCGCCTCCCGAGAGTCGTGCAGTTCCTCGAAGACACGCTCGAGCATCTCACGAGACTCGTCGGTCACGTCCTCTAAGATGGCCTCACCGTTGGCGATGGCGGTCATATCCGTTTCTAGCTGGGCAGTCATCTCCTCGCTGACGATCAACTCGGCGAAGGCCTCGGCGGCGTCGACGACCGCTTTCGCCAGCGCAGTCGGCCGTGGCGGGTCCCCGTCGATGTATCCGCGATCGTACAACTTCTCGATGGTACCGTGGCGGGTCGCCTTGGTACCGATGCCCATCTCCTCCATCTTGGAGATGAGCCGCGACTGGCCGTACCGGCGCGGCGGCTGGGTCTGTTTGGCCTGCAAGTCGACGTCTTCGATCGCGAGCTGTTCGCCTTCCTGCACGTCGGGGACGTGGGTCTCGCTGGCGCTGGAGTAGGGATAGACATCGTGATAGCCCGCCTCGAGGAGGCGCTTGCCGTTGGCCTTCAGTTGCAGTCCGTCGGCGTCGGCGACCACGCGCAGGTGTTCCCAGGTCGCCGGCTGGGCGACCGTCGCGAAAAAGCGCCGGACGACGAGTTCGTATATCTCCCACTCGTCGTCAGAGAGGTTGTTGCGATCGGGGAACTCGCCAGTCGGGTGGATCGGCGGGTGGTCGGTCGACTCGGTCTCTCCGCGGGTCGGCTCGATGTCGTTTTGGCCCAGTAGCGCCGTCGCGTCCTCGCCGAACGGACTCGTCTCGGTGAACGCTTCGAGCAAGTCTGCGGGATCGAGGTCGTCGGGATAGACGGTGTTGTCGGTTCGTGGGTAAGTAACATAGCCCGCAGTGTACAGCTCTTCGGCGATCGACATCGCCCGCTGGGCAGAATAGCCCAGCGACCCGGCAGCCTGGATGAATGCAGTGGTGTTAAACGGCGCAGGCGGGGCATCCGTCCGGGTACGGCGGCGGACACTTTCGACCGTGGCGGCCTGCTGTGTGCGCAGACGCTGGAAGGCCGATTCGGCCTCGCTTTCCTCCCAGATCCGTTCTGCTTCGCTCCCGTCGTCGTCATAGAAGTACTGGGCCTCGAAACCCGAGCCGTTCTTCGCCAACTCGGTGACGATCTCCCAGTAGTCGTCGGGATCGAACGCCTCGATCTCGCGTTCGCGGTCGACAATCAGCTTCAGCGTCGGGGACTGCACGCGACCGACCGAGATGAAATCGTCGCCCAACTGTCGGGCCGACAACGACAGAAAGCGTGTCAGTGCCGCCCCCCAGATGAGATCGATGATCTGTCGGGCCTCACCCGCTGCTGCCAGGTCGAAATCCAGATCGTCCGGGTTGCTAAATGCCTGCTTGACCTCGTTTTCCGTGATCGAGGAAAACCGGACTCGCTGGATTGGAGCATCGGTCTCCTCGCGGATCAACTCGTAGGCCTCCTTGCCGATCAACTCTCCCTCACGGTCGTAGTCGGTCGCGATGACGGCCTCATCTGCCTCTCGGGCGAGGCTCCGAAGCGTCGCGACGATGTTCTCCCTAGTGGGCGATTTGACGACCTCGGCGTCGATCAACTCGACGGGCTGGACATCCCGCCAATCGTTGTACTCCGGCGGGAAGTCCACGCCGACGACGTGGCCGGACAGTCCGATACAGCGCTTGCCACCCCACTTGTAGACGTTGACACCGTTTCGTCGCTCGGCGTCGGCCCCACCGTCGCTGAGGATGTCGGCGATCCGTCTCGCGGCGTTGTCCTTCTCAGTGATAATCAACTGCACTACCGGTCACCCTCTCGAACGCGAGCACTCATTATGACTTCCTACGCAACGACCCGCTAATCAGTCTTTCGCCGGAAAATCGCAAGACGTGAGTCGGACAAGGCGCGCGGGCAATGCGCGTGCGTGAGGACCGTCGCGTGCCGCAAACAGAGTGTATTGCTGGGACAGTCCGGAGTGCAAGAGGACACGACCCCGACCGCGAACTCAGTCTTCGAGTGCCTCGCGAAGGAGTCCGTTGACGTCGCCGGGATCGGCGCTCCCACCGGTCTTCTGCATAACTTGCCCGACGAGGAAGTTGATCGCGCCGTCTTCGCCGTTGTGATAGTCTTCGACGGCATCGGGATTCTCCCCGATGGCTTCCTCGACCGCGTCTTGTACCGCATCGTCGGAGGTCTTGCCCAACCCCTCGCGGTCGACGATCGTCTCGGGGTCGTCGCCGTCGTCGAGCATCCCCCGAAGGACAGTCTCGCGGGCGTTCTTGGCGGTAATCTCCTCCGCAGCGACCAACTCGACCAGCGTTGCGACGTCATCGAGACGGTCCTCGATGTCGGTCACGTCCAGATCGCGGTAGTTTAACTCACCGAGCAGGTTATCGGCGACCCACGTTGCCACCAGGTCGGCATCGTATTCGCTGGCGAGTTGTTCGTAGAAGTCCGCGACCTGTTTCGTCGAAGTGAGCTTCGAGGCCGCTTCCGCGTTGAGCCCGTACGCCGCCTGGAAGCGTTCCCGACGGGCGTCGGGCAGTTCGGGAATCTCGATTTCCTCGATCCAGTCGCTGACCTGCAGTGGCGGTAGATCTGCTTCCCGGAAGTAGCGGTAGTCTTTCTCCTCTTCCTTCGAGCGCATCGCCACAGTGTTGCCGTGAGTCTCGTTGAAGTGTCGCGTTTCCTGTTCGACTGCACGACCCGAATCGAGGAGTTTCTTCTGGCGTGAGGCCTCGAAGGACAGTGCCTGCTCAGCGCCCTTGTGACTGGAGATGTTCTTGACTTCGGTGCGGTTTGCCTGCTCTAGGACCGCGTCGTCGATGTGACCGTCTTCGTCCATCTCCGCAGCGTCGACGACCGAGAGGTTCGCGTCGATTCGTAGACTGCCGTCCCGGGTGGGATCGAACACACCCAGATACTCCAGGACTTCTTCGAGCTTTTCGAGGAACGCCCGTACCTCCGCGGGATCACGGAAGTCCGGCTCTGTGACGATCTCCATCAGCGGCGTCCCAGCCCGGTTGTAATCGATCAGCGTGTAGTCGGCCCGATCGATCGAGCACGTCCTGGCCTCCAGGCTCTCAGTCCCCTCACGGACGTGCTTGATAGAGCCGGGGTCCTCCTCGAGGTGGGCGCGTCGGATCCCCACCGACCGCCGATCGCCCTCGTGGCTAAACTCCAGGATGCCGTCCTGGCAGATCGGGGCGTCGTACTGGGTGATCTGGAAGTTCTTCGGCAGGTCGGGATAGTAGTAGTTCTTCCGGTGGAAGGCCGTCTCTTCGGGAATCGAGGCGTCGATGGCCTTGCCGACCTTGACGGCGGCCTCGACGGCCCCCTCGTTGAGCACCGGGAGCGCGCCGGGCAGTCCGAGACAGACCGGGCAGGTGTTGGTGTTGGGCTCCTCGGCGGGGTCGGTCGAACAGCCACAGAAGATCTTCGTGTCCGTCTCCAGCTGGACGTGGACTTCGAGGCCGATGACGACCGCCAGGTCGCGTGAATCGGCGGTTTGCGCAGTCATTATCCCCGATTCGTGGTCGCTGGGCTTATGGGTAACGAACAGTCCGCCCGAGGCGGGTCGGCCGTCTCCACCAGCCGCCAACAGCAGGCACCGTCATCGGACGAGGACGTGCGCGTTTTCGCCGTCATCGTAGTAGTTTGGAATCGTCCGCCGGTGCGTGAACCCGAACCGTTCGTACAGTGACCGTGCGCGGTCGTTGGTAGCTCGGACTTCGAGTTTTATTGACCGGACGCCCTGCTCGCCGAGGACACTCAGCGCCCGCTGTAGCAGCTGCGTTCCGATTCCCATACCGCGCCGTCCGGGATGGACTGCCAGGTCCTTGACGTGGCCAAGTGGTTGGCCGTGGTTCGGGACGGTGTCGGCGACGACATACCCGACGACGCCCGATGGACCGGGTTCGTCGGGACTACCGACTTCAGCGACCAGGAACCCGGGTTCGGAGAGGAACTGCTCGAACGCGGAGTAGGGCCACGGCTGTGGAAACGACGCCTGTTCGATCCTGAAGACCGCGAGCAGGTCGGCACGGACAGCCGACCGGACACGTGGCCCTGGGGAGTCCGCTGGCACGGTCGTCGTCACACTCTGTTGTAGCACTGCTTGCAGTTTATGTGTATCGACCCTGACTATTCCAGGGACGGTGTCTCCGGCCATAAAGTACTTTATACGGGATACCATACCTTTGCGTGCACCCAATTCTGGGTGCCACCCCAACACCCCCCACCACCCACCCCTCTTTCCGCTTTCTGTTTCCCAATACCGACCAATAGCGCTCGTCTCGCTAGTTCTGTGTATGCTTTTCGGCGGTAACTGAGCGAATCCAGTGTCGACTCGTCTCTACGCTCGCGGCGCTCCGGACGGGTTCGATTGCGCAAGAAAAACACAGACGACGGCCCGGTACGAATGCGGGAACGGACAGTCAGTAGAACGTCCGGGAGATGTCTTCGTCGCCTTCCGATTCCTGTTGGATCTTCTCCCAGGCGTCATAGAAGTCTCGCTCGACGATCTCCGAGCGATCGTCGCGGATCGCAAACATCCCGGCTTCGGTGCAGATCGCTTTGATGTCTGCCCCGGAGGCCTCGGACGTTTCCTCTGCCAGCGACTCGAAGTCGACCGTTTCGGCGAGGTTCATTCCGCGGGTGTGGATCTCGAAGATCTGCTCGCGGCCTTCGGCGTCCGGCTTGGGGACTTCGATAAGGCGGTCGAACCGACCGGGTCGCAGGATCGCCCGATCGAGCATATCGAAGCGGTTGGTCGCGGCGATGATGCTGATCTGACCACGGTCCTCGAAGCCGTCCATCTCGCTGAGCAGTTGCATCATCGTCCGCTGGACCTCCGCATCGCCGGACGTCTTCGATTCGGTCCGTTTGGCGGCGATGGCGTCGATCTCGTCGATGAAGATGACGGCGGGCTCGTGCTGGCGGGCCAGTTCGAACAAGTCCCGGACGAGTTTCGCGCCCTCGCCGATAAACTTGTGCACCAGCTCTGAGCCGGCCATCTTGATGAACGTGGCATCGGTCTGGTTTGCCACGGCCTTTGCCATCATCGTCTTGCCTGTGCCGGGCGGGCCGTGCAGCAGGACGCCACTTGGCGGGTCGATCCCGACGTCCTCGAACATATCGGGGTTTTTCAGCGGCATCTCGACAGTCTCACGGACCTCCTCAAGCTGGTTTTCGATACCGCCGATGTCGCTGTAACCGACCTCTGGGCTCTCCTCGACTTCCATCACGCGGGCCCGAACGTCGGTCTCGTCTTCGAGCGATTTGACGATAGACAGGGAGTTGTTGACCGCGACCCGGTCGTCCGGCTCCAGGTCCTCACGCATCTCTTCTGTGACTTCCGTGAGGGCCTCCTGGTTGTTGCCGTGCTGTTTGATGATGACTCCTTCGTCGGTAATCTCTTGGACGGTGGCGATAAACAGCGGCGACTGCTTGAGCTTCTTGTTCTCGTGGGTGAGTCGCTCTAGTTTCTGTTGGTATTTGTTGTTCTCGGCGTTGGCGTCCAACAGCTTGTCCCGCATCTCCTCGTTTTGTGCCTCCAGCACTTCGAGACGTTCCTGCAGGGAATCGATCTTGTCCTGCTGGGAGGCGTCGTCGTCGTACGGGAGATTAACGTCATCGACGGTGTCCGTCATTACCCCCTGGGTAGTGGATGTATTCATAAGAGGTTTCGGGTAATGTCAGGTGCTGCCCCTGTGACACGGCCCTGACCAGTAATGACCTATGGTAATATATTAGAGTAGAAAATATTATTATCCTGTATCCACTCGTTCGGAGTACAATGAGCACAACGGAGTCAGTCTCTGCCGACACACAGACGACGAACGACTGGGAAGCGGTTCGAGAACTCCCGCCGAGTGCGAAGCTCGTCGCGAAGGTTCTGGAGTACAACGACCAGCTGACCCAGAGTCAGCTCGCCGAAGAGACACTGCTGCCCGGTCGGACGGTTCGATACGCACTAAGCCGCCTGGAAGAAGTCGGCGTCGTCGACGCGCGCTTTTCGTTCACTGACGCCCGAAAGCGCGTGTACACACTGCAGATCGAGTGACGACCCGGCCTGTGGCGTTCTTTTTCACTTTCACCGTGGTCTCGGAACCCCTATAGGACGGGCCGGCTTACGGGCGGCCAATGACGCGGGTCATCCACACCGGAGACACCCACCTGGGCTATCAGCAGTATCACGAGCCCGAACGCCGGGAGGACTTTCTGCGTGCGTTCAGGCAGGTGGTCCAAGACGCTGTCGCCGAGGACGTCGACGCGGTGGTCCACGCCGGCGACCTCTTTCACGACCGCCGCCCGGGGTTGCCAGATATTATGGGCACGCTGTCAGTTCTCAAGGACCTAGATGAGGCTGACATTCCGTTCCTGGCGATTGTCGGCAACCACGAGGCCAAACGCGAGGCCCAGTGGCTCGACCTCTACGAGTCGCTGGGGTTGGCGACACGACTCGGCTCTGACCCGGTGGCCGTCGGAAACACGGCCTTTTACGGTCTAGATTTCGTGGCGCGATCACAACGAGCGGACCTGACGTACGACTTCGAGCCACACGATGTCGAGTATGCAGCCTTAGTCTCGCACGGGCTGTTCCAACCGTTCGATCACGGCGACTGGGACGCCGAGGAAGTGCTGTCGGCCGCCACCGTCGAGTTCGACGCGATGTTGCTCGGTGACGACCACGAACCCAAACGCACACAGGTCGATTCGACCTGGGTGACCTACTGTGGTTCGACGGAGCGAGCCAGCGCCTCAGAGCGGGACGACCGCGGTTACAATCTGGTGACGTTCGAGGACGGCATCGACATCCGTCGCAGAGGATTGCCGACCCGTGAGTTCGTCTTTGTGGACGTCGACCTCACAGACGGGGAGGGATACGAGCGAGTTCGTGAGCGGGTCGAACAACACGACCTGTCGCAGGCGGTCGTGATCGTGACCATCACCGGCGAGGGCGAACCGATCACACCGGCCGAGATCGAGACTGTCGCCCTGGATGGGGGCGCGCTGGTTGCCCGGGTCAACGACCGCCGGGAGATCGAGGACACAGGTGACGTCTCGGTCAGTTTCGCCGACCCGGACGACGCTGTCCAGGAGCGGATTCGGGAGTTGGGTCTGAGTCCAGCCGCCAGGGACCTCGACGAGACGATCCGGGCGAGCAAGGTCGCCGACTCGAACGTGGCAGACGTGATCGAAGACCGCGTCGCGGAGTTCGTCGCCGAAGCCGACGAGGGAGCGTTCACGTCGGCACCTGAGGACAGTGAGCAGACCGACGAGGCAGCGACCGACGAAACTGACCCGGCGGACGAAGCGCCTACAGACGAGGATGACTCGGTACAGGACGCTGACGGCCAGGCCACGATGGGGGAGTACCTATGAAGTTCACGCGGATCTCTCTGCGGAACTTCAAGTGTTACGCGGACGCAGATCTCCGGCTGGACCCGGGCGTGACGGTCATCCACGGCGTCAACGGCAGTGGGAAATCGTCGCTGCTAGAGGCGGCGTTCTTCGCGCTGTACGGCGCTCGTGCGCTCGATGCGACCCTCTCAGATATCGTCACGACCGGGACTGACGAGACGATCGTCGAGCTGTGGTTTACTCACGCCGGCGGGGACTACCATCTCCGGCGTCGAATTCGGGCGACTGGCGAGCAGCCGACGACCGCCGAGTGCGTTCTTGAGGGGCCGAGCGCGACATACGAGGGCGCACAGGACGTCCGAGCGCACGTGACGGAACTACTCCGGATGGACCACGAAGCGTTCGTCAACTGTGCGTACGTCCGGCAGGGCGAGGTCAACAAGCTCATCAACGCGACGCCGGGCCAGCGCCAGGATATGCTCGATGACCTCCTGCAACTGGGCAAGTTAGAGGCGTATCGCTCCCGCGCGAGCAAGGCCCGCGTCGGCGTCGGCCGGGTTCGAGACGACAAGCAAGGCGCGCTCTCACAAGTCACCGAGCAGATCGAGGCCAAAGAACAGAAGGGACTCCACGAGACGCTGAACCAATTGGAAACCGACCTTCAGGAGGTCGAGTCCGACATCGACCGTTTCGAAGAGCAGCGTGAGTCAGCCGTCGACACCCTCGAAGCGGCCGAGACAGTCCTAGAGGAGTACGAAGAGAAACGCGAGGAACTGACGACACTCGAAGACGAGATCGAGCAGTTACAGGAAACCATCGCTGAGACGGAACGTGAGCGTGAGTCGCTGCAATCGGAGATAAGCGAGCGACGGACGACGATCGAGGAAAGCCAAGAGGCAGTCAAGGGAGCGCTGGCTGATTCCGAGCTTGACGCGGACGCCGATATCGAGGCCGTCGACGAGCGCCTGGCGGACCTACAGGAGCGTGACGAGCAGCTCCGGGACGAACTGGAATCGTACAAACTGGCTGCCAGCGAACACGAGAGTGACGCCGAGAACGCCCGCGAACGCGCCGAGTCTCTCGACGAGCAGGCCGCGGAGAAACGACAGCGTGCAGCGGACCTGCAAGCCGAGATCGGTGCCGACGAGGAAGCGATCGCCGAACGCCGCGAGCGCCTTGCGGACCTCACAGCGGAGATCGAGGAGTTGCAGGCCCAGTTCGAGGACGCGCCGGTCGAGATTGGCGAGGCCGAGGCCCACCGGGACTCGCTTACCCAGGAGCGCAACGACCTGCAAACGGAGTTGGCCGACCGCGAGGCGACGATCGAGCAGCAGCGCGAGTCGATCCAGGAGGCCCAAGCGCTACTGGAGGCGGGCAAATGTCCCGAGTGTGGCCAGGATGTCGAGGGGTCGCCACACGTCGAGTCCCTCGCCGAAGAGCGGGAAACGCTGGCGGAACTGGAAGCCGAACACGAGCAGTTGGCCGAGCAGCGGGAACGGCTGGAGGAACGGCTCGACCGCGCGGAGACGCTGGTGGAGGCCGAAACCGAGATCGAGCGGCTGCGCGATCGCCGCGAGACCGTCTCGGAACTGATCGAGGAGAAAGAAGCGAGCCTCTCCGAGGACCGCGAGCGCGTCGAGGAACTTCGGGACGAAGCGGCAGAGCTGGAACGTGAGGCCGAAGAGGAACGCGCTGCCGCGAGTGAGGCCCAGAAAGCGGCCGAGGACGCACGCGAGGAGATCGGGACCGTCAACGAACAGCGGGGCGAACTCAAGGAGCGCCGCAAGCGCCTGGAGCAAGCCAGCGACGCTTTAGCAGCCATCAAGACAGCCGAGAACGAGATCGAACGCCTGCAGGAGCGGCGGGCCGACCTTGCGGAGACCAACGAGGAACGCCGCCAACGACTCACGGGCAAACGCGAGCGGAAGACCGAACTCGCGGAGGCAGTCGAGCACTCACAGGTCGAGAACGCCCGCCAGGACAAGCAGAAGGCCCAAGCGTATATCGACCAGGTCGACGAGAAGCTCGACACACTGCGCGAGCGACGCGACGACCTACAGAGTCGGATCGGCGGGGTCAGAAACGAAATTGAGGAACTCGAAGGGCTCCGAGACCAGCGTGAGGAGCTTGCTGCGACCGTCCAGCGTTTGGAGTCGCTGTACGAGGAAACTGAACAGTTAGAGTCGATGTACGGCACACTCCGGGCGGAGTTGCGCCAGCGCAACGTCGAGACGCTCGAACGGATGCTCAACGACACGTTCGAGCTGGTCTATCAGAACGCCTCCTACGATCGGATCGAACTCGACGGCGACTACGAACTGACGATCTATCAGAAGAACGGCCAGCGGCTCGAACCCGAACAGCTCTCGGGCGGTGAACGGGCGCTGTTCAACCTGTCGTTGCGCACGGCGATCTACCGACTGCTGGCCGAAGGCATCGAGGGGACCGCACCGATGCCGCCGCTGGTGCTCGACGAGCCGACTGTGTTCCTCGACTCGGGCCACGTGTCCCAGCTCGTAGCCTTGATCGAGCAGATGCGTGAGTTGGGTGTCGAGCAGATCGTCGTCGTCAGTCACGACGAGGAACTGATCGGTGCGGCCGACGATCTCGTCCACGTCGAGAAAGACGCCACGACCAACCGATCTCGGGTCGAACGGATGGATTTGGGGACGCTTGTCGAGTCCTAAGGCGCCAGCGCGTCGCTGACGCGCTCGCTGGCTCGGTAGCCGCGCTCCCCGTGAACAGTCGTTTGTTCGATCAGTCCTGCTGCTCGGAGCTCGGTCGTAGCCCCGTGGATGTCGCTCTCGCAGGCATCGAACCGATCGAGCAGTGCCCGTGCGGACGTTGGACCGGCAATCGCAAGCTCAGCGGCCAGTGCGACGGCCCGCTCCGATTGCTCGCGCGGCCCTGCAATGTCGATGTCTGCGCCGCGGACCTCGACGAACTCGTCCGGGCTGACCGGCGTCAGCGCCGAACACGGCTGGGTCGTGATCGTCCCTTCGGATAACTCTCGCAGTCGGCACACCTCACCGTCCGAACGCTGCAGGACGTACTGCCGTTTTCCGTCGCTAACCAGCCGCATAGGCGACGGAACGGCACCGACGTTCAAACCCGTTCCGACCGAGGCAATCTTCAGCGCCGGCAGCTGTCCGTGTCTGGGGAAGTCCCGAAAGACACTTACAGCACGATCTAATTACATCTCATTACACGATGTCACAGCAAGCCGAATTCCCCGAGTATCTCGATGTCGATTACGCCGACGGCGAGGGTGAAGAGCCCGCAGATTACCCGAGCATCGAGGACAAAATCGAGAAGGCCATCGAGGTCACCCGCGAGGGCCTAGAGCAGTACGAGAACCCGGTCGTGATGTGGACTGGCGGCAAGGACTCGACGCTGACGCTGTATTTCGTCAAAGAGGTCGCCGACCGCTTCGACCTGGAGGTGCCACCAGTCGTGTTCATCGACCACTACCAGCACTTCGACGAGCTCATCGACTTCGTCGAATACTGGGCAGACGCGTGGGACCTGGAAGTCATCTGGGCGAGAAACACCGACGTCGGCGACTACGTCGACGAGAACGGCCTGGATCCGGGTGACGATATCCCGGTCGAGGCACTTTCCGAGCACAACCAGCATCACGTCCGTGACCTGCTCGAATACGAGGAAGACACGTTCCCGTTCCTGCTTGACACCTACGTGGGCAATCACCTGCTGAAGACGGTGGCGCTCAACGACACGCTCGAAGAGCACGACGTCGACGCCGTCCTCTCGGGTGTCCGCTGGGACGAGCAGGAGGCCCGTGCCGACGAGACCTTCTTCTCGCCGCGCCACGACCCGGACATCTACCCGCCCCACGACCGCGTCCAGCCGATCCTGCAGTTCGCCGAGGCCGACGTCTGGGACACCTTCTGGAACTTCGTCGTCCCGGACACCGTCGAGGGCTTCCCCGAGGACGGCTACGTCCCGCAGGGTCAGGACGACCTGCCCGACGGCGTCGAGAAAGAAGACGTTCCGGTCAGCCCGAAGTACTTCGCCGGGTTCCGGTCGCTCGGCAGTGAAGTCTCGACTGACAAATCCGCCGAGGAGCCTGCCTGGTTGCAGGATATGGCCAACACGACCGAGCGCGCCGGCCGCGCCCAGGACAAAGAGGACCTGATGGAACGGCTGCGCGACCTCGGCTATATGTAACTGTCAGGCGACATCGGCTACCTGTAGCGACACCCTTATTCTGCCGTCTCCACGAGTACGTGACAGTATTGCGGCTATGAGCACTGACAGCCCGGAGACAGACGACCCCTTCGAGCAGGCCTGCGCTGAGTTGATCGACCGCATCCTTGCCGGCGACCTCGAACGCGACGGCGTCGAAGCGGCCAAACGCGAGGTCTGTTCGACATACGGCTCCCCGAAAGTCCCCAAGAACTCGGAGTTGCTCGACCGCGCCCCGGAGGGGCGTCGCGAGGAGTTAGAGTCGGTCTTGCGTCGCAAGCCCGTTCGGACCGCGTCGGGAGTCGCACCGGTCGCGATTATGACGTCACCGGAGCGCTGTCCCCACGGCAAGTGTCTCTATTGCCCGGGCGGCCCGGACTCGGAGTTTTCCAGCGCCCAGAGTTACACTGGCAACGAACCCGCCGCCGCGCGAGGCCAGCAAAACGACTACGACCCCTACGGTCAGGTGACTCTGCGGCTCAATCAACTCCGGGAGATTGGGCACACTGTCGACAAAGTCGAGCTCATCGTGATGGGCGGGACGATGACGGCCCGGAGCCACGACTACCAGGAGTGGTTTGTCAAGCGCGCGCTGGAAGCGATGAACGATTTCGATCCCGATGCCGACCCCGAGCCCGCAGAGGGCGTCAGTTTCGCTCAAGACCGCGACGAGTACGAGTTCGAGTACCTCGAAGACGTCATCAGCGACAACGAGACAGGCAGCATCCGTAACATCGGGACGACCTTCGAGACTAAGCCCGACTGGTGTGGCCCCGAGCAGATCGACCGGATGCTCCGACTCGGTGGGACGAAAGTCGAGGTGGGCGTCCAGACGACGTTCGAACGGATCAACCGGGAGATGCACCGTGGCCACGGCATCCAGGCCAGCATCGATGCGACCCGGCGACTCCGTGACGCGGGCTTCAAAGTCGGGTACCATATGATGCCCGGCCAACCCGGGATGAGCGAGGAAATGGTCATCGAAGACTTTCGGCGGATCTTCGAAGAGAGCCAATGGCGGCCGGATTACCTGAAGATCTATCCGACACTCATCGTCGAGGGGACTGCGACATACGATATGCACCACCGCGGCGAGTACGACCCGCTCACGAGCGAGGCCGCTGCCGACCTCGTCGCGGAGATTAAGGATATGATCCCGCCGTACACCCGCCTCCAGCGTGTCCAACGGGACATCCCGGCGGATTTCATCGAAGCCGGCGTTCAGAAGTCAAATCTCCGGCAACTCGCTCGCCAGCGGATGGACGACCACGGCTACACCTGTGACTGTATTCGGTGTCGAGAAGTCGGGATGAACGACGCCGATCCCGAAGACGTGACTCTCGATACGCTGACCTACGACGCTGGCGGTGGCACCGAACACTTCATCAGCTACGAGGACCGTTCGAAGGATCTGCTCGTGGGATTCGCCCGACTGCGCTTCCCGAACGAGCCGACACGCGAGGAGTTGACCAACGCCGCGATCGTTCGGGAACTGCACGTCTACGGCAACACTGTCGGCGTCGGCGACCGCGGGGCGACCGGCGAGGTCCCCGACTGGCAGCACAAAGGCTACGGGCGACAGCTGCTGGGTGAGGCTGAACGTCGAGCCCGCGAAGCCGGGTTCGGGAAACTCAGTGTTATCAGCGGGATCGGCGCCCGAGAGTACTATCGCGAGAAGCTTGGATACGAACAAGACGGTCCGTACGTGAGCACGGAGTTATAGTGCGGTTTCCCTGAACGGGGCTTGCACACCGAGCACGGAACACATATACGAGATGGCAATCTACCCGTTCACGTGGCGACACCGCTCCGGTTCCGTCGATCGCACGACCACTGGACAGCGGGGCGTGTCCGCGCCGAGATCTATCAGGCCCTGGACGACAATCTGGGCGCACAGATGTCCAGGCCGTGGTACAAACAGCCGGAGGGATACGACGCCCGCCGCTTCGAGATGGACAACGGCGATATCGCGCTGTTCTGCTGGGACGAGGACGGCGGTTACTGGCTGGGCAATACCGAGACGCCCAAGACGCTTTGGGGGACCAACAAGGTAACATTCGAGCAGGCGCCGGACCCAATCGCCGACTGGGCACAGCGGGAACTCCTCGCGCAACTCTACGAGGAGGACCCGTGGCTCGAAGCGACGCCGACGCTCGCGTGGTTTTTCCTCCCGGTCTTTCTCTCGAAGGACGGCCGCGAGAGCACGCGGACGTTCTTCCGAGAGCACGCGGCGGGGTTTCCGGACGCCGACTACGAGGCGGCGCTCTCATTTTACGAGGAGTTTCTCGCGACGGGCGCCCTCGACGAGCATCGGTACGTGATGGCCTCCAAGCTCGGGACCTCCGAGTCGGTCCATCACGCCCGGATGGCGGCGGCGATGAGCGAGTTCACCGTCGCGAAAATACTGTTCGAGCAAGGGTATACGGTCACGCCCGAGATCGAAATTTCGACAGGGCACTCGATCGACTTCCGGATCGATCGCGCGGACGCCGAAACGACGCTGGTCGAAGTGACTCGGCCGGTGCCGCCGGACGACCGGGCGGCCGATTCCGCAGTCACGGCGATCCGCCAGACTGCCGCGAACAAGACTGGCGGGCAACTCCAGGAACACGGCGGCGGTGTCACGCTCTTCGTGGATTGTTCGTCGTTCGATACGGGCTGGACCGAGATTATGCGGACGCAACCGGACGTCGGCCATCGGCCGGCTGTGGTCTTCCGTGCCCGTCCTGATGGGCGTCTCGACGGCTACACGCACGGTTCCGTGCCGATCGATCTGCCCGCCGCGTTCGAGTAACTCACTCGATTGTCCGAATCACTCGTGCCGGGTTCCCGCCGACGACGACACCGTCGGGTACGTCGTCAACGACGACCGCACCGGCCGCAACGACGGCGTCGTCGCCGATCGTCACGCCAGGATTGATTAGGGCCTGGCCGCCGATCCAGACCCGATTGCCGACCGTAACCGGTTCGCCGAACTCCGTGCCGCTGGTTCGCTCGGCCGCGCCGAGCGGGTGCGTCGCCGTGTAGACGTGGACGCCTGGCCCGAGCATACACTGATCACCGAACCGGATCTCACACACGTCCAGAAACACGCACCCGAAGTTCGCGAAGAAGTCTTCGCCGACGTGAATCTGCTCACCGTAGTCACAGCGAAACGGTGGCTCGATGAACGCTGTCTCGCCACCGGAGCCGAGTAACGCTTCGAGCAGTGTCCGACGCCGCTCGTCTGCAGTCGGGCCGGTCGCGTTGAACAGCCGTGTCAACTGCCGTGCTGCCCGCCGCTCGGCTCGCAACTGCGGATCCATCGGGTCGTATGGCTCGCCCGCGAGCATCCGCTCTCTCTCACTGGTCATCCTAGCGTCGCCGTGGTGCGTTCGGCCGCACGGTAGCCACTTTCGAGTGCACCCTGGATCGAACACCAGCGGGTGTAGTCGCCGGCGAGAACGACTGGTCCGTCGGGTGCGTCGGGGTCCGGCAACGCCGAGCGAAAGCCCGGCGGCTGTGGGAACTGTGCGAAATCGACCCGGTCAGTGTGACGCAGTTGCAGCCCACCCAGATCGCGCTCGGGGTACCACGCGGAGAGTGCCTCACGTGTCTCGGCGGCGAGTTGCTCGTCACTTCGCTCCTGTTCGCCGAGGAACGTCGCACTCAACAGCTGCGTCCCCTCGGGCGCGTACTCGGGGGCAGCCGTCGAGAGCGGCGCGATCTGGTTCGGTCGGTCGTCAACGGCGTTGAGCAGGAGTTTCCGCCCGGTATCGAGTTCCGCATAGCTGTCGAGCGTGTAATACTGCGTGACACATCCCTTCGAACCGGTCGGGATCGTCTCGACGCCGGTCAACTCCCGGGCCGTGTGTGGGTCCGTCGCCACGACGACGGCGTCTGCATCGACCGTCTCGTCCGCGAGTTCGATCCCGTCGTTGACGGCCGTCACCGTCCGGCCGGTTTCGATCCGCGCGCCTGCCGCTTTTGCCCGGCGAGCGAGTTGGTCACTGATTGCACCCATCCCGTCGGCGGGCACGACGGTTTTGCCTTCCGAGAGCATCTTGAAGGTGTATTCGAACACGCGTGAGTCAGTCGAGAGCGAGCGGTCGAGTGTGATCCCGCCGTAGAATGGCGCGGCAAATCGTTCGACGTAGGCTTTCGAGAAGCCACGGTCTGCGAGGTACTCTCGGATCGTCGTCGCTGGCCGATCCGGATCAAGGATCGCTTCGGGGTCCGTCTGAGCGAGTTCACGCTGGAGCCTGAACGTCCGAAGCTTGTCGGCCGTCCGAACCTCACGGTTGAACAGCGTCGCAAGCCCGTCTCGGGGGTTGCGAAACGGATCGGACAGGACCGAACGCGTCCCGGACCGTGCGATGGTCGCGCCGGGCGCGAACGACCGCAGGTCCAGGGCATCGAGCATTAACTCCCGTCGGACAGCCGGATAGGCCGTGAAAAGCACCTGAAAGCCGCGGTCGAACGTCAACCCACTCTCGTGTCGCGTCCGGACACGGCCACCGACTGTCTCCTCACGCTCGAACACCACTACGTCGTGTCCGTCGGCCGCGAGATGGCGGGCTGCGACTAGCCCGGCCAGTCCGCCGCCTGCGACGGCAACGTCAGTCATACCCTGACCTGCGGGCGGCGAGCACAAAACGACTGCGACGGACAGGGCTTTGTCGGTGGGCCACACACAGCCAGATATGGAGACGACGCCGGCGTTCAGCGGGCTTCGCTGTCCGGCCTGCGAGACCGTTCACGATGCCGACACGGTGACGCATCGCTGTCCGGACTGTGGCGGGGTCCTCGACGCCCACTACGAGCATTCGCGCGATAATCCCGACCGTGACACACTCACAGCACGCCCGTTCGGCGGCATCGACCGGTATGCCGAATTCCTGCCGTTTCCGGCGGAGACGCTCCTGACAGTCGGCGAAGGCGCGACACCACTGGTCGAAGCCCCCGCACTCGCTGAGCGGCTGGGTGTCGAACGCGTGCTCATCAAAGACGAGGGACAGAACCCGACAGGATCAATCGCGGACCGACAGGCGGCACTCGCGGTCACTGCCGGGACCGTCCACGACGCGGGCGCGGTCGCACTTCCATCGACCGGGGACAGCGGGCAGGCAGTGAGTGCATACGCCGCCCGGGCAGGCCTCGACGTCGAGGTATTCGTACCGTCACGGGCGATTTTCGACGCGAAGGCGATGATCAACGTTCACGGCGGCGAGATGTCGGTGGTCGACGGTCGGTTCGATGACGCGGTCGCTGCTTTCAGAGACGCGGTCGACGAGGGGCAGTATTCGCTTGCCCCGTTCGAGACGCCGTACCGGCAGGAAGGCCTGAAAACGGCCTACTACGAGATCGTCGAGCAGTTACACTGGGACAGACCCGACCATCTCGTGTATCCGACGGGGACTGGCCTCGGTCCCGTCGGGATGGTCCGTGCCGCTCGTAACTTCGAAACACGTGGTTGGACCGACGGCACACCGGCCGTGCACATCGCCCAGGCGGAGGGCTGTGCACCGTTCGTCGACGCGTTCGAGACTGGCGATGTCGGCCAGCCAACGGTCGCATACCCGGACACGATCTGTGGCGGCATCGAAATTGCCGAGCCCCCAACAGCCCAGCGTGTGCTGGACGCAGTGACCGACAGCGGTGGGACAGCAGTCGCAACGCCGGACACGGCGATTCTGGAAGCCGCTGCCGACATCGCACAAACTGTCGCCATCGAGGTCGGCACGTCCGGTGGGGCGGCCGCAAGCGCGGCGATGGCGCTTGCCGATCGAGACGTCTTCGGCGCCGATGAGACGGTGGTGTTGGTGAATCCAGCCGCGGGGAACAAGGAAGCAGACGTCCTGCGTAGCCACCTGATGAGCAAGGGTATTTAAGCACAGTTACTGTAGTCGCTGGACACACTCCTTGCAGTAGGTGTAGGCCGGATCGCGTTCGTTGTACGCGCCACATCGTGGACACCGTACCGCCTCACCCCCGCTGGTCTCGGCTGGGATTGCCCCAGTCCGGGACCGGCTCATCTCGGCGTCGCCGTAGTCCGGGGTCGCCTGTTCGATGGGCGGGTGCTCTTCCCCCTGGAGATACCGATACAGTAGTAACTGAAAGACCCCGAACACGAGCACGTACACCAGGATCCAGAGCCAGGCTCCCGGCATACATTGTTGTTCGTTGCCACGGCACTTGGTTGTTTTGGGGCCGCCGACCCGTTCGCCGGTTCGAAATCCTTTTAGGCGATTCGGAGGGAAGATATGAGCAACGAACTATGGACGTCGACATTATCGAAGAAAACGAAAACCCGATGTTGCACAGGACGGACATCCGGTTCGAGATGAGCCACGACGAAGCGACCCCCTCACGGCTTTCCGTTCGAGACTCACTCGCAGCCAAGTTGAACAAGGACGCCGAGGAAGTCGTCGTGCACAAACTCGATACGAAATTCGGAATGCGCAAGACCGTTGGCTATGCCAAGGTCTACGACGATCCGGAGGCCGCGCTGGACGTCGAACAACAGCATATGCTCGAGCGAAACAAGATCGCCACCGACGGCGAGGACGTTGCCACGGAGGAAGCATAGATGGCTCGCTACGAACTCTACGACGAGGACGGCACGACCGATCGCGAAAAGTGTCCCCGGTGTGGCGACGTGTTCCTGGCCGATCACGGCGACCGCCTTCACTGCGGCAAGTGCGGCTATACTGAGTGGCAGTAGGCTCCCGCCCGTCGCTTTTTCCGTTTCGCGAGTAAGTAGCATTGCGTCTGCCGATAGCGATGCGAGCGCTTTTGAGCGTCGCCACCGAACCAGCGAGCGTGTCAGAGCCGATTCCGACAGGCTGTCCCCCTATCGATGACCTCCTCGACGGTGGCTTCCCGCGTGGTGCTGCGACCCAAATCTATGGTCAGCCAGCCGCTGGCAAGACGAATCTCGCGCTCGGTGCGGCCGTCGAAGTCGCCGCAAGCGGTTCTTCCGTGCTGTTCGTCGATACGGAGGGGATCTCCGTCGATCGGATGGAACAGCTGGCAGACGCGCGCGGCGATGTCGAGTCGATCGCTTCGAACATCATCGTCTCGGAAGCGACCACGTTCGACGAACAGGAACAGGCCGTCAAAGACGCTGCCGACCTCGCGAGCCAGGTGGAGTTGGTCGTCTTAGACAGCGCGACCGGCTTCTATCGACTGGAGCGGACCGAACAGGACGAGGGTGAAGCACTTCGGGCGGTCGCCCGCCAGATCACCCACCTGCTCGCACAGGCACGCAAACACGACCTCGGGGTCGCCTTTACTAACCAGGTGTACACTGATCCCGACAGCGACGGGACGCGTGCCCTGGGCGGACATACGCTCAACCACTGGTCCGCAGTCATCCTACGTCTCGACCGGTTCCGGGGCGGGAACAGACGTGCGACATTGGAGAAACACCAGTCGAAGGCCGCCGGCGAGACTGCGACCTTCCGGATTACCGGCGCTGGCCTGGAAGCTGTCGACGAGTTCTAGTATGCCGGGCAGCGATTGATATACGCGACGCCCCGGGCATAAGTGGCTCAGAAAGCAGCAAGCGCGTTCGCCCTCTGCTGGGGCGTGACCGGCTTGCAGCTCGGCGAGGTATTTTCCTCGTGACGGCAAGATTTCACAGTCGCTCGAGCACCGATGCAAACCGCTCAGTAGATGAGTTCGTCGTCGTTTTCGACCATATACAGCGTCCGGGCGGCGATATTGACCGCGTGGTCGCCGATCCGCTCGAGGTCGCGGATCGTCAACAGCATCCGTGAGACATCGGACATCAGCCGCTCGATCTTACTTTCGTCGGTCCCGGCGTCGACTTCGCGTTCGATGAGGTCACGAACGACGGCATCGGACGCGTTCGAACACAGATCGTCGATCTCGTCGTCGCGTTCGGCGATATCGAAACACGCGTCGATCTCCCTGTTAGAGTAGGCTTCGATGGCATCTGCGACCATCGTGACGACCGCGTTACCGATCGCCTGGATATCGACCTCCGGATATCGTTCTCGGCCTGCATCGAGTGTGTACTCTCCGAGATTCGTGGCCAGGTCGCCGATCCGCTCGAGGTCGGTGATAATCTTGAACGAGGCAGCGATGAACCGCAGATCGCTGGCGACAGGTTGCTGGAGGGCGAGCAAGTCGACGCATCGTTGTTCGAGGTCAAGATATAGCTGGTTGATTTCGTCGTCGCCGTCGATGATCTCCTGTGCGAGCTGTTCGTCCCGCTGCTGGAGCGATTCTAGGCCCTGTCGAACACGATCGAGGACGACCTCACTCATATAGAGGACATCCTCCTGCAAGTCGTTGAGTTTCTCTTGGTATGATTCGCGTGGCATTGGTGTATGTTCCGTGTGGTGTGTTTAGCTACGTTAGTGTTACTCTCGACTCTCGTTTGTACCGGGGAGTTTTATCCGAATTTGCCGGTGATGTAGTCCTCGACGCGCTGACTCTCGGGGTTCTCGAAGATCTTGTCGGTGTCGTCGTATTCGACGAGCTCTCCCCCGGTAAGGAAGACCGCGGTCTGGTCGGAGATGCGGGCGGCCTGCTGCATATTGTGGGTGACCACGACGACCGTGTACTCCTCTGCCAGTTCCTCGATGAGATCTTCGATCTTCGAAGTTGCGATGGGATCCAGCGCGCTCGCCGGCTCGTCCATAAGGATGACCTCGGGATCGGTCGCGAGCGCGCGAGCGATACAGAGGCGTTGTTGCTGGCCGCCGGAGAGGCCGAGAGCGTTGTCCCCCAATCGCTCGTTGACCTCGTCCCAGAGTGCGGCCTGTTTGAGCGACTGTTCGACGAGTGCCTCCTCTTCGTCCGCGTCGTCTTGACCCAGTAAACGGGCGAGCAACCCCGTATTGATCTCGCCGTGTTTCCGCGGCCCGTAGGAGACGTTGTCCTTGATCGACTTCGGGAAGGGATTCGGTGACTGGAAGACCATCCCGACGCGCTTGCGCAGTTCAACCAGGTTCGTCCCCTCCTGGTAGATGTCCTCCCCGTCAAGCTCGACGGTCCCCTCGACCCGGGCGCTCTTGATGCGGTCGTTCATCCGGTTGAGGCTTCGCAGGAACGTCGACTTGCCACAGCCGGACGGACCGATCAGCGCCGTGACGCTCTGCTCGGGGATATCCATCGAGATGTCCTGCAGCGCGTGTTCGTCCCCGTAGTAAACGTCGAGATTCTGCACGGATAGTTTCGGTGTCCCCTCGAACCGATAGTCGACCCAGTCGTCTTCGATTCGCTCGTCGGTCTCGCCAGCGGTCGTCGTACTGGCTGCGGTCGTTTCGATGCCGATACTATCTGATTCGTGTGTGGTCTGTGAGTCGCTCATTGGTTGAGTTTCCGTCGGAAGTACACTCGGGAGGCGATACCGATCGCGTAGAATCCCAGAACGACGATCAGGAGAACCAGTGCGGTCCCCCAGGCGAAGTCAAGATTATCGCCGAGACCGGCCGAAATGAGGCCATATAGCTGGTATGGGAGCGCACTCGACGCGTTCATCAGCGCCTCGTTTGCCACGAACGGGGGCGACAACGTAAGCTCGAACGACCCGAGGACGTTCGGCACGGTATCTTCGAACGGGTCGCTCGACGTGACGAGCAGGATCGGTGCCGTTTCGCCGGCGATGCGCCCGACACCGAGGATGACACCGGTGATGACGCCCGGCATTGCAGCGGGAACAACGACGCTGCGAATCGTTTGCCACTTGCCGACGCCGAGGGCGGCACTGGCATCACGGTACTCGTCGGGAACGCTCTGTAGCGACTCCCGGCTGGTAATGACGACTAGCGGCAGGAGCATAAATCCGAGTACCAACTGGCCGGCGACGATCGAGCGACCGTTGCCAATGCGGGGGACGAGAAACGCGAGACCGAACAGCCCGTAGACAATACTTGGCGTGCTCCAGAGGCCGTTCGTCGAGACCTCGACGAGCTGCGTGAACCGACCCTGTTCGGCGTACTCCGTGAGGAACACTGCCGCACCGATACCGAGCGGAACCGCGAACAACACTGCACCAAGTACGAGCCAGAGCGTACCGATGATCGCCGGCAGCACGCCGCTTTGAAGCGTACCCAGCTGGTGGAACGGTTCCATAACGAACGGCCAGTAGAACCAGATTTCGGGGCCGCTGACGATGACATACGTATCGACGATGGGGATATGAAAGTGGAACCAGTGATAGAAGCCGGGATAGAATCCGTACTTGATCCCCTCGGTCATCGGTCCGAACCCCTTGACCGCGATGAACGTGACGATCAACACGAGCAACGATATCATCGCGATAGCGTTGGCACCGATCAGCGCGTGCGCGCCGTTCTGTCTGCCGCGCGCACCGAAGCCACCGTGTACCCTGGCACCCGCCCAGACGGCGAGTAACCCTCCGACGATGGCGAGGAGTGGAATGACGATAGACCCTGTGAACGTCGCAGATAGGCCGGGGGGCTGCCACTGTGCACCTGGCGTGAGTATCCCGGCTAGAACGCTCCCACCGGAAGCCAGCAGGAACGCTCCTGCTGGCACAGTCACGCCGAGGTCCTCACGGACGAGTACTGTTCCGACCCCGACGACGACAGCGACGAGAAGTGCGACTATCGGCCAGAGTCCGCCTAGGTCGAAAACGAAGATCGAGACGACTGCGCCCGCGATAGCCCACACGAAGCCGTAGGTGATGGCTGTCGGGATACCGGGAGTATACGTCGGGTCCGCCTCAATAACGCCCTGTACTGATGCGATACCAGCCGCGAGGAGCCCGAAGCCGGATACGACCAACAGACCGGCTATCAGGGTGCCGACTTCGACACCGACGATCGTCGACGTGGCCGGGACGACCATCGCGGCACTGAGGAATCCGGTGACGACAGTCAATACCGCCAGTACTGTGACAGAGCCCCCGATTCTCTCTCTCGTCGACGATCCGGACTCGACGAGCGTAGTCGTTCGGATGTCCGTGCTCATTGTTTCCCTCCGAGTTTCCGTTGCATACGTGTCTCGATATACTGGGATCCGATACTCAGCGAGAGGACGGTAATAAACAGGACGACGCCGGCCGCGAACAACACCGATAGCTGGCGTCCGCTTGCGGTCCCGTGCTGATTCGCGATGAGGCTTGTGAGCGTGATCGTGTTTCCGAAGACGTCAGTGAGCGGGTCCGGGAGACGCGTCACGTTCGCGAGGATCACCGTTGCTGCCATCGTTTCACCGACGACACGTCCGACACCAAGCAAGACGGCCGCGGAGATGCCGGAAAACGCTGCGGGGATTGTGACCGAGTTCGTCGTCTGCCAGTCGGTCACTCCCAGTGCGTGAGATCCGTCCCGCATCGCATCGGGAACGGCCGCCAGCGCGTCTTCAGCGACCGAGACGACCGTCGGGAGCGCCATAAACCCGATGACGACTCCGACGGCGAAGAGACTCCCCAGTTGTGGTAATTGGAGGGTCGCCTCACGCGTGAGAAACTTGCTGAAGACGATGTATCCGAGGAAGCCGTAGACGATCGACGGGATCCCGGCCATAACCTCAATCGCCGGCTTGGTGATCTCACGCGCCCAGCCCGGCGCGATTTCGCTGAGGAATATCGCGCCAGCGAGGCCCAGCGGACCGGCCACGCACATCGCAATGATCGTCGTGACGAACGTCCCCCAGATCATCGGAACGAGCGTGTATATCCCCTCGCTGGAGGACCACTGCGTCTGGAAGAAGAGGTCGAATCCGACCGCGCTGAAGGCAGGTATCGATTCGACGATGAGATAGATCGTGATCAGTCCCAAGATGAGGACCGTCGAAACAGTCATCAGAAGAAACAGGAACTTCGCTGTCCGCTCGCGGTCGGTGAACCACCCGTAGACCACTGTAACGACAAAACCACCGAACAGATAGATCGTCACCTGTGGGAGCGTAAACACCGAAATGAAGGCCAGAAGGATGAGACCGCCCGCTATACCGCTAGTTCGCATACCCGCTTCGATCGAGTCGAAGTACCCGAGAGATGTCATTGTTCTGTGTCGGGGAGCGCGTCCAGCTGATTCTGCTGTCGTTCGTCAGTCAGCACCGAGTAGTTCGACGCTTTGACGAACTTCTCCTGACCGAAATCGCTGAGTATCATACTGAGGAACGCGGCTTCCATCTTGGACGTTCCGTCGTAGGTATAGCAGTGGAGGTCACGTGAGAGGGGATAGTCGGTATCGGAGAGGTTCTCACCGGGGACGAACTCCGTCCCGTCGAACGTGAGTGTGAGCGTCTCGATCGAGTCGTCGACGAAGCCGAGAGCCATATATCCGATCGCGTTGTCGGAGTTAGAAACAATGTTTTTGACCTGCTGGTTCTGTCCTTTCCGCTGGTCGGCTCCCGGGATCGGGGTGTCCGGATCCCCGTAGAGATTCTTCCGGAAGGAGGTGTCCGTCCCGGATCCGGGCGTCCGCCCGATCGCCTGTATCGACTTGCTCTCGCCGCTGTATCCGTCGATCTGTGACCAGTCGTCGATCTCACCACTGTAGATCGCCTTCAGCTGTTCGGCGCTTATTCGGGTGATGCCCGACTGGTAGATCTCCTTGCTCACGACGATCGGCTGAGCGTCGACGCCGACGACGTGATCTTCGAACTTATCGAGTTCCTCTTGAGACATCTCCGGGAACTCCGCGGAGACGGGCGCACTCGCGTTCCCGATCGACACGCGACCCGCCTGCAAGTTCTCCAAGCCCGTCCCGGAGTGGCTCAAGCTGACAGAGACGTTGAACGGCGGTGTTCTGTTTTCGCTCGTCTCGAGACCATAGCGGGTCGCCCAGTAGTTCGCGAGGCGCTTGTCAGTCGTGATTCCGTACTGGGTCGGACCCCAGTACTCGAGATCCGACGTCGGATAGTTCCCGTTCCAGTGCGCCGACGCCAGTTTCACGATGGGATACACTGTCGACGACCCGCCAGTCTTCAGAATCTTGTCTGATTGTCCGACTCCTCGTTGGTCGTTCTGTCCCGGCGGTGTCGCACTCATCGTGATGCAACCGCTCACGAGCGATGCTGCGACGCTGCCAGACCCCGCCAGGAAGGCGCGTCGGTTTACAGAGGTGTCCCACATCACCATTTTCTACCCCTGACACCGACTAAATACTCTACTATGATCACTATGTTCTCTATATAGATATATATACACCTTGCTGTAGCAGTCCTGAAGGGTGTTTCAGTCATAGTGCAGCTTCTTCCTGAAGTAACGCCGTGAAGCGACGGCTACGGCGAAAAACGAGAGGACGACGCCAAGCAGGACGAACGCCGTCCCCCAGCCGAAAGCCAGGTCATCAAGCACGCCGGCCGTGATGATCGCGTACAGTTGATAGGGCAACGCACTGGCTGATTCCAGCAGTGCCGGGTTCGAGACGTGAACGAACGGCGGCTGCATCGATACGCCGACCTGGAAACCCGAGAGGATACTCGGTGCCCGCGTCGGCGCGACGGGACCGTTGAGCACCAGCAGCAGGGGTGCCGTCTCCCCGGCGATCCGGCCGACTCCCAGGATGACCCCGGTGATAATGCCGGGCATCGACGCGGGAATCACGACGGATCGGATCGTCTGCCAGCGGCCCACGCCAAGGGCAGCGCTGGCGTCACGGTACTCGTCGGGGACGCTCTGCATCGCCTCACGGCTGGTGATCAACACCAGCGGTAACAGCATAAACCCGAGCACGAGTTGGGACGCCAGAATCGAACCACTGTTGCCGAACCGGGGCACGACGAACGCCAGCCCGAAGAGACCGAAGACGATACTCGGGGTGCTCCAGAGGCCGTTTGTCGCGATATCGACTGCGCTTGTGAAGGCACTGCTCTCGGCGTATTCGGTCAGGAAGACGGCCGCGCCAACGGCGATGGGTACGGCGAAGACGACCGCCCCGAGGACGATCCAGATCGTCCCGACCAGTGCCGGGAACACGCCCGTCTGGATGCCGAGCCCCTGCGTGGGGTTGGTAACGAACGGCCAGACGATCGTGCCGCGATCGACGATGCCAACGGTGTGCGTACCGACGGCCCTGCCCGTCACGAGCGCGTGCAGGCCGACAGCGATGACACCCCACAGGAACAGCCGCCCGCTGTACGCGGCGGGCGGGAACGGCGTTACCGTGCCGCTGGACCGCCGTCGCTCGATTACTGGGCGGCCAACGATCCCGAGCAGACCGATGCCGGCCACGAGCAGCGCCAGCCACGCGACTGGCGCGACCCCGGCGACGACGATCGGTCCAGCGACCGCCTGTAGGCCGACAGCGACAAACGACAGTCCCACGAGGGTACTCGTTATTCGTCGGATCGTCTGCTGGCCGTCCCCAGAAGGGTTCCAGGACGGTGAGCGAGCACGGAGTACTAGTAATCCCCAACCGGCGACCAGCAGCACCGGCACGGCCCCGACGGTCAGCGTCGGCTCGATTGTCGTGGTCGCTGCCGAGAGAGCCGTCCCGGTAAGGACGGCGTATCCGAGACCGAGTACACCGACCGCGAGCAGACCGGCAAGCCCGGCGCGTACGTAAGTGGCAACGATCCGCGGGCCGGAGTTGGCCCCGAATCCGCGCCTGGCCTGTACGGTAAACTCGATCAGCGCAACTGTGGCGACGACCGCGAGCGTCCCGGCGCTGACCGAGAGGTTTTCGGCGACCGTGCTGATCCCGCGCTCGGCGACGTACAGCAGCAAAAACGCTAGCACGCCGATGACGAGCACGACGACGAGCGAGAGCAGTAGAAACGCGCCGTGCTGGCGGCCGGTCGCACCGAACCCGCCGTAGGCCTTGCCGGCTGTCCAGATCGCCAGCAGCCCACCGCCCATCGTCACCAGTGGGACTACAGACCCGGCCGAGACGGTCACCGCGAGAGCCGTCGACTCCCACTGCCAGCCGGGTCCGACGAGCCCCGATACGACGATCGTACCGATCACCACGAGGAACCCGCCGACTGGCAGCGTCGAACCGAGATCCTCGCGCGCGATGATGGTAGCGTACCAGACACCTGCACTGATACCGATTGCGAGGGCCCATACCAGCGCGCCGGCGTCGATCACCGTCCCGAGAAGCGCTCTCGCCGTCAGCAGCCACACGACTGCGAGAACGGTGCTGGCGGTGACACCGGTGCTCGCGCCGGGCTGTGTTCCGACGTTCGCCCAGAGGGATGTGATCCCCAGACCGACAACCGCTACGCCGAGAGCGCCGCTGGCAGCCCCGAAATAGGTCAATCCGGGGACACCACCCACAGCCTCGGTTGTCGGCACCCAGCCGAAGAATGTCCCGACTGCGCCACCAAACAGCGCGAACGCGAGCGCGATCGCGAGTACTGCGGCCCGTTCGTAGCTCGAGGTTCCCGTCCGAACGAGTGGACGGTTGTAGGCGTCGCTCATCGGTCCCCTCCGAGCGTTCGTCGCATCCGCATCTCGACGAGCTGAGAGACGATCCCCAGGCCGGTGACGATCACCATCAGCAAGACGCCAGCGGCGAACAACGCGCTCCAGAACGTCCCGCCTGGCGTGACGTGGCCGTAGCTGCTGGCGATAAATGTCGTCAACGTCTCGGTGCTGTCGAAGACGTTGTACCCTGTCGGCTCGGGGAGTCGACGGCTGTGTGAGATCATCACCGTCGCAGCCATCGTCTCGCCCATCGCCCGGCCGATCCCGAGCAGGACTGCCGCCGAAATGCCCGAGAACGCGGCCGGGAGCGTGACGCTGCCGATCGTTTGCCAGTCTGTCGCCCCGACCGCGAGAGAGCCGTCTTTCATCGCGTTCGGGACGGCCGCCAGCGCGTCTTCGGCGACCGAGACGACCGTCGGGAGCGCCATAAATCCGATAATGACGCCGATCGCGAACATCGCACCGGGCGAGACGGACAGCCGGTCGGTGACATAGGGGTTGATGATCGTGAACCCGATGAACCCGTAAACGATCGAGGGGATCCCGGCCAGGATCTCGACAGCCGGCTTGACGATATCCCGCAGCCAGCCGGGCGCGACCTCGCTGATGAACAGCGCCCCTGCGATCCCCAGCGGGCCGGCCACGGCGATTGCGACGATCGTCGTCAAGATTGTCCCCCACAGCATCGGGACCAGCGAGTAACTGCCCTGGCTAGACGACCAGACGTTCTCGCCGAAAGGGTTGATCAACTCAAGGCCTGCTGTCCGGAACGCCGGGAGCGATTCGAGTACGAGGAACACGGCGATCAGCCCGAGCGTCACCAGCGCTGAGACAGTCATCACAAACGTTACCACCTTCGCTGTTAGTGCTTGCCGATAGACCCAGCCGAGCCCCGACACGGCCAGAAAGAGGACGACGAAAAGCGGCGTCCACAGCGACTGCAGTAAAAAGCCAACGAAACTGCAGGCGACCAGTGTGATTTGACCGACAGCCAACAGAAGGCTGAGACGGTCGAGTTCGTCGATCGACCGTCGAAGCGAGGCAGCACGTACGTGCCCCCAGTGGGTCACGGCCGACAGCGGATTCGTCGTACGATTATTGAACATTGGGATTGAAACGGTGTGAAACTGAACTCCACTCGCCGAACTATGCTTGGTCGGGGAGTTTCTCGCGTTCGGCCTCGCGCCGTTCCGGCGGGAGCTTGAAGTAGTTGTTCGGCTCGACGAAGTTGGTCTGGCCGAACTCCGAGAGCAGCATATTGATGAACGCGGCTTCCTTCTTGGAGGTCTCGTCGTAGGTGTAGGCGTGGAGATCCCGGCTCAGCGGGTAGCCCTCCGCGCCAAGGTTGTCGCCGAAACTGTAGATGGTGCCGTCGAGTTCGAGATCGATCGGCGGCGTGGAGCCGTCGGGCTCGACGAACGCCAGTGCGATGTACGCGATCGCGTTGTCGTTCTGCTCGACGAGGGTCTTGACCTGCTGGTTTTGCCCCTTTCGGGTGTCGGGGCTGATCGGCGCGTCCGGATCGCCGTAGAGATTCGACCGGAACGCGGTATCGGTCCCCGAGTCTTCCGAGCGACCGATCGCATAGATTTCTTTGTCCGGCCCCCCGATCTCGTTCCAGTTGGTGATGTCGCCCTTGTATATCGCCCGGAGCTCGTCGCCAGTGATCTGCTCGACGCCGGCGTCAGCGATCTCGCGGCTCACGACGATCGGCTGGCCGTCGACGCCGACGACGTGATCGACGATGTTCTCCAGTCCCTCGGCGTCACTGCCGAGGATAGACTCGGCCGTCGAACTGGCATCTCCGATGTCGACGCGATCGTTGATGACCGCTTCCACGCCAGTCCCGGAGTGGCTCAGCGCGACCTGCACCTGGAACGGCGGAACACTTCGCTCTTCGGTCGGCTCGAAGCCGTATTTGTCGGCCCAGTAATCCGCGAGGTTCATATCCGTCTCAATATCGTACTGGCTCGGACCCCAGTACTCCTGATCGTCAGCCGGCGGGTTTCCGTTCCACAGCCCCGAGGCATCGTTTGTGATCGGATACACCGTCGAAGAGCCGTCCGCAGTCAGCGCCGATGTCCCCGGTCCTTCCTGGCCTTGCCCCATCGAACAGCCAGCCAGTGCGACGGCGCCCGCTGTGCCTGAACCGACGAGGAACTTGCGTCGCGACACGGAATGATGATCTGACATCACCTGAATCCAGCCCCGAAACGGGGAAATACCCTGCTATGAGAAATATAGATATGTCGATTATATATAGTACACATAGAGTGGCAACCTTTGACAAACATCATTCACAATATCGATATAGTTCGCTATGGGAAAGGCCCGGTGAAACCGCCAGGAAGGCGGTTCATTCTGACGTTTCAGTTTAGCCTTGTTGTCGTCTGTTCTCAGTGTAGACTCCATAGATCTCTGTCGTACTACATTAGTGAACGTTCCACAAGGTCGCTAAACCGAGCACTCCCGAACCGTATATACATAATAAGGCTACTTACTACATAGAATTTCCATAATATATTAGTCTATGTGCCCCACCAGCTAGGGTATGGAGACACGGAAAGTCCAGGTGACGGGCGGTTCGACATACACGGTCTCGCTCCCAAAGGAATGGGCGACTGACAACGAGGTCAGCGCGGGTTCGATCGTCGAGTTTCATCCGGAGGAAGACCTACTGTTGCTCTCGCCGAAAGACGAGACCGACCGTACGGAAGGGACTCTTGACATCACGGGCCTGGAGTCAGAACACGAACTCAAGCGTGCGGTGATGACGATGTACGTCAGCGGGTTCGACATCATCAGGCTCGAAGCCGGTCGGATTACGGCTGCCCAGCGCCGGGTCATCCGAGGGGCGACTCAGGGGCTCGTCGGTCTGGAAGTAATCGAAGAAACCAGCGAAGACGTCGTGTTACAGGACCTGCTCGACTCCTCGGAGTTGTCGGTCAACAACGCCATCACGCGGATGCGCTTGGTCTCGCTGACGATGCTGTCGGACGCGGTCGACGCGCTGATCGGGGACGACGACGACCTCGCGGAGGACGTCATCCAGCGCGACGACGACGTCGATCGGCTCTGGTATATGGTCTCGCGCGTGTTCCGAACGGTCCTGCGAGATCCCACTGCGGCCAGGGATATCGGTTTCCCCCGGGAGACGGTCTTCGACTACCAGTCCGCGGCACGACAGCTCGAACGGATTGCCGACCACGCGACGAAGATCGCCGAGATCGCCCTCGAAATCGAGGGGAGTAACGAGAATGAGGGAGAGGCGATCAGTGGGCTCCGAGACGCGGCCGTCAGAGTGCCCGAGCTCGCGATGGACGCGCTGTTTGAGGACGACTCAGAAGAGGCAACCCGGATGGCCAACGAGGCGCGTTCGATGATTTCGGACATCGACGCCCACGCACGTGAGGTCGACAACGAGATCCGACAGCTTGACGACCCACAGCGAGCACAGCGACTCGGCCTCGTCGTCGACTCGTTGACCAGAACCGCCGACTACGGCAGCAACATCGCCGAGAGCGCCCTGCAAAAGGCCGCGCCGCGCCCGACGTAGACATCGCAGACTTCCGTGTCCACCATCAGACTACCGCTCCATTACAGCGTGGTGTTTCGATTGATGTCTGCGCTGTCAGTCACCCGATGGTAGCTGCTATCTGTCCGTTTCAGCCCGTCTCAAGCAACCGCTAGAAAACCGTATTCGGGATTTCTCTCGAGTCTCTCAGTCCAGTAGGACGGCGTTGACCTGTCCGTCCTGGCCGGGGCGAGAGGTGACGCGAGCTTTGCCTTCGCTGGTCTCGATGACGGCTCCTTTCGTGATGATGTTTCGACGGATGTAGTTGAGGTTCGCCGGGTTCTCAACGACGTTCTCGATCGTGGCTTCGGTAACCTCGTCGCCGTCGGCGACGCTTGCGACGTTCGTGCTGAGTGCGCGGACCTTCTTGGTGTTGCCGCGGGCGTCGACCGTCTTCAGCGACGGTTCGGCGAGTTCGGTCTCGGTCGGCTCGTCGCCGAGCTCGTATTTGCGTTTGTTTCGAGCGTGGCGACGGCGGCCACCGGTTCGCTTGCGTGTTGAACGGCCCTGGAATTTCATACCTGATCGAAGCACCAGCGGATACTTGAACCTCTCGACTCGCGGAAACGGCAGGATTTAGATGGCGGGACTATCATACTCACGCTATGAGTCTTCGAACAGCCGTCGCCGCGCCGTTCGTCCAGAGCGGGACCGAACGGCTCGGCCGCAGTGACTTCGTCGTTGCGCTGTCGCTGGATCGGGACTGGTTCTCGCCGGATCAGGCCAAGCGACTGATCGATGTTGCGACCAGCGAGGGGCTGCTCGACACTGACGACGACCACCTCGTCGCGACGTTCGATGTCGGTTCGGTCACAGTCCCGGAGGATTTCACGCCCGAGGAGTCGATACTGCGCCAGCGGACGACCTTCGAACGCATTCTCGACGCCGTCGTCGAGGCTGGGACCGACAAGCAAGACGCCGTCGCGGCGATCAACGGTCTCCAGACTGAACTTGGTGTCACCCTGGAGACGGCGGCCGTCGTCTACGCCCGCCGTCAGGGACTCACAGTCGACGACCACGCACAACGTGCACGGGAGGCACTCTGATGGTCGACGAGCGCATTACCGACGGCAAACGTATCGCCGAACTGCTGTCCTCGGAGCTGTCGGCTCGCGAGACTGGTCCGCTGGCCCCAGTCAGCGTGGTCGATGCCGACCGTGAGGCGACACCCAGCAAAGAGGGGACGCCGGCCTACGGCATCACGGTCGGCGAGGCACACGTTGGGACGGTCGCACTGTTTCCCGAGTACGCGCGAGTCACCCTGTCGGTCGGTGTCGAAGCCGTCGTCAAAGCGGCGGGCAGCGTCGGCGTGCCGGCGCGACGCGAAGACGGGACGGCCGTCTTGCAAGTCGAGAGCGGTGCGGCGGTAAAGCCTACAACGGACGTTATCGCTGCGGCTGTCGAATCGCACCGATAGCGAGGACGCAAATCCGCTTCGATCGGGGTGGGGAGCAGTTCGTCACGAACTATCCAGCTCGGACGCCAACAACCCGTAGCGGATGACGTCAATGTGTTCCCCGCGAACGTACGCCTGCTCGCGGAGGACACCTTCCTGCTGAAACCCGACCGCTTCGAGAACGTGTTGAGAGGCAGGGTTACTCTCGTAGACGTTCGCGATGACCTTGTGGAGCCGGCGGTCTTCGAACGCGTACCGGACCAGCCGACGGGCGGCGTCGGTCGCGTAGCCGTTGCCCTGGAACGAGGGATCGATCATATAGCCCAATTCAGCCACGCCCCACGTCTCGTTGAACTCGTTCAGACCGATCGTCCCGACGCGCTCGCCGTCCGCACAGACGAGCAGGTCGACGCTGTCGCTGTCAGTGTCTTCGAGCCACTCGCGCTCTTCGGCCTCGCTCAGCGGCTCGGTGCTCGCCAGCGACGGCCACACGTCTGGGTGGTTGATGAGCCGTTGGAGGAACTGTGCGTCGTCTTCGCCTTGCGGGTGCAGCGTCACGTCTTCGCCCCGCAGGAACACAGGACCGGGCATACTGTGACAGTCAGCGGCGATTCCCTTCAGCGTTCCCTGATACTGTCACACTGTGACACGCTAAGACCCAATCGCTTTTTTCGACGCCGTGCGACCAACAGCTATGCTCGACACAGGCGATCCGGCACCGGACTTCTATCTGTCAGCGGCCGACGACCCGGGCGCGGAGTATATGCTCTCGGCCGCGGCAAACGCCGGGCCGGTCGTACTGGCTTTTGTTCCGGACGATCCGTCCGTCGGGCGGCCGCTACTCGAAGCGCTCGCGAACGTCGACTGGGCACGGCTGGTCGACCGCGTCAGCGTCTTCGGAATCGGGAGCGATCCCGACGCGATGGCCGAACTCGCCGAGGGACTGCCGTTTCCGGTGGTTCAGGACCGTGGCGGCTACGTCGCCGATCTGTACGGCGTCGGTTCCGCTGACGGCCCGAGACGGGCGCTCGTGGTCACAGATTCGGAGTGTGTAATCCGCTTCGCGTGGGAAGCCAACGGCGACGAGCCACCACTTGCGGAGTTGCAGTCGGCAGTGGCCGAGTCGGCACCCTGACGTGACCCGGTCTTTTTGTCCTCGGTAGCGATAGCTCGGGTATGGACACGATCGAACTCCCCGAACCGTCGACAGAGGGGCCGAGCGTCGAAGCGGCAATCTCGACGCGTGCGAGCCGGCGGTCGTTCGCCAACGAGCCGGTCACGCTCGATACCGTCGGGCAGTCGCTGTGGGCGCTGCAGGGCGTCACACACGAACGGGACGACGTCGATATGCGGGCCGCTCCGAGCGCGGGAGCGACTTATCCGTTGGTGGCCGATCTCGCAATCGCGGACGGCGGCTGCTCGGGCCTCGATGCCGGTTGCTACCGCTACGATCCGGACCGACACGTGCTCGAGCGTCGCCTAGAGAGGGGGGTCCGCGACGAACTTACCGCGGCCGCACTCGACCAGCCGGTCGTCGCCGGTGCACCTGCTGTCATCGCGCTGTCAGCGGAGTATGACCGCACGACTGGCACATATCCCGAGCACGGTGAGCGCTACGTCCATATGGAGGCCGGCCACGCCGCCCAGAACCTGCATCTGCTCTGTGAGGCACGTGGACTGGGGAGCTGTCCGGTGGGTGCGTTCGACGACGAAGCGCTTTCGGACGCGCTGGCGCTGGAACCGGCGTTCCAGCCGCTGTATCTACTGCCGTTCGGCCGGCGACCGGCCGACAGCGCATAGCCGCTTTCGAACCGCTCAAACCGCAGCGGCCCGAGGCTCGACCATGGGCGACCCACTCGATTCTCGCGAGGCACAGGCCGCGGAAGTGATCGACCGGCTGCAGGAGGAGTACCCTGATTCGACGATCTCACTGAACTTCTCGAACCGCCTGGAACTGCTCGTCGCTGTCGTCCTCTCGGCACAGTGCACCGACGAGCGCGTCAACGAAGTGACCGAAGCGCTGTTCGAGAAATACGAGAGCGCCGCGGACTACGCCGCGGCCAGCGAGGACGAACTCGCCGAGGACATCTACGGCGTCACGTTTCACAACAACAAAGGCGGCTATCTCAAGGGGATCGGCGAGCGACTGTCAGCGGACCACGACGGCGAGGTCCCGGACACGATGTCCGAACTGACTGACCTTCCGGGCGTCGGACGCAAGACTGCGAACGTCGTCCTCCAGCACGGCCACGACGTCGTCGAGGGGATCGTCGTGGACACGCACGTCCAGCGACTCACCAGGCGACTCGGGCTGACCGAACGCGAGCGGCCCGAAGCCATCGAGGAAGACCTGACATCGCTAGTGCCCCGGTCAGAGTGGCAGGCGTTCACCCACCTGTTCATCGATCACGGTCGAGCGGTCTGTACTGCGCGCAATCCCGACTGTGCCGACTGTGTTCTGGAGGACATTTGTCCGTCCTCGAAACGCGATCACGAGGTTGACCTCGCCAGCGGCGACCCTTGGTGAGGGCAGCGCGGCCACGTCCGGCACCCGGCCCTCGACCCTGAGCGGCTCAGTCGCTGTCGAGCGCGGAGACGAACACCGCGAGCACTGGCACAATCTCTAGGCGACCGACCCACATCAGAAAAGTCATCAGTAGCTTCGAGGCGTCCGAGAAAAACACGTAGTTGCCGAACGGCCCCAGACGGCCAAAGCCCGGACCGATGTTCCCGATCGTCGCAAGGGACGCACTGACCGCCTCCAGCGTCGTGAGTTCGATCCCGATTCGGGCCGTATCGAGGGAGATGAACACTGCCGAGAACCCGAACAGCAGGATGTACAGCAGCGTAAACGCCGCGATCCCGCGGACTGCGTCCTCGTCGACGACACTGCCAGTGAGTCGAACCGGCTTGACGACATCAGGGTGGGCTGTCGTGTACAACTCCCGTCGGATCGTCTTAAACACGACTAGCCACCGGACGACCTTCACGCCCCCGCCGGTCGAACCCGCTGAGCCGCCGATGAACATCACGAACAGCAGGAAAACCTGTGCGTGGGTGTCCCATTGGGCGAAATCCGATGTCGCGTACCCGGTCGAGTTCAACAGCGAGGCGATCTGGAAGGCCGCCTGTCGGATCGTATTCTCGGTGACACCACCCGTGACGCCACCGATGTCAAGCGGCGGGGCCGCCCCCCGGACGAGCAACAGCGAGAGCAACGCCGTTGTCACCGCGATCGCACCGGTATACGCACGAAACTCTGCGTTTTCGAGCATCACGTCCACTTCGCCTTTCAGGACGTGCCAGAACAGCGCGAAGTTGACCCCAGCGACGACCAGGAAGGGGATCGCGGCCCACTGGACGGCCGCCGAGAAGTACGCGATACTTTCCGCCTGCGGGGAGAACCCGCCCGTCGGCAGCGTCGTGAACCCGTGCGCGACGGCGTTGTACAGGTTCATATTCGGCGCGAACCCTGCCAGATGCAGGCCGTACATCACGACGACATACGCGATGGTGAACCCGAAGTAAATCAACCAGAGGACGCGTGCGGTCTCGGCAATCTTCGGCGTGAGCTTCTGGAGTTCCGGGCCTGGCGCTTCCGAGGCCATCAGCTGTGCCCCGTTGACGGCTACCTCTGGGAGAATCGCGATCATCAGGACGATAATCCCCATCCCGCCGAGCCATTGGGTGAGCTGGCGCCAGATGAGCAGGGCGTGAGAGTGTTGTTCCAGGCTGATCTGCCCCATCACAGTCGCCCCGGTCGTCGTAAATCCGCTCATCGACTCGAAGAGCGCGTTGACGGGGTCGGCAAGTGTCGAACTCGTCCCGAACCCGGCCAGCAGATACGGGACCGTCCCGACGACGGCGGCCGTGAGCCAGGCCAGCGACACGAACACCAGCGCTTCCCGCGCTCCAATGTCCGGGTCGGGGTCGACCTGTTCGAGTACGAACCCCAGCGCCGTGACGAGGAGAATCGAGAGCGCGAACACCCAGATGTCCTCCATATACACGACCGCGACAAACAGCGGCACGAACATCGTGACCGCGAGATACTTCAGGCCGGTGCCGAGAAGGCCGACACTCGCCTGCCAGTCGACTCGCCACGACATAGGGGTAGCAAAACCTCTCGGGGGTATCAAAGTATCGAAAAAAGGTGTCGATAGTGCGTGTCTTGGGTGATTAGATCGCTTCCAGCGTTTCTTCGACGATGTGCTCGGCGACGAACACGACGATGTGGTCGTCCTCTTCGATGACGGTGTCACCACGTGGGATCACGTACGTGCCGTCGCGAGCGATTGCGCCGATTACGACGCCGTCGGGTAACTCCTTGATCGACTCACGGATTGGCCGATCGATCAGGACGCTGTCGGTGTCGACTTCGACCTCCAGCACTTCGGCGCGGTCGTCTTCGATGATTGCGACGTTCTCGGCGTGTTGTTCGCGTGTGAATCGAGTGATCTCTTCGGCGATAGCTTCCCGCGGACTGATCGCGACGTCCACGCCGACGGCTTCGAAGAGGTCACTGTAATCGCCGTCTTCGACGACAGCGATGGAGCGATTGGCACCGAGCCGCTTCGACAGTAACGCCGAGAGGAGGTTCCGCTCGTCGCTGCCGAGTGTCGCGATGGCGACGTCGACTTCGTCGATGCGTTCGCGACGCAGGAACTCCTGGTCGGTCGGGTCGTTCCGCAGGACAGTCGTCTTCGGGAGGGTCTCGGAAAGAGACCTCGCTCGTTCCGGGTCGGGCTCGACGAGGCGGTGCGGAATCCCTTGCTCACCCAGAAGTTTGGCGATCTCGAAGCCGATCTCGTTCCCGCCGACGACCAGCACATCTGAAATGCCATCGACGTTCGGCTCGATCATCTGTGCGAAGTCGCTGATGCTCTCGGGCGACCCGATCATAACGATGTCGTCGCCGTCCCGCAAACAGGTGTCGCCGCTCGGGATCACGACTTCGTCGTCTCGGATGATCGCCGCGAATGTCAGCGAATCGAACGTGTCGGCCTCCGCGACGGACATCCCGGTGAGCGAGGTTTCGTCGGTAATCCGAAACTCCGCCATCTGGATGAGGCCGTCTGCAAACCGATCGACGTCTTCGGCACCGGGCAACCCGACCACTCGAACGATGCTCTGGGCGGCAAGCAGGTTCGTGCCGACCATCAGGTCGATCCCGAGCGCGCCCTCGGACTGGTTCCAGGTGTCGAGGTATTTCGTGTTGCGGACGCGGGCGATCGTGAACGCGTCGGAGATTGTCTTGGCAGTCCCACAGGAGACGATGTTCGTCTCGTCGTCATCTGTACAGGCGATAAGGAGGTCAGCGTCGTCGATCCCGGCTTCCCGAAGCGTCCCTAGGGAGGAGCCGTCGCCTTCGACAGCCAACACGTCGAGCGAATACGTCAGCGTGTCAACTCGATCGCTGTCGAGGTCGATCACGACGACCTCGTGACCGTCGGCGAGGCTCGCGGCGACTGTCGAACCGACCTCGCCCGCACCGACGATTACGATCCGCATTGACGGCCCCCATATTCAGGCATTAAATGCGGTATAACAGGGGGCCTTACAAGTCGATTTCCCTCTCGGACAGCGTGCTGTAATCTGGGACAGGTCTGCCGGGCAGTCGTCGATCGGCCCCTAACCCGTGCTATTGGGGGTCTGTTCCCGACCACCAGTCGAACGAATTAAGAATGCTCTCAGGCAGAGTAGGAGTATGAGCACCGTCCGCGAGTTACGATGGTCGGTACAGACACAGGTGATCGACCGTGTCTGACTCACTGTTCAGGCGAGTGGTTGTCCCGATCGCCAGCAAAGATGACGCACGCGCGACAACGCGTGCGCTCGTCTCACAGAACAGCGTCCCGGAGACAGTCGTCGCTGTCCACGTCATCGAGAAGGCCGGCGGCGCGCCGGACAAAGCCTCTGTCGAACAGCGCGAGCGTGACACCGAGGCAATGTTCGATATCGTTCGGACACAACTGAGCGGCTACGACGTGGATCTGGAGACAGAGATTCTCTACGGCACCGACGTCGCAGAGACGATCGTCGAGGCCGGCCACGATCTGGACGCCTCGGCCATCGTTTTCACACCGCGAGGCGGGAGCCGCTGGATTCGACTACTCGCCGGGGACGTCGCTCTGTCGCTGATCTCCGAGAGTGACCTCCCTGTCGTCGTTCTTCCCGACGAACCGGAGGTCGAAGACGAATGAGCGCGGGCGATCAGGAACTCGCACGGGACCTTGGCTTTCTGGAAGCCTATACGATCGGCTTAGGGACGATGATCGGGGCCGGCATCTTCGTGCTCCCGAGCATCGCCGCAAACCAGGCAGGGCCGGCGAGTATGGTGTCGTTTTTCTTCGGCGGGATGGTGTCACTTCTGGCGGCGCTGTCGCTGTCGGAACTGGCGACAGGGATGCCCAAAGCCGGCGGGAGCTACTACTACGTCAACCGGGCGCTCGGTCCGTTCTTCGGGAGTATCGTCGGCTGGGGAATGTGGGCCGGGCTGACCTTTGCGAGTGCCTTCTATATGATCGGGTTCGGCCAGTACTTCCTGTCAGGACTGGGGTCCTACATTCCGCTCCTTGCGGAGAGTGAACTCGGTATCACTGTCGCCGCGCTCGTGATGGCCGCGATACTGACCGGCGTCAACTACTACGGTGTCAAGGAGACCGGCTCGTTACAGAACGTGATCGTCCTCTCGCTCGTCGGGCTCATTCTCGCGTTCCTCGCGCTGGGTGCACTGAGCGGGCCGACGATCAGCGAGTTCAACCCGTCCGGTTGGCCTGCAGTCGCCGCGACTATCGGCACGGTGTACGTCTCGTTCATCGGCTTTGAGGTGATTGCTACCAGTGCTGAGGAGATCAAAAACCCAAGCCGGAACCTCCCCTTGGCGATGATAGCCGCCGTCGTGACGCCCACGCTGATGTACATCGGCGTGATGTGGATCTCTACCGGGACGCTGTCGATCGGCGCGCTCGACGCCTCGAACATTCCGGTCGCCGATGTCGCCGCGGAGTTCCTCCGCGGGTTCGCGTCGGTGATTCCGTTCGTCTCGGTATCGCCGGGTGTGCTCGGAGCAGTCGGATCGATCGCTATGATCGTCGGTGCGGTGCTGGCGACGATCTCGTCGGCGAACGCGTCGATCCTCTCGGCTGCCCGGGTCAACTTCGCAATGGGGCGTGACCAGATCCTCATCGAGTGGCTCAACGAGGTCCACGAGCGATTCCGAACACCGTACCGATCGATCACGGCGACCGGCATCATCACGCTGGTGCTCATCGCCGTCGGGGCCGGGATCGGGACTCTTGCGGAGGTGGCGAGTTTTATGTATCTCATCACCTACGCGCTGGTCCACGTCGCCGTCGTGGTGCTTCGACGCGCCGAACCGGCTGATTACGATCCTGATTTCCGGATTCCGAGTGTGCTGTACCCGTTTGTCCCGATTCTCGGGGCACTGGCCTGCCTGGCTGTCCTGTTCCAGATGGTCGTCTCCTTCGAGCCGATGGTGCTGCTCGCTGAGAGCGTCGTCGGCGTCGAAATCGCGCTGCCGTTCACGATTTCGGTCGTCGGCATCATCGGTATCGGAATCATCATCGCCGGAATCGCGTGGTACTATGCGTATGCCCGCGACCGCGCGCCGAGCCAGAGCCTGGTCGGTGATGCGATCGCTCCGGAACCGGCCCCAGCAACAGGCAACGAGGGCCAGTATCGGGTCGTTGTGCCGGTCGCGAACCCCGAAACCGAGCGTGACCTCTTGCGGATGGCAGCCGCCAGCGCCCACGCCCACGAGGACGACAGTGCCGAACTTATCGCAGTCAACGTCATCGAGGTCCCCCAGCAGACGTCGCTGTCCCAAGACGTTGCATTCGAAGAGGAACGTGTCGAGAGCCAGCAGGAACTGCTGTCTGCCGCCCGTGATATCGCGTCCGAGCTGGATATCGGCCTGCGAACGCGGGCGATCGTCGGCCGCGATACCGGTTCAGTAATCCTTGACGTCATCGAAGAGGAAGACGCCGACCACGTCTTCCTCGGCTGGGCGGGAAGTCGAAGCACGAGAGAACACGTGTTGGGTTCGACGATCGATCCAGTCGTCGGCAGGGCGTCGTGTGACACGACGCTGGTAAAACTCGGACCTGCGGGGACGCCTGGCGAGGGCGATGTTATGGTGCTCGCGGGCGAAGGCCCCCATTCGCCGGTCGCCGCCCGTCGCGCGGCGGAGTTCGTCGCTACTGCCGGCGACGATGCAACGCTCACGCTGTTGAACGTCCAGCAACCCGCTGAAGAGGGCGACGAGGAGTCAGCCCAGGAGCGCGGCGAGGCGCTGATCGACGATCTTGCTGAGCGGGCGGGTATCGAATTTATGCAGTACGACCGCGAGGTCGTCGTCGCGGAAGACATCGAGAGCACGATACTCGACGTGGCCACCGACTATGACACGATCTGTGTCGGTGCGACCCGATCCGGTCCGGTCACACAAGCGGTGTTCGGATCAGTTCCCGAAACCGTCGGCGAACAGGTCGATCGAACGGTCGTGATGGCTCGCGGTCCCGAGGAGTCGACGATGTCGATCCGGGAGGCGATCGCTCGCCGGCTCTCGACGTGAGACAATCTCCGTAAGTCGACAGTTTTTCAATCCACTCTCTCTGAACCTCCGATATGTATCTCATCATCGTCGGTGCGGGCGATATCGGGACGCCACTGATCGATATCGCGACCCGGTCCGGAAACGAGGTTGTCGTCATCGAACGCGACGATAGGAAGGCCGATAAGATTGCTAACGAGTACGACTGTCTGGTGTTGAACGCGGATGCCACGGTCCGTGAAACGCTTGCGGATGCGGGTGCCGACCAGGCGGATGCGGTCATCTCTACGACGGATCAGGACGCGACGAACGTGATGGTCTGTCTGCTCGCAAAAGAGTTCGAGGTGCCGAGCATCCTTTCGGTCGTCCACAACCCCGAGCATATGAGCCTTTTCCGGCAGATCGGCGTGAACACGATGGAAAACCCTCAGCAACTCATCGCCGAGCACCTCTATCGGTCCGTCGCCCGTCCGGCAATCGTCGACTATATGCGGGTCAGCGATGAGGCTGAGGTGTTCGAGATCACTGTCGCCGAGGACGCACCGATCGCCGGAAAAACGCTACAGGAAGCCGCTTCTGGCGATCTCAGCGACGATATCCTCGTCGTCGCTATCGAACGCGGCGACTCGGACAAGCCGATCACGCCCCGCGGGAACACCAAGATTGAAGCTGGCGACCTATTGACCGTTTACTCAGCAGTCGGGGCGTCCCCGAAAATAACTGACATTTTCGGCCATTACGAGGACACGTCGGAATGAATGGGACGAAAGCGACGCTCGGACGTGACATCGGCCGGATGCTCGAAGCGCTAGCCGGACTCATCGCAGTCACGGCGGTCGTCGCGCTCGTCTGGGGCGAGTTCTACGTCGTCCCTGCGCTTGTGATCTCGGCAGCCATCCCGTTCGGCGTCGGGTACGCCCTGACGACGCTGTTCGCAGACGCCGAGGACCCCGGCAAACTCCACGGTATGATGGTTGCGGCTTCGGGCTGGTTCGCCGTCGCGCTGTTCGGCTCGCTGCCGTTCCTGCTCGTTGCTTGGACTGCCGAACTTGATCCAGCCCTGCTCTCGGTTCCAGCCTCGGCCCGGACGTCCACTCTCGCAGCGTTCACGGAACCGCTGAACGCGTTCTTCGAGAGTATGAGCGGCTTCACCGGGACCGGACTGACGATGACCGATAACGAGGAGGTCCTGCCACGGACCCTCCAGTGGTGGCGAACGTTAATCGAGTGGGTCGGCGGCGTCGGTGTGATCGTCCTGACGACGGCAATTCTGGCCCGGCCAGGCAGTGGGTCGCTGACGCTTTACGAGAGCGAAGCGCGTTCGGAGAAAATTCACCCCTCGATCGTTTCGACGGTCCGGACGATTTGGTGGATCTTCGTTCTCTTTACATTTGTCTCGATTACACTGCTGTGGCTGGCCGGGATGCCAATCTGGGGTGCGATCAATCACGCTATGACCGGGCTGGCGACCGGCGGTTTCTCGATCACTGACAACTCGATTGCGACCTACGACAGCGTCGCGATCGACTTTGCGCTGCTCCCAATTATGACGCTCGGCTCGATTGCGTTCCCGGTCCACTTTCTCATCCTTCGGGGCGATCTGGAGAACTTCTACACCGACCTCCAGACACGATGGGTGCTTGGGGGATTCACCCTCGGCTCGGCGTTCCTCTGGGCGCTGGTGTATTTCGGCGGCACCTACGGCTCGGCGTTCACGGCGTTGCGCTACGGACTGTTCCAGTTCGTCTCCGCGATGTCCTGTACAGGATTTCAGACCGCTGTCAGTTCGACGAACGTCGCGCTGGGTAACTGGACGGCTGCCGCACAGCTCACCGTTGCTGGCGGAATGGTGGTCGGTGCGGCCGCAGGATCGACTGTCGGTGGCATTAAGCTGGTCCGGCTAGCGACGCTGATCAAAGGTATCCAGCACCGCATCTCCGACGTGTTCTATCCCGCATCGGCCGTCCGGCGGCTGGAGATTGACGGCCGCCGACTGGACGAACGGGAAGCCAGACGGGAGTTCGAGGAGGCGGCGATCATCGCCGTTCTCTGGGTCGTGTTCCTCACGATCGCGATGTTCGTGTTGCTGCTCGTTTTGCCGACCGGCGAGTACACCCTCGAAAACGTCGTCTTCGAGGTCGCCAGCGCCCAGGGCAACGTGGGCCTGTCTTCGGGTATTACTGGCCCGTCGATGCCTGATCTCGGGAAGGTTATGTTCCTGTTCAATATGTGGATCGGCCGTCTGGAGATCATTCCCGTACTGGTGTTGCTGCGGGCGATATTCAAGCGCGGAGGTGTCTACCGATGAACGTCGAACGGATCCCGCTGATCGGACAAGTGCTCGAATCTGGTGCCGACGATCGAGTACTCGACGGCCTGCTGCTGTCGGGTCCGATCGTCATCGCCCTCATCGTCCTCGCAGGGCGGAATCTACTGACCGAGGTGATCGCCGTGACGTACCTGCTCGTGTTTGTCGGCTACGTGGCGTATCTGGGCTTGCAGCGATCGTAGTTACCCGTCGGCGCACCAGCTGTTTTATCGCCGTCCGAACAGACGTCGCCAGAGGCGTCGCCCGTTCGATCGCTCCGCGATGACGACCGAGGCGTCGACCTCGTCAAGGATGTCAAGATGGAGCGTGTTCCGGGCCGGCCGCGCGAGGACGCCGCGTTCGCTCGCGCCGAGAAACAGCATCGTGTGGTCTTCGGGCTCGTGCTCGATCGTCGCTTCGATCTCGCCGGAGTCGTCGACGATCATCTCGGCATCCTCTAGTCCGTGATCGATCGCCTAGTTCTCGAGGAATCGTTCGCCGATTGCCGGGCCCGGAGGGCTGATACGTCTAGCCGCCCCTTCATATCGTATGGCACCCTACGCGAATCAGTATCGAGTCGACGCGACCTTCGATGAGACAATTGACGCTGTAACCGACGCTCTCTCGGAGGTCGGGTTCGGTGTGCTTGCTGATATCGATATGCAAGCCGCGTTCGAAAATAAACTGGACGAGGAGTACGTGCGATACCGGATTCTGGCCGCGTGTAACCCGCCGCGAGCATACGACGCCCTCGATGTCGAATTCGAACTCGGCACGCTATTGCCCTGCAACGTGGTCGTCTACGAGACCGAGGAAGGTGAGACCGGCGTGAGCGTCGTCGACCCTCGAGAACTGATGTCGATCGTTGACAACGAGGACCTCGAACCGATCGTCGAAGACATCGCTGACCGACTGGAATCCGCGCTTGCGGCTGTTCCACAGGCCCGCGCTGTTGACGGAACTACGGCGTGAGTTCAGGATCGATAGGATCACGTCATTTTTGTTTCCGCTCCCCCAACCATCAGTTATGCAGGACTCGCGCACGGCCGCAGTCCGTTCGTGTACCGACAGCCGGCATTGCCCAGCCACGTTGGGCTGTCGGTGAGCTTCTCATCCACTGGGCATCGTCTCTAACTACCACACTACCACACGACAAATGTTTGATCGTATTCGCGAGGACGTCCGGACCGCACGTGCCAAGGACCCGGCCGCGACAGGTTCTCTGGAGGTCCTCCTCACGTATCCGGGATTGCACGCTATCTGGCTGTATCGCATCGCACACTGGCTGCACGAGAAAGGGTTCGGGTTGACGGCCCGCCTGTTGTCACACGTGGCCCGCTTTCTCACCGGCGTCGAGATTCATCCGGCCGCCGAGATCGGTGATCGGTTTTTCATCGATCACGGAATGGGAACGGTCATCGGCGAGACCGCCGAGATCGGCGATGACGTCCTCCTGTATCACGGCGTCACGCTCGGGGGGAAATCTATGCGCCGCAAGAAGCGTCATCCGACCCTCGAAGACGGCGTCACCATCGGTGCTGACGCGACACTATTGGGTGACATCACGATCGGTGAGAACGCCAGCGTCGGTGCCGGGGCAGTCGTCCTCAGTGACGTCCCATCTGAGAGGACCGTCACCGGGAATCCGGCGGAAGTTGCAGGCGACAGCGACGACGTGCCGCTGACCGACGACGTTCGTGCCAACAGCGGGACAGCGTCGGACGGAGATGCGCTTCTCGGGGCGGACTGCTGTGACGACGACAGCGGCCTTGACTAGCGTACGTCGACCGATCCGTCGCTCCACACGCACCCATGACCTCCGATCCACACGAGTCCCTTCGGGCCGACACGAAACTCGGCCCCGTCGTCGAAGACGTCGGTGTCCTCCGTGTCGAGCCGGCCGAGGACTTCTTCGCCCGCTTCGTCGTCTCGATCCTGCGTCAGCAGGTCTCGATGGAATCGGCAGCGGCGACCAGAGAGCGGCTGTTCGACGCGATTGAGGTCACGCCCGGAGGCGTCCTTGGCGCCGACGACGAGATCCTCCGGGACGCCGGTCTGTCTCGCCAGAAGACCCGATACGTCAACAACGTCGCTCGGGCGTTCGTCGAGAACGGGTACTCCCGGGCGTACTTCGAGGGGATGGACGACGACGCCGTCCGGGCGGAGCTGACCTCGATCACCGGCGTCGGAACGTGGACGGCCGATATGCAGCTGCTTTTCTCGCTGGGCCGCCCCGACGTCTTCCCGGTCGGTGATCTGGGGATCCGCAAGGGGATGGCCCGACTGTTCGAGGACCTCGCCGTCGACGATCGAGCGGCGATGCGTGGCCGCGCCGATCGCTGGGCACCGTATCGGAGCTACGCGAGCCTGTATCTGTGGCGAGGAGTCGAAGGCGGCGACAGCTAGTCGACAGGTTCGGGGGTCGCCTCGGTCGAGTCACTCGATCGATCGGGCACGTCCACCTCGCGGATCGGCGTCGCGAACACGTACAGCAGCGCGGCCCCGACGAGGAACGAAGCCCCGAGCGCGGCGACGGCGGCGATCGGGGTGAAGAGATCGGCGAACGCGCCGCTGCCGATCCTGAAGGGCACGCCGGCGACCGCCCGGACCATCGCGACCGCGGAGATGACCGTCGCGCGGCCGACCGAGCCGATGTGATCGTTGATGTAGCGGCTCGAGATGGGGAAGATCAGGCTGTTGGAGCCTTTCATCACGAAGAACATCGGGAAGACGGCGACCGGAGCGAACACGGGCACCAGATAGAAGGCGCCGATGCCGACCGGCAACAGCAACATCGCTTTGCGGACGCCGAGCCAGGACTCCACCTCGGCGGCGTAGTCGCTACCGATCGCCGAGACGCCCATAAACGAGGCGTAGAAGAACCCGAGCGTCGCGGCCTCCTTGACGCCGTAGGTCGCGAGCACCGCACCGAAGGACTGTTCGAGCGCGTCGCGAACCACCGGCTGGATGTACATGTCGGCGGTCATCAACGCGCCGGAGAACAGCGACAGGTAGACCACGAACCAGCGGAGTTCGCGGCTCGTGATTCGGTCGCGTATCGTCGGCAAGGCGTCGAGCATCGAGAGGCTCTCGCCTTCGGTCTGGCGCTCGTCGTCGGCGGCGTAGGCGGCGTTTTTGGGCAGGCGGAGGACGAGACCGACGTTGAGCACGCTGAGCGCGACGGCAGCGTAGAAGGGGTAGTACGGATCGGCGACGTACAGCAGCCCCCCGGCGATCATCGTGACCGCCTGGACGGCCTTCGAGACCGCCCCCGCGCGGCCGGAGACCCTGGTGTACTCGCCCTCGATGTCGTGTTCCTGGAGCATATCGTACAGCCAGGCGCTACCGCTCCCGGAGACGAACGTCTGACCGAAAGACAGCGTTCCGAAGACGAACAGGAACCCCCAGAAGTCAGTCGCGAACAGATAGCCGGCGTTGGAGAGCAGGAACGTGACGGCGGCGATGACGAGGCTGTTGCGACGCCCGATCCGGTCGCCGACGTAGCCCGTCGGGATCTCCCCGCCGACAACGATGAGCGCCTGGATCGTCGCGATGAGACCGATCTCGGTGTAGCTTAGCCCGTTCAGCAGGAGAAAGAGCGTGTAGATCGGATACGTGAACCCCGGACCGCTGGTCGCGCGGTAGAGGTAGTACTTCAGAACAGTGCGCGAGGCATCCACCATAGATAGTGCGTCTGTCTCCGAGTTGTCTCTCGTCCGTTGTGGGCCGTGTCAGTTGCTAGGTGGTGCTATAGTCGAAGGCGGATCAGCCGTCGGCCAGCCACTCTTCGGCGAGCATCCCGTAGCGGCGACTGTCGACGTATTCCCCCTCGTAGAACGTCTCCTTCCGAAAGGAGCCTTCCTGTTCGAAGCCAAGCGACTCGAGGGCAGCCTGGGAGGCGTCGTTGGGCTCGATGACCATCGCCCAGACCTTGTTGAGCCGTCGCTGGCCGAAGGCATGGTCCAACAGGAGTGCCGTCGCCTCGGTGACGTAGCCGTTGCCCTGGTGGTCCGGCGCGGTCCAGTACATAAGCATCCCGGATCCGTGTGGCTGATTGACCCACGGGATGCCGACCTCGCCGACGCGGGTCAGTCCGTCCTCGTCGCCGGTCGTCATCGCCTCGCGGTCGCCCGTGCAGATCAGAAACGCCATCCCGTCGTCGTCACCGTACACCCGCTCCTCGAAGTGTTCCTCGACCTGTTTGTGGTTCCGCGGCGAGACGTCGGTCAGCGGTCGCCGGATCGACTCTTCGTTGCGGTGTTCTTCGAAGAACTCGTAGTCCTCTTCCTCCCAGGTGTGGAGGCTCACTGACTCGCCACGGAGGAAGGCCGGACCGGGCATCAGACACCCCTCCATTCGGTTTCGAGCAGTCCGTAGCGCAACACGTCTGCGTATGCACCATCCTGGAACACAGCCTCGCGGAACCGCCCCTCGCGGGAGAAACCGAGCGATTCGAGCAGGCCACGGGAGGCCTCGTTCGTGACGAGACAGTCCGCCCGGACGCGATGGAGGCGGAGCTCCGCGAAGCCGTACTCGAGCAACAGCGATACCGCTTCGCGCCCGAGGCCTTCGCCCTGATGCTCGGGCAGGATCCAGTAGGCGAGATCGGCCAGGCCGTCCCCCTCTCGGACGTCAGGGAACATCACCGCACCGGTGGCCTCGCCGTCCGCGGTCACGACGAACCAGTAGCCGTCCCCCTCGGATATCGTCTCCTCGTGGAACTCCTCGAGGGCTTCGCGGTTCGTCGCTGAGTCGATACACAGTGGGACGCGGAGAGCAGGGTCGTTTCGCGCGCGAGCGAACACGTCGAGGTCGTCCTCCTCGACGGGATGGAGGGACACGCGTTCGCCGGATCGGAAGATCGGACCGGGCATGCCATCCTGTTCTAGAGGGGGGCAAAAAGCACTTGTGGGTCTATGACACGTGTTAGCACCCATTTTCGGGCCAAAGCCCCATCACGCTGGCAGTCGTGAGCGGCAATATGGGACTCGCGAACCACAGCGACACGTTCAATCTCGACGGCGAGACGACCATCCACCGGCTCGGCTACGGCGCGATGCGGCTGACGGGCGAAGACATCATCGGCCGCCCGGACGACGAGGACGAGGCCCGGCGGGTACTCCACCAGGCGCTCTCGCTGGGCGTTGATTTCATTGATACTGCTGACTCCTACGGCCCGGGGGTCAGCGAGCGACTGATCAGCGAGGCGCTTGCACCGTATCCGGACGAACTGGTCGTCGCGACGAAGGGCGGACTGCTGCGCAATACTGACGGCGACTGGCTTCCACAGGGTGACCCCGACTATCTCCGTAACGCCGTCCTCGCAAGTCGGGACCGATTGGGGGTCGACACGATCGACCTCTATCAGTACCACCGTCCGGATCCCGACACGCCGTTCGAGGACTCCGTGCACGCGCTCGCGGAGATGAAAGACGAGGGTCTCGTCCGACATATCGGGCTGAGCAACGTCTCTGTCGAGCAACTCGAAACTGCGCGCGACATCGTCGATATTGCCACCGTTCAAAACCAGTACAACGTCGCCGACCGCGAGGACGAGGACGTCCTGCAGGCCTGTGAGACGTACGACATCGGCTTCATTCCCTGGTTCCCGCTGGGTGCCGGCGAACTCGACGACAAAGCCGACGCTCTCGACTCGATCGCAGCGGCACACGACGCTTCACGCTATCAGATCGCGCTCGCGTGGCTGCTCCAACACTCGCCAGTCACGCTCCCGATCCCCGGCACCGCCAGTGTAGCCCATCTGAAAGAGAACGTCGCCGCCTCCGAACTCGAGTTGACTGACGACGAACTGGCTCGTCTGGAGTAAGAGCTGCCAGGTAACCGTCTTCGGGCTGTCAGAGCGTTATTCTTGGTCGGCCACGTCACGCGATTCCGAGACCGCCGAAGACGAGACGGACGCCGATCAGAGTCAACAGCCCCAAGACGGCAGCGCGGCGCTGGCGCTCGCTGACCGTCTTTCGAAGCCGTTTCCCGACTGCGACGCCGGCAACTGCCGGAACAACGGCGACAACAGAAGCCAGTGCAACTGCCACACTGGGGTACAACCCGAGCGCACCGGCTGCGCCGATTCGGACCGCGTTCAGGCCGAGAAAGACCATTGCGACGACGCCGACGAATACGCCGTGGGAGAGGTTACAGCTCCGCAGGAACGCGATCAGCTGGACGCCGACGTTTGTCCCACCGAACAGCAGCCCTGAGACCGCCCCCACGCCGATCATCCCTGCTGTCGACTCGACGAAACACCCCTCTTTCGCGCGGCCCAACCCTGGAACGGGGACGACTCTCTGGGCCGTTCCGACGAAGGCAATGGAGACGACGCCGAGACCGACCTTCAGCGGCCCCTGCGGGAGACGATCAAGGACCACGAGTCCGGTGACAGTGCCGACTAGCGCGGCAAGTATCAGCGGTGTGAACCGGCGACCACACGTCCGCAGGTCATCCACCGAGAGGTCCCGAATCAGCGAGAGGTTCACACCTAAGATTGGCGCGATCATAAACACGACCGCCGTCGCGGGATCGATCACCGTCGCCAGCGCCATCGTCCCCACCAGGGCGAAGCCGAACCCGGCGACTCCGTTGACCGCGCCGGCAACGACGATGACGAGGGTGATTCCGGCGAGCAGCTCCGGCGGCAATCCGGGTAGCACGCCTGTTGGTAACGCGCCAGACGCCTAAACGGTATGGTTCCCACCATATGACTCTGAACCAGTGTCATTCGAGTCACTGGCGACCGACGGGCCGTCCGCTTTCACAACAGTTGTGACGAGAGATGCCCAGTGACCCGTATGCTCGTCGCACTCGGGGACACACACGGCGACCGATCTCACAGGCTCGACGGCCGGACGCAGAACGCAGTCCGAGAGGCCGAACACGTCTGTCACACCGGCGATTTCACGACTGAACGCGTCTACGAAGCAATCGCTGAAGTGGCCGGTCGTGAACGAGACGGCGCACCACTATCGGCAGTCACGGGCAACAGCGACGACCCGGATCTCGCGGCTCGACTCCCTGATACCGTCACCGTCGAGTATGCCGGTCGAACGATCGTCGTCGTCCACGGCCACGAACACGACCGCACGGCGCTATCGCTGCTAGCACGCCAGGAAGATGCCGATATCGTCCTCTTCGGGCACACCCACCGACCGGGCATCGAAGAGACGCCACACTGTCTGTTAGTCAATCCGGGTAGCCACGCCGATCCACGAGGGAGCCAACCGGCGCACGCTGAGATAACACAACAGGGGCACGGGATACGAATCGAGATCCGGACGCCGGACGGCTCCCTGGTAGCTGATCGAACGCTCCCGAAGTGAGCAGCGTAACGGCGTTGGAGGGCCGAAGCGGATCGGCGGATACCGGGTGGCGGCTGTGACCCAACCCCTCGTATCCGCGGGACGGAGCAACCGTCACCATCGGTGTGTATTGACGGGACGGTAAAGGTGCTACCGGAGGCTCAAATAACGATTTGAGTTACAGCACGGGGTGAACGAACAGCCTCACCGGGCGTACCAGACGACCAGCCACAATAGCAAGACTGCGAGACCGCCAGCAAAAAACAGGAGGCCAGGTTCGACACCGGCGAGGTGGGTGGCCTGGGCGGCTGTCTCCGGTGCAACGGTTGTCGTTGTATCGATTCCTGTAGACACCGTGTCGCTTGCGTTCGGAGTTGTCGCGTTCGCAACGTCAAGGACGTATTCCGTCCCGTTGATATCGACGAAATGCAGGGACCCGTTCCCGGTTACGTTGGTCAGCGTTCCGTCAGTGATGGTTCCACTATATGTGACCGTGCCGTTCTTATCGAGCGTCACGACTGACTGATTGATCGTCTCAGTGGTCACGTCCGCTGTCGTGGGTTCCGACGTGACGGGGTACATCTCGATGTTCCCACTCGGCACCGACGAACCAGCGCCGTCCGGCGTCGGCGTTGCTGTGCCCGTCGAGACGGTGTCTTCGCTTCCGGCCCCAGCATCGCCATACAGCCGTTGGACGGCGAGACTTCCGATACCGAGCAGTCCAACCCCACCAAGGAGGCGAGACAGGGCTGCCTTGAGTCCCGTCGTCTCGTCGTCCTCACCGGCGAAGATGACCAGCGGCTGATCTGCGGGCGCGTAAACGTCCATCTCTCGACCTTTCGCAGAGTAGGCCGTGTCCACGACCGATACCGCACCGGCCGACTGGAGTTTCTCGAGGTGATACTGTGCGTTCTGTAGTGACGTATCGACCCGATCAGCCAGCTCCGCGGGCGGTGCGGGTTCCTCGTGCAACTCGGCTAGCAATTCTCTGGCCGTCCCAGAAGACAGCGCGGAGATCACGTCGTCGGCGTCGTCGCTGTCGACACCGATCACCCGTGGCTCGGCGTCAGTGGACGACGTGTCTGGCCTAGAGGGCAACAGCGACATCATTCTTCGATAACACAGCCCGGTGTATGAATCTTGTCCGTCGCGTTTGAGTCGCCACCAGTGTCTGATCGTCGGCTATCGGAGCCACGTTATTGCCCGTTGGTCACCGACAAAAAGCGGTAGTGGAGCCCGGTTTACTCGATGCGACCGACGACCTTTTCGTACTCTTGGGCGACTTTGTCCCAGTCGACGACCTCGAAGAAGTTCTCGATGAAGCTGCCGCGGTCCGGTCCGTAGTCGTAGTAATAGGAGTGTTCCCAGACGTCCAGCGCGAGAATCGGATGGGACCCCCACAGCGCGCCCTGGTCGTGTTTGTCGACGACGAGATTCCGCAGTTGCTTCGCGACCGGGTCGTATACCAACAGTGCCCAGCCACCGGCGGCGCCCGCCGCGGCTTCGAACTCGCCTTTCCAACCTTCGTAGGAACCGAAGTCTTCCTCAATCCGCTCGCGGAGGTCGCCGTCTGGCTCGCCGCCGCCGTTGGGGTCCATATTCTCCCAGAACAGCGTGTGCAGGTAGTGCCCGCTACCGTTGTGGGTCACGTTGCGGATTGCGGCGCCGGACGAGCCGAACTCGCCGGCCTCGCGGTTCTCTGCGAGCGTCTGTTCGGCGCTGTCGAGACCGTTGACATAGCCTTGATGGTGGGTGTCGTGGTGCCATTCGAGTACCTGCTCGTCAAGGTGGGGTTCGAGGGCATCGTAGTCGTACGGGAGTGGCGGCAGTTCGGGTTCGGAATGTTCGCTCATTGAAATTCCTCCATATTGATAATCAATCGGTAACCTGTTAAACTTTGAGGAACCATTCGGTAACACACCACAAGATACTGGTTTGATGTCTGTCTATCAGCATCGTTGACCGCCACGTCTTTTCACAATCGCCAAGAGACAACGACTATGCAGGTAACGTTTCTCGGAACGGGGAGTGCAATGGCGACGGGTGATCGCTTCCAGACCGGATTACTCGTTGAGTCCGGGTCGGATCGACTGTTGATCGACTGTGGCAGCGGCGTGTTGCACGCTCTCCAGCAGACGGAGGTCGGCTACGAAGGCGTCGATACAGTTCTATTGACACATCATCATCTCGATCACGTTTCGGACCTGCTGGCACTGCTGAAAGCGCGTTGGCTCGCCGGAGCCGACTTTCTTACAGTCGCTGGCCCGCCGGGCACCTCGACGCTCGTCGACGATCTACTCGATGTACACGACTACTTGGACGGGCGGATCGATCTCGCGGTCAGAGACCTGACTGGGGAGCCGTTCTCGCTGGCTGGATTCGACGGCCGGGCAATCGAGACCAGACACTCAATGCAGTGTTTCGCCTATCGGCTCACCCATCCGGCGACCGACGCAACGTTCGTCTTCAGCGGTGATAGCACAGCGAGTCGGGAACTAATCTCGTTTGCCGAAGGTGCCGACGTGCTTGCCCACGACTGTTCGTACCCTGACAGCGTCGAGACTGACACGCACGCAACGCCTCGACAGCTCGGCCAGACGCTGGCGGCTACGGGTGTCACGTTCGACCGGCTCTATCTCACACATCTCTATCCGCATACGGACGGACACCACCAGGAAATGCTCGATTCGATCGGTGAGTACTACGACGGGGACGTGTCCCTCGCCACCGATGGGCTGACAGTCGATCTGGAGTGAGACCCGAAAATTAGACGCGCTGGAGCGTTACTCTGAACTCAGCGCCACCAGACTCGCTGTCGGTCGCCGCAACCGAGCCACCGTACGATTCCGTCAGCGCTCGCACGAATCCCAACCCTAGCCCCGTACCGCCGCTATTTGGTCCCTTTTGGCCCATCTCGAACAGCTCTTCTCGGACTTCCGCTGGGATCCCGCTTCCGTTATCGGCTATCCCGATTGTGACGGTCGACGGCCCCTTCTCGGCGTATATCGAGACCGTAACGTCACCATCGTTGTGGACAGCCGCGTTCGACAGGATGTTCTGAAAGACCGAGTCGAGCAGGTCCCCGCCGTAGACGCGATAGTCGAATTCGGACGGCTCGAACTCGATCGTCAGTGATTCGTACTGCGATCGGACGTTGTCGACGACTGGCGTGAGCACACTCCTGAGCGCGCGCGGTTCGGGCTCCTCTTCGGCCTCAAGCGTCGACACGAGGTCACCGACACGCTGGATCAGGTCACTTGAACTCTCGGCCGCGCGGCGGATCTTTTCGGCGTATCGTTCGTGATCACCGTCAAGTTCGTCGGCGAGGATATCCGCGAACCCGGAGATGACCTGGAGATCGTTCCCCAGATCGTGGCGCAACAGCCGGTCGTATAGCTCGACCATCTCCTTGCGCTTTTCTAGATCTGTCCGTGCGCGTTCGAGTTCCTGGTGGGAACGAATATTACTGATCGCGGTCGCAGCGTGCGAGGCGAGAATCTCCAGGGGAGTGGCGTAACTGCCATCGACGTTCTCTTCGGTCGCCGTCCTGGCCACGAGCACGACTACCACGTCATTGACGATCGTCGCCGGGACTGCCAGTACTGCCTTGACGCTCGAGTCGTCACTGACGCGTGCCTGCTCTCCAGTTTCGACTGTCGTCTCACCGGTCTCGACGGCTTTGAGTGCGACAGCACTGGGTTGCTCTCCTGCCGACAGCGAGGGGTTTGTGCTTTCGATTATCGCCGGTTCGCCCGCTCGCACCTCGATAAACGTCGTTGAAGCGAAGTCAAACAGTAACGACACCGCCTCGAGCGTGAGCGAAACGACCTCGTCAACGGTCTCACAACTGTTGAGTGCTTGACCGTAGTTGTTGAGGTCTGCTACTTGCCGGGCGAAGTCCGGCTGTTCTTCGAATGACATTTATTTCAGGACGATTCCCAATTACTGTGATATTGCTGTATGGGGGCAAAATCGTTTCGGTCAGTCGGGCGACCTCACTCAAGAGATCCGGTAGCGCAAGAGTGCGGCGATTCCGCCGAGGTTTGCCAGCTGCTGTCCGGGATCGAACTCGCCGGAGAAGACCGTTACATCCCCGCCTTTCTGTTCGGTCGTCTCGATGATCCGATCGATGTCGATCTCCCATTCGCCCTCGCCCGACCGTTCTGATCGCAAGCGGTCATCGAGGACGAGCAGGTGTTCGATGGCACCGAAGTCAGCCGCCTCGGCGACCTGATCGGGACCGTAGGCAACCTCTTCGCCGGTCGCGATTCGTTCAGTCAGCTCGTCGATCAGTTCGGCTTCGGCCGCGATTCGCGTTTGCTGTTGGATGTCCTCGACAGCGCCGCGTTTGAGCACTTCGTGGACACCGCGATCACCGACTGCGCTTGTATCGACAGTTGTGATCGATTCGGCCAGTTCGGGGGCAGCGTCCGCGATGTGCTCCAGCGCGTCCTGTTTGGTGAAGCCTGGGCCAGCGAGGACGATTGCGTCCACGTCCAGGCGCCCTAACACGTCGGTCAACTCCTCGAATAGCTCCGCACGCGAGCGGGCGTACTCGCCTTTCCCGGTCGGGCCGGCTATGCTGGCACGCTCTTCGGTCCCGTACTGGGCGATCGTATGCACGTACGCCTGTCCCTCTTCGACGGTCGCGACGGCGACATCGGGGTTGTCCGCCGCCTCTTGGGCTGCTTCGAGCCGTTCGAGCTGATCGGCGTTCCAGACCTTCTCAACCTCGAGTTCAGTGTGTTCCTCGACGTTGATCGTATGGTGTAAGCCGAGTTGGTCCTCCCGTGAACAGTCGTCGATAACTCCCGACACGCGTAGTCGGTTGGCGAACTTCGCGAACTCGACGTCTTCGACGTCTAGTTCCACCCAGAGGTGCTCGCGTTCGCCGCCGGTGTCCCGGAGTTCCTCGTCGTCGCGTTGGATGCGTCGGGTCGTATCTCCGGCGACCTGATCACCCGGATCGATCACATACGAGAGGTGCCACAGATCGTCGAGGCTCTCGGGGACGACGGTGATTCGTTCGCCCCCGCCTTCGACGCGCTGGCGCTCTGCGATTCGCATATCGGTGGTTCCGGTTGGCGTCGGTAAGTGCCTGCTGATCGCACGCAGTCACCGCCTGCGATGGACGAGCGTTCCCGGGCGGTCCCCGGAGAGAAACGCCGGCAAATCCGCCGGTCCGAACACTGATGCGGGCGTCTCAATCTCCAGCAAGGCTCGAATCTTGCCGGCCATACCACCGGTCACGTCGGTCGCCTCGCTGTCGCCTACCGCCGACGCCACCGTCTCGAAGTCGGTGATCTGATCGATTACTTCGCCGTCGCTATCGAGCACGCCGGGGACGGTCGAGCAGACGCCGACCCGGTCGGCGTCTACCTCTCGGGCGAGTCGCGTCACGATTTCGTCGCCGCTGAGGATCGTCGCGCCCACCGCTGCCTGGGCGACGACATCACCGTGGGCGACCGGCACGAACCCTTCCGCGAGCATCGTCTCGATCGGTTCGCCCGGAAACGTCGTCGTCCCGTCATCGTCTCGGGACGCGACTGACAGGGGGCGAACGGGCAGTGCCGACACGCCTCGATCCTGCAGCGCCTCGACGACGGCACTGTTCAACTCGCCCATCGCGTCGTGAATCTCTACGATACCTTCCGCGTCGCGGGTCCCCTCCGTGTCAGTGACGCCGTGAGCGGCGGCGTGAGGGTGGCCGAAGCTCCCGCCGCCGTGCACTACGATCAACCCGTCGTCCGCACCGGCAACCGCCTCAGCCGCGTCCGCGAGCGCCGACTGATCGACGGTCTCGGGGTCGTCTTTCACTGTGACGACACTCCCACCGAGCTTGAGAACTGTCGTCACGGCTCCACCCGAACCCCCTCTGTGTCTAGCTCCGCCCGGAAGACCGACTTACAGCCTCGCGTGTACCGCAGTGCCGTCTCGGCCCCGTCGCCTGGATCGAGCGCAACGATGCAGCCACCACCGCCGGCACCAGTCAGCTTGGCACCGAGCGCGCCACCCTCTCGGGCCGCCCAGACCATCGAATCCAGCGACCGCGAGGAGACTCCCAGCGCGGATAGCAGTCCGTGATTGAAGTTCATCAACTCGCCCAGTTCTTCGAGTTCACCGTCCTGGAGCGTCTGCTCGCCTTCGCGGACGATGTCACCGATCGCAGTGACCGTATCGGCGGCGAAACCGTACTCCTCGCGTCGCTCACGGACGCCGGCGACCAGCGCGCCCGTATCGCCGGACCCCCCATCGTAGCCGATCACAAACGGGAGCGTCGGGACGTCCGACAGGCGCCGACAGTCCTCGCCTTCGACCCGTACGGCACCCCCCATCGCTGAACAGAACGTGTCTGCACGGGATGCCTGCCCGTCCTGCACCTCGTATTCGACTCGGTATGCACGGTCTGCGATCTCCTCGGCGTCGAGTTCGACGTCCAGTTCACGCGTCGCGGCGTCGATGGCCGCGGTCACGACCGCCGCTGACGATCCCAGTCCTGCCCCGAGCGGGATCGAGCTCTCGATGGTGACGTCAAAGCCCACGTTGGGTGCGTCGGCAGCGTCGCGTGCCTGCTCGATCGCGCCATTGATGTAGCCCATTCCCTCTTCGAGCAGCGGTTCGGCGACATCGACGTCCGGTGTTCCAGCCGCGTCACCGTCGTATTCGACAGTGAACCCATCGAGTTTCAGGTCAGTCGCGTTGACCCGCAGTTTGTCGTCGTCGCGGCGTTCCGCGGTAACTCGCGCACGACGTTCGATGGCACACGGGACCGCAGGTTCGCCGTACACGACCGCGTGTTCCCCGAACAGATAGACTTTCCCGGGGGCGCTTGCAGTGACCATATCCCTCGTTGCAGGCCGGGGCACAAAGTGTGTTTCCAACGGCGCCGATCACGACCGAACCGTCGAACTCGCCGATCACGTCGCGTACTGGTCCGGTAACTCGATCTCCTCGGGAGCCGGCATCCAGAAGTAATCGAACGTCACGCCAAGTGTCAGCGGCAGGAAAACGGTCCCGATGATGACTGTCGCCGTGGAACCGAGATCTGGCCCGAGGCCCAATACGCCACCGAACACGAGCGTCAGTGCCAGCAGCACGACCGGGCCGATGAACGCCGTATAGACCAGACTCCCCCAGGACGTCGCGAGCCGCACCCTGAAAAACCGCGTCAGGAGTGCCCCGACAGCAGTATTTGCGAGAAGAATGACCGCGAGTCCGATAGCGTCCGCGACGCTGACCATACCGGTGCTACCGACTCGACTCTCTTTGCCGTATCGCTTGCGGCAACCTCTGATAGTGACTACTGTCGGTCTGTTCCACATCGACCGTATGCCGTTGTGCGGTCGGAGCGGTACATCACTACAGCACTCATTTGAGACCCGATCTATTCGTCTCGACTGACAGAGGGTCGAGGAGAAGGCCTCGCGCTTCAGCGCGGGGTGGACGTCAATCGAGGCAGATGTACGTCCGCGTGTCAGTGATCCCGTCGAGAGCACCGATATCACTGGCGACTGATTCCATCACGTCGTAAATCTCCGTCCCGACTGCCTCCGCAATGATGTCGTACTGGCCGGCAACGATATGGGCTTCTCTGACCCCCTCAGTCGCCCTGACCGACGCCAGGAGATCCTCCGATTTGCCCGCCGCGGTCTTGATCGTGACGTACGCCCGCACCATTATGGGGAATGATACAACACCACACGATAAGAACGTTGCGCCTGCCGCGGCACATACTTTTATGACCGCGGTCGGTATACCTTCCTGTATGCGATACGTTATCGTGGGTGCTGGACGCGTCGGGCTCCGGACGGCCCGCGCGCTCCGTGAGAGCGGCCACGAAGTCGTACTTGTCGATCAGTCCCACGAGCGGGTCGAACGGGCCAGGACTGACGGGTTCGACGTGATCGAGGGTGATGGATCGGTCGAGGACACGCTCCGGGACGCGGACCTCGAGACGGCGGACGCGCTTGGCGGACTGACCGGTGATCTCAACACGAACTTCGCCGCCTGCCTGATCGCCGACCACTACGACTGTCGGACGGTGATGCGGATCGATGAGGACTACCGCGAGGAGATCTACCGCAAATACGCCGACGAAGTCGACGAAGTCGTCTATCCCGAACGGCTCGGTGCAATCGCCGCAAAGAACGCTCTGCTGGGCGGGAGCGTCCGGGCCATCGCCGACGTGGCTCACGACGTCCAACTCGTCGAACTGACGATCACAGACGCATCACCAGTCCGGGGCTACAGCATCAGCGAGCTCGAACTGCCGGCCAATACCCGACTGATCGCGTTTGGCAAAGTGGGCGAACCCCTGACTGTCCCCACCGACGACGTGTCACTCGAGCGCGGCGACCGGCTGGTCGTCGTCGCCGAGTTTGGCGTACTCGGGGACGTCCGAAACATCGTCGTCGGCGAAACCGGCCGGACGACCCTCGGAGGTGCATAAATATGGTTATCGCATACGTTATGGTCAAAGCACATACCGGCGAGGCGGACCGACTCAAAGACGAAATTGAGCGACTCGACGGCGTTGTCGACGCACACATAGTCGCGGGCGATGTCGATCTTATCGCTAAAGTCGACGTCGATTCTCCGGCACACGTCAAGGACGTCGCTGCGACCCATATCCAGGACATCGACGGCATCGAAAGCACTCAGACGTACATCGCGATGGACTGAGACGATCGCGTGTCTCTGAACTTACAGCGGCGTCCCGCCGCGTTCGCCCTGTGAACCGCCGGACTGGGCCTGATCGAGTAGCCCCGCCACCGGTGGCTGGTAATCGTAGCCCGGGACGACCCCTTCGACGTAGGTCCCCTCGACGTACTCGACCAGTGTTTTTGCGATATCTGCCGCCTCTGACTCGCTACCGCTGGTGAATGCGTAGGTAATTTCGACGGTCTCGTCGGTCCGGTGGACCTCGAACGTGTCGAGTTCGACGCTTGCGCGTGTGGCCATTGGCGCGTCTTCGAGTCGTCGTTCGAGTGTCTCGAACCACCCGTCGACGACTGCGGGACCGACGACTTCCTCGACGACTGCCGATAGGGTTGGCACTGTCACACTCACTACATATCGCCGGTTCCAGTCTGCATCGGTCTGTTCGATCGTCACGGTCCCGTCGAACGGTGTCGTCGTCACGGTCCCCCGGTCGTCCGCGACGTCGTAGCCGGGGTGTGTTTCGAAGGCTGCATACACTGCATCGGGTAACTCGCGTGTCATTGGTCAATATATCGTCGGGACGCGCAAAAGGACATCGTGTCCCGTGTTTCAATCCTGGCACAGGCGTCGCTGCTTGCCTGTACGCCTCGTGGATGCGAGGGATGGGATTCGAACCCGATGCCAGACGGTCGCCCACTTCGTTCGCGCTGCGTCTGCCGTAATTCGAATCCACCAACTGCATTTGTGGCTCACGTATTGTTCGCCGCAAAATGCGAGGGATGGGATTCGAACCCATGGACCCCTGCGGGAGCGGGTCTTAAGCCCGCCGCCTTTGTCCTAGCTCAGCCACCCTCGCGCAGCCACCACTCGGGCCGGGCACGGAAAATCGGTTTCGGTCCGAGTCGCTACATTTCGTAGGCGTAGATCTGCTCGGGGTCTGGGAAGAACGCCGACGGGTCGTCGTGATCGATCGTCCCCAAGTGGGTCCCATCGAGCTTCTGTACGTGTGTGAACATCTGATCGCGGTCCATCGCGACTCGAACCAGCGGTGCCGCGAACTGGAGCTTGTAACTGCCGGCGATAAATACGGCGATCTGCTCGTCGTGGTCAAGACACTCCGTGACGAGGAACGCGAGGCCGTCGATCTGGGCCTGATAGACCCCCGTTTCGTCGAAGTCGGCCTGCTCGTACAGCTCGGTGAACTCCGTGGCATAGTTCCCAGGGACGATGTGTGAGAACCCCCACTCGTCGGTATCTCCGGACGACGGCGGCTTCGGGGTTGTGTCACCTGCCGGGACTGCCACTGTTTCGTATCCACTGTCCTGGCGATCCGCGGCCATCCGCTTCATATCCGCGATCGTCTGCTCCCATCCGGACTGGGCCTGTTCACTCGCCTGGGCCAGGTGCTCGGTGATATCTGGCTCCGTCCGGTTCGGACCGGTTCTAACCATATCTATCAGTCGCACCGAGGGCAAATAAAGGACACGCGTACGTTTCGGGTCATCGGCTCCTGCGTCTCGGCTGGCCAGACTGCTGTAGGGACACCTGTACCCGGGGTGAGATACGGTTGTAGTGGCTCGGCTGGCTGGACGGACACCGATTCGAGCGACCACACCTCGTCTCAGACGGAGACGCCGGCGAACAGTTCCAGAACGAGCGAGATGCCGAGAACGACCAGACTCGTCACGAATACTTTCACGTCTCTGCTGATCCGCTCTCCGACCGGGACATCCATTTTACGAAGTGGCGGCAGGTCGTGGAGTCGCTCCTCGAATCCCCACATATTATCGGATTCGACAGTGATCCGTTTCGTATCCTTTGCAGGGCGTTTCGGCTGGATGCCGAAGCTCCCGATCCCGAACAGTATGAATCCGATGTAAAAGAGGACGTATTTCAGCGTCAACAGTCCGTCGCCGAACAGGAAGGCGGCGATGCCGCTAACCGCGACGATAGCCGTAGCGACAGTGCAAACCCAGGCGATCAGATCGATGGCACGGCCAGCGTTAGTCACTCGTACGATTGTCGATCGTGGTTTCGACATCTTCGTAGTCACCAGTATGTCTGTGACAGTAACTGACCTTCCCGGATCCGGATACGTCGAGGAACTCGGGACTATGGGTGTCACAGACGCTGCCGAATTCTCCGTACAGACGCGAACGCGCTTCATCCGGATATCCGGACTTGACCGCTTCGACAGCCTGCTGAACTTCCGTTTCTACATCCTCAGGGAGGTCCTGATCGCCGAACAGGTCCTCGACGCTTTCGTCGATGTCGTCGAATTGTGAGAACAGCCCGAGTTGTCGCTTGAGGAGGTCGAATCCACTCAGATCGATCCGCGATCGCTCCCGGATCACCTCGCGGAATCGCTCGACTGCGTCCCACGCTTCGTTGCTCATTTCCGGCGGCATATACGCTTCACTGCTGAAGTCCTCATCGAGGAGTTCCTGGCCTCGCTCGGGATATCCGGCTTTGACGGAGTCGATCGCCTCCTGGACTCGCAGCTGGACTTTCGTCGGGAGCAGCACCCCATCGAGTGCATCTGCGACTTCGTCGTCGACGTCATTGAACCGTGAGAACAGCCCCAGACGGCGTTTCAGACGACCTATCGGGCCGATTTCCGTGTCGGCTCTCTCCCGGACGACCTCGCGGATTGAGTCGACTGCACTCTCCGCGGCGGGGTCAAGTTGTGCCGGTCTGATTTTCGCCGGACACCGTGTCGCGAACGGACATCCAGCGGGAGGATCGCGTGGACTTGGCGGCGTCCCCGGAAGCGTGATCCGGCGAGAGGTATGCGTTGGATCGGGCCGCGGAATTGCGGAGATGAGCGATTTTGTGTACGGATTCGACGGGTTCTGGAACAGATCTTCGGTCTCTCCCAGTTCCATAATCTTTCCGAGATACATTACGGCCACTCGATCACAGATGTGCCGAACGACAGAGAGGTCGTGTGCGATAAACAGGTACGTGAGATTGAACTCTTCTTGGAGGTCTTCGAGGAGGCTAATGATCTTGGCCTGAACGCTGACGTCCAGTGCCGAGACCGGCTCGTCGAGAACGAGGAATTCCGGTTCGAGAGCGAGCGCCCGGGCGATGCCGATACGCTGACGTTGTCCGCCGGAGAACTGGTGGGGATACCGGAAGTAGTGTTCATCCCGGAGTCCGACCGCCGACAGGAGTTCGAAGACGCGTTCACGTCGTTCCTGTTTCGTCCCCCAGTCGTGTGCGTCCAGCGGTTCACGAATAATTTCGCCGACCGTCATACGGTCGTTGAGGCTCGACTGCGGGTCCTGAAATACCATCTGGGCATTCTGACGCCACTGTTTCAAATCGGAGCCTGACAATGCCGTCACGTCGGTCCCGTCGAAGGAAATCGACCCTTCAGTTGCCTGCTCGAGTTGCAAGAGTGTGCGCCCGAGGGTACTCTTACCACAGCCGGATTCGCCGACGAGACCGAGTGTTTCGCCCCGTTTGATCTGAAAGTCGACACCGTCGACGGCTTTCACTGGGGGGCCGGCAAAGAACCCGTCGCCGCCGTAGTGTTTCTTTAGTCCGGTGACGTTGATGAGTACCTCTTGGTCTGTTGCTGTCTCGGGTTGTGCTGACGCCTGGCTCATACGTTGTCACCCCGCTCGTCGTCGGCCATCTCAGTGTGCTGTCTGACACGTTCTTCTTCGGATTCCCCGTCGGGGTACAGCAGACACGCTGCTGTGTGATCGTGTTCGTCGTTGACCGAAACGTGCTGTGGTGGGACGTTGTCACAGGCATCGAACGCCTTCGGACAACGAGGGGCGAACCGGCAATGCGTTGCGGGTTCGTTCGGTGTCGGTACTTCCCCTTCGATCGTCTCGAGACCCTCCCTTCGCGACTGCTCTCCCGGAATCGAGTCAATCAGCGCCTCTGTGTACGGATGTTTCGGGTTAGCGAATAGTTCTTCAACCGGCGCCTGCTCGACGATTTGGCCGGCATACATAACGTTGACGCGATCCGCGATATCCGCGATGACTCCCATATCGTGAGTGATAAACAGGATCGAAAGGTCACGTTCCTCTTGTAGTTCTTTGAGCAAATCGAGGATCTGCGCCTGAATAGTCACGTCGAGTGCCGTCGTCGGTTCGTCACAGATCAGGAACTCGGGATCACAGGCGAGCATCATCGCGATGACGGCTCGCTGGCGCATCCCACCGGAGAACTCGTGTGGGTATTCGTCCAAGCGTCGCTTTGGATCCGGAATGCCAACTGCTTCGAGCAGGTTCGTTGCTTCTTCGGTCGCTTCAGCACCGGTGATGCCTCGATTCACTTGCAGTGACTCGCGGATCTGGTTCCCGACAGTGTAGACCGGGTTGAGCGACTGTTGGGGGTCCTGGAAGACCATCCCAATACCGCTCCCACGCACGGACCGATACTCCGCGTCAGAGAGCTCTGTGAGCTCTGTTCCGTTGAATTTGATCGACGACTCAGGCCGAACCCGGCCTGGGGAGTCGACCAATCCCATAATTGACCTGGCGGTCACACTTTTCCCTGATCCGGACTCTCCGACGATGCCCACTGTCTCACCGCGCTTGACGTCGAAGCTAATCGAATCGACAGCCCGGATCGTCTCACGATCGGTGTAGAACACCGTCTGCAGGTTCTGTACCGATAGAATGGTGTCACTTTCTGTCATATCAGTCGTAGATTCTAAACTCATTAGCCGCCACCTCCAGCCGCTGCTTCTTCGCCTTCATTGCCAGCTGTCTCGGGATCGATAGCGTCACGGATACCGTCTCCAAGTGCGTTCAGTCCCGTCACGAGCAAGACAATCATCAGCCCTGGGATCAGGGAGATATGCCACGATGATCCGTTCACGTAGTCTTGCCCGAGCGATATTGCCCGCCCCCAGGCTGGCGTCGGCGCGGATATGCCGAGGCCGTTGCCGAGGAACGACAGCGCCGACAGCGAGATGATGATCCCGCCGGCGGACATCGAAGCGTACACGAGCAAATATCCGAGGATATACGGGAACATATGCTTGCGCATAATCTTGCGCGGTGTTTGGCCGTAGCTTTTGGCAGCCAGGATCCACTCTTCCTGTGCCACCTGTAAAGCGGGCCCACGGACGGCACGCCACAGGAACGGCCACGTCGTGAATGCAAATATCAGGGCCAGTAGCATACCGCCGTCAAGAATATTCCCAAGCCAGTGGTTCGCGAAGACGGCACTGACCATAATCAAAAGCAGCAGTTGTGGCACCGATACGACTCCATCAGCGGTGGTCAACACCGCGAGGTCGACACTCCCGCCGTAGTACGCCGAGAACATCGACAGCAGGGCCGCGATGAGTGCCGCACCGATGATTGCGATGCCAGTCACGATCATCGTGATTCGGGCACCGCCCATCATAAAGGTAAACAGGTCACGCCCGTTCGGAAGTGTCCCGAACGGATGGAATCGACCGTAGTCGTCGTAACTCATCGGCCCGACGTTCTGGGAGCCGCCCTTTGACTTCGAGCCGAAGTTTGCCTGTCCGACGTAAGTCGTATCGACGCCCCCCTTTTCTTCGGAGTAGTACTGTGTCGTGTACTCGTATGGGCTCTGAATATTCTGCTCGACTGTCGACGGACCGAGTGCTGGGCCGAACACGGCCATCGTCAGGAACAACACCAAAACGATGATACCGAACTGACCCCACTGGTGGTTTCGCAGGTTTTCGATGATGTCGTCGGTCGGCGTCCAGTCGGCTTCGCGGTAGTGTTTCCGATAGATGAGCCAGCCACGGAACGTCCAATAGGCCGTAAACAGAGAGTACGCGATGATTAGAGTGAATCGAAGCGCCCACGCGTACGCCGGTGGCAGGCCAAGGAACGTTCCGTTCCAGCCGCTGTTCGGACCGGTCTGATAGCCTTGGTTGGGAATGACATCACGACTAAACAGGGTGATGATGGTATCCGTGAATCCGCCGGCGGTGCGTAACGTCGACACGAGTGTGTTCTGGACGGACACAATCGCCTCTTCGGCACCCGCCGAAACGAGCCCGACCAGCACGTCGAGTAGTCCAGTGACCCCGAGGACGAGCGCGTCCAGCATTCCGAGTACGATGCCGGCATACGTGCCGAACTCGACGGCGATCAGCACCGCCATCGGGATCGCCCAAGCTAGGAACGGCCGGGGATTGTTACGTATCCGAGTGCGCAAAGTGAGTCCCTCCCGTTCAGTCGTCTCTTCTCGAAGCGTCGAAGTGTCTTCAGACATCTTATTCAGCCTCCTCAAGAGTGATTCGCGGATCGATGAAGGTGTACAACAGGTCCTGCGTGATGTTGAATGCTACCTGGACGATGATAAACATAAAGACGAGTGCCATCACGACCGGGATATCCGGTCCGAGGACGGCCCGGAAGAACAGGTTTCCGAGTCCGTTGATCCCGAACACCCGTTCCACGAGGACGGAGCCGCCGATCAACAGATAGAACTCACCCATAATGACCGGTAGCAACGGAATGACTGCATTCCGCCCGACGTGTTTGAAGATAATACGCGAGGTTGACAGGCCTTTTGCCTTTGCCGTCTCGACGTATTTCGAATTGATGCTCTCGAGGACGGCAGTTCGTCCGATCCGGACCTCGTTCCCCATCGACGAGGAGCCAAGCACCAGTGCAGCAGGGAGAATCCACTTAAATGCCGTCCCCATCGGACGCAGGTTCGGACGGGGGATACCGAGCGCTTCCAGATACGGGATCCCCTCGAACACGTGATAGACCGTGAAGAGACGTCCGAGGACGTCCGGTGTCCCGGACACTGGCGTCTCAACGAGGAACGTCCGATACCAGTCGAGAGGGCCGCCAAGCGAGATCAGCCCGGCGAGCATCACAGCCAGCCAGAAGTTCGGCATCGCACGCCAGATGATACCGAATCCCGACGCGGTGTAGTCACGGAACGTGTTCGCTCGCAGACCGGCGTAGAGTCCGGTGGGAATCCCGACGACCAGTGCAATCACGACCGACCAGAACCCGAGCCACATCGTCGCGGGCATACGGCCGACGATGAGCGATAGCGCGTTCGTACCGCGCTGGACCGTCCACGACTCGCCGAACTGGAAGGTTATGAGGTCGGTGACGACCCTGAAGTATTGGCGCCACAACGGCACTTTCTCACCGTTCGGATAGATGATGTTGAGTTGGATTCTGAGTTGTCGGACATCGGCCGGTGTCGCCTGCTGACCGAGAATTGTTCCCACTGGGTCGATCGGTCCGAGATAGAGGATCAGAAACGACATCGTAATCCCGAACAGCATCACCGGGACTGCGAGAAGGAGACGCTTGGCGAGGTATAGCGACCGGTTCATCGCGAGTCACCTCGATAGCTGTCCCGCACGCTCCCGATGCGCCTTGCGTACGCACGCACACGACACGATCGGCACAGCGACGATTGCGAAAACGGGTAATCAGCGAGTGTCTGTACCATGGGCAACAGATTACCCGATGGAAACAATGCCGCGGATTTAACTATGTTGGTTCGGGCCGTTTATTGGTCTTTCCAGTGACTTTCGTACCCGCTGGGGCCACCTGGGTACACCTGTGGAGGCGTGAGGTGGTATGCGGGCTCACCGCGCCCTTTGAACACGCTTCCGTCGCCGGCGTTGACGAAGTCCTCTCGCGTGAGCACGTACGCCATCGCCTGTCGGACGGCTTTCGGCACTGCCTCCATATTGAAGGCGATATAGTAGGTGTTGATCGATGGCGTCCGTGACATATTCACCGTCGTGTCGTCCCCGATCGGACCGTACTCGCCGAGTTGCTGTACGCCCTCGCTGTCGGTGAAGTTGACTTTTCCGGAGTCGTACTGCGAGGTCGGAATCGCGGAGACGTCCGCGTTGCCGTTGATAAATCGGTTGTAAATCGCGTTCGGCTCCGAAAGGATCGTGTCTTGGACCTCGCCGACAGCAGGTTCTCCGCCGTGGTAGTCTTCGAACGCGGAGGCCCGGAACTCGCCACCAACTCCGGACTGCCACTGCTCGAAGACGAACGGGCCACACCCGACCGGATTCGTCGTGAACTCCTGCCAATCCATATCGCCGTCGTAGCCCTCGATATCGCCGACAATTCCCTCGGGAACGACCGAGAACGCCGAATAGGCCAGCACTTCCAGCGTGTAGCCGAAGGCGTTTCGCAGCGTGATTGTGAAGGTGTAGTCGCCGGTCGCCTCAACGGCGGTCGACCCGGACACGACACTCCCGTCGTCGTTCTCTTCCCGGTCGATGTCGAGGACACTGATCGGGAAGTAAGTGTTTGAGGAGTTGGTCGATTCGACGAGTCGCCGGATTGAATACACGACGTCGTCGGCGGTCACTTCTCCGTAATCGCCGTGGAACTGGATCCCCTCTTTGAGCGTGAACTCGTACTCCGTGAGATCGTCGCTAACGGAGTAGTCTTCGACGATCAGCGGCTCGACTTCCGTCGTGCCGTTGACGTAATTCATCGGCGCGTCGAACATATCCATAACCTTCGACCCGCTTGCAGTGTTGCCCGACGCGATCGGATCAAGTGCGTTGAACGTACCTGAGGTTCCGTTCAACGTGTCGGTACCCTCGAGACCGCCGACCGTCGTACTGGTCTTTGCACGCGATGGCCCCATCCCGCCCGGTGGGTCGTAGTCGACCCTGTCATACCAGTACACGTCGTCGACAGTGTGATAGACCGGTAGCAGCGCTGCGGACTCCCAGAGGAGTTCTTCCATCCGTGCGGTCGCCTCCGCCCGGGTCGATTTGGCTTCCTCGGTATTCTCAGGGTTGTTCTGGATCCGGTCGAACTGATCGGCCATATTCTGGCGGACCTCTGGATCGCCTTTGGCGTCTTCCGACCAGAACAGCCGGGCGCCGTTGGGTGTTGCTCCCTCGGCGTCGTAGATTGTATTCTCGGGGTCGATCAACTGCAGGAAGTTGCGCGCTCCTGGGTAGTCGGCAACCCAACCGAGCGTGAATGCTTCTTGATCTCCCTTCTCGGTCGTGTTGAGGAGTTCTCCGAAGTTCGCATCGGAGATACTCATATTGATGTACGCCGAATCGAGCCGGCCGCGGATTGTGTTCGCCATCTCCTTCCAGGCCGGCGAAACGTACTGCAGCCAGTCGAGTTCGTACCGATTGTCCGGGCCGTAGCCCGCGTCCTCCATCACCGATTTGGCTTCGTCGATCAGCAGCTCGTTCGCTCCATACGGATAGGCCGTGTCGGAACCGTCGTTGGTCACATTACCGTTGTTATCGTCGTCACTGGTACATCCCGTAAGCCCGACGGTCAACGCTGACGCGCCGGTCGCCTGCAGGAATCGGCGACGCTTGAGTTTCTTTTGATCAGACATCCTGTGGGATTCATTGGCAGGCCGGGATTTAAGTCTACCGGCTATATCCAGTATGATAGCCGTGAAATACAGTGGCTTGTGTAGATATACCTAATATATGTATTGAGACTAGACACAATTAGATGTCTATCCCACCGTGATCTGAGCCCGAAAGTGTACGCGTGTGTCTGCTGAGGTTCCCACAGAGTTTCGGCGGCCGGCTGTACATACTATGATCGACTCACTGTTCTACGACAGTTCCGTCGGGACGAATAAACGGTGTTTAAGTCAGGCCGTCCAATACACCCGGGTATGGACGACCGAACCTACACCGCGGAGGCCGAGCCCGGCGATGACGTGACGGTCAAGGGCTGGGTACACGAGATCCGCGATCTCGGTGGTATCGCATTCATCATCGTACGGGACACGACCGGCAAGATCCAGGTCAAATTCGAGAAAGACGAGATGGACGATGACCTGGTCGAGACCGGGCTGGACGTTCACCGCGAGAGCGTTGTGGCCGTCACAGGTGCGGTCGAGGAAGAAGAGCGCGCTCCGACTGGCGTCGAAGTCGTCCCCGAATCAGTCGAGGTCATCGCTGAGGCCGACCCAGAGCTCCCGCTTGATCCCTCCGGGAAAGTCGACGCGGAGCTGTCGACGCGGCTGGACAACCGGACGCTGGACCTGCGCAAGCCCGCGGTCAAGGCTGTGTTCGAGATTCGTGCGGAAGTCCTCCGGAGCGTACGTGAGGCCTTCCGGTCGGTCGATGCGACCGAGATCAACACGCCCAAGATCGTCGCCACCGGCACCGAGGGCGGGACCGAGCTGTTCCCAATTACCTACTTCGGTCGCGAGGCCTTTATGAACCAGAGCCCGCAGCTGTTTAAGCAGTTGATGGTCGGATCCGGGCTAGAGCGGGTCTTCGAGATCGGCCCGATTTTCCGCGCTGAGGAGCACAACACGCCTCGACACCTCAACGAGGCCACTTCGATTGACTTCGAGTCGGCGTTTTTCGATCACACCGAGGCGATGGACGTCTGCGAACACGTCGTCAAATCCGCATACGAGGGTGTCGCCGAGAACTGCCAGCGCGAACTGGAAGCGCTGGATCTCGCAGACGACTTCGAGGTGCCGGACGGCGAGTTCCCCCGGCTGACTTACGAGGAGGCCATCGAGAAGATCAACGCGACTGGCGAACTCGACGAGCCGCTGGTCTGGGGTGACGATCTCTCGACGGAAGCAGAACACGTCCTCGGCCAGGAAGTCGGTGAACACTACTTCATCACCGACTGGCCCAGCGAGATCAAGCCCTTCTACATCAAGGATTACGACAACGACGAGGAAATCTCGACGGGATTCGATATGATGCATCCGTCGATGGAACTGGTCTCGGGCGGCCAGCGTGAGCACCGCTACGACTACCTCGTCGACGGGTTCGAACAGCAGGGTCTGGACCCGGAAGCCTTCGAGTACTACACCAAGATGTTCAAGTACGGTATGCCGCCCCACGCCGGCTGGGGTCTGGGCGGCGAGCGGCTCGTGATGACGATGCTCGGGCTTGACAACATTCGCGAGGCCGTGATCTTCCCGCGAGATCGTCAACGGCTGAGTCCCTGACGAAGGGGCGGTGAGAGATTAGCATCCGCGCGAGCGACGCGAGCGCGGTTCACCGGACGCGAGGCAACGCCGAGCGTCCGGGTCGTTTTTCCCCACGTTTTTGCAAGGAATGGTTCCCGCAGCGAGCGAAGCGAGCGAGGAAACCCGACGCAGCAAAAAGTGGCGTTAGAGCTCGCCGATCGCTGTAGTCTTCAGTTGCCCCGTCAGCTGAACACCGTGGCCGTCGAGCCGAGAGACGATCCGCTTTGCCTCCGTCGCCGAGAGATACTTGTCCTCGACGGCGGCGCGAACGACGACACCGAACGAGCCACTGACCGACGCACCGAGTCCCTCCGCAAGCGCCCGCAAGCGTTGATCGTCTGATAGTACCAGCACGGTCCGATCCTCCTCGATCGACTCGTCGAACAGTCCGCCGAGCAACGCTGCCTCGTACCCGGCGGAATCGAGCCCCAGCGCGCTGGCGGCCCGCTCGCGAACCTCGGGGCGAACAGAGGTGATGACTGTCGATTCATCGATGAACCGTGCGAGGTTGGTTGCGGCAGGCTCGGTCGTGATCTGTGCGCGAACCACCGCTGGAATGACGATCGCGCCGTCGAAATACGACAGCAAGTCGAGTTCGCCGATCTGTCCGAGGTCGTACAGCACTGTCGGGCCGACGTGGACGAATGTCATGGGTCGATCGCCGTCGCGGCATCCTCGCTCAGTTGCTCGGGCGTGTACTGGGCAGTAAGGTTCTTCTCGTGAGCGATCTCTAGCCAGTCGGCGACGGTACAATCGGCGATGTCGGCGGCTTCGCCGATCGAGACGTCCCCGGTCTGGTACCGCTCGACGGCGACTCGGATCCGGAGCGTCTCCAGTCCTTCCTGCAGGGCTTTCTCGATGGTCGTCTCGTCGTCGTTCCCGAGCAGATCGGCGACTGCTTCGACTTCGCCGGCAGTCTCCTCGGATACCGCAGCACTGAGTGTCGGCATATACACGCCTGTATAGCTGAAACGCTCTTGAAGGTAGGGGCTGGCAACGCACACGTCGGCCCGAGCGACCGTCCGGTAACCGTCTCTCTTTTGTCTGTCCGTACGGACCTTCGAACGATGACCGACGAGGCGACAGCGTTCGTCCCTGGACACGTGACCGGCTTTTTCACCGTCCACCGGGACGACGATCCGACTGCGAGTGGCTCCCAGGGGGCAGGAATGACGCTTGCCGACGGCGTCAGCGTGACCGTCGAACGAGCCACTGACCGACGGATTGCGTTGAATGGCCAGCCAGCCAGTATCGGGGCTGTCGAGACAGTGCTGGAGACGCTCGGTGTTGAGGCGGCTGTCGTCGCCGAGACTGACCTGCCGATCGGGTCGGGGTTCGGGATCTCTGGCGCGATGGCGCTTGGGACTGCGCTGGCGACCAACCAAGTCTACGAGCGTGCCCTCTCCAGAAACGAACTCGTCACGATCGCTCACGGCGCGGACGTCCAGGCGGGGACCGGACTGGGTGACGTCGTCGCGCAGGCGGCCGGCGGGATGCCGATCCGACTCGAACCGGGTGGGCCACAGCATAACGCAATCGACGCCGTCCCCTACCGTCCGCGCGTCGAGTACGTCACGTTCGGGGAACTCGACACCGGCGAGGTGATCGGCGGCGAGACCGAATTGATCAGCAAAGCTGGTACAGAAGCCCTCTCGCGGCTTGTTTCCGAACCCACTCCCGAACAGTTCGCGTACGCCTCCCGGCGGTTCGCCCGCGAGTCACGGTTGCTAACTGACCATCTCCGAGAAGTGATTCAGGACGTGAACGAGGCCGGGGGCGACGCCGCGATGGCGATGCTCGGCGAGACCGTCTTCGCGCTGGGGACTGGTCTCTCCGATGCCGGATACGACCCTGATGCCTGCCGGGTCGACGCTGCCGGTGCGCGGCTCGTCTGAGCCGGGTGACAGGGTGTGGATCCACGATCTCACTGTACAGCGATCACAAATCGATAGTGTGCTGACGCCCTCACAGGTCGAACACGTCTCGAAGCTGTCGTTCGAGTTCGTTCGTGTACGCCGCATAGACCTCTTCTAGTTCTGCCGTGTCGAGTTCTGTTTCCGGAGCAACACGCTCGATCGCGTCTTCGGGCAACGCGATGCGGAACTGCCCGTCGCCCTCGTAGAAGGGCTCGCTCTCGGCCAGCGTATACTGATCGATCGCGTGGATCAGCCCGGAATCGTAGCGGTCGGACATCACATCGAAGGCACTCTTGTACGCCTGCTGGAGTTCGCTGAAGTAGTGTTCGTACTTGTCCTCGAAGCGTTCCGGATCGAAGTCAGCCATTGGTCGACAGTTGGCGTACGCGGACAAAAAGCGGACGGTACCTACAATTCCAGCCGCTGTGCACGCTCCCGAAGTGTCTCGGCACGGTCCTGGATCGCTTCGCGCTCGCTGTCGTCTTTGTTCGACAGATGGTTGTACACCAATCCCATCCGGTGGTTGTCCGCGAGGTGTTCGGCGTTGCGGTCCAGAAAGTCCCAGTACAGCGCGTTAAACGGACAGGCCCCCTCACCGGTGGTCTTGGTCTTGTAATAGGGACAGTCGCTACAGTAGTCACCCATCTTGTCGACGTAGTTGGCCGAGGAGACGTAGGGCTTCGTCGAGAGGACGCCCGTGCCGAACGTTCCCATACCGACGACGTTCGGGGTCGTTACCCAGTGATAGGCGTCGACGTAGGCCGCGTGGAACCATCGATTGAGTGCCTGTGGTTTGACACCAAGCAGCGTCGCGAAGTTCGACAGAACCATCAGCCGTTCGATGTGGTGTGAGTACCCTCGGGTTCGCACGCCGTCGATTACGTCACCGAGACAGGCCATATCTGTCTCGCCTGTCCAGAACAGCGGCGGCAGCGATTCGGTCTGTTCGAGCTGATTTGCCTCGGCGATTTCGGGCATCTCCCGCCGGTAGACGTGACGCATAAACTCCCGCCAGCCCAGCACCTGCCGGACGAACCCCTCGACGCTGTTTAGCGGCACGTCCCGTTCGTGGGTGGCTTCGATCACTCGTTCGATCGCCGTCCGCGGGTGGAGCAGCCCGAGGTTGATCGCAGGCGAGAGTAGCGAATGATGGAGTGCCCATTCGTTGGCGACCAGCGCGTCCTGATATGGGCCGAACTGCTCGAGCCGTTCAGTCACGAACGACTCCAGCACAGACAGGGCTTGCTGGCGGGTCACTGGCCACCGAAACGGTCCGGGGTCAGCCCACGCACCGCCATACGGTGGCTCGTCGTAGCTCCCGTCGAACGTCTCGGCGACCCACGACTGTACGTCGCGAGTCGTTTCGTCGGGTTCGAATTCAGGCGGCTCGGGTGGCTCGTAGCCGTCTGGGGGCGTCTGGCGGTTCTCCTCGTCGTAGTTGTACTCGCCTCCAATCGGCTCCGAGCCGTCCATCAGATAGCCCGTCTCGTGGCGCATAAACCGGTAGAAATCCTCGTGACGGTAGCTTGACTCATCTCCAGCCCAGTCATCGAACTGGCCGGGCGAGCAGAGAAACAGTTCGTTTTCGACGATCGCAAGCTGACCGTCATAGCGGTCGGCGAGTTCGCGCAACCGCTCGCCGGCCCGGTCGCTTGGCGGCTCCATCACGACGAGTTCATCGCCGGGGTGGGCTTGGAAGTGTGCTTTGATCCCGTCGGCGAACTGCTCAACCTGTCGGTACTCGACGACTCGTCCCGACTCACGGAGTTGGTCCCGGAAGTGGCGCATTGCACTGAACACGAGCGTGAGCTTGTGTGGGTGGTACGGCAATTTTCGAGCGAGACTCGTTGACTCGATCAGCAAGACGCGGTCGTCGGGGCGGCCGGCCACCGGACCGACGGTGGCGTTCAATTGATCGCCCAGAACGAGAACGGTCATAGGATCGCTACAGAACGGAGCGACAAAAACGCCCGCTTCGCCCAGCAGGGCCACCAGGTGGCCCGTTCGATCAGAATATCTCTTCGGGATCGACTTCGGTCTGATCACGGCGGGAGACGATCAGGTCATCGAGTGCCTCGCTCAACTGGGTCTCGTTCGGGAGTGCGTGGATTTCACAGTCGAATGCGACCGAATCGGTCGTAATCCTCGATTCGATCGTATACGCGTGGGTCTGGAACGGGCCAAGTTGCTCAGTCACCAACTCGATCAGCGTCAACTCCATATCGTCGCTGAACTCCGGCGGAGTGTGATCGACTGAGGTCCCTAAGACGTTCGCCCAACCGTCGATGAACCCTGAGGCCATATTGTTGCCTAGTTCCTCGAGTGCACTTTCGTGCATCTCCGTGAGTCCGTCTCCGTCCGTGTCCATCGGGAGCATTTCATCGGCCACCCGCTGAGCCGACTCGTCGGGAAACATAATCGCCAGATGCCCGCTGGGCTTCCCGGTAAACTCCAGTGTCGTCCCGACGTATGAGTCGGCATCCAGACTCGCAGAGATATCGTCGATTGGGGTGAAGTTGATGCCGGATATTTCGGTGTCCGTTTCGATGCCGGTAAACGCCGTCACACGGTCGGCTGCCGCCTTCGTCCCCGCTCGTGTGAGGTCGCTAAACACCGAGAGCTTGTCGAGTGGGAGCGGTGTGGACGCGTTTGCGTCTTCCGCAAAGAGGCTGTCCCCGGCGGCCGTATCCGCATTTGACGGCCCGGTTGCCGTGTCCGTTCCACCGCCATCGAACTTGGCCATCTTCGGCGTCTCCCCGGCGTCGGTCATTCCAAACGCTTGCGCATCCGTGTCAGTGTCCGAAGCCGACTCACTGGCCAGCAGCGTCTCCAGCGACGCGGTATCGGGGACGAGATACAGTTTGACCCGGCCGGCGCTGTCGACAGCGTCGATACTGCCCTGCAAGAGCGGGGTACTGTTGGCGTCTTCGCTCACCGATTCGAACCCGAAGTCGTGAGCGGCCGGATCCGGTATGTAGGTGACGGATCCAACAGTCAGATCGTCATCGACGTAGGATTCCCACTCCTCGACGAACGCGTCCAGCAACTCGCCGGCCAGGTCGTCTACGCCGCTGTCTTCGGTACAGTGCTTGCGAATGAGCGACCGTGCCCCACGGTTGAACGTCAAAATCGCGGTTCCGGACAGTTGTCCGTGTACCTCGAACTTGAGGCATTCCTCGTCGCCGGTCAACAACGCAGCCACCAGGTCCTGCTGGCTGGCAATTTGGATCCGAGTTGCGCCGATTTTCGTATCGACACCGACTGCGCTTGCGAACCGATGGCCCGCTCGTTTTGCCCCATCTCTCGTCCGTAGATTGAGCTGTTCGAGCGAGTCGGCATCTACCTGCATCGTCTCACCTCATACTATCGGCTATTCCGGTCCACGCCGTTCGATTACGGATCTGTGCGCGCATTACCTGAGACACGCATCTACTGGCGTTAAGGCCTTTGGGAGCAGTTCTCAATTGTGGTAATCGTACGCTTTCCAGCCGCATATGCGGCTCCTCTGGGCACTGTCCCGCCGGAAAACGCCGCGCTGGTACGGCCCCCCTGCGCCTGCCGTCGACGCTGGGGTGGCTCTCACTGCGTCAAGACGGGACGACGGTAATCTGCTGGCTTCGGTCGATTGCCTGCTCCAGTTCCTCGGCGATAGCACTCCCACGCGACACCTGAATTTCCCCGCCACGGGAGACCGTTGCGGTAAAGAGGTACTCACCGTCAGCTTTGACTTCGACGGTGTCGCCCGTGTACTCGTGAGCGGGAACGATCACGTGTCGTGATGTCACTTCCGGCGTGACGATGTCGCCAGTTGGAGCGGTCGATCCGGATTCGCTTCCTTCGGTACTTGATCCGGACCGTCCGCCGGGACGCTCCTCGAATGTGCGCACGTCGATCTCGATGCCGAGTCGGTTCTCGATGTCTGAGATCCGCCCGCCGCCCTTGCCGATCACGTGGCTGATGTCGTGTTCTTCGACCCAGACGACCGCGCGATCTGACCCCTGTAGTTCGACCTCGACGTGGCCGTCAGCGACCGAGCGTATCTCACGCTGTATCTCCTGGCGTGCGATCCGGTCGACACCGCTTTCGTCGCTTTCCCCGTCCGTCAGCGGGACTGTCACGACCTGTCGGTTGAACGTGTAGATCTCGTACTCGGGGCGGCCGGTCTCGAAGTTCTTGATGGTGATGACTGGCCGTGCCAGATCCTCTTCCATCAGCCCTTCCGGCACCTTGACTTCCGTCTGTACGTCATAGACCGTCGCGATCTCGCCGGCTTCGATGTAGACGACGGTATCGACTATCTGGGGGATCATCCCTAGCTCGACTCGGCCGACGAGTCGCTGGAGTGCGTCGATCGCCCGTGTCGCGTGCACGACGCCGATCATCCCGACGCCGGCCAGTCGCATATCGGCAAACACCTCGAAGTCGTCAGTCTTGCGGACCTCGTCGTAGATCGTGTAGTCCGGGCGGACCATCAGCAGCGAGTCGGCGGTCTTCGCCATCTCCCCACCCAAGGCCGTGTACTGGGTGATATCGTCGCCGACCTGTAGATCTCGGGGCTTTTCCATCGTCTTGACCGCGTAATCGTTGTCGGTCAGAAACTCCGCGACAGCCTGTGCGAACGTAGACTTACCGGCCCCCGGTGAGCCGGAGATGAGAACGCCACGCTGCTGAGACGCGAGTCGATCACGGAGTTCGTCGGCGTACTCGTAGTCGTCGAGATCGGTCTTGACGATCGGCCGGACTGCGGTAATCTCCAGCGCGTCGGCGAAGGGGGGCCGGGCGACGGCGATCCGGTATTCGCGAAACTGGACGATGCTCATTCCGGGTTCGTCCAGTTCGAGGAACCCGTCGGGGCTGGCCCGAGCACTCTCCTCGATCTCGTGGGCGTACTCTTTCAGTTCGGATTCGGTGGCCGGCTGGTCGCGGATTCGCTGGTAGTGCATCTCGCCAATCTCGCCGCGCTTGGCCTTCGGAGCGACGCCCACCTTGAGGTGAACCGACATCGTCGACTCGTCAAAGAAGTTCTCGATCGAGAGTCGCTCGACGTCCCGGCCGTGCGGTTCGAGATAGCTGACGTCGAGCCCTTTCGCCCGTGCCACCTCGCTCTGGACAACGTCGCTGGTCAGAAGCGTCGCGTCGCGCTCGGCGGCAAGGTCACGGATCAGCGCGTCTATCTCTCCTTCGCCGGCCTCGCGTTTCTCGACCGCATCTGGGCGGCGACCGACGTATTCGACGCTAATCTCTCCTGCGTCGTGGAGGTCAGCGAGTTGCTGCAATTCCTCGAGGCCGTCCCAGCCCTGCTGGCGGCTGTCGTTGGCCTGTGCCTCAAGTTCGCCGACGACCGCCTCGGAGACGACAATCGTCGCCCCTGCGAGGTCGCCGTCAGCGATCTGCTCGGACACGCGGCCGTCGATGACCACGCTCGTGTCCGGTACGATTTCCATACTCGAACTGGGCGACCGAGACTGATAAGCACGCTGACTCCCCTTCTCCTCGCGGAGCCAGCGGTCGCTCGCTGGCGTCTGTATACGAACGATGAGGGTGTCTCGGACTCGGACATCGCGATGTCCTTGAGACGCCAGCGGCGTCTCACATCTCTCTTCGGTGGTTCACGGGTTGTACTGGCGCTTGCAACGCTGTTCGAACGCCTGGATGCGCTCGAACTCCCACGGACTGCCGACGGTCGTGCTGTCGAGGACTGCTCTTTGCCCGTCCTCGTAGACGCCAACACCTTCGATGTAGACGCCCATCGTCCCGTCAGTCTGATTGAATTCGATGGTCTCGATTTTGCCGTCAGTCATCGCGTGCATCTGCCGACGCGGAGTATAAGTACACTCCCCTGATACTGATCCCGACAGCTTAGAGTCTGTAAACGAATATAAGGGCTGTCTGCTACCGCGACACACTATCCACGGGATCGCTCGTCTCCGACGCCGGTCGCACGCAGGTACTCCTCCAGCAGCGTCGGGAACTGTCCGCCACGGACGTATCGGAGGCCGAACCGATCTGCCCACGCGATGATGCCCCGGTCTTCGGTGACCACGCCGGCGTCGAGTTCCTTCGCGAGGACGAGCAGATCGAAGTCCTCGCGGGAGTCGAGCACCCCTTGACGCAGTGCCTGCCGGTACTTATCTCGGAGATTCGAGAGCACACGATCGGCTTCGGTCATATATTCCTCGCCTGTGCCCAACGTGTCGGGATCGAGTTGCTCGACCTCCCGGAGTGCTTCTTCGGAGACGCGGAGCCCTCGATCGACCCGGTCGCTCATCTCGTCGACGAACTGGTAGACGATGTCCGCGGGAATGGTTACGCCATAGCGGTCCGGGCTCTTGCGGACGACCCACGTCTCTAGCCGCTCGAAGACCTCCTCGCTCACGTCGCGCTCACGGAGCATCGTCACGAGTTCGTCGTGGATTGAGGGCGGCATATGACAGGAAATATTGAGCTCGAGTCGGGCCGTCGCGATCCGGTCCAGAAGCCTGAGGACGGCGTCTTCCAGGGACTCGTCGGGCTCGCGGATCTCTTCGGTGATGAAAAGCGACGTGTCGAGCACGAACTGCTGTCGCGGCAGTTCTGTGGGCATATCTGGTGATTGGACGCCAAAACCTATAGAACCACCCCCGTTGCTTTTGTCCGAATCGCGTGTAGTGATACCTATGAACAATGTCGGCTGGCACGAGCGACTCGAAACGAGTGCCGACACCCCATCGGAACTGTTCGAACATTTCCAGACCCGCACGGACCACGGGCTTGAGTATCACCATCTGCCCGACGCCCGACACGGTCTCGAACGCGGGACCGTCCTCGTGGAGACGACCGATGCGATCGTCCGTGGCTATCCCAGTGTCCCACGCGTGCTCACACTCGAACCCGGTGTCCGGGAGTACTTCGACAGCGACCACATCACGATCGAGGAGAAACTTAACGGGTTTAACGTCCGTATCGTGGACGTTGCTGGCACGACGGCGTTCACTCGGGGTGGGTATGTCTGCCCGTACACCACCGAACGTGCTCGCGAACTGCTCGATCCGACCGACTTCTTTGCAGACCATCCGCAGAAGATGCTCTGTGCGGAGCTGGTCGGTCCGGAAAACCCCTATACAGCACACGATTACGACGCCATCGATACCAACGCGTTCCGTATCTTCGACATTCGTGACCGGACGAGTGGCCGCCCACTCGAACCCGAACGGCGACGCGAGGTCTGTGCCGAGTACGGGTTCGAACAGCCACGAACGTTCGGCTGGCACACTCCCGAGGAGGCCCCCGGAGCTGTCCGTGACGCGATCGAGACGCTGGATGCTGCGGATCGCGAGGGTGTCGTCCTGAAATCCGAGGACGGACAATCACTTCTGAAGTACACGACCGAGTCGACCCATCACGCCGAATTGGCCGACGCATTCGCGTTACCGTTCGAGTACGGACGGGACTTTCTGTTCTCGCGATTGCTCCGTGAAGCGTTCCAGACAGTTGAGTTCGAGGACTCACCCGCTCGACGCCGCGAGCGAGCACACGACCTCGGTGAGTCGATTCTGCTCCCGATGGCTGAGACGATCGAAGCCGTCGCCGACGGCAAGACAGTCGGTGAACGACATACGGTCCGGGGCGATCCCGAGACAATTGAAGCACTCTTGTCCCACCTTCGGGAGTTCCAGTTGACGATCGACATCGAGTCGGATCGACGGCTCGAGGGTGAGCGTGTGGTTACGTTCAGGAAGGTTGCGGCCTCGACGAACGATCAAATCGCACACTACCTCGATGGCGGAATCGTCGACGAGTGACGACCCTGACAGCGTTATTGCCGACCAACGAGTCGGCCGACCGCTACGGTCCGAGCACTCGCGAGCGCCTCTCGGCTAATATCTCCGACAACCGTACGTACATACTCTCAGAGCCGAATGAAACGTATGCGAACGACAACAGTGCTGGTGATCGGTGGTGGTGCGACTGGCGTCGGTATCGCTCGCGACCTCGCCCTCAGAGGTGTCGACGTGACACTTGTCGAGCGAGACGGTCTGGCGAGTGGAACCTCCGGCCGCTCACACGGCCTGTTACACAGCGGTGCCCGCTATGCCGAATCCGACCGGATCGGGGCCGAAGAGTGCATCGAGGAAAACCGAGTTCTCAAGGACATCGCCGGCGAGTGCATCCGTGATACCGGCGGGCTGTTCGTTCAGTTATCCGAGGACGACCCGGAGTACTTCGAACGGAAGCGCGACGCCTGTGCGACCGCGGGGATCCCGACGACGACGCTCGATGAGGCGGCTGTCCGTGAACGTGTTCCAGAGATCGCGTCCGACGTCGAGCGGGCGATGGAGGTGCCCGACGCCGTGATCTACCCCTCGCGGCTGGTCGCCGCGAATGCGGCCGACGCTCGTGATCACGGAGCGGCGGTTCACACGCACGCGCCGGTCGAAGATATCGCGGTCGACGACGGCCGCGTCCAGTCCGTCACGGTCGGCGGAAACGTCGACGACCGCATCGAGCCCGAGTACGTCGTCAACGCGACCGGGGCCTGGGCCGAAGAACTCGCTGCGATGGCCGATCTCGACGTCGCGATGCGGCCGACGCGCGGTGTGATGCTCTCTGTCGAATACGATGGCCTCGGTCCGGTCTTGAACCGGGCCCGTGACCCCGACGACGGGGACATCATCGTCCCACACGAAGGCGAAGTCGTCCTGGGGACGACCAGCGTCGAAGTCGATGATCCGGACGCGTACTCGCGTGAAGACTGGGAAATCAAGCGAACGGTCGAGGAATGTGCGGCGATGTTGCCGTCGGTCGCCGATGCCCAGACCGTTCGGACGTGGTGGGGCGTGCGCCCCCTGTATGCGCCCGACGAAGACGAGCGCGGGGGTCGGGGAATCTCACGGGGCTTTTTCCGACTCGACCACGCTGACGATGGCATCGAGAACGCCGTCAGTGTCGTCGGCGGGAAACTGACTACCTACAGACAGATGGCGGAGTCGACGGCCGATCTCGTCTGTGAGCGACTGGGCGTCGACAAGGAATGTGTGACCGCTGACCAGCCGTTGCCCGGTATTGACGACCCCGAACGCCTTGATTCGTTCGTCGCCACATTCGATGCACAGGGCGAAACTGACGCGGGTGTCGTCGGGCAGGACTGACTCAGCTGTCTGGCAGTCAGTGTCCGTGTGGTAGTCAGTCGTATTTCGCCACTGTCCGGCACCCAGGCGCTATTTGTGTACCAAAACACATTTCTTGGCCTAATAAGTATATGAAAATATGCGCTGGACTCGACTGAGGGAAATTACCGACGACAGCCGGGGTGTCTCTGAGGTGCTCGGTACTGCACTGTTGATCGGCTTTGTCGTCACGGCGGCAGTGCTCTTGTTGGTGATGGGTGGGAACACTGTCGACCGGGTTGAAGAACAAAACCGAGTCCAGTCTGCAAGTCAGTCCTTCCAGCAGTTCGCGTCCGAGATCGAAGCGATACGGCAGTCCGAATCGGAATCGATCGAGTTCACGTTACCGGACGAAATCGCAAATGACGTCACAACTGAGTCCCGGACGCGGGTATCTCTGTATGCCAACGGAAACAGATCCTGTACGACCGGCGATATTCAACTGCAGTCACTCGTCTATACGTCCACGAACGGGGGTGCTGTCGGGTACGAGTTCGGTGGTGTGTGGGAACAGACGGGGACAAACAGCAGTTCGATGGTCCGGCAACCGAACATCGAATATCGAGACGGGCGACTGGCCGTTTCGCTCTCGCAGATGCAGACGGGAATGCAGGGGTCGAGTAGCATCAGTGCTCGCCTCAACGAGAGCGAAAGTCGTCGTATGACGGCCAATCTCACTCGATCGCTGTTCGTTAACAAGACTGCACTCGAACTGACCAATGGGCCGTCGACGCCGGTCGCTCAACTCGAAGGCTGTCGCCCCCAGGGTGTCGAGAACATCACGGTCGTGATCGAGAACAGTCGATTCGCGACGGCCTGGCACAACTACGCGCAGCGCAACTACGACGACCGGTTGGTCGATGTCAGTCCCGGTGAAGACACTTCGGTCGGATCCGGCGACACTGTCGAGATGACGTTCAAAGTCCAGGATACCGAGTTCGCGAACTTCGAGGTGACTGACGTGAATTCGGTCCCGAGTGCGCCGGCTGAAGAAGACGTGTTTGTGAACGCGACCGTCGAGAATACGGGCGATCTGACGAAAGCGAGCGACATCTCATTTTCGCTTGCCAAGAAAGACGGGGGCGACTGGAACCCAGTCAGTAGCACCCGTGTCGAAGATCTAACCCTTACCGGTGGGCAAACGAGCGAGCACCACTTCACCATCCGTGGTAGCGATATAGATACCCCGGGTACGTATCGATACAGTGTTCAGACGAGCGATGACGTGTACAGCGAGACGATTGTCATCGGAGATTCAGATGCTGAGTGGCCAGATTTCAATATCACGTCTCTTGATGCGCCTAATAGCGCACAACTGTCCAGCGATCCGCGACTCAACGTGACTGTTCGAAACGAGGGTGGCTTGGCCGGCAACCAGACGATCGCGTTCAACTTCGACGGCGACCGGAAAGCGACTCGTGCGATCACCCTCGATGGCGGCGAGGAGACGACACTGCGGTTCGATATCCCAACCCAGTCGAGCGGAACTGACATACCGTTAAACATCAGCTCGAACGGCGATTTCGCGACGACGCTCATCGACATCGGGAGCGCAGCGTATTTCGACATCTCCGATACTGGATCCCCGACTGGTGTCCGCGCGGGGGAGACATTCGAAATCAACGCGTCGATCACGAACACGGGTGGTGTTGAGAGTACTCAGCCGGTTGCAATTCGCGTGCAAAACACCTCGACAGGAACGGTCATCGACCGGACTGAACCGGCATTCACGCTCGAAGGACAGCTTTCCGACACTGGCGGGGAAAGCCGCGAGCTCACGCTGACGGTCGACGGCATTGCCACGCCAGGTCTGTACAATTATACTGTCCGGACGACGGATGAGAACGTCACCCGGACGTTCTATGTCGGAGAGAAGGCGACCGAGTTCTTCCAGGTCTCGACGGTGCGGGCTGCTCCGAATCCAGTTGCGCAAGGTAATACGACGACGATAACGGCGTCGATAAACAATACGGGAGCGAGCAGCGCCGAACAAACGATCGAATTCGCCTTCGCGGATGGTACAAGCAAGACCGATACGGTCGTGCTTGCGCCCAACTCCGGGACGACCGTCACGGCTGACTACGAGGTTCCGGCATCGCTTCCGGCCGGGATTTATGAATACACGGTATCGACGGCCAACTCCTCGGCGACTGATCAGTTCCGTGTGGCAGCGGACCTCTCAGGTGCGTTCGAGTCGGGTGATAACGCGCAGATAGAAATCGACGGCGACACGACTGCCCGGTTGCAGGTGCTCGGAACGGAACCGACGGCGACGGCGTACGATTATGACTACGTCGGCTGGCCGAACGGGGACTGGTGGTGGGACCGCGATGACGGCTGGGTGTACGACCCGAACAACGGAAACTACCAGATGGACGGTGGCGAGATTAGCCGCGCCCCGACAGTGATGGACATCGTCACAGAAAACGAAACCGCCGGACGCGTCGACCACAACGTGTGGAGTGGGGAAGACCTGAACCGTCCTAGCAACTGGGAGAAGCAAGTCGATCGCGACCCGTACTTCAATCGGACTGTGACTGTCTCGGAAGCGTCCTCGCTGTGGGTCTCCGCAACGACTTACAGCTGTAGAGGGTACACGGACACAGGGCTCGACAGGTACGTCGATCCATACGGCACGTTCGATCGGAACCGCTGTACATACTGGGGTGGTGAACTGGTTTCGACCAACAGCAACCAGAACACCGAGAACGTCGTCATCCTCGGCGATAACGAAACAGTGCCGTCGTGGGGCAGCGCGAGCCCGGATCAGCGCAGCATCGGTGATATTCTCGAAGACAAATTCGATCCCGATACGGGGCGGCTTGACCTCGAAGACAACCAGTTGGTGATGCTGTTCGAACTCACCCAGACAGACGCTGATCCGGACGACGCGGGTCCGTCGACTAGCGGCGACCCCGACTACAACGACGCAGTCGTGCTGTTCGAGGTCGTCAACCGGACCCGAACAGTGAAAACGCCGGCTCGTCTGGTGATCAGCGACCTCGAGGCACCGGCTGTCGTCGAAGAGGGCGAAACCGACACGCTCCGCATCGAGGTGACAAACAGAGGTGGTCAAGCCGGATCGACCGACGTCACGTATCACTTTGACGGACTTGCAGCCGGTAGTGCCTCGACAGGTGAACTTGCGCACAACGAGAGCCGCTGGGTCGAGTTCGATATTCCTCCGAACACGGGGTATGATCCGGGCACATACGAGTACGAACTCGGATTGACTGCAAATTCGAACCAGACCCGCTCTGGCAACGTCTACGTCGGTTCCGATCGCGGACCTCGATTCATCGTTCAAGGCTTCGAACGGGCGTATCCTCGGAGCGTCCCACTGGATTCGAATGCGTCTGTGACGGCGACAGTTGCGAATATCGGTGACGAAGACGCAACGATGCCAGTTCGTTGGTTCGTCGATGGTGAATCCAAGGACAGCGAATCGATCACACTTCCAGCCGGCAGCTCCACGACGGTTACCTTCGATGGCGTTCCAACTGACGAGACAGGATCGGTCAGCGTCGAAGCGATTGCGGACAACACCGGCTACGACGCGGACAACAGCAGCCAACGCGGGACAATCGCTGTCGATACCGAAGAGTTCGTGATCAACCGTGTTCGGGTTGGGACGGAGAACTACGACGAAGACGAATTGCTCCTCGTCACTGGTTTGTCGAATCTCGATGCGCTCATCGAGAACACAGCCGACGTCCCAGGAACCCAACAGGTCAATTTCACGCTAACGAATCGCTCGACCGGCGAGACAAAGATGGCGACGACCGCTGTTTCGCTGGACGGTAACGATGCCACGTTCGAACGATTCGGTCTCGGATCGTGGTCGAACGCGCCTGGCTACTACGACTATACGATCGAGACAGAGGACGACACCTTCACCGGGACGATCCAAATCGTCGAATCGGCCGATGCATACCCTGAGGCACAGGACCCGGACTACATATCGATCGATATGAACGTCATCACTTTCGAATGACGTCATCGGGGTTCTCGATCTGGCCTTGGTGAAACATCATAGACGCGAATACTGAGGCTTGCATTTTCTGTGACGTTCCATAAGGGCAAAGGGCAAAAGCGAGACGGAAACCCGGCTGTTTACGATCTCAGTAGACCGCATCGATGGAAATCGTCGTCGCCTGCACGGAGACTGCTTCGAGACCGCTGCATCGGTATCCATCGCTCGTTTCCGTCCAGCCGTCGGCACTCGTCTCGAAGTACTGTCGCCAGGCGTCGGGATTACGAGTGTCATCGATTTTGATTTCGACGGCAGTCGCGTTATTTCGCAACTGCCCGGCGGCCGGGTACAGCGATCGTTCCGACGTGTGCCGACCTGATAGTTCGATAGTGCCCGGGATTGAGACGCTTAGTTGGCCCGTCACCTTCGCAATATCAACGATGGCAGTCCGTCCATCACACGAAATGACCGGATCAGACAGGACGAACTGTCCATCGCCCTGGGTGCGGTACGCGATCCCGCCTTCGTATACCATCTCGGCGTTATCATTGGGGGTGAGGACAATCGCCCCGACATCGACGGACCGGTTCACCGTCTTGTTCGGTGTTTCGATGACGACTGTCAACTGCGACTCCTCGACAACCGAGATCGCACCCCCATCGAGACCGACCGCAACTGATCGACTCGGGGAGTTTTCACGATGGATATCCGCGAGTGTCTCGGAAATTCCTTCCATCGTCCGGTCGACGCTCCGGATCTGCTCGTCGTCACGGACTTCTTCGAGGCTGTCGAATCCGAGCATATACACGGTACTGACCGACAGGATGATGATCCCGAACGTCAGGACGAAGGCGACGAGATCAGAAATGCCGCGTTCGTCGGTGGTCATCTTATACCCCCGATAGTCAGACACGCTCGATCGGCGTCGTAATAGATTCGTATCTTCCCGCTGCTTTTGTACCCTTCACAGACTGCGGTTTGATTGCCGAACTCGGTCGGCACGGAAATGTCGTGGTTCGGGTTCGAAGAATTGGCGTACAGCATTGCTGTCCCGTCTGGTGTCACTGACAGCCGGACCGTATAGACGATCCCTCCGACACGCTGGGGATAGGCAACTGTTGTGTTCACGTCGCTGGAGACGTTTCCATTTGCGACGGTCCGATCGATCTGGTCGAGTTCCGTGACGACGCTGTCACTGACATCGAGAAGCCCAGCACGGATGACACGCTCTTTCTGTTGGTCGAGCATCGATCCAGTGCTGAAAATCAGCGTCGTTACCAACAACGCTGTGATGCCGAGAGTCAGCGCGTGCGTGATTGCGATCGATGCCGCCCGCGTGTCCGTGTGAAACTGTCGATCAGTCATCCGTATCTCCCTCCGGATGATACGTGATCAACAGCGTCCGGGTATACTGGACTTCCGGCTGGTGATAGTAGATGTCGAACGCTGGATGGAAGACCGGGAGTTCGGTCGTGTTGACTCCATCGGGTATCGCACCCGATGCCGTTCCGTCCGTGGCGATCTGATACCGGCCTGCGGCACTTTTTTCGCCACTACCCCCGCCACTGCCGGGGAACTGGTCTCTGAATGAAATGTTGTACGGTGCTGTGACGTTTTCAGCAAACGTCCACAACTCTCCCACTGGCCCGGCTGTCGCGTTTGTATCGATTTTTCCATCGGAGATGTTGATCACGTATGGGCCGTCGTCGCTCAACCACGACACGTCGCCCTCTCGGTATGTTTCTTGCGTGCCCTGATCCGTATAGACAGTTATCTGTTTCGTCACGGTCGGGCTGGTGTCAGAATCGTTCAATTTTAGCGACCACCAGTGACCGTCCTCGCCAGTCACGTTGATGTAGAGCGCACTCACCTGTCCGCCACCTGCTCGTTGCGGCCAGTCATCGACCGTGACTACAAACGGTTCGGTGACAGTGGCATCCGAGACGACCGTCCAGCGCTGGCTTCCGTCGTCGTCCTCGAACTGTCCTTTAGCAGATTGGTTCACAAACCAGCCGCTCCCGGACGCTGTGGCATTCAGAGAGATGTTCACGTACGCTGACCGTCGGTCAGTGGCCATCCGTGTGTAGATGTCGCTCAGCCGGGAGACATCTCCTCGAAGTTGGTCTTCGAACGTGCGCAGTGACGTCTCGCTGCCCACACGCTCGACCAAGCCCTCGAGATCGGATTCGATCATTTTGACGGTTCGTTCCGAATCGGAGATTGCGTCGTCAGTGCCAGAAGTACCGACGGTGTCGGTATACTTCATACCGTTTAGCAGGACGACACCGCCAACGACCACGAGCGCGACCGCGATCGCCCCGATCAACAGTAGCTGTCCACGCTCGTCACTCGGTCTCGCTACCATACGACCACCCGCACTTCGACGACGTTGAACACCGGTGAACCCGGATCTATATCCTCGATGTACCACCCGTATTTGCTCGCGTACTGTTCAAGTGTTGCCCCCTGCTGTCCACACTTTGGATCGCTGCCGAACCGCGTCGGCATATCGTCGTAGAGCACGACCGTCCGGCTTGCGACGATTGCGGAGTCCGTCGGGGCGACGACACCGGAATCGGCTGCTGTCCGATTCATCGACACCAACTCTCGCTCTTTGTGCCCGGTCTCGTTGTCCCAGTAGTAGAGATACACGTTGTAATTGCGGTTTTGCTCGTCGAAGGTCGTGTTCAACAACCGCTCGAACATCGTCGCATCCGGGCCAGCTATCTGCCCGGAAAACAGATACCCGCCAGTCGATTCGGGGTTGACGCCGTAACACCGCGTGACGTTACTCAGACTTCCCTCCGAAGCAGCGATATCCAGCGCGTCCTGCGCTCGGGTTTCGAGTGAACTCGTCTCGCTTGCGGCCTCGCTCGTCCACGGGCCGATGTCCACCGCTTGTAAGCCATACAAAAGTGCAGTCAACACGACGACCGCACTGAACACCCCTTCGAGCGTATACGCCTGTCCACGTTTACCTGTCATTGTTTCACCATACCCTCACGACGAGCCAGCAGTTCGGATCACAGACTGTCTTGTCGTCCATCGTAACTACTCTGATCGAACGCGCTGCGGCTTGATCACGGTAAGAATCACCATACGACAGTGTCTCGCCGTTGTGAACTGCCGGGGTCAACGTGTCCCGGCTAGACAGCGTCGATGCATTGACCAGAAATACCTGAACGTGTGGTGGGATTCGACGGTCCGTACTCGTGTTCAGCGATGCACGTTCGCGAAGCGTGTTCATTCCGGCTTCTGTCGAGAGTCTACTGTGGAGGCCACCAGATCCGTTGTATCGCAGCACGTGCGTCTTGTCTTCGACGCTGTAATTCGTGATGATGTGCTCGGCCACTCGATCGGCTTGGTCCGAGCGAATGCCGTCCGTTGGACTGTCGTAGGACGCGAACACGTTCGGCAGGTATGCGATGACGAAAAACGTCGCTAGGAGTACGATGACGACGCCGATGACGTAATCCTGTAGTGTCTGTCCCCGTTCGTCCGTTAGGAACCGTCCCCGTTCCATAGTTGAGTCACCCGTGTTCGGAGCCGCCGCAGGTCGTATCCGACTGGGCCCACCACCAGCAGTGCGAGCGCTGCCTGCGTCGTGTTGTTCGATCCGACAGCCGTATCGCTACCACCGACGGCAATCCAGACCACCAACGCGATGGTCGAGAGGATTACCGCGTACTTGACGCCTGAAACCAGGTTGACATCCCTGATATAGCCTGCGATGAACGACGAGAGAATCGCCTGCAGGGTCACCGCGTGGAAGAACAACATCGACAGCGGCCCCAGCGAATCAACTGAGAACTGGCCACCCTGTGCGGCGCTGCCGGACGACGCCGATTCCAGACCCTGCATCGTATCCAGGAACTGCATCTTCAGGAGCGCGATCACACCCAGTAGCGTCAGATAGGTCATGATGATGATGACGACCTGCATTCGCGTGCGGGACTTGCGATCGCGTTCGATGTCGTCCTGGTTCTCACTTGCCTGTGCCGCCGTCGAAAGGACGTCCTGGATCTGACTGGACGCCTCCTGTGCTTCACTGATCAGTTTCACTGTCCGGGCCATCCGCGGGACGTGGAACTTGTTGTTGAACTCCCGGAGACTCTGCTTGAGGCTCGTCCCGTAGTTCGTCTTCGCGTGGATCGTGTCGAACTCCTCGGATAGCCGACCCGTCGAGGTATCAGCGACCACGTTGATCGACTCTAGTAACGTCATCCCGGTGTCGTTGGCGCTGGCGAGTTTGCGGAGATTCTCCGAAAGCTTGCCAATCACGGACGTTCGGTATCGCTGGTTCCACTCATAAAAGATCGCCAGCGGCAGGAAGTTGATATACATCGGGAGATAGACCCAGAAGAACGTCTGCTGGATCGGGTCCTCGGCCATAGCCGAGAAGAATCCGGTGTTGTCAGCCGTCTGGAATGGGAACGGAAGCGCCGCCCACCCAGCAACGATTGACAGGCCGAGCACGAGCAACGATATCGGGACAGTCAGCCCGAGTACGTACAGTGGATTGTCTCGGAAGAAGATATGCGGCTGTCGAATAATCTCTTTGACCTGATAGGACCCTTCTCGATTTTTCACCCGGTCGAAGACCCCGTACTCACCAGTAAACTGTTCGACCAGACCAAGATTGAGAACGCCGGATTTCGTCGGCTGGGCGTCCTCGTTACGCGTTGCATCCAGATATCCGTTGCCGACAGTATCCTGCGTCACCGTCGAGACCAACACCAGGAAGGCCATACTTGTCAGTGGAATCAGCCCGTAGACCGTCCCGTACATCAGCATCGGATTACCGTTCCCCATCATATTCATAATCACCAAGATGATGATCAAGAGCAACGGGAACAACGAGATGGTCATGTACATCTCGCCGAACAGTTCCAGTGTCTCAAGGAGTTTCTGCTGTTCCTGCTTTGCGGTCCGCATATGCTTGTTCTTTTGATCTTCTAGGAAGCTCGTCATGTCCCCACCGGAGTTGATAATCGAGAGCATATCCGTCAGGAACTGACTGAGTTCGTCGCTAGGCGTTTGCAACGCCTGGTTGCGGATCGCAGTCCGATAGTCGGTGTCGAAGTATTCCGTCTCGAGGACGATTGACTGGAATTCCTGTGCGACCTCACCGTAGGTGTCTTCGGCCGCTGCCATCGCCTCAAGGATCTCCAACTGATTGAGCCCACCGACCGATAGGGCGTACATAAACGAGATCGAATCCGACAGCAACACGTTTATCTCTCGCTTGCGGGCGTTCGACCGGAAGTACGGGATTGACACCAGCGAGCCAAAACCGATAGTAAAGCCGATCGCACCGAAAAACAGCCCCGTTATGAGGATCATCGCCGGGAACTTCAGCGTGTTCACGAGCTGGTTGTACTGGCCCAGATCGATTCCGAGGATGAGCCACTCCTCCGGAAGCAGCATCGACACGATGAGATAGCCAAGCAGCGAACCGACTAGCCACAGCGCGAACCCCGCGATGACACCGACTGCGAGCGCGCGTGACAGGAACATCTCGACGTTGTCCGCCATCCGCGCCTCGGCGAGTTTGTCTTCGACGTTCGCGACGAAATCACCCTCCTCGTCGAACAGCCATTGATACAGCGGGTAAAAAGTGTCTCCGAGGGTGCTGGATCTTCCGAGCGTCGCTTCTGAGGTTCGGGTGTCGAGGCTCATTCTTCCTCAGATGCCTCCGCACCGGCTTTGGGTACGAACTGGCCGAAGTCTGTTTCTGCTGCCGTCTCGTCGTCGACTTCGATGTCGTCTTCGGGTTCGACGCCAGTGAGCGCTTCGACGATATCCGAGGACTCTTCCGAGCGGAGTTGGCTGAACAGCGGATCCGCATTGTCCAGAATCTCTTCGGCCTCCCCGAGAATCTCCTCGCCGGGGTCCGGGCGAGGAACAAGCTCTTCTTTTTCACTGTCGACCTCGATTTGGACGGACTCCATCTCTCGCAGGTCTTCGAGGCTTCGCTCGAGTTGATCGTTCGCGATCAACGTCATAATCGTCTCCGGGTCGTTGATGAACGCCTGCAGTGTCGCGGCGACTTCCGTGTACGTGTTGAGATTCTGTTCGATAAGGTACGCCAGCACGACTTTACGCTTGAACAGTTCTTCGTCGAGCCGATCTTGGCCCCACCCACGGTCGAACTTGATCTCTTCGAGGGTATTTGAATTCCCCATCTGGATGAACTGGTCCGTGTCGGCCTGCCACTGATAGACGTCTCTGACATTAATCTCGTCGTTTTCAGGCGTGTACTCGTTTATCTCGGTTAGTGTCTTGTTGCGGCGGACTTTCGACCCGTCGACGCGGGTCTGTGTCTGAATGCTGACCAGATCTAGTGCGGTAAACAGCGTCTTCGAGACGTTGATCGGATCGGTGGTGAACCGCTTGATAACTTCACCGACCGAGTCAGCGTGGAAAGTGGTGTAGGTCGTGTGACCAGTCGACATCACCTGGAACAGCGTTCGACCCTCCTCACCACGCACCTCACCCATAACGATGTAGTCGGGACGCTGACGAAGTGCGGCCTCAAGTAGATCGAACTCGTCGATGTCTCCGGTGTCGTCCTGACCGAAGGACGGTCGAGTCACGCTTGCGACCCAGTTACGCTGGGGGAGTTCGACTTCGCGAGTGTCCTCGATCGAGACGATCTTGGAGTTGCTCGGAATGAACAGTGAGATGGCGTTCAGACTCGTCGTCTTCCCGGAAGCGGTACCGCCCGCGAAGATCATAGACTTATTGTTCTCGATACATAACCAGAGAAATGCCATTTCATCGAGCGAGAAGGTGTTCCAGTTAATCAGGTCGATTGGCGTGAACGGGACGTCTTTGAACTGGCGGATCGTGTAGTTGGTCCCGTGGTCGGAGACTTCTTTCCCGAGTGTGAGCTGGGCCCGTGAACCGTCCGGCAACGTCGCGTCGACCTGTGGCTGGCGTTTGGAGATCCCCTTGCCCGAGCGCTGGGCGAGTTTCACGACGAAGTCGTCGAGTTCCGATTCACCGTGCTCGACGTTGGAGATGATGTTCTCGTACTCGGTGTGATAGACGAACACCCTGGAGTTGTACCCGTCACAGGAGACGTCCTCGACGTTGATGTCGTGTTTGATCGGGTCGATCTTCGCATACCCGATGAAGTCACGCTTGAGATAGTACAGCAACTTCTCGACCTGGTATTCCGTGAGTGTCTTCGGATCGTCGGCGAGAACGGCTGGCTCCGGCCGCGTTTTGATCCCGTCGAGTTCGCCCGAAGACGTCTCGACGTCGGTGTCCATTCCGAGAAACTTCTTCAGTTTCCCAATCTGGCCGACACCGTTGGTCGTCGAGCCGCTGTAGAGGTCGTACCGTTCGAGTAGCTTTTCAGTTTCGCGCTGGATCACGTTTGCGCGTTCTGCCTGTGAGCCGTCGACGGAGACCTCGTCGTCGGCGTATTTGATCGCTGTCCGGAGTTTCCGGGCGAGGAAGTCTCGGAGGTCTTCCTCGATCGTATTCAGATATGGCTGGATGACGTAGTATTTCCGCTCGTTTTCTTTTTGCGAATGGAAGACGATCGCACACGCGTACGGTTTGTTCACCCAGTAGCGCTCGACCTCGTCGAAATGCCGTTTTTTCTCCATCGGGACGGCCTTCTCCAGGTCATAGCGGTTGACAACCGTCGTATGCCCTTCCAGTGTCGAGAAGAAGTCGTCCTCATCGAGTTCTTCGTTGACGTCAACGGTTCGCTCCTCCACGAGCGATTTCAGTGTCGCGGCCTCGTCCTGTGCACCACTGAGCCGTGATTCGGTCTCGTCCGGATCGAATCCGAGGTACTCTCCGGGCTCGAACGGAATCTTGTTCCCGTCTCCGTCCCGCGGCGGCTCGTCCCCACTCTCGTAATAGTACTCCCGCTTGAAGTGCTCCCAGAAATACTCGCCTTTCGCTACCGGCGTCGTCTCAAGATCGAGAAAGGACTGCCAATGTTGATCGAGTGTTTTGGCGGCCGTGGCCCCGTCTTCGAGACGGTCACCGGTGTGCCGTGGATCGAATCCGAGATACTTGCTCCGATCGAAATGCCCACCGTCGTGGAACTCCTGTCTGAAATCGGCCCAGTCGTACCCACCACCGGCACTGACGTCCTGTAGTAACCGATCGTCGTCGGAGCGAGTCGTCTCACTCTCTCCCCCGTCAGTGTCATCGATTGCCATTAGTTCCTTGTTCGGCGGTTATCCGGGAAAAACCTTATGTAAATGGTATCATACTTGATTCTCCGAAACGGCGTGTGAGCAATCTTAACATCGTGTGACCCATAGCTGCCAGCGATGACTGACGCGACCGATGCCCCGCAGGGATGGCAATTCGTTGTCGAACACGAGGAAATGGCGCCTGTTCTCGGCGCGCTCATCCAGTTAGACACCGGCGAGACGTACACACGCGCAGAGTTGGCAGATGCCGCGGGCGTCCCACTGAAAGATCTGTATCTTGCGGACACGCTAGCGGCTCTGGCCGATGTCGGCGTACTCGAACGTATTGACGGCGACGGCGAAGCGCGGTACGCGATCGACCATCAGTCGACGGTCTACGAACGCGCGGCCGATTTCGAGCAGGCGCTCGCCGAGACTGTCGACCAGTGACCGCCGTCAGGTCTCGCCGGCGTCGACACCGATTTCCCCGGTCCGTTCGTAGTATTCGTATGGTCGCGCTGGATACCGACAACTATCGACTCGAACGTGGCAGTCAGGCCCCCGATTTCGAACTCACAGGGACAGACGGAACGGACTACAGCCTGTCCGATTTCGAGGGGTTCGATGCACTGTTGGTCGTGTTCACCTGCAATCACTGCCCGTACGCCAAGGCCAAGATGGACGAGTTGAACTACCTCGCTGAGATCTACGATGACCTCGCAGTCGTCGGGATCAATGCCAACGATGCCGAAGAGTATCCCGACGACTCCTTCGGGCGGATGCAGGACCTGGTCGCTGACGGCACCGTCGCCTATGACGCCTATCTTCGGGACGACACCCAAGAGGTCGCAGCAGCCTACGGCGCGGTCTGTACGCCCGATCCGTTCCTGTTCGCCAACGAGGACGGTGCGTTCCGACTGGCCTATCACGGTCGGATTGACGACGCGCTGAACCCAGATGCGGAACCGACCGACTACGAGATGCGTGCGTACGTCGAGACCATACTCGCGGGCGGGTCTGTCGACGCTGAGGACAAGCCCTCGCGGGGCTGTTCGATCAAGTGGAAAGCAGGCAGCGAACCCGAGTACTTCGAGGCCTGAGCGACCTATCCGATATCGGTTATCGACAGGTCTGTTGTCGAGTGTTGCTGTACATCCCGGTATATCCGCGCCATCGCCATCGCGTGGAGCGAACCGACGAGTGCTGTCCCGACAACTGTCGCAAGTGCCAGCCCGACCACTGGATCAGATGGGAAAGTGGCCAGCGTAGCTGCCCATCGGACGAGGACGCCTACCCAGAAGACGATCAAAACCGCCTTCCACGTCGTCCCGCTGTCAGCGATCGATTCGTTGCTCCAGCGAATCGCCTCGATCGGGCCGCGACCGTCCCTGATGATTGTCACAGGTGCGACGAACAGCCGCCCAGCGATCAGGATGGTCGCGACGATACCGATCACCCCGGCGATGCCGACCCAGGAGACCTGACCGAATCGCGGTGTCGACCAGGATCCGAACGCGAGGACGAGCAGCGCAAGGACGACTGTCCCGGCAAAGATGGCGGCGCGTTCGAACTGCGACAGCGGCATCGACCAGAGAGACGCGGCTTTTCCCCATTGGATCGAGGCCACCGCGATGACGAGGACGATACCGACCCACAGCCCGGTCGCGATAATAGCGACCCCGATAAGGAGCGCGAGTTCCGGCTGGGCAATCCGGCTCTCGAGATCGCGGAGCCAGGGCACGAGAACGTATAGGGGACCCGTAGTGACGAAGGCGTACCCCACGAGGTATCCGAGACGAGCGAGTGGCGGCAGGCGGCCGGAC
>Ga0207850_100085_pt1 | contig 97444 bp, 103 predicted proteins | sample 23E2SouthBayCA_FD_187746 | JGI IMG/M metagenome (GOLD analysis project Ga0207850, IMG submission 187746) | Aerobic enrichment media microbial communities from Eden Landing Ponds, California, USA - A23 E3 (3) (SPAdes) | ecosystem: Environmental > Aquatic > Marine > Unclassified | place...
ACAGCGTGAAAGCCCCGACGCGTTCGACCGTCCGGGCCTCGCTGCGCTCCTCGCCACTCCCTTCGTTCGCTTCGCTCACTAGGGGAGCGTCTGCGGTGCCTGCGTCGTCCGGGACGGGTCGAACGCGTCGCCCCTTTCATTCCCGCCCGGATCGGCTGGTCGGACAGTCTGAGCGGGTGGGAATAAAAGGGGCCGGTCGCTCGTCGCCGCCCCGGCGAAGCAAGCACCGCAGGAGTGAGGGTGCGAGGCGCGAAGCGCCTCGAATGCGAGCGGCTCTGCCGCGAGCAACGAGCGACGAGGAGCGCAGCGAGTCGCGGCGGCGACGAGCGGCCGGGGGCTTTCACGCTGCTGGCGGTGGCGGTCGATAGTGCCTTGTTGAATCCAGGGAAGGCGTAGCGATCACTGCTTCATAGCTTGTTCGAGGTTGTAGACGGCGGCAGTGAGCACGAGTTCACGGAACTGACGGTACCAGGCGCTTGACCCGACAGCGGACCCGTATCGGCGTTTGATGGCCGAGAACGCAGTCTCGGCCATCCAGCGCTGCCCGTACTTCTCGCTGTCCAACCGTGCGTTGTGGGCGTGGTCGTAGGCAGCGAACAGCCGGTGTTTGATCAGCGGCCGGACGCCTTCTGAGCGGAGGGCGTCCCGCAGTGATTGGTCGTCGTAGCCTTTGTCACCGGCGAGACTTTCGATCTCGTCGGTGTTGCGCAGCGCCACCTGACGGCCCACCTGTGTATCGTGGGGCCAGTGTGCCGAACAGTGCAGGTCGAGGACAGCACACGACTCTGTATCGACCAGGGCCGTCGTTTTCAGCGTCCGTATGTGGCGATCCGACCGGTCTACGTAGTGACTGGATGCTGCCTGGCGGTCGAAAAACGTGGCATCCACAGCGCCATGCTCGCCGGGATCGCAGGCTGCTGCTGAGCGGTCGAGCAGTTGGCGCCAGACACGGGTGGGCACCCGCTCGAACGACCGCCACAGCGTCGAGGGTGCCGGAAACTCGGTACGGGCTAACTGCAAGAGGGCGCGAACCCGATCCAGCTCGCTGGCCCAATCGACGATCTCGCGGTAAGTGGCGTCCATGTGGACCCGAAGAAAATGCAGCGTGAGATGCTTCCAGCCAGCAAATCCATTGCCAGCCGGGTCGCTCACCACCGCCGTGGGGCTGGCAGCACAGCGCTTTTGAGCGAGCGATGCGGCTTGTTTAACGAAGCGGAAGAGTGGCATTGGTACATTCACTTCTTCCGCTTCGCTCTCACCTTCAGAGCGACGCTATCCTGTCGCCGTCGTCGGATTCAACAGAGCAGTCGATAGCAATCCCGCAGAAGCTTTCAGGCTGTTGGCGGTCGCGGTTCTTGCCGTAGGTACGTCCCGTATGAAACGGTTCGCACGATCCGCGAAAGCGCTCGCTCGCTCGAAGACGCCGGAAGTCCGAGCGACGGTTATCGAGTCAGCGATTTCGTTCGATCGCACGACCGGAGGAATGATTACGCGCGCGGCGCCTACCTCGGGTAAGAGACGCCGGCATGCTCACGAAACGGATCATTCCCTGTATCGACGTAGACCTGGACGACGAGGGCAACGCCGCCGTCTACACCGGGGTCAACTTCGAGGACCTCGCGTACACGGGCGACCCCGTCGAGATGGCCAAGAAGTACAACGAGGCCGGCGCCGACGAGTTCGTCTTCCTCGACATCACCGCCTCCGCCGAGGGCCGCGAGACGATGCTCGACACCGTCTCGCAGGTTGCCGACGAGGTTTTCATCCCCCTGACAGTGGGCGGCGGGATCCGCACCCGCGAGGACGTCAAAGAGACGCTGCGGGCCGGCGCCGACAAAGTGTCGATCAACACCGGCGCGCTCGAACGGCCGGAACTCATCACCGAAGGCGCCCGCTCCTTTGGCAACCAGTGCATCGTCATCAGCGTCGACGCGCGCCGCCGCTTCGACGAACAGGGCGAACACTACGCCGAAGTCGACGGTGAATCCTGCTGGTTCGAGTGCACGGTCAAGGGCGGCCGCGAGGGCACAGGCGTTGACGTGATCTCGTGGGCCGAAGAGGCCGAACAGCGCGGCGCGGGCGAGCTGTTCGTCAACTCCATCGACGCCGACGGGACGAAAGACGGCTACGACATCCCGCTCACGCGGGCAGTGTGTGACGCCGTCTCGACGCCGGTCATCGCCTCCTCCGGCTGTGGCGGCCCGGAAGACGCCTACGAGGTGTTCACTGACGCGGGCGCCGACGCCGCGCTTGCGGCTTCCATCTTCCACTTCGACGAGTACTCGATCCGCGAGGTCAAGGAGTACCTCGCCGAGCGGGACGTGCCCGTCAGACTCTGAGCGATGAGCGAGGACGGACCAGACCCGGAGACCGACGGAGCGGACGCCCCCAGTTCGGGCAAGTGGATCTGCGCGTGGTGCGAGAAGCCCCACGACCGCAACGACCCGCCGTGTGACAACTGCGGCCACCACAAGTTCGAGAAAGCGGTCGTTCCGGTCGCGCCCGAGAGCACGGACCACGACCGCGAACCGGTGTGGGTCTGTCCGGAGTGCGGGCGCCAGCACCAGAAGAACTCACCGCCGTGTAGCAGGTGTGGCCACGCCAGCCTCGAACGGCGGATCCCGGACGACGACGAGTTCGCCGAGGAACTCGGCGGCACCTCCTACTTCGACGTCCTCGAACCGATCTACCTCGTGGCCATCGTCTTTGCCGTCGTCGCCGGCGGGGCCCTCCTCCTGGGACTGCTCGGTGTAATCTCGCTGCCGGGGATGGGCGGCGACTCGCTCGCCGTCTCGAACGTTCCGGGGAACGCGACGACTGCCGAGGGGCTGTCGCTGGCGGAGGTCGAAGAGCAGTACGTCGTGGTCGCGAACGAGCAACTGACACAGGACACACAGCTGACCCGCAACGACCGCCTCGACGACGTGGCGCGGTTCTACAACCAGCGCCGGGTGAAAGCGGCGTACGGCGACGGGTCGGTCCCGAACGACGAACGACTGCGGGAGGCGATCGGTGACGCCTGCGGATCACAGCCGGGGTATCTCCCGTTCGACGTGTTCCGGGACGGCGGCCTCTCTGCGTTCGAGAGCGAACGAGCGGTCGCGGAGCGACTCGTCGGTGACTCGCCCCCCGAGGGGTCCAGTCTCGGCATCGACGTCCACGCGCTCCCGGACGGCGGTCTCTCGGTCACGTACTTCGTCTGCTGAGTTCGCACGCGGAACTCTGTTGCGTTCGTACGAGAGAACCCTCGATTCGCGGCCGCGCGCTCTCGACGGGCTATTGGCCGAGCGCGCTCTCGATGGGCTTGCCACGTGAGGCCGTACCAGCCGGTCTGCGAAAGCGAAGTGACGGGGGGACCGAGCCGGTGGCTCAGTCCGAGAGGATCGAGACGTTGTTGTTCTGTTCGATGGCGGCCGGCTCGCCGCGTTCCAGCCTGTCGAGACGGTCGGTGATGGTGTGGACGGCGTCGCCGTCCGTGCAGGGGGCGACGTGGCGGAGTTCGCCGTCGACGTACTCGGCCAGGCCCATCACGGGCAGGACCATCGCGTTGAACGCCTCGTCGGTCGCGTCGTTTTCGACCTCGTGGGTCTGGTAGAACGATTCGAGCGAGACGTTGTTCGAGAGGGCCCACTGCTTGAACTCGGCGACGCGGTTGAGGATGTACTCGCCCTCCTCGGTGCGCGAGCCCGCTGACTCGTGGGCGATCTGCTTGCCCCAGACGATCACCGAGAAGTCGGCGATCTCGTCTTCGGCGTCGAGGCGCTGGAGCTGTTCGATGACCGCTTCCTGTCGGTGCCCTGCCCCGTCGGGCAGGAGCGACCGAACGTACAGTTCGATCCGCGGCTGTGTCCCCGTCATCGTACCCGATAGCGCGACTGGCTAGGTAAAAAATCTTCCCCTCATGTCCGTTTCTGGCCCGTGTTTGTGTTTGCCACACCACCTCTACAGGGGGTAAGTTGAACGAACGTTAACTTCTGGTTGGATCGTCCTTCGACCCGAGCGGAAATAGTACGATTCGATTAACACCGTAGTAATCTTCGACTATCGTCGAAGTCGGCGAATCGTTCGGGCGCGGCGATTGCGCCCGAGTCGGTCGATGCCCGCGGAACGAGGGGGAGTCCGAAGGGGTATCTGTCGCCTACCGACCGACTGCCGGCGGGCCATCGTCTGCGGGGTCGGGCGAGCGCTCTTCGGTCGTGGCGACGCTTTCGGCGACCGTCCCGACCGGTCGCGGAGCGTCCGCGCGCGGTTCGGCGCCGGCGCGCGCGGTGTCTCGTCCGTCGCGGCGCTCCGTGCCCTCGGACTCCCGCTCCAGCGCCCGGATCCGGTCGGAGACCGAGTGAACCGCCGTCTCGGTGGCGTACGGCGCGACGTGGACGAGGCCGTCGTCGTCGTACTCGGCGAGACAGCAGACGGGCAATACCAGAGCGGTGTGGGGTTCGCCCGTGAGTCCGGCGCCGACCGCGCGCGTCTCGAAAAAGAGGTCCAGCGAGACGTCCCGCCGCTCGGCCCAGGCTCTGAACGCGGCGACGCGGTCGAGGACGTGGACCCCGGCGTCCGTCCGGGCGGCAGTCGTCGAGAGCCCGACTTCTCGGCCCCACACGTCCACCGACAGGTCCGCGACGGACCCGTCCGCCGCGAGCGCACGGAGCCGTCGGAGATGGTCGTCGACCGGACTCCGCGCTGGGGCCGGTGAGAGTGACCGCACGAACAGTTCCACGCGCCGCGATGAGGGGTCTGTGACCATGGCGCTCGTTCGAGGGCTCGCTCGCACTCGACTAATAATTTCCTTCGATCGATACGTTATCTCACACAAATCTATATAGTTCACTCGCGCTCTGGCGCAGCGCCGTCGGCGGGGCCGAACCGCTTTCGCAGGCTCTCGTGGGCGCCGACGACCATCGCGGGGACGACGAGCATGAAGATGTGCTCTTCGACGGGGATGCCGAGGAACTCGTAGCCGGTCCGCATCGGGATGGCGAAGACGCCGACTTCGAGGGTGTACCAGTCCCAGACGAACGCGAAGGGGTAGAGGACGGCGACGGTACGGGCGGCCGCGCGAAAGGCACCGGCGTAAGAGAGCAGCGCGACCGCGACCGCTCCCCACATGACCTCGGTCACGAGATACGTATACTCGCCGAAGACGGTGATATCGGGCAGCACGGGCGCTCGTAGGGACCGGGCGGCCAAGACAGTACCGCCGGTGTGGCTACGGGGGTGGGGCGTCGGCCGTGGCTCGGGAGGAAATCCCGTCCAGTGAGACTGTTCGCCAACTTTGATTATGCCTCGCGTCGAACCTTCAAAACGGGAGATCCAGATGGATATCGCCGATATCGCCACCAGCGAGTACGTAGCCGTCGACGTTGATGAACGCCTCGGAAAGATCCGCTCACGGTTCGAGCGGGAGAACCCCAAAGGACTTCTCGTGACCGACGACGGCGAGTACGAGGGCGTGATCACCCAGAAACAGCTGGTGCAGTCTCACATCGAGGACGACGCCAAAGCCGGCGCCGTCGTGCAGTCGGGCCCGAAGGTCGAACGCACCGACGACGTCCGGGAAGTGGCGCGCGTCCTCGTCGAGGGCGGCACGAAGGTCGCCCCCGTCTTCGAGGCGGGCAAGCTCTGGGGGATCGTCACCGAAGACGCGATCCTCCAGGCCGTCCTCGAACACCTCGACGCGCTCACCGTCGACCAGATCTACACCGACGACGTCGTCACCGTCACCGAGGACACCAACGTCGGGCAGGCGATCAACCTCCTGCGCGAGCACGGCATCTCACGCCTCCCCGTCCTCGACGAGGACGGTCTGCTCACGGGCATGGTCACCCGCCACGACATCGTCGACATCGTCGTCCGCGACATGGACAAGGCCACCCGCGGCGAGCGTCGCGGCGACATCGAGCGCGTGCTCGACCTGCCGGTCTACGACGAGATGAACAGCCCTGTGGCCACGACCCACCCCGCCGAATCGGTGCGCGACGCCGTCGAACGCATGCTCGAACACGACTACGCCGGCCTCGTCGTCACCCCCGAGGACGACGACCGCACCGTCGCCGGCATCATCACCAAAACCGACGTCCTCCGCGCGCTCACGTTCACCGAGGAGGAACACATGGACGTCCAGATCACCAACATCACCCTCCTCGACACGATCTCGCGCGAGGACATCCGCCAGCGCATCGAGAAGGTCGCTGACAAGTACCAGCAGATGCAGGTCCAGCACGCTCACGTCCGCTTCCACGAGCACAAGGAGAAGCTCCGTGGCACGCCGCTGATCCAGTGTCAGATCCGACTGCGCACCAACAAGGGCCAGGCCGCCGGATCCGGCGAGGGTTACGGCGCGGACAGCGCCTTCCGCGTCGCCTCCGACAAACTCCAGCGCAACGTCCTCGAAATGAAGGGCGTCCGCGCCGACGAGGAGTACCGCGGCCAGTTGCTGCGAAAGCTCGGCGAACTCTAAACCACCTTTTTCGTCGTCGGGTATCCTCGCGCCCTGCGGGCGCAGCGGGTACCGCTCCTCGAAAAAGCTGGACCAAAAAACCGGACGACCCGGTCGCTGCGCTCCCTCCCGTCCGGTGAACCGCGCGCTCCGCGCGCGGACGCCTGCCGTCTCCGCGCTACTACTGTGACGAGCTGCCGCGTCAGTACCGCAACCGCCGCGTCAGTACCGCAACCGCCGCGCCAGACCGCGGCGCCACAGCTTCCGCGAAGCCCGCTGTTAAGTCCCGCTCGCCCGTCAGTGCTCGTATGCGAGTCGCAGTTCTCACCGAACCGGGCGAGTTCGCCATCGAGGAGCGCCCGCGTCCCGAGCCGGCGGCCGACGAGGTGCTCGTGCGGATCCGCGAGGTCGGCATCTGCGGGTCCGACGTCCACTACTACGAACACGGGCGCATCGGCGAGCACGTCGTCGAGGACCCGCTCGTCCTCGGCCACGAGAGCGCCGGCGAGGTCGCCGCGGTCGGCGCCGACGTCTCAGGCCTCGCGGCTGGCGACCGCGTAGCCATCGAACCCGGTGTCCCCTGCCGGCGATGCGACCACTGCAAGCGCGGGGAGTACCACCTCTGTCCCGACGTGACGTTCATGGCGACGCCGCCCCACGACGGCGCGTTCGCCGAGTACGTCGCCTGGCCCGCCGACTTCGTCTACCGCCTGCCCGAGGAGGTGTCGACGCGGGAGGGCGCGCTCTGTGAACCCCTCTCGGTGGGGATCCACGTCGCCCGTCGCGGGGACGTCTCCACCGGTGACACGGTCCTCGTCACGGGCGCGGGACCGATCGGACTCTGCGTGATGGAGGCGGTCCGCGCCGCCGGCGCGACGGACGTGGTCATCTCCGACGTGGTCGGATCGAAACTCGACCTGGCCGCTGCGCGCGGCGCCGACCGGACCGTCGACGTGAGTGAGGAGTCGCTGGTCGACGCCGTCGACGACTATACGAACGGCCGGGGCACCGACGTGGTCGTCGAGGCGTCGGGGGCCGATCCGGCGGTCCGTGCCACGACCGAAGCGGTTCGCCACGGTGGGACAGTCGTCCTCGTCGGTCTCGGCGACGACGAACCCGTCCCGCTCGACGTGGTCGAGTTGATCCACCAGGAAGTCGACATCCACACATCCTTCCGCTACGCCAACACTTACCCGACGGCCATCGACCTGCTCGCCGACGAGCGTGTCGATGTGGAGGGGTTCGTCGACTTCGAAATGGGTCTGCGCGACGTGGACGACGCCTTCCAGCGCGCGACCGAGGCCGAGACGGTCAAGGGCGTCTTGACGCTGTAGCGGTAAGCCGGGGGGGGCGCTCAGTCCTGTGCGACGGCGGCGTCCGAGGGCTGGGTCGCCTCGGACCCGGGGAGATAGCGCGTCCAGAGGACGAGCGCGCTGGGGAGGACGACGACGCTCACGAGGAAGGCGATGAGCAAGGCGACGACGACGATCGTCGCGAAGCCGCGGAACTGCGAGACAGGGACGAGGAGCAGGGCGCTGAACGCGCCGGCCGAAGTGAGCGTGCTGCCAAGGAGCGCGCCGCCGGTCCCGGCGACGGCGGCCTCGAGCGCCTCGAACGTCGGCTTCCCCTCCCGGAGTTCGTCGGCGAACCGGTCGCCGATGTGGATGTTGTAGTCCACGCCCAGCCCGATGACGAGACTCATCAACAGCGCGGTCAGGAGGTTCAGGGGGAGTTCGAGCAGGTACATCGCGCCCACGACCAGTCCGACGACCAGCGCGATCGGAATGGCGACGACCGCCCCCAGCGTCGCGCTCCCGTGCATCACCCTGAACACGACTGCCAGGACGAGGACGATTGCGGTCAGCGCGACGATCATCGTCTCTAGGATGCCGTCGATGAGGTCGGCGAGTACCACCTCGTTGACCGAGAACGACCCGACGAGAGTCACCGTCAGCCCGTTGCGCTCCATCTCCGTCTCGCCCGTCTCGAGCGTCGCGACCGTCTGTGAGCGTTCGGTCCACTCGGTGTCGAGCGGCAGCGTCACCAGCGCCGACCTGTACTCGCCGTTCGTGCGTTCGAGGACGCGACTCGCGGCGTCCGCGTCGGCCGCGTAGAAAGCGTCGTACACCGCTTCGAGGTCGGTGTCCGGGACCCCGTCACCGTTCTCGTCGTGGTTTTCGAGCACGGCCGCGAACGACTCGTTTTGCCGCGCGACGGCCTGCATGACGGTCGTCGGCGACTGGATCTGCGGGCCACCCTCGGTCGAGACGATCAGCGACTCGTCCTCTGTCCGGATCCGCTCGATCCCGCTCTGGATATCCACCAGCGTGTTCTCGCGTGTCATCTCGCCCTCGACGAGTATCCGCTCCTGTATCGCGTCGGACTCGCCGGCGGGCTGGTATATCGACGTTCGCTCGTAGCGCTCGACCCAGGGGTCGACTTCCCAGCCGAGCGGGCCGGGGAGCTGTTGTTTCCACTCGGCGACCTCGCCGATGTCCTGCTCGAACTCTTCTCTGTCGAGCTCCGCCCACGCGAGGCCGCCGGCCGCGCTGACGAGCACCGCCAGCACGAGCACTGCCGGCGCGGCCCGCCGGGCCAGAGTGACCGTCGACCGCAGCGCCGGCGCGAGGTACCGCCCGCGCCCGAGCGCGAGTTTCCGCCGGTCGAAGCCGAACCGTTCGAGGAGACCGTCGATGCCGACTTTCATCGCCGGTACGACGGTCAGGAAGATGACGAACGCCGACACCACCCCGAGCGTGATGCTCACGCCCAGGTCGCGGATCACAGGTAGCGGGTTCGTCAGGTTCGAGAGGAACCCGATCGCGGCCGTCAGCGTGACCAGCACGAGCGCCGTCGCGACCAGGCGCGTCCCGCGGCTCATCGGCTCGCGGATCCCCTCGTCGGGTCCGCGCTGTTCGCGGTAGCGGTTGAACACGTGAAAGCCGAAGTCGATGCTCAGGCCCGTAATGAGCACAGCCGGGATGATGCTGATGAAGCCGGCGCTGACGCCGAGCCAGCCCATGATGCCGAACATCCAGGCGACCGAGAGGCCGACGCCGGTCATCCCGACGACGATGTCGACCAGGTCGCGATAGGAGAAGGCGAGCACGACGAGGATGACCAACAGCGCGACCGGGAGGACGAGCTGGGCCATCTCGCCGAAGAAGTGCTGGTTGTACTCGGTGAAGGCGTGCTGGTTGACGGCGAAGAAGCCGGCCTCCGAGCGCTCGTCGGTCGCGTCGTCGATGGCCTCCGAGGCGTCGGCGTAAGCATCGGATCCCGGATCGACGTCGAGCGTGACGACGAGTCGCCGGTCCTCTGAACTCGTCGCGCCCGACTGTGACTCGGGCGGGAGGAATCGCGCGGCCCTGGGGTCCTCGGCGAGGGTCGTCTCGACCGCATCGGCGACCGCCGCGTCGCTCGCGCCGTCGAGGGCCTCGATCTGCGCGGCCAGGTCCGGGTTAGACCCGTCGGCGACTCGCGTCGCCACCAGGTTCGACAGGCCGACGATCCCGTCCTCGTGGAGGGCCGACCGGACGGCGTCGCTCTCGGAGAGCGCCTGTTGCAACTGTAACTCCTCGATCAACGCCGTTCGAGAGAGGGCGTTACCGTCCTCTTTCCACACGTACACCGCTTGCACAGTGCGGTTGGTGTCTGTCTCGTTCGTCGTGTACTGTGCGTCGACGTAGTTCATCTTCTGGACGCGTTCGATGTGGTCGAACGAGTCCGGGTCGGCGCCCGCCTGGCTCCCGGTGTCGAGCATCGGAATCCCCGCGAGCACCGCCGCCGAAACGACCGCCATCACGAGCAGCGTGATGCGGTTGTGGTTCGCGACGAAGTCAGTCGCTGCCTGGAGGGCGTTGCGTATCATTCCGTCTCGTTCGCGATTTCTCGGAGGTCGTTCTTATAATTCGGGGAACCGTTTCAAACTCGGAAACCGGCGTCACAGCGACGGTCGACACCGGACGGACGGTTGCGACGAACGGCGGCACAAAAAACAGCGGGATGTCGACTGCGGAGCTACTGGAAGCCGATGCGGCCGCCCGAACGGCGGTCCTGGCGGTCGGGGCCGCCCGATTTGAACTCGTCTTCCATCTGCTCGTAGTAGTCGCGGATGTCGTCGGTGATGGTCGGGCGGACGTTGTCCATCGCCTGCCGGAAGTGACTCATCTCGACGATCTCGGCGTCCTCGTCCTCGCGAAGCGCCTCGATGGCTGCCTCGCGAGCGATGGACTCGAGGTCCGAGCCGACGTAACCGTCCGTTATCTCGGCCAGCTCGCGGAGGCTCACGTCCGCGCCCAGCGGCGAGTCGTCGGTGTGGATCTTGAGGATCTGCTCGCGACCCTCGGTGTCGGGCTCGCCGATCATCACGAGCCTGTCGAACCGGCCCGAGCGGATCAGGGCGGGGTCGATCATGTCCGGGCGGTTGGTCGCGCCGATGACCATCACGTTCTCCATGTCCTCCAGCCCGTCGAGTTCGGTCAGCAGCTGGTTGACGACGCGCTCGGAGACGTTCGAACCGACGTCGCCACCTCGACCGGGCGCCAGCGAGTCGAGTTCGTCGAAGAAGATGACCGTCGGCGACACCTGCTTGGCCTTCCGGAAGGTCTGCCTGATGGCCTTCTCCGACTCGCCGACCCACTTCGAGAGCAGTTGCGGCCCGCGCACCGAGATGAAGTTCGCGTCCGTCTCGTTGGCGACGGCTTTCGCCATCAGCGTCTTCCCGGTACCGGGCGGGCCGTACAGCAGGACCCCCGACGGCGGGTTGATACCCATTCTGGTGAACTTCTCGGGCTGGTTCAGCGGCCACTCGACGGACTCCTGGACGTTGCTCTTGGCGTCCTCCAGGCCGCCCACGTCGTCCCACGAGACCTTCGGGAGTTCGACGAGCACCTCCCGCATCGCGCTCGGACTCACCTCGTTCAGTGCCCCGCGGAAGTCGTCGCGTTTGATGATCATCCGGTCGATCAGACTCGGCGGGATGTCCTCCTCGTCTAAGTCGATCTCGGGGAGGTAGCGCCGCAGCGCCTTCATCGCCGCCTCCTTCGTCAGGCTCTCGATGTCCGCGCCGACGAAGCCGTGGGTCTCGCTCGCGAGGCGACCGAGCGCCACGTCGTCCGACAGCGGCATCCCGCGGGTGTGGATCTGGAGGATCTCCTCGCGACCCACCTCGTCGGGGACGCCGATCTCGATCTCCCGGTCGAACCGACCGGGCCGCCGCAGGGCCGGGTCGACCGAATCGACCCGATTGGTGGCGGCGATGACGATGACCTGCCCGCGCGATTCGAGGCCGTCCATCATCGTCAGCAGTTGCGCGACGACGCGGCGTTCGACCTCGCCGGTCACGTCCTCGCGCTTGGGCGCGATGGAGTCGAGTTCGTCGATGAAGATGATCGAGGGCGACTCCTCGCTCGCGTCCTCGAAGATCTCGCGTAACTGCTGTTCGGACTCACCGTAGTACTTCGAGATGATCTCCGGGCCAGCGATAGAGAAGAAACTGGCCGAGGTTTCGTTGGCGACGGCCTTGGCGAGCAGCGTTTTCCCGGTGCCCGGCGGGCCGTGGAGCAGGACCCCCTGTGGCGGCTCGATGCCGAGTTTCTTGAAGATCTGGGGGTGTTTCATCGGGAGTTCGACCATCTCCCGGACGCGCTGGATCTCGTTTTGCAGACCGCCGATGTCCTCGTAGGTGATGCCGCCGCCGGTCTTCTCGAACCCGGAGATCGGTTCCTCGCGCAACTCGACGTCGGTGTCCTCGGTGATGAGGACCACACCCTCGGGTTCGGTCTCGACGGCGATGAGCGGGATCGCTTGCCCGGGCGAGCGCATGAACGGGTGGTTCGTCGAGCTCATGACGGGGACGATGTCGCGCTCGACGACCGGTCGCTTGAGGATCTGTCGTTTGACCATCCCCGCCGCGTCGGAGCCGAACTGCACGGACGCTTCCTCGGGCGGCGCGAGCACGAGCGAGTCGGCCTTCTCGGCTTCGGCCTTGCGGATCTCGACGCGTTCGCCGATACCCACGTCGGCGTTCTGGCGGGTGAACCCGTCGATGCGCACGGTGTCGGTGTTCCAGTCCTGGCGGTCGGCGCGCCAGACCTTCGCCGCGGTCGTGTCCGCACCCTCGATCTCGATGATGTCTCCCGGAGAGAGCTTGAGGTGGAGGAGCGTGTCCGGGTCCAGGCGGGCGATGCCGCGCCCCGAGTCGTTCGGGTACGCTTTCGCCACTTCGAGTTGGACTTCGTTCATAGTGAGAGGTTGTCACTGACTCGGGTACCCCCGCGGATATGCTTTTTGCTACCGGCGGTTTGGCATCGCCAGTAGATACATACGGCCGCGGGACGAATCTCCTGTATGGACCTCGCAACCGTCGGCCTCGGCGTCGCCGCCTTCTCGCTGATCGTGCTCGCCGACCGGATCGACGCCGTGGTCGACGTCCTCTGGTCGTCGGACGACCCGCTCACCGACTTCGACCCGAGTTCCGACGCACCCAGCGACGACGCGTCAGGCGACGACGGAACGCCCCCCTTCGACGACTCCTGAACCACGGCCGATTCTCGAACCCGTTCCGGCTCCGACGGAGCGGCCGCTATGGCGTGTCAGTCCCGACGACATCGATTTCGATGTCCCGGCGACCGCGCGGGTGTCTGAATTCGAGCGCGATCCGTCCCGATTCGTACGGCTCGAACGTTCTCACCGCCAGTCCGGTTTCGCCGGGATCGACCTCGACCGCCAGCAGGCTCGGCACACCGCCCCGCTGGAACCCGCCGAGGAAGACCCCTCGCCGGTCTCCCGCGTTCCGGACGGTCACCTCGACTCGCGCCGCTCCGTCAGAGGCCACGCGGTCGGGCGCCGACACCGATTCGACGACCAGATCGGGAACGCCGGACAGATCCGCGACGGCTTCCGGGGGAAGCCGGTACTCGTGGTTCGGACCCACGAGCGTCGCCTCGTCGGCCTCGACGCGCGGCACGTCGAACCCGACCCAGCCCGACGGCTCCCTGACCGTGTGCAGTTCTTCCATTCGAAGCATGTGCGGCGGTCCACTGTCGATATCGGCCACCTCGAACCGCCGGTCGCCGACGGCCAACTCGAACGAGGACGGGTACTGGTCCGTCGACGCCGCCGGCACGCTGGCGAACAGGAACTGCGCCCGGTCGGGTCGCACGAAGCGAAACGCGTCGGCGGAGAACCGATGTCTGTAGGCAGGTCTGACGACGGCCGCGGTCTCCGAGACCGGGGTCGCCGTCCGCGGGGATCGAGGACCGTCGCCAGCGCCGGTCGCGAGCGTCTGGCTCCCCGTCGACACGTCGGGCGTTTCGGACCCGACGGAGTCCTGTGGCGTCTCGGAGGACGGGCCCGATAACTGTCCACAGCCCGCCAGTCCGGCCGCGAGGGGAACCGACGCGAGGAACTGTCGGCGGCGCATACTGTCACTGGATGGAGGGATCGGGAAGTGCCTTGTGGCGATCCAGGCGACCGGACGCTTTTTGCCGCCGCGCGACCCCGGTTCGGGTATGCGAACCCTCGCGTTCGACGGCCGGATGGGCGCCAGCGGCGACATGATACTAGGGGCGCTGCTGGCGGCCGGCGCCGACCGCGACCGCCTCGATTCGGTCGAAAACCGCCTGCCGGTCCGATACGACGTCGAGAGCGTCACAAAAAACGGCATCGCCGCGACCAGCGTCACGGTCCGCCACGTGGGGGGCGAATCGGCGGATGGATCCACGGATTCCGAAGACGACGACCACGGCCATGACAGTCACGATCACCACGACCACAGCCATGATCGTGACGGCCACGACCACGACGACCATCACGACAGTCACGGCCACGATCACGACCACGACCACGCCGAGGGTCACGGTCCGCAGCGGACCTACGCCGAGGTGGTCGAACTGGTCGCGTCGATGGATCTGCCCGCCGCGGTCGAGCGCGACGCGCTGGCGGTGTTCGAAATCCTCGGCGAGGCCGAGGCGAGCGTCCACGGGACGGACCTCGACTCCACGCATTTTCACGAGGTGGGCGCGGACGACGCCATCGCCGACGTGGTGGGCGCCGCGCTCCTCCTCGAGGATCTCGACGTCGAGCGCGTCGTGACCACACCGCTTTCGACAGGCGGCGGCGAGGTGTCGATGAGCCACGGGACCTACCCGGTCCCCGCGCCCGCGGTGGTCGAAATCGCCGAACGGGCCGACTGGTCGCTGCGGGGCGGCCCGGTCCAGAGAGAACTGCTCACGCCGACCGGCGCCGCGATCATGACGCACTTCGCCGAGGGCGTCGACCGCCTCCCGACGCTCCGTGTCACCGGGTCGGGGTACGGCGCCGGCGGCTACGACCTCCCGGACCACCCGAACGTCCTCCGCGCCATCGTCGGCGAGAGCGCGGGCGGACTGGCTCACGACGAGATAACCGTCCTGGAGACGAACGTCGACGACGTGACCCCCGAGGTGCTGGGCGGCCTCCAGGAGTCGCTCGCCGAGGTCGGCGCGCGCGACGTGTCCGTGCTCCCGGCGACGATGAAGAAGTCCCGGCCGGGCCACCTCGTGAAGGTGGTCGTCAAACCCGAGGACGCCGACCGTGTTGCCCGGCGACTCGCGAGGGAGACGGGGACGCTCGGCGTCCGCGAACACGGCGCCGGCCACCGCTGGGTCGCCGCCCGCGAGATCAGGCGAGTGTCCGTCGAGGTCGACGGCGAGACCTACGAGGTCGACGTGAAAGTCGGGACCGACGACGCCGACGAAACCTTCGACGTGAGCGCAGAGTACGACGACGCGGCCGCCGTGGCCGCGGAGACCGACCGGCCGGTACGCGAGGTGCGCCGACTGGCCGAGGAGTCCGTCGCGGAGCGCGAGTGATAGTGTGAGCGGAACGGCGCTGGTCGTCGGCGCGAGCGGGTTCCTCGGCCGCGCCGTCGTCCGGCGACTCCGGGCCGACGGCTGGACTGTGGTCGGGACCTACTGTTCGACGCCGCCCGCGGCTGTCGGGGACAGTCGCGACGGGGGCGCCGGTGGTTCCGACGACGGGCGCCACCTGCCGGACGAGACCGTCCAGTTCGACTTCTGGACCGACGACCTCCGCACACACGTCACCGACTGCGACGCCGACGCGGTGGTCTTCGCCGCGGCCGTCGAGTACGGCGGCGAGGCCGACACCGGCGAGACGTCCGCGGGCCCCTCCTTCGAGCGCGCCGCCGAGCGGTTCGTCGAGGCCTGTCGCGACCGCCGCCTGGTCTACGTCTCCAGCGCGGCCGTCTTCGACGGGACGCAGGGACGGTACACCGAAGACGCCGAGCGCTCGCCGCGCGACGCCTACGGTCGCCGACTGGCGACGGTCGAGGACCTCGTCAGCGAGCGCGTGGACGGGTCCGTGATCCTCCGGACGAGCTACCTGTTCGGCGTCGACAGGGAGAATCTCGACCGTCGGCTGGCCTTCACGCGCGAGGCGGTGGCGGCCGGCGAGTCCGTCTGTTACTTCGAGGATATGTACAAGAGTCCGGTCCACGTGCGGGAGGCCGCGTGGGCGGTGCGGGCGCTGGTCGAGTCCGATGCCGGGGGCGTCGTCCACGCGCCCGCGCCCCGGATCAGCGTCTGCGAGTTCCATCGCGAGGCGATGACCGCGCTGGGCTACGACGCCTCGCTCGTGGAGTCCGAACCGATGCCCGACGACCCGACGCTGGCGCCCGACCGGTCGCTCGCCTCGAACCGGTTCGAGTCGCTGGTCGGCTTCCGTCCCTCGACCGTCGCGGACGCGTTCGACGACGGCTGGTAGTGCTTATTGTAGCGATGTACCGGTACGCGCCGACGACGTGGTCGGCGCGATCCGGAAATGATCTACGATAATCACTATCAGGCCCGCCAGCGATCTCACTCCTCGCGGTGTTCGGCCAGCGCCTCGTCGATGGTCAGCTCGCCGGCGGCGACGCGGCGGGCGAGATGTTCGTCGATGGCGCGGTTCGTCTCGCTCTCCTCGCGCGAGCGGTCCTTGATGCGCTGGAGTTCGCCGGGGGTCGGGTTCACCGGCCGCGAGTCGACGCGCTCGCCCTCCAGTCGCGCGATGTTGACCGCAGCGACCACGTCGCCCATGCCGCGCGCACCGGTGCCGAGATAGGGCGTGGTTCCGGTCTCGTCGACGAGTTCGACCGGTACGTCTTCCAGGTCGTCGATGATCTTCGAACTCTGGAGGCGTGCGCCGTCGCCGACGCGGACCAGTGGGTCGACCGCGTCGTCGACTTCCTCGCGGACCACCTCGGCCGCGTCGGCCAGTGGGACGTGGAAGACGGCGACGACCGTCTCACCCGAGCAAACGGCGATCCCCGGCCGTTCGCCAGGGTCGACGCCGACGATAGTCCGACCGCCCCCGCCGCGAAGGGTTGCGAGTACTTCGTCGACCGCCCGGCGAGGGTCGGCGGGATCGGCGCTCACGACGGGCACGCCCTCGGGGGTCGCGTGGGCTTCGCCGTCGGCGACGACGACGAGCGTCGTCTGTGCGGGCCAGTCGTCGCCGGGTTCGATGGTGGTGAACTCCACGGCGCGGTCCCGGAGTTCGTTGACCACTCCGTGGTACACCTCGAAGTCGGCGGTCGCGACGACTATCACACGTCGCCTTCGCCGTCCACGTACCTAAGTGTTCGACCGTCGCGACGACCTGACGGTTCACCGCGGTGGGTCCGCGGGGAGCCCGTTTGCCAGCGTTTTTGTCGGGTGCCGACGAACGGAGGGATGTGTCAGAGCGCATTCCGACGGGGTGTGGGGCCGTCGACGAACTGCTCGGCGGCGGATTCGAACGCGGCGCCGTCACGCAGGTGTACGGTCCGCCGGCCGCGGGCAAGACGAACATCGTCCTCTCGGCCGCCGTCGAGCAGGCCGCACGCGGTGACTCCGCGCTGTTGATCGACACCGAGGGGGTCTCGATCGACCGGCTCGAACAGCTCGCGAGCGGCCGCGAGGACTCGGTCGAGGAGATCGCCTCGCGGATCGTCATCTCGGAGGCGCTCACCTTCGAGGAACAGGAGGAGGCGGTCCGCGACGTCGAGGGGTTCGTCGACGCGGTGGATCTGGTCGTCCTCGACAGCGCGACCGGCTTCTACCGGCTCCAGCGCACCGAACAGGACGAGGGCGAAGCCCTGCGAGCGGTCGGGCGCCAGCTCGCCCACCTCCTCTCGCTGGCCCGCAGACACGACATCGCCATCGCGTTCACCAACCAGGTGTTCACCGACCCCGACTCCGAGCAGGCCCGCGCGCTCGGCGGGCACACGCTCAATCACTGGTCGGCCACGATCCTCCGCGTCGAGCGGTTCCGCGGCGGTAACCGCCGCGCCACGCTCGAGAAACACCGCGCCAAACCCGCCGGCGAGTCCGCGCGCTTCCGGATCACCGGCGACGGCCTCGAAAGCGGCGAGTGACGTCCTTTCGACTCTCTCTCCCGTCGAGTATCAGAATTTGAAATTCGGGCTCTAGTATTAAGCCACTGAATCCGGCTTGTGTGGGTATCTGATTCACCGATGAGACTCGAAACCGTACTCGTGACGGGGAGCAAGGGATCGGTCGGGGCGGGCGTCGTCGCGGAACTGAAGCGGGCCGGGTATCGGGTGGTCAGCGTGGACCGGGAGGCGGGGACGCCGGCCGCGGCGGCGACCCACAGGACCGTCGACCTGCTGGACCCGGAGGCCGTCGAAGGGGCCGTCGCGGAGAGCGACCCGGACGCCGTGGTCCACCTCGGGACGATCCCGCATCCGCTCGACCGGCCGGGTCACGAGACGTACGAGAGCAATGCGATGACGACCTACCACGTGCTCGAAGCGGCGGCGGAGGCTGGCGTCGAGCGCGTCTCGCTCGCTTCCAGCATCAACGCGATGGGCGCGGTTTTCCAGGAGGAACCGATGGACGTCGAGTACCTGCCGGTCGACGAGGAGCATCCGGTGACGCCGCGGGACCCGTACGCGCTGGGCAAGCGGACGATCGAACTCCAGGCCGACGGCTTCGCCCGGCGTGTCGGCGAGCCGAGTTCGGTCGCGTCGTTCAGGTTCCCGTTCGTCGCCGACGCGGCGGCGTTGCGGCGGTGGTTCTACGAGCCCGAGCGGACGCTCGCGAGCATCGACGGCGAGTCGATGGCGACCCGGAACGACCTGTTCGCCTACGTCGCGCTCGAGGACGCCGCGCGAGCCATCCGCCGAGGTATCGAGACCGATCTGGGCGGACACGAGCGATTCTTCGTCTCCGCGCCGGACACGACGATGCGAACGCCGACGGAGACGCTCGTCGACGAGTGTTATCAGGACGCCGACGGCGACGACCTTTCGGGGCGGGATCCGCTCGTCTCCACCGAGAAGGCGAAGCGACTGCTCGGCTGGGAACCCGAGCGGAGCTGGCGGGATCTCAGCGGGACCGGTCCGACGGCGCAGGCGGAGGTCGTCGGCGGGCAGGAAGCGAAGGAGTGACCGGTTGCGGCGGCGGTCCGGTAGCGGTTGCGGCAGCGGTCCGGTAGCGGTTGCGGCGGCGGAGCGGTGGCGGTTGCGGCGGCGGAGCGGTGGCGGTTGCGGCGGCGGAGCGGTGGCGGTTGCGGCGGCGGAGCGGTGGCGGAGCGGTGGCGGTTGCGGCGGCGGAGCGGTGGCCGGGAGCGCGTGCCGGCGCGAGTGCGCCGACCGCGTGACACGGGGAAAGGCAGGCTTGCCGTCCCTGTCCGCGCCGGAGGCGCGGTTCACCGGACGCGAACGAACGAAGTGAGTGAGTCGTCCGGCCTTTTTGGCCGAGCTTTTTGCGCCGGGGGTGCCCGCAGGCCGCCGCAGGCGGCCGAGGACACCCCCGGTAGAAAAAGGTCGTCTAGTAGATCAACTGGTCGTCGTTCTCGACCATGTAGAGGGTTCGGGCGGCGATGTTGACGGCGTGGTCGCCGACGCGTTCGAGGTCGCGGATCGTCAGGAGGAGCCGCGACACGTCGGCCATCAGTCGCTCGATTTCGCCGTCGGTGGTTTCGTCGTCGACCTCGCGTTCGATGAGGTCGCGGACGACGGTCTCGGAGGCTTTCTCGCAGCGGGCGTCGATGTCGTCGTCGCGCTCGGAGATGGCGACGCAGGCGTCGGGGTCCTGGCGGTCGTAGGCGTCCATCGACTGCTCGACCATCTCGATGACCTGCGTGCCGATGTCCTGGATGTCGACGTCGGGGTAGAGGTCGCGCTCGGCTTCGAGGGTGTAGTCGCCGAGGTTGGTGGCCAGATCGGCGATCCGTTCGAGGTCGGTGATGATCTTGAACGAGGCGGCGATGAACCGCAGGTCGCCCGCGACGGGCTGTTGAAGGGCGAGCAGGTCGATGCAGTCCTGTTCGAGGTCGAGGTACATCTGGTTGATCTCGCCGTCGCCCTCGATGACGTCCCACGCGAGGTCTTCGTCTTTGTGTTCGAGGGCTTCGAGCCCCTGTCGCAGTCGCTCGAGGACGACCTCGCTCATGTAGAGGACGTCTTCCCGCAGCGCGTCGAGTTTCTCCTGATAGCTTTCTCGTGGCATGCTACCGGATTGTAGGGCCGAGGTACGTAGGCTTGACGGGTGTGACACATCTCGCGGTGGGGGTATTCACAGGGGCATGCGACGGTCAGCCCGAGAGTACGTCGACCAGTTCCCGCAGGCTCGCGACGCGGTAGGTCGGCTCGATTTCGGGCTCGACCTCGCTGCGGTGTGGCCGGCGAATGTAGGCGCTGTCCGCGCCGGCGCGTTCCGCCGCGACGACGTCTTTCGGGCTGTCGCCAACGTAGAGCGCGTTTTTGGCACTGAGGTCAGCGAGGGCCACGTCGACGTAGTGGGGATCGGGCTTGCGGCGGGCCGCGCCCGCGACCGTGGGTTCGCGCCCGTAGACGGTCTCGAAGACGTCTGAGAGGCCGTAGTGCTCGACGATGAACGAAACCGTCTCGTGCTGGTTGTTGCTGGCGACGCCCATCCGGTGGGGCAACTCGCGGAGTGCGGCCACGTCGTCGAACAGCGGCTTGCCGCCGTCGCGGATGTCGGCGCGCTGGTGTTCGATAGCCCGGTGCTCTCTGGCGCTCCAGTACTCCGAGACAGCAACTCCGTACTCGTCCTCGATGGCGTCGAGGCCGTCGAGGGTGCCGTTTACGGCGTGGTCGAGAAACGTCGGATCGGGGTCATCGACGCCCACGTCGACGAAGGCCTCGCGGGCGGCGTCACGGAGGACGACCGTATCGGTCAGTTCGACGAGCACGCCGTCGTTGTCGAAGACCACCGCGTCGTAGCGACTCATTCGAGCGAGGGTAGGAGCGAGAAACAGGTAGGTGGTTCGGTGCCGGCGAATCGAGCGTCAACAGGAGACCGCGACTATCCGAACTTGCCGGTGATGTAGTCCTCGACGCGCTGGCTCTCCGGGTTCTCGAAGATCTTGTCGGTGTCGTCGTACTCGACGAGTTCGCCGCCGGTGAGGAAGACGGCGGTCTGGTCGGAGATACGGGCGGCCTGTTGCATGTTGTGCGTGACGACGACGACGGTGTAGTCCTCGGCGAGTTCCTCGATGAGGTCCTCGATCTTCGAGGTCGCGATGGGGTCGAGTGCGGAGGCGGGCTCGTCCATCAGGATGACGTCCGGGCCGACGGCGAGACAGCGCGCGATGCAGAGTCGCTGCTGTTGCCCGCCGGAGAGCCCGAGTGCGTTGTCGTCGAGACGGTCGCTGACCTCGTCCCAGATCGCGGCCTGTTTCAGCGAGCGCTCGACGAGGGCTTGCTCTTCGTCCTTGTCGTCGCGGCCGAGCAGGCGCGCGACCAGCCCCGTCCGGAGGTCGCCGTGCTTGCGCGGCCCGTACGCGATGTTGTCGCGAACGGACTTCGGGAAGGGGTTTGGCGCCTGGAACACCATGCCGACGCGCTTGCGGAGTTCGACGAGGTCGACGCGGTCCTGGTAGATTTCCTCGCCGTCGAGCTCGACCGAGCCCTCGACGCGAGCGGCCTTGATGCGGTCGTTCATCCGGTTGAGGCATCGGAGGAACGTGGACTTGCCACAGCCCGAGGGGCCGATGAGCGCGGTGACGCTCTCCTCGGGGATGTCCATCGAGACGCCTTTCAGCGCGTGGTCGTCGCCGTAGTAGACGTCCAGGTCCTCGACGCTGAGTTTCGGGTCGCCCTCGAAGGCGTAGTTCACCCATTCCTCGCGGGTCTGCTCGTCGGTCTCGGCGCCGACGGTCTGGGTGGCGTCGTCGGATGCGTCGCCGCTGTCGTCGTCGTCGACTTCGAAGGTGGGTTCGTCGGGCTGTGCGTCGTCGGTTTCGGTGCTCGTCATACCTGTTTCGCTCATGCTGTGAGTTTCCTCCTGAAGTAGATCCGCGAGGCGATACCGATCGCGTAGAAGCTCATCACGACCAGCAGGAGAACGAGCGCGGTCGCCCACGCGAAGTCGATGTTCTCGCTGAGTCCCGCCGTGATGACCGCGTAGAGCTGGTAGGGCAACGCGCTCGAGGACTGGACGAGGTTCAACTCGGGCCCGGCGACAAAGGGCGCGGAGCCGGTGAACCTGAACCATCCCTCGACGAACGTCGGCGCCTCCGTCGGGAACGGGTCGCTGACCATCACCAGCAGGATCGGCGCCGTCTCGCCGGCGATGCGGCCGACGCCGAGGATGACGCCCGTGATGACGCCCGGCATCGCCGCGGGGAGGACGACGCTCTTTATCGTCTCCCACTTCGAGACGCCCAGCGCCGCGCTGGCGTCGCGGTACTCGTCGGGCACGCTCTTGAGCGACTCGCGGCTGGTGATCACGACCAGCGGCAGGAGCATGAACCCGAGGACGATCTGTCCGGAGAGGATAGTGTTGGTGTTGCCGAGTCGCGGGACGAAAAACGCCAGTCCGAACAGGCCGTAGACGATGCTCGGCGTGCTCCAGAGGCCGTTGGTCGCCGTCTCGACGAGGAAGGTGAAGCGGCCCTGTTCGGCGTACTCGGTGAGAAAGACCGCGCAGCCGACGCCGAGGGGCACGGCGATGACGATCGCGCCGGCGACAAGCCAGACGGTCCCGACGATGGCCGGGAAGATGCCGTTCATCGGTGTCGTGAGGCCGTACCCCTCCATGACGAAGGGCCAGTAGAACCAGACGATCGGCCCCTCGATGATGAGCCACTCGTTCAGGACGGGGAGGTGGAACCACGTCACCGGGCCCCAGAAGAGGCCGAACTTGATCCCCTCGGTCATCGGACCGAACCCGCGGACGACGATGAAGGAGACGAGCAGCCCGAGAAAGGCGAGCATCCCGGCGGCGTTGGCGCCGACGAGGACGTACGCGCCGGTCTGTCGCCCCTTGGCGCCGAAGCCGCCGTAGATCCGGGCCGTGATCCAGCCGGCGAGGAGCCCGCCGACGACGAGGAGAACGGGGACAGCGGTGGTCGGCGTCACGGTCGCGGAGAACGCTGACGGCGACCAGGTCCACCCCGGTCCGATAACCCCGGTCGCGACGACGCCGCCGGTCAGCGCGACGAGTGCGCCGCCGGGCAGCGTGACGCCGACGTCCTCGCGGGCGACGAGCGCGGCGACCGTCGCACCGACCCCGGCGACGAGTGCGACGATCGGCCACAGCGAGCCGAGTCCGAGCAGGTACGCAGCGACGAGACCGCCGGTGACGAACCACGCGAGGCCGAAGACCGTGGCGTCGACGAGGCCGCCCGGATGACGCGGGCGCTCGGCCGGCGCGCCGACGATAGACGACAGGCCGACGGCCATCGTGCCGGCCCCGGCGACTGTCAGGACAGCGCCCAGCAGGGTTCCGACGCGGATCCCAGCCAGGGTGTTCGAGACGGGCACGAACCTGAGCAGGCCGAGAAAGCCGCCCAGCAGCGCGACCGTCGAGGTGGCGACCAGCGCCCCACCGACGAGTTCACGCTCCGAGGAGTCACTCCCGACAAGCGCGTCGTCGCGGTCCGAGTTCGTCCCGGTGGTGCTTCCGTCGTCGGTGTCGAAACTCATCGTTCACCTCCGAGTTTGCGCTGCATCCGGCGCTCGATGAACTGCGAGCCGACGCTGAGCGCCATGACGGTGACGAACAGCAAGACGCCGGCCGCGAACAGCGCCGACAGATGCATCCCGGTCGCGTTCCCGTACTGGTCGGCGATGAGGCTCGTCAGCGTGATCGTAGAGCCGAAGACGTCGACGAGCGGTTCGGGCAGGGAGACGACGTTGGCGAGGATGACCGTCGCGGCCATCGTCTCGCCCACGGCGCGACCCACGCCGAGGAGGATGGCGGCGGAGACCCCCGAAAAGGAAGCCGGGAGCGTCACGCTCGTGGTCGTCTGCCAGTCCGTCGCACCGAGCGCGTGCGCGCCGTCTTTCATCGACCCGGGGACGCTCGCGATGGCGTCCTCGGCGACGGAGACGACAGTGGGCAGCGCCATCAGGCCGATGACGATGCCGACGACGATGAGGCTCCCGTAGGTCGGGAGGCTCAGTTGTTCGGTCATGTAGCGGCTGACGATCTCGAAGCCGATGAAGCCGTAGACGATAGAGGGGATGCCCGCCAGCATCTCGATGGCCGGTTTGACGATTTCGCGCGCCCAGTCGGGGGCGAGTTCGCTGATGAAGACGGCGCCGGCGACGCCCAGCGGCGCGGCGACGAGCGTCGCGATGACGGTGGTGACGAGCGTCCCCCACATCATCGGGACCAGCGAGTAGGCGGCGTTTTCCTCGTTGGTCTCCCAGTACGGATCCGAGCCTGTGAGCAGGTACGCGCCCATCTCCCGGACCACGGGGACCGCGTTGTCGATCAGGTAGACGGTGATGAATCCGAGGATAAGCACCGTCGAGATGGTCGTCACGAACAGGAGGAACTTCACCGTGTTCCCCTCGTCGAGGACGAGTCCGGCGAGGACGAACGCGACGAACGCCAGCTCCAGGAGAACGAACTGGTCGATACTGAACCCGCCGACCGAGAGGGCGGCTCCCGGTGCGACGAGAAACGTCGCGACGAGGGCCGAGAGGAGCGATAGCCCGACCGCGCTGATGACTTTCGTGTTCCGGTCCAGCGTCACCAGTCTCGTTCGGAGTCGTTCGAGGCCGGTGAATCCGAACGTTCCGTTCATTCGTCGGAGAGTTTGTCCAGTTGGTTCTGCTGGCGGTCGTCCGTGAGCGTGGCGTAGCCAGCGGTCTCGACGAAGTTCCCCTGCCCGAAGTCGTGGATCACCATCCGGAGGAACGCGGCCTCCTTCCGGGAGGTCCCCTCGTGGGTGTAACAGTGCAGGTCCCGCGAGAGCGGGTAGGACTTGTCGGCGAGGTTCTCCCCCGGCGTGTAGGTCCGGCCCTCGAACTCCAGTTCGATGGCCTGGACGGTGTCGTCGACGAACGCGAGCGCCATGTACGCGATCGCGTTGTTCGAGTTCCGGATGATGCCCGCGACCTGCTGGTTCTGGCCCTTGCGGATGTCGATCCCGTCCATCGTGGCGTTCACGTCGCCGAGCATGTTCGCCTTGAACGCCGTGTCGGTGCCGGAGCCCTCGGAGCGGCCGACCGCCTGGATCTCCTTTTCCGGGCCGGAATAGCGGTCGATCTCGCTCCAGTCCGTAATCGTCCCGCGGTAGATCTCGCGGACCTGCTCGGCGGTGAGTTTCGTCACACCGGCGTCGTACACTTCCTTGCTCACGACGATCGGCTGGGCGTCGACGCCGACGACGTGGTCGGTGAAGCCGGCGAGTTCCTCCTCGCTTCGGTTGGGAAACTCCGCCGACACCGGCGCGCTGGAGTTACCGACGTCGGTCTGGCCTTTCTCCAACTTCTCCAGACCGGTCCCGGAGTGGCTGAGCGCGACGCTGACCTCGTAGACCGGCGCGGGGTCGTCGTCGATCTCGTAGTCCTCCAGGCTCGCCCAGTAGTCGGCGAGGCGATGGTCGGTCTGGATGTCGTACTGGAGCGGTCCCCAGTACTCCCGGTCGGTCGTCGGGTAGTTCGCCGCCCAGTACGACGAGGCGCGCTGGACGACGGGGAAAACGGTCGAGGAGCCGCCCATCTTCAGCGGCTCGAACTCGTTGGCGCCGGTTCCGCCGCCGCTCCCACCCTGACCCGGCGGCTGGGCACTCGTTCTGATACAGCCACCGAGACCGACCGTCAACCCCGTCGCGCCGGCGAGAAACTGCCGGCGGGTAACAGGTGTGTCCCGCATCGCCTGATGGGAACCGCAGAGCGAATAAATACCCTTCTATGATAGCTATATAGACGTACATACTCATGGGGACGAGACGGATGCCGCGAGAGGTGGTTGCGGTCGGTCCCTCCTTCGATCCCTCGACCCGCGGCGGGACAGTGACAGTCACTTACCGACAGGATCGACACGTCGAAACCCGACGAACTGGCCGAATTTCGACGCACCAGCCCGGTCCGGCAACGCTGGCCGATCCGATACTACGTCAGTTTCTCCACTCGCTACCGGCCGTCCGAGTCTGTGGCGACGCAACTAGCGTCCGTCCGCACGTTCGACTGCACCGGATCAGATGATCGCTCGCTCCGGATACAGTCCGCTCGATTCGGCTATGTCCCGGAACGTACTGGTATAGAGTGATAAATATATAGAAAGGGGTTGATTTATTGGGTACTGTGATTCAGGGGTGACTATGGAGACGCGCAAGGTCCAGGTGACGGGCGGGTCGACGTACACGGTGTCGCTGCCGAAAGACTGGGCGACGGCCAACGACGTCAGCGCGGGGAGTGTCGTCGAGTTCCACTCCGAGGAGGACATCCTGTTGCTCTCGCCCCAGCGCGAGGAGGACCGCGAGCGGGGGTCGATCGACATCGACGGCCTCGAGGGCGACCAACTCACCCGCGCGGTGATGACGATGTACGTCAGCGGCTTCGACGTCATCGAGTTCCAGGCGTCGAGAGTCACCGCGGGCCAGCGCCGCACCATTCGCGAGGCCACGCAGGGGCTCGTCGGCCTGGAGGTCATCGAGGAGACCGGCGACCGGGTCGTCCTCCAGGACTTGCTGGATTCCTCGGAACTGTCGGTCCACAACGCCATCACGCGGATGCGACTGGTCTCGCTCACCATGCTCTCGGACGCCGTGACGGCGCTCGTCGAGAACGACGACGAACTCGCCCACGACGTCATGGAACGGGACGACGACGTCGACCGCCTCTGGTACATGGTCTCGCGGGTGTTCCGGACGGTGCTGCGAAACCCGGCTGCGGCGACGGAGATCGGTTTCCCGCGCGAGACTGTCTTCGATTACCAGTCCAGCGCTCGCCAGCTCGAACGCATCGCAGATCACGCGACCAAGATCGCCGGTATCGGCCTGGAGATCGGAGATATCGACGACGAAGTGGTCGCGGGGTTGCGCGACCTGCAGGACGCGGCCGAAACCGTCCCCGAGACCGCGATGGACGCCCTTCTCACGGACGACTCCGACGAGGCCGTCAGGCTCGCGACGGAGGCGCGCAGCGACCTCCCGGCCATCGACGCTCGCGCCCGAGATGTCGGCGACGTGATCCGCAACCTCGACGACCCCGAACTCGCCCAGTCGCTCGCGCTGGTCGTCGACTCGCTCTCGCGGACCGCCGACTACGGTGGCAACATAGCCGAGAGCGCCCTGCAGAAAGCCGCGCCGAGCCCCTGAATCGGCCTTTTCTCAGCGGGCGACTGTCGGGATCAGTCGCTCGCCGCTTCGCCGTCGACGTAGAACCGGTGGACCACGCTCGCGGCGCCCGAGGCCGTCTTCCGGTACTGCCTGTCGCCGTCGGGCGTCCGCACGGCGTAGTCGTACCGGTCGCTCTCGGGCCGGTACCAGGCGTCCGCGAATTCTTCGAGGATAGCTTCGTAGTCGTCCGTTTCGGCCGCCGACTCCGGCCGAGCGTCCGTTTGCTCGTGGTCGCCCGACCTGCCATCGGCGACTGGCGGGTCGTCGTCCCCGTCGGTCGATCCGGGATCGTCCGGCCCTGATTCGGCGGATTCGTCCGGCCCTGCTTCCGCGGACTCGTCCGCTCCTGCTTCGGCGGCCTCGTCGGACCCCGATCCCTCGACGGGCGCGACGAGCAGGTCGGTGTCGATGGGGTAGCCGGCCGGGATCCCGCGGTCACCGCCGTCGCTCTTGGCCCGTCGCACTTGCTCCATCAGGACCTCGTGCGTGTCGACGCCGTCCTCGTCCGGACCGGCGCGGCGCTGTTCGTAGGTCCCGTCGGACCGCATCTCCCAGCAGTTGCGGTTGTCCCGCAGCATGAGTTCGAGGACGAACCGGAGCTGGCGGCGCAGGTCGATGTCGGTGACCGGCGCGACGGCCTCGACGCGGTAGTCGAGGTTGCGGGTCATCCAGTCGGCCGACCCGACGAAGTACTCCGGGTCGCCGCCGTTCTCGAAGTAGAAGATCCGCGAGTGTTCGAGGAAGCGCCCGACGTGGCTGTAGACGTCGATCGAGTCGCTGACGCCCTCGATCCCCGGTCGCAGCCGACAGATGTCACGGACGATCAGGTCGACGTCCACGCCGGCCATCCCGGCGCGGTACAGCTCCGCGACCATCTCGGGGTCTTCCAGCCCGTTGACCTTGACGACGATCCGCGCCCGTTCGCCGTCGCGGGCGCGCTCGGCCTCGCGGCGGACGTACTCGGTGAAGCGCTCGCGCATCGTCACGGGCGCGATGAGCAACTCCCGGAACTGCTCGTCGAGGGAGGGCCCGGTGAAGAAGTTGAACACCTTCACGAGGTCCTGGCCGATGTCGCGGTCGGCGGTCAACAGTCCCAGGTCGACGTAGCCTTTCGCTGTCTCGGAGTGGTAGTTTCCGGTCGCGACGTGGGAGTAGAGGCGGACGCCGTCTTCCTCCTCGCGGACGACCAGCGCGGTCTTGGTGTGGGTCTTCAGTCCGACGGTGCCGTAGGCGACGTGGATGCCGTTTTCCTCCAGCTTGCGCACCCATTCGAGGTTGTTCTGCTCGTCGAAGCGGGCCTTGAGTTCGACCATCACCGCGACCTGTTTGCCGTTGTCGGCGGCCTCGATGAGCCGCTGGATAACCTGCGAGTCGCTGGCGGTCCGGTAGATAGCCGCCTTGATCGCGAGCACGTCCGGGTCGCGGGCGGCCTCGTCGAGAAAGCGCTGGACGGTGTCGGTAAAGGAGTGATACGGGTGGTGCAGGAGGACGTCGCCCTCGCGGATCTGCGAGAAGACGTCCGACCCTTCGTCGCTCGACCCGTCGAAGGCCGCGGAACTGCGCTGGAGTTTCGGGTGGGGCTGGGGCGTCCAGGAGTCGCGTTTGAGTTCCGGACGGTCGAGGTCGAGAAACCGCTCGAACTCCCGGAAGTCCATCGGCCCCGAGCGCTCGAACACCTCGCGGTCGTCCAGGTCGAGCTGGTCAACGAGCGTCTCGCGCACCCGCTCGGAGGTGCCGGCCTCCAGTTCGAGGCGCACGGCGGTCGCGAAGCGGCGCTGTTCGAGCACCTCCTCGATCATGTCGATGAGGTCCTCGGCGACTTCCTCGTCGCGACGGACTTCGGCGTTGCGCGTCAGCCTGAACAGCGCCGTCTCGACCACCTCGACGTTCGGGAAAAGCAGGTCGAGGTTCGACCGGATCACCTCCTCGATGAGGACGTAGCGCGACCCCTCTTCGACCGCGACGAGACGGGGGAGGTTCTGGGGGACCTTGACGCGGGTGAACGTCTGGCCGTCCTCGCCGTCCTCGCGGGTCAACACCGCGAGCGACAGGCTGAGATTCGAGATGAACGGGAACGGGTGCGCGGGGTCGAAGGTCAGCGGCGTCAGCGTCGGCAGCACAGACCGCTCGAAGTACTCGCGCAACTCGGCGTGTTCGGAGTCGGTCAGTTCGTCGGGCGCGAGGACGTCGATGCCCGCCGCCGAGAGCAGCCCGCGGACCGTTTCCTCGTAGCACTCGGTCTGGCGGTCGAAGAGCGGGCGCGCCCGTTCGAGGACCTCCTCCCACTGTTCGCGCGGCGTGCGGCCGTCGACGGTGCGGTCGGTGACGCCGGCGTCGATCTGCTGTTTCAGGCCGCCGACCCGCTTCATGAAGAACTCGTCCATGTTCCGGGTGAAGATGGCCAGAAACCGCACGCGTTCCAGGAGCGGATTGCGCTCGTCGAGCGCCTCGTTGAGCACTCGTTCCTGGAACGCCAGCTCGCTCAGTTCCCGGTTGAGATAGAACTCCGGGTCCGAGAGGTCGACTCCGTCCGACGCGTTCGACAGATCCGCCTCGTCATCGCTGTCTTCGCCCGTCATCTCACTGCTCGGCCGGCGCCGTCGGTGAGACGATCGAGTCAGCGCTGCGGCCCTGGTGAGTTTCGGTCGGTTCGACGCTGACGAACGCGCCAGTCTCGCAGTGGTATGCGGTGAGTTCACCGCCGTACACGCAGCCGGTGTCGAGGCCGACCGCGCCGGCCGACTCGTGGGGCGCGTCGAGGACGGTGTGGCCGAAGAACACGCGCGGCGACCCGCTGTAGCGCTCGAACCAGTAGGGTCGCTCGTAGTCGTTGTCCGGCGTGAACGACCGCATCTCGAGCAGGTCGCGCTCCGTGTGGTCGGCGAGGGGTTTGCGCGGGTCGACGCCGCCGTGGACGACCAGCTCGTCGTCCCACGTGATGACGACGGGCAGCGACTCCATGTACGCGCGGTCGTCCGCAGTGAGACCCGGAACCGATTTCTCGCCGTCGATCACCTTCCGCTCGTTGTTGCCCTGCACGCTCACCGCGTTCGGACTCGACCGGACGAACTCGACGACAGCGTGGCTGTCCGGCCCCTTCCGGACGAGGTCGCCGACGAACACCAGGAGCGTCCGGTCGTCGGGGTCGATCCGCACGACGAGGCGGTCGAGCGCGTCCCTACAGCCGTGAACGTCTCCGACGACGTAGATGTCCTCCCAGTGGTCGGCGTCGATCCGGTGGTGGTGCTCGCGCACGTCCTCGTCGAAGGTCACGGACCCGGTCATCGCAGCGTCGCCTCCCGCGGGTGCCTCGCGCTGGTCATACACCGAGATTCGCACAGCCCCCATAGTCTATTTATAATAGTTCTCGGTGGGCCACAATAGCCGACAATACCGCTACGAATCCGCGGCGGGGCCGTTCCGCCGGAAACCCGCTCGCTTCGCGTCGAGATTCCGGGGACGGGTCGGCGCTCGCTCTCCTGTGCGGTCCGGTCGAAACGACTCACCTAGCGTTCCGTTCGGGTATTGTTGACACGGCGTCGAACTCGGTGGTGGGCGGCGGCTGCTGAGTCAAGGACGCGCGAAACGTGAGAGACGGCGAGCGAGGCGCCGGGTGGAGCGGCGCCCCGGCCACCGAGGAATCAATGGTGGGGGCAAACCCCGAGAACAGCGGTCAGTGGAATCGGTGGTGTGTCGACGGACTGGCGTACGACGGTCGCGTCGGGTTCGCGCAGGTGCTCATTCTGTGGCTCGGTGGTTGGGACGGTTGCGGTCGCACGCCATCAGTGGCTCTCGACTGTTCGGGGAAAAGGCTCGCTAAGATCGGTACGGGGCTCTCCTGACCTGTGGAGGCCCGCACCGAGAGATATATAGTCGCCGCGAGGAGTCGTCAGTCGACGAGGACGGCGTTGATCTGGCCGTCCTGACCGGGGCGGGAGGTGACGCGGGCGCGGCCCTCGCTGGTCTCGACGATCGCGCCCTTCGTGACGATGTTCCGTCGGACGTAGTTGGGGTTCGAGCGGTTCTCGACGACGTCTTCGATCTCGGCGGCGACGACCTCGCCGTTCGTGGCGACGGAGACGGTGCCGGCCTCGACGGCGCGGACCTTGCTCGTGTTGCCGCGAGCGTCGACGGTCTTGCGCTTGTCCTCGCCGAGTCGCGTCTCGGTGGGCTGGTCGCCCAGTTCGTGCTTTTTCTTCTTGCGGAAGTCGCGTCGTCGGCCGCCGGTGCGCTTGCGCGTGGAGCGTCCCTGGAACTTCATAGGTGTGTGGAGTCCCAGCGCATACTTGAACCTCTCGACTCGGGTCGCTCGGCGGTCTGGGGGGCGCTCGGCGGTCTGGGGAGCGCTCGGCGCGCGGCCGGGCAGTTTCTCTGTCACGGACGCCGCGCCCCTGTCACGGACACCGCGCCTCGGACGCGACAGGTCCCTCGCGGGGAACCGTCACGTCGAAAGCGAGGTTGGGACAGCCGGCGGGTTCCCAGGTGTGCTGGAGGCGCCGGTCCGCGACGACAACCTCGACGGCGTAGCGCGTGTCGCGGTAGTGCCCGCGCTCGAAGCGGTGGGTCTCGCCGCGGGGCAGCGCCGGCACGACGTGGCGGTCGACGACTTCGCCTGCCCCGTTTCGCACCTCAATCTCGACGCGCCGGGCCGTGACGGAGTCGTTGGTCACCGTCAGTTCGAGCGTCCCGCCGGTCGGACCGGGAGTGGTCTCGATCCCGGGTGCGACCGTACAGCCCGCGAGCGCAGTCGCGCCGACCGCAGCGACACCGGCGACGGTCCTCTGGAGGAGGTCACGCCGTCGCACCGTTCCTCCGTCGCTTCCCCCGTCTCGCTGTCCTGTCCATGGCGAGGGGTCGCGTGACTGCGCAAAAAAAGTGAGCGCGGCGCGGGGACCGGCAACGTTAGGTGACCGGGCGCCCCCACCCCGAGCGATGAGTCTGCGTCGCGCCGTCGCGGTCCCGTTCCGCGAGAAAGGCACCGAGAGCCTGTCGGCGAGCCAGTTCGTCGTCGCGCTCTCGCTCGACCGCGACTGGTTCTCGCCCGAGCAGGCCAAGCGGCTGGTCGACGTCGCGACCAGCGAGGGGCTGGTCGAGCGTACCGACGACGACCTGCGACCGACGTTCGAACCGCGCGACGTCGACGTCCCCGACGGGTTCGTCCCGGACGAGGACGTGCTCCGCCAGCGCTCGACGTTCGAGCGAGTGCTCGCGGCCGTCGTCGAATCGGGTGTCGAGAAACGGACCGCGGTCGCCGAGATCAATCAGCTCAAAGCCGACCTTGCCGTCACCACCGAGGCCGCGGCGGTCGTCTACGCTCGCCGGAACGGAGTCGGGGTCGCCGACCTGGCCGAGCGTGCCGCGGGGGAACTGGTCGCGACCGGTTCGGAGGGGGGCGACTGAGATGGTCGAGGATAGAACGACCGACGGCAAGCGCATCGCGCAGTTGCTCGCCTCGGAGCTCTCGGGACGCGACCGCGGCCCGCTCGCTGCGGTGTCGGTCGTCGACGCCGACCCAGACGCCGAACCCGCTGCAGGCGGGACCGTCGCCTACGGGGTCGCGGTCGACGGCGCCCGGATCGGGAGCGTCTGGCTCTACCCCGAGGCGGCCGAGTGCGAACTCGACATCGCCGGGGCCGATGCCGTCCGCGAGGCCGTTCGGGGGGCCGACCTGACCGTCGTCCAGCCCGACCCCGCGGCCGAGACGGAGGTCACGGTCCGGATCGAGTCGGGCGCAGCGGTCAAGCGGGCAGTCGACGCGCTCGTCGCCGGGATCGAGGCCACCGACTGACCGCTGGAGTCGTGTGGGTCGTCGAGTCCGCCGGCGAAGCGACCGGCTTTTGCCCGCGCCGCACCTACCGTCGTCCGATGACCGCCGCCGTCGACGCCGTCCTCTTCGACCTCGACGATACGCTCTGTACCTACCGCCGGTCCGCCGACGACGTTCTCGCGATCGCCTTCGACCGCCTCGGGGTCGATCCGTTCTTCGACGGCGCCGAGTACATCGACCGCCTCGGCGAGTTCGAGCACATCGACGGCGACATCCGCGACCTGCGCCGCGAAGCGTTCGGCACCTTCGCGACCGAGGCCGGCCACGAGCGGAGCGTCGGCGAGGATGTCGCCGATCTCTACACCGACGAGCGCGACCAGACGAACGTCGAGTTCCTCGACGGCGCGGCGGCCCTGCTCGACCATCTTGAGGGGCGCTATCGGATCGCGATGGTGACCAACGGCGACCCCTGGATGCAGGGGCAGAAACTCGAGAGCCTGGGGATCGCCGACCGCTTCGAAACCGTCGTCCACGGCGGCCACGACGCGCCGTACAAGCCCGACCCGGAGCCGTTCCACCTGGCGCTCGACGAGATCGGCGTTGACCCGGAGCGGGCGGTCCACGTCGGCAACTCGCTCGAAGCGGACGTCGCCGGCGCGCTCGCGGCGGGACTCGGCGCCGTCTGGCTCGCGGACGGTGACCGGGCGCTCGAACCCGACCTCGAACCCGACCACGTCGTCGAGTCGCTGCACGACATCGCCGACGAGCCCTGGCACTGAACGGTCGCGGACGAGCGTTTAGCGGATCTCTCAGGACGGCGACCCGGTAGCGGGCGCGCTCGTCGCCCCCGCGTCGGTCCCGTAGCGCTCGGCCAGCCACGCCTCCCACGTCGTCGCTCCGACGGTCCGCTCGGGGCAGGTGTTGGTCCCGGCGCGGAACTCGCGAGCGGCGGCACCGGGGAGCGGGAGTCGGACGACGAGCCGTCGCAGTCCGCGCGCCTCGCGGTAGGCGTCGACCAGTTCTCGGCCGGTCCTGACCTCGGGACCGCCCATCGGCGGGACGCGGCCCAGCGGGTTGCCCCTGGCGTACTCGACGAGTGCGTCGGCCACCTCGCGGGCGTCGACCGGCTGGACCCGGAAATCGGTGGGCAGCGGCCAGACGGGCGAGCGCGCGACCATGGCGATCAGTTCGTCGACGAACTGGTGGAACTGCGTCGCTCTGAGGATCGTTTCGGGGACGTCGCTCGCCTCGACCGCCCGCTCGGCGGCGAGTTTGTGCTCGTAGTACGAGAACGGAATCTCGTCGATCCCGACGATCGAGAGGTAGACGAGATGGTCGACACCGCCGCTTTTCGCGGCCGCGACCAGTCGCTCGGTCCCGCGGGCGTCGACCGCCTCGGAGTCGCCCGTCGGGTCGCTGGCCGCGTGGACGACCACGTCGGCGTCCGCGACCGCCCGCTCGACTCCGTCCCCGGTTTCGAGGTCCAGTTCGACCCACCCGTCCGGGTCGGGTATGCCGTCACGACCCGCGGACCCATCGGCGTCTCTCCGGCCGGTCTCCGGCGGTGACCGACTCGCGCCCCGGACGGTGTGGCCAGCCTCGGTCAGCCGCGGGACCAGCGCCGACCCCAGCGTCCCCGTCGCGCCCGTCACCAGCGTTCGAGTCATACACGGTAGTAGTTCCTGGCGACGTGAGTCGCTACTGCCGGATAGGCTCGGGTGTTTTAAGTCAGCAACGGGCGAACCGACGGGCATGCGACACGTCCGGGTGCGCGTGACCGCCCACGGACACGAGGGCGAGATCCATCCGGTGTACGACCTGTGGGCGAACGCGCCCTTCATCGAGCGGTCGCGGGCGCTCCAGTGGAACAACACCGGCGACGAACTCGGCATCCTCCACTACGCCGAGGGCGACGCGGACGCGTTGGAGGCGGCCATCGCCGATATTCCGGAAGTGCTCGGCTACGACATCGAGCGCGTCGCGGAGGGGGCCTTCTACGTCTACATTCGGGACGCGACGACGGTGTCGCTCCGGGAGGTGTTCGAGTCGCTGCTGACCGGCGCCGTGATCGTCGTCCCGCCGATCGTCTACCACGAGGACGGCTGGGTGACCGTCTCGCTGTTCGGCGACGACGAGCAACTGCAGGCCGCTGTCGAGCAGATTCCGGACCCGGTGGAGGTCGTCATTGAGCAGGTCGGCGGGCTGGCCTCGGCGGCACCCGCCGTCGACGCGGGCCTGACCGACCGCCAGCGCGCGGCCGTCGAGGCCGCGCTCGAACTGGGCTATTACGACGTGCCCCGCGAGGCCGGCCACGAGGCCGTCGCCGACGCGCTGGAGTGTGCGCCCAGCACCGCCGCGGAACACCTGCGGAAGGCCGAGTCGCGGGTCCTGCGCTCCGCGTTCGGTGGGTAAACAAGTCGGACGCCGCTCGCCTCACTCCGCGGGCGAGACGTCGGTAACGGTGCCGACGCCCTTGGACTGCCCCTCGCGGAAGACGAACCGCTGGCCCTCCTCGACCATGTAGGGGCGGAACTTGAACCGCACTCGAGTCGTGCCGGTGTCGCCCGGCAGAAGGCGGCCGTTTTCGGGGTAAAAGGCGGCGGCCTCGCTCAGCGTCTCCAGGTGGACCACGGGCTCGTAGCCGTCGCCGATCCGGGTCGGGTGGTTGAGCACCATCACCTCGGCTTCGAACTCCCGGACGGGGTCGGGGTCGGCCTCGCGGGGCAGGAGGACCATCCCGCGTTCGAGGTCGGCCTCGGCGACGCCCTTGAGAGCGATGCCGACGATCCGGCCCGCGCGGGCCTGGTCGACGCGGTGGTAGTGCATCTCGATGGAGCGCACTTCCACCTCGCGGAAGTTCCCGTCGGCCATCGGGCCCAGCAGGAGTTCGTCGCCGGCCTCGACCTGCCCGGACTTGATCGTCCCCGAGGCGACGGCGCCGACGCCGGTGACGTTGTAGCTGCGGTCGACGTACATCGCGAACTGCTCGTCTTCGGGCTGGGCGGTCTTGGGGAGGCGTTCGAGCAGGTCGTCCAGCGTGTCCATCCCGTCCATCGTCACGGCGCTCGTGGTCACGATGGGGACGACGGTGTCGTCGATTTCCTCGATGGCCGTCTCGACGCCGTGGCGCTCGACCCGCAGCGGCGTCTTCTCGACCTCTCGCAGGACGCGCTCGACCTCGCGTTCGACCTCGGCGAGGCGCTCCTCGCCCACAACGTCGGATTTCGTGATCGCGACCATCGTCGGGAGGTCGGTCGCCAGCAGGATGCCGAGGTGTTCGCGCGTGGTCTTGGTCGGGCCGTCGTCCGCGGCGACGGTCAGCAGGCCGTAGTCGAGTTTCTGGCCGACGAGGCCGCGGATCGTCGTTCGGAGCCAGGGCTCGTGGCCCACCGTGTCGACGAAGGAGACGAGTCGGTCGGCCTGCTGGACGATACGGGCGCGGTCGCCCTTCCGGTGGGGGTTGTCCATCCGGACCGGCCCGTCGTCGTCGAAGCCGTAGACGCCGTAGGAGAGATCCGCGGAGAGGCCGCGCTCGACCTCGTGGGGCTGGACGTCGAGGTAGCCGCGGGTGCCGCCCTCGCCGTCGTCGGGCTGGCCGGTGACCAGCGAGCCGACGAGCGTGGATTTGCCGTGGTCGACGTGGCCCGCCGTGCCGACGACGATGTGTTCGTCCTCTTCGAGGGCGGCGCCCTCGCGGACGGTGGCGACGCCGACGATGCCGTCGCCGTGGCCGTTCTCTCCGTCGACGCCCCAGGTTTCGACCTCCTCGATGTGGGCGTCGGCCTCGTCGGCCAGCAGGCTCAGGACGTCCATCGATTCGGAGAACGATTCGGGGTCGATGCCGGCGATGCCGCCCTCGTCGGTGACGCCGACGACGTAGGTGGCCTCGCCGTCGCCGGAGAGGACGCGGTGGCGCAGTTGGGCGGCCAGGGATTCGCGGCGGCCGTCGGCGAGGTGGATCTCTTTCGTGAGGCGCTCTTTGAACTCGACGCTGCCGCCCTCGCGCTCACCGCGGTCGATGGCGCGTTCGAGGACGGCCCGGTCGGCGCTCATGCGACTCGGTAACGGGGGCCGATACAAAAGCCTTCCTCGGGTTTGCGCCCGATCCACTCGGTATCTCTCGGTAGCGCTCCCCACTCGTCCGTACTCGACTCAGTTCGTCCTGCTTACCGACGGTTCGTCGTGATTTCCGACGGACACCCCGGCCCGCGCCGTCGCGGCCTCCGTGGCGCGATGTCTCGTGCGAAGTCACCCCGAAATCAGACGATCCGCTCGACGGCGTCCAGAAAGCCTTCCGCGTACTCCCCCTCGACCACGATGTCCGCGGCCTCTCGCGCGGCATCGTCGGCGTTCGCCACCGCGAACGACCGCCCCGCGACCTCGAACGTGGACACGTCGTTGATCGAGTCGCCGACGGCGACGAACTCCTCCGGTTCGTATCCCAGCTTCTCGGCCACGGACTCGAGCGCCCGACCCTTGCTCACGTCGGGCGATTTGACGTGGTAGGCGAAGCCGGTGTCGACGACTTCCAGCCCGTGGTCGGCGGCGATCCGCTGGAGGGGTTCGAGCGGTGCGTCGCGGTTGACGGCCACTTCGGTCTCGCGCCACCGGTTGACGAGGTCGTGGTCGCCCCAGCCCAGGTCGTGGCCGGCGGCGACGTACTCGTCGACCACCGCCTGCGCGGCGGCGCGGTCGCCGAGAAAGAGCAGGTCGTCTGTCTCGTGGACGAACGCGACGCCGCCGTTCTCGGCGATGACGGTCCGATCGATACCGAGGAACTCACAGAGGGCGATGGGATACGGGAGCGCCTTCCCCGTGGCGACGACGACCGGCGCGCCCCACTCCCGCAGAACGGTGAACACGCGGGGATCGATCGCCCTGTCCGGGCCCGAGAGCGTCCCGTCGATGTCGACGGCGAGCGGTGGCGTCACGGCCGACGCTCCGGACCGGTCGCTCAAACAGTATTCGGTTCCCGGTGACCGCCACCGAGCAGAAACCGCCGCTCACCCGTCCTCAGTCGTCGCTCAGTCGCTCGTACGCTTCCTTGACTTCCTTGAACGCCTCCTCGTCGCCGTCGGGGGAGTCGGGGTGGACCTCCTTGACGCGCTCGCGGTACGCCTGCTTGACGTCGTCCGCACCCGCGCCGCGCTCCAGTCCGAGGACGCTGTAAGCCTCCGCCGCAGTGGGGCCGTCGTCGGCACGGGGGTCGGCCCGGCGGCCGCCCCGTCCGGCGCGACCACCAGCTCCTCGCTGACTAGTTGCGCGGCGCCGACCGGCCTGTCGGGCCGTCGCTTCCGCGGCCGCTCGCGCCCGCTGGCGCTGTTCCTCGCGGGGCGGCGTCCACTCCTCGCGCGGGCCGGCGCCGAACCCGCCGCGGGTCTCCTCGACGGTGGCCTGGTCCTCCACGCTCCGGTAGAGTCGGCGGAAAAAGCGGCCCGACGCGTGGTACCACATGAAATAGGAGACGGCGCCAAAGAGCAGGGCGACGGCGAAGAAGACGAGGTTGTAGACGACGCCGAAGACGGCGAACAGCACCGCCATCCCCGCGAAGACGGCCGACAGGCCGGAGACGATACGAGACCCGTACACGCTCGCGTCTTGGGGGGCCGGCCCCCTAAACGTCTCGGCTGTCGGCCCGACGGTCGGCCAGTTCCGAGTTCACTTCCGCCTGCGCCCCAGTCATTTTCGTCTTCCTGGGCACGCGCGGTCCAGGGCTCGACCATTGACCGGATTTTATTCCCCGAAACAAGAATTATATCTGCTCCGCCCGAAGTACGGCTATGTCCGAACCGACGTCTCCGGATGGTCCGCCCTCGTTCGGCGACCCGTTCGAGGGCGACGACGTCGAACAGCGTATCTACGGGACCGTCCTCCAGACACGAGAGCCGGCGACGGCGAGTTCGATCGCCGACCGGGTCGATTGCGATCCGAAGACTGCCCGCAAGTATCTGGACTGGTTCGCCGATCTCGGTGTCGTCAGGCGCCACGACGGGCGTCCGGCGACCTACGAGCGCAACGGCGCGTACTTCGAGTGGCGGCGGGTCAACAGGCTCGCGGCCGACCACAGCGTCGACGAACTCCAGCAGCGCGTCCGCAAGCTGTCGACGCGGATCGCGGGATACGAAGAGACCTACGACGCTGCCGAACCCGCGTCCGTGGACGCAGTCGCCGTCGCGGACGCCAGCGCCGAGCGCACGGTTGACGACGTGTACGCCGACCTCGGCGACTGGGCGACCGCCCTGACGGAGCGAGAGAGATACGAACGCGCCCGCCGACAGCGTGCCAGCGAGGAGAGCGGGCACGTCTCCGGGTAATCCTCCGATGGCGCCGCCCGTCGCAGACGGTGGCAGTCCCGCACCGATAGACCGCCCAGTCCTGGAGTTCCTCCGAACGCGTCTACGGTCGACGCGGCAGGTCGAACGCACGAGGATCACGGACGACGGTCATCTCACACTCCGAGTCGCGTTCGCGTCGTCGTACTACCCGGCGAGTGTCGAGGAGGCGACGCTGAGTGTTCGCTGGTACACGAACGACGATTTCGCGGTCCACTACCGCGAAGAACGGAGCGGCCGGTCGTGGGAGTGTCGCTGGGACCGGCATCCGAACTCCCACAACACGCGGGACCACTTCCACCCGCCGCCAGACGCGGCGACACCGGGTGAGGACGCGTCCTGGCCGGCCGACCACCGCGACGTCATCGGGGACGTTCTCGGCGAGGTCGAAGAACGAATCGCGGTCCTCTGGGAGGAGTGACGACTCGGGGCTCGGTCGTGCGTTCGGACGACACAACAGTGGGTAGAGTACGGACCCAGAGGTGCTCGCCCAACGTTGAAACGCCTCGCCGACGAACGACCGGCCATGAGCGTTTCCGGACTGTGCGAGATCTGCCAGCAACCGGAGGTCGACCACACCTGCGATCGCTGCGGACAGCTCGTCTGTGACCGCCACTTCGAGGAGGACAGCGGCGTCTGCAGCGAGTGCGTGGCCGAACTCGGTCGTCCCGATTCGCCGGGACAGCGAGACTCCGGCGATGACCTCCCGGACGGCGTCGACACCTACCGGTTCTGAGTCGGGGCGCGGGTCGCGCTCCCGTCAGCGGTACTGATTCAATCGCTTCTTCAGTCGCTTCGCGGCCTGCCCGGAGGCTTTCGCGAAGTTCTCGCCCTGGTCCTCGCCGGCGAAGATGATCCCGCGCGAGGAGTTGACGAGGCCGACGCCGTCGGCGAGGCCGTGCTCGACCGCGGCCTCGGCGTCGCCGCCCTGTGCGCCGATGCCGGGGACGAGGAACGGGGTGTCCGGGACGATCTCGCGGATCGCTTCGAGTTCCTCGGGCGCGGTCGCGCCGACGACGAGACCGACGTTGTCGTTGGCGTTCCAGACGTCAGCGAGCGCCGCGACGCGCTCGTAGAGCGGTTCGCCAGATTCGAGTTCGAGGTCCTGCAAGTCCGAGCCGCCGGAGTTCGACGTGCGACAGAGGATGAAGACGCCCGCCTCGGCGTTCGAGAGAAACGGCTCCAGCGAGTCACGACCCATGTAGGGATTGACGGTGATCGCGTCCGCACCCATCCCGTCGTCGGCGAGGAGTTCGGCGTACTGGCGAGCGGTGTTGCCGATGTCGGCCCGTTTGGCGTCGAGGAGGACGGGGACGTCCTTGCCGTGGGCGTAGGCGACGGTTTCCCGGAGCGCGCGCCAGCCGTCGGGGTCCTCGTAGAAGGCGGCGTTGGGCTTGTACGCGGCGGCGTGTTCGTGCGTCGCGTCGATGATCCGGCGGTTGAACGCCCACCGTGGGAGGTCGTACTCCTGGAGGTGGTCGGGGATCCGCGCCGGGTCGGGGTCCAGTCCCACCGAGACGACGCTGTCGACCGTCGCGATGCGGTCGGCGAGTCTGTCGAAGAAGTTCATACCGCCACCTCGCCGACGCCGCTAAACAAGGTTGCGGGTTTCCCGGCGTCGTCCGAGCACCTCGTCGAGGTGGTTACATTCGCGTCACCCGGTTGCACGACCGCCGCCGAGAGGCTATATGACCGGCGTGCGTACGACGGAGCGTGATGATCACCGCTTCGAGACCCCTTCCAAACAGTGCACTGATAGACGCTACTGCCGATCCCGCGGAGGTGGTCTGAGTGGACGGACCTCACCAGGGACAGCAACTGGTCACCGCAGGCACGGATCTGGCCGACGCGACCGCGGCGGCCGTCCTCGTTCACGGGCGCGGCGCGACCGCCCGCTCGATCGTCGGGATGGCCGACGAATTCCACACGGATGGACTCGCGCTGCTCGCCCCGCAGGCCGCCCGCAACACGTGGTATCCCAACTCGTTCATGCAACCCGTCGAGAGGAACGAACCCGGCCGAACCTCGGGTCTGCGGGCCGTCGCCGACGCCGTCGAGACCGCCAACGAAGCGGGTATTCCTGCCGAGAAGGTCCTCGTGCTGGGATTCTCACAGGGTGCCTGTCTCGCCAGCGAGTTCGTCGCGCGTAACCCCCGCCGATACGGCGGGCTCGTCGCACTCAGCGGCGGGCTCATCGGCGAGACCATCGACGAGGACGAGTACGAGGGCGACCTCGAACGGACGCCCGCGTTCCTCGGCTGTAGCGACGTCGACCCGCACATCCCTGTCGAGCGGGTCCACACGACGACGGCGGTCCTCGAAGCCTTGAACGGCGACGTCGAGGAGCGCATCTACGAGGGGATGGGCCACGGCGTCAACGCCGACGAGATGGCGTGGGTCTCCGATCTGGTCGACGATCTCGTCTCGGAATAGGTCGGGGCCGCTCCCGGTCGTACGGTGCGTCCCGGTTCGTACCTTTCATTACCGCGAGTCCGGTCGTATCGAGCATGTCCGAGACCCGGTCGGCCCCGCGGATCTCGCCGTGGTGGTTCGTCGTCGTCGCCGCGCTGGTGATGGGGACGATCGGGACCTACCAGTTCGTCTGGTCGTCGATACGAATCCCGCTCGGCGACCGCCTCGCCGCGCCGGAGACCGCGCTCGGCACCGTGTTCACGGTCTTTCTCGTCTGCCAGGCCGTCTCGCAGTTCCCCGCGGGCTGGGTGCGCGACCGCTACGGGCCGACGATCCCGCTGCTCGTCGGCACACCCCTCCTCGCTGTCGGGTACGTCGGGACCGCTCGGGCGGGCTCGCTCGAAGCCGTCTACGTCGCCTACGCGCTCGGCGGGATCGGCAGCGGTGTCGTCTACACCGTCGCGGTCAACACAGCCGTCAAGTGGTTCACCGACCGCCGCGGGCTGGCGACCGGAATCGTGATGACCGCCTACAGCGGCGTGAGCTTCCTCCTGATCCCCGCCGTCCGCAGCGGCGTCACCTCGTCGTTCTCGGGGACGCTCACGGCGATGGGCGTCGCCGCAGCCGTCGTCGCACTCGTGGCGGCCGTCGTCCTCCGCGACCCGCCAAGACTGACCGAGGGCGCCGACCAGAGCGACGAGAGCGGAGACACCGACGAGAGCGACGACGGCTACGAGTGGCGCGAAACCGTGCGCACGTGGCAGTTCTGGCTCCTGTATGCAGTGTTCGTCGTCGTAAACGGCGCGGGGTTGATGCTCATCGGCAAAGTCGTCGCATACGCCGAAAAGCTCGCGCTCCCGGCGGCGGTGGCGACAGCCAGCGCGTCGGTCGTCGCGGGCGCCGACGCGCTGGGGATCACTCTCATCAGCGCCGTCTCCGACCGCCTCGGCCGCGAGCGGACGGTCGCGGCGTCGCTCGTCCTGGGCGGAGTCGCGCTCGCCGGAGCGGTGGTCCTCGGAGCGGGCGCGTTCGCCTGGCCGTTCGCCGCGCTGGCGGGCGCCGCGGCCCTCTTTCGGAGCCCGCCCTTCGCCATCTTCCCGAGTCTCGTCGGCGACTACTACGGCCGGGCCAACTCCTCGCAGAACTACGCCCTGTTGTACTCGGCGAAGATCCCCGGCAGCATCTTCGGCGGCACCGTCGCGAGCGGCCTCGTGGTCACGATCGGCTGGTCGGAGTCTTTCCTCGTCGCCGCCGCGGCGATGAGTCTGGCTGGGGTCGCGATGGTGTTTCTCCGGCCGCCTCGCGATCGGTGACTCCGACCGCCGCGCCGCCGCGAACCCCAGACAGCTTTTTCTCGGTCGGCCGCGAGGACGGTGTATGAGCGACTTCGACCTCGATCTGCAGACGGTCGAGGAGGAACTGGACGACGCGAGTGACGCGGACACCGAGGGGAGCGGCCGGGTCGTTCTCGGCGTCCTCGACGGCTCGACCCCCGACGAGGAGTGGGTCGAGGCCGTCGCGGACGGTCAGACGCTCCTCCTGAACGTCGAGGGGGACGTCAACGAACTCGCGGCGGGGTTCGCCCGCGACGTGCGCGACGCCGGCGGCGAACTGATGCACTTCCGGGGCTTTCTCGTGATGACACCCCCCGGCGTCAGCATCGACGCCAGCCGCGTCGGCGACTGACCGTTCCCGAACTGACTCCCCCTCAGTACTCTTTCTCGCCGGCCGGGACGGTCGTCTCCAGCCAGTTCTCCTCGGGCGGGAGCGGACAGGAGAAGGTATCGCTGAAGGCGCAAAACGGCGAGTAGGCGAGATTGAAGTCGATCACCACGCGGTCGCCGTCCGCCAGGTCGCGGTCGGGCTCGAGTTCCATGTACCGGCCGTCCCGGTAGGTCTGCTGGCCGGTGGTCTTGTCCCGGAACGGGACGAAGACGGTCCGCGTCTCCTCGTCCGGGCGACGGTAGCCGGCGAGTTCGCACTCCTCGCCGTCGAGGTCGAACGAGAACGTCACGACGCGCTCGTAGGCGATATCGGGGCCGTGGCTGGTCTCCAGGTCGAGCGTCTCGGGGTCGGCGTGGACGGTTACCGTCGCTTCGACCCGGTAGGTCGGGTCCGGGTCGAAGTATTCCAGCCCCTCGAAGTCCTCGCGCTCCTCGGGCGGGATCGGCGACTGAGGGTGCTCCGCGAAGAAGTCGTCTTTCTCGGCGCGGTTCGCGCGCAACTGGTCGGCCCATCCCTCCGGAACGCCGTCCGGTTCGTCGGTGGGTTCGGTCATACCCTCCGTTCTCCGGCCAGCGGTTTGAGTGCGGCGTTCGTTCGGCGGCTTCCGCGGGCCGCAGTCGTCGGCCGCTCGTTGGTAGCGGGCTTATCAGGGCCGCGGTCCTACGTTCGGGTATGCCGATGAAAGGGACCGGCGCGGCGGCGGACTGGCGCCAGATCGACGAGTGGTCGGGCGGCACCGGCTGGCTGGCCTACCCCGACGAGAACATGGAGCGGGCGAGCCACCTGCTGGCCGACGACGGCGACGTCTGGCTGGTCGACCCCGTGGACTTCGAGGGACTGGACGACCTGATCGCCGAGTACGGCGACGTGGCGGGCGTGGTGCTCTTGCTCGACCGGCATACGCGGGACGCCAACACCCTCGCGAACCGCCACGATGTCCCGGTCACGGTGCCCGACTGGATGGACGGCGTCGAGAAGAAAGTCGACGCACCGGTCGAGCGCGTCCGCACCGACCTGGGCGACACCGAGTTCGGCGTCCACCGCCTCGTCGACAACGCGCTCTGGCAGGAGGCGATGCTGTTCGGCGAGGACTCGAAGACGCTCGTCGTCCCGGAGTCGGTCGGGACGGCCGCGTTCTTCCGGGCGGGCGACGAGCGCCTCGGCGTCCACCCCGCGCTCAGGCTGACCCCGCCGCGGAAACTCGCCCGACTGGACCCCGAGCGGATCCTCGTCGGTCACGGCGAGGGCGTCCTCGAGGACGCAGAGTCCGCGCTGGCCGACGCGCTCGACGGGTCACGCCGGCGCGCCCCGAGGCTGTTCGCCCAGACCGTCCGCGAGTTCTTCGCCTGATCTCCCGGGACCGGACACTGCGGAACCGGACACTGCGGAACCGAGGTTTTCCCGGTGGCGACGGAGTTTTCCCGGCACCGCTCCAAGGTCGGGCGTGGTCTACGCGACACGAGGACTGGTCGATTCGTTGCTCCGGTTCGCCCGCGAGTCCGACCCGGACCCGGTGACCATCTCCGTCTCGGTGACGCCCGCCGCGGACCTCCCGGAGACGGATCTCCGGCCGGAGACGCCCGTGTTCACACACTTCTACATGCCCGACGCCGGCGGCTCGGTCAACTTCGTCTTCGGCGTCGACCTGGGGACGCCCGCCGGCCAGACCCAGGGCCGGTTCGTCTCCCATCCCAACGGCGAGTTGCGCGTCCGCCAGCGCGACGACTTCAAGGAGCTCATCTTCGTCGCCGTCCCGCCGTGGGACGACGCGTCCCTCGCCGTGTTCGACCGGCGCGGCGAAGAGCAGCCGCTGGAAATCCTCGACGTCGAGCCGCCGGCAGAATTCCCGGAGTGACGCGCTGCCGGCGAAAAGTCCGAAGGGTACGGAGCCGACGCTCAGTCCAGATACCCCAGGTCCTCGAGCTGGTCGGCGATCTCCGAGAACTCGGCTTCGGTGAGTTCGCCCTGTTGCTCGTGCTGGATGACGATGCTCCGGAGTAGAAAGCGGACCAGATCGCTGGTACTGGAGAAACTGGTCCCCTCGATAGTCTCCTCGACGCGGTCGGCCAGGTCCTTCGGAATGGAGACGGTCGTGTAGTCGGTCATACCCACGGAGTCGGCGCCGGCCCGGTTAGGCGTTGTGTCTGGCCCTGGTCGCCCGGTGCGGGCGTCTGCGACGACGCGCTCGTCATTCCTGTTCTTTCCGTACTGTTCCCCCCTCGCTCCGTGGCCGGGGCAATCGAGCGGATCGTGCCCCGGACAGATCCCTGATCAGTGGGAGCACGCCACACGGTATAAATATTCGACACACGAACACTTACGCATGGCAGAACGGACACGGACGGAGATGGACGCGGTAGCGATAAACGACTTCCTCGAGAGTCAGCATACAGGCGTTCTCTCGATGGCGGACGGCGACGACGCGTACGGGATCCCGGTCTCGTTCGACTACGACCCGGACGAGCGTGCGATGTACTTCCGCTTTGGCTTCGGTGTGCAGAGCGAGAAGCGGCGCTTTCTCGAGGCCTCAGATACCGCGTCGTTTACCGTGTACGACCGCGGGGCGGGCGGCTACCAGAGCGTCGTCGCGGAGGGCCACCTCGAACAGGTCACCGAGTCGAACCTCGGCTCCTCGGTCCTCGAGGCGCTCGACGACCTCGATATCCCGTACTTCCAGGTCCACCGTCGCCCGGCCGGGGACATGGACTTCGCCATCGTGCGTCTGAACGTCACGTCGCTGTCGGGGATCGCCGAGCGTGCCTGAGGGTGCGGTCCCTCCCTGAGGTCCTCGATTCGGTCACCTCCCACCTCCGGGTCGTCGACCCGGTTCGACGGAGATGGCGCGATCGGGTTCCAGCACGTCGACGCCGAGGCCGAGTCACGCGGTGACGACCGCCAGGGATTACGGGCGCGAAAAACAGAGAGAGGAGGGCCGGGTCAGGGGAGCAATACGCCGTCGATGGCGTGAACGACGCCGTTCGAGGCTTCGAAGTCGGTCGCGACGATGTCGGCCTGTCCGTCGTTCAGTACCGTGCCGTCGACAGCGATCTTCGCGCCGTTGAGCGTCGGGATCGAAGACACGTTGACCACGGACGACGCGTACCGGCGGCCGGGAACGACGTGGTAGGTCAGGACGTCCACGAGGAAATCCGTCGGGACGGCGTCGACGTTGTCGACGGTGATCCCGGCGGCGTTGAACGCCGCGTCCGGGAGTGCGAACACCGTCAGCTGGCGACGGCCGCTGAGTGTGTCCACGAGTCCAACTTCGGTCACTGCCGTCGCGAGGACGTCGAAGCCGTTCTCGATCGCCAGGTCGACGATGGTCGTGTCACCGCCTGCGCCGCGGCGCCTCCCGCGGCCGCGACCGCGCTTCGCGCTGGCCACGCTCACACTGCCGAGCGAGAGGAGTGCGCCCGCGCCACCGACCGCCTTCAGTACGTTTCGCCTGCTTTCGTTCACCATGATTACACCCTGAGAGAGGGTGAACGGCGCTATCACTGAACTACACGACTGGTTCGATCGGGAGTAGCACGGCCCCACTGGCCGGTGTAGAAATGACACTCGTTCGATATCCGAACGACCGGGCCCCGTTCAGACTTCGAGTTCGACCCGATAGTCGGTCAGGTTCTCGGAGCCGTCCTCGGTGACGACCACGAGGTCCTCGATGCGGACGCCGCCCACGTCGGGATCGTAGAGGCCCGGTTCGATGGTGATCACGTGGCCCGGTTCGAGCACGTCGACGCCGGGACCGATGCGCGGTCCCTCGTGGACGTCGAGCCCGACACCGTGGCCGGTCGAGTGGATGAACCCGGTCTCGGCGGCCTCGTCGCTGCGCAGGGTGGGGAGGCCCGCGTCCTCGTACACGTCGCAGGCGGCGTCGTGGATGGCTTCGCCCTCGACGCCCGGTTCGACCGCGTCGAGCGCCGCGCGATAGGCCTCCTCGGTCAGGTCGTACCACTCGCGGACCGTGTCGTCGGGCTCGCCCCTGCAGAACGTCCGGGTCATGTCGGCGTGATACTTCGAGGCCTTGTTCTGCGGGAAGATGTCGACGATGATCGGCTCGTTCGCGGCGAGCGGGCCGCTCCCGCGCTCGTGAGGGTCGGCGGCGTCCGCGCCGCAGGCGACGATGGTCTCGTCGAGGGCACAGCCGTGTCGGAGCAGGGTCACCTCGATTTCGGTCTTGACGGCCTCGCTCGTCAGCGGCTCGCCCTCCTGGTAGAGGCTGCCCTCGCGCACCTCGGCGCCGGCGATGAGGTCCTCCGCGGCGCCCATTGCGGCCTCGTTTGCCTTCTGTGCCTCGCGGACGTGCTCGATCTCCGCGGCGGTCTTCGTCGCGCGGATGGCGCCGACGACGTCCTCGCGGTCGGGCGTCACGGCGACCTCCTGGTCGCGGATCCCGTCGGCGACGTGGAGGGGGAACCGCGGCGGGACGGCGACGCTGTCGACGCCGTACTCGGCGAGGAAGTCCGCGAGGACGCGGTACTGGGCCTCGTGGGCGCCGTACTCCTCGGCGTACTCGCCGTAGCCGTAGTCGATGGAGCGCTCGACGGTCGCGCCGCGGCTCTCGCGTTTCGCGCGGCCGAACTCCAGGCTGCGGTGGAAGAGCAGACGAACCTCGCCGTCGTAGAGCGTGACGAAGGGGTCGGGCGCGTCGAAGCCCGAGAGGTAGTACTGCGTCGAGTCCTCGGAGTCGGCGTGGACGAGATAGCCGTCGTGCCCGCGCTCGTCGAGGAACGCGTCGAGCGCCGAGAGGTCGGGATCCATACACCATCGAACGGACCGGGCCGTCAATAGCGTGACGGCGGCGCCGGTCCACTCGACTGTCCGTGCGGCAATCGCCAACTCCGGTAGCCTCTTGAAAGGCGAGAGCGACTCGCCCGGTATGGACGTCACTGTCACCGCCTCGACGCTCGCGGGCCGCGCCCGCGCCCCGCCGTCGAAGAGCTACACGCACCGGGCCATCCTCGCCGCCGGCTACGGCGAGGGCGCCACCGTCAACGACCCGCTCGTCAGCGCGGACACCCGCGCCACCGCCCGCGCCGTCGACGCCTACGGCGGCGCCACGGAGTTCTCGGCGGACGGGTCAACCCTCGACGTCGAGGGCTTCGACGGCCGACCCGACGTGCCAGGGGACGTGGTCGACTGCGCCAACAGCGGGACGACGATGCGGCTCACCACCGCCACGGCCGCGCTCGCGGACGGCCTCACCGTCCTCACCGGCGACTCCTCGCTGCGCTCGCGTCCGCAGGGACCGCTGCTGGACGCCATCGAACAGCTCGGCGGGCGAGCCGAGAGCACGCGCGCCAACGGCCAGGCGCCGCTCGTGGTGGGTGGCCCCGTGGACGGCGGCACCGCCTCCATCCCCGGCGACGTCTCCTCGCAGTTCGTCACCGCGCTCCTGATGGCCGGCGCCGTCAGCGACGAGGGGATCACCGTCGACCTCGAAACGGAGCTCAAGTCCGCGCCGTACGTCGACATCACGCTCGAAGTGCTCGAGGCGTACGGCGTCGACGCCCACCGGGTCGATTCGGCCTACCGCGTCGAGGGCGGCCAGTCCTACGCGCCCGAGGACGGCGAGTACGACGTGCCCGGCGACTTCTCCTCGCTGTCGTACCTCCTCGCCGCGGGCGCGCTCGCGGCCCCCGACGGCCTCGTCGTCGCGGGCGCCCAGCCCAGCGCGCAGGGCGACGCCGCCATCGTCGAAATTCTGGAACGGATGGGCGCGGACATCGACTGGGACCGCGACGCAGGCGAGATCACCGTCAGCGAGTCGGCCCTCTCGGGCGTCGAGGTCAGCGTCGCGGACACGCCCGATCTGCTCCCGACCATCGCGGTGCTGGGCGCTGCCGCGGGCGGGAAGACGACGATCACCGACTGCGAGCACGTCCGATACAAGGAGACCGACCGCGTGAGCGTCATGGCCGACTCGCTCACAGAGATGGGCGCGACGGTCGTCGAGGAGCGCGACCGGTTGACCGTCCGCGGCGAGGACACCGACCTGCGCGGCGCGACCCTCCCTGGCCGCGACGACCACCGCATCATCATGTCGCTCGCCGTCGCCGGCCTCGTCGCCGACGGCGAGACCACGATCACCGAGGCCGAGGACGTCGATGTCTCCTTCCCCGGCTTCTTCGACGTGCTGGCCGACCTGGGCGCGAACGTCTCGCGCTGACGGTCCTTGCCTCGCTTCGATTCCCCTCGCCTCGATTCCCCTCGCCTCGGCTCGGGCCGCCGTGGGAGTCGGTCACGAGCCATCGTCAGTCATTTACACTGACTGTCGGAACTGTAGACATGCTCTGGACGGACGTCGAGCGCGCCCTCCGCGACGCGCGCGACGAGGACGGCCATCTCTTCCCCGACTACGCCGACTACTGTTTCGCGAACGCGAACCCGACGCTCCTGTCGCTGCTCGGCGCCGATACCGACCGGTCGCTCCCAACTGCCCGGTCGACCCCCACTGACCGATCGCTCCCCGACGACGTCTTCGCGGGGGTCGACACGGACGTCGACCACGTGGTCGTGCTCTTCCTCGACGGCTACGGCTGGGACGCGTGGAAGCGCGACCACGACTCCGTGCCGCTGCTCTCGCGACTGACCGAGCGGGGGACCGTCACGCCGCTGACATCGATCTACCCCTCGGAGACGGCCGCAGCGACGACGACCTTCCACACCGGTCTCACGCCGGCCGAACACGGACTGCTTGGGTGGTGGCAGTATCTCCCGGGGGTCGACGGCGTCGTCCAGACGCTCCCGTTCGAGACGCTCGACGGCGACCCGGCCGACGAGGCCTTCCCGGGACTCGCGGTCTCTGACCTCTACGCGGGCGAGTCGATCTACGCCAGCGCAGAGCGCGAGGGGGTCGAGAGCTACCTCTCGCATCCGTTCCCGACGGAGATGGCCGAGCGCGGCGCGACCGAGCGGGCGACCTACGGGAACGTCGCCGATCTGGCGGTCCAGTTGCGCCACGAACTCGAAGACTCGGGGGGTGCCGACTACTGTTTCGGCTACGTCCCGACCGTCGACGCCGCGGCACACGCCGAGGGGACGACGAGCGACCGCTACCGCGCGCAACTGGAGGTTACAGCGGCGTGCTTCCGCCGAGAACTGGTCGAGCGACTCGACCCCGCCGTCGCCGAGCGGACGCTGTTCGTCCTCACGGCCGACCACGGCATCGTCGACACCGTCCCCGCCGAGAACGTCGACGTCGGCCCGGAGGCGTACCCGGAGGTCTGGGACGCGCTGGCGCGAGACGACGACGGCGATCCGATCCCGCCGGTCGGCAGTCCGCGCAACCTCCATCTCCACCTCCGGGACGGGACCGTCGACGCCGTCCGCGAACGTCTGGAGTCGCGTCTCCCATGCCGGACGTTCACGCGCGAGGAGGCGGTCGACCGGCGGTTGTTCGGCGACGGGGACCCGTCAGACCTGTTCCGCCAGCGCTGTGGGGACCTGGTCGTCGTCCACCGCGACCGCGGGCTCTGCTGGGACGACGACGAGCGCGCCCTCGTCGGGATGCACGGCGGGCTCACGCCCGAGGAGATGCTGGTTCCATTCGCCGCGGCGCGACTCGACCGGCTGTCGGGATGACCGACCCGCTCAGAGCCGTTCGGCCACGGCCCCGAGGTTGACGGCGAGGCCGACCGCCACGAGGAGCGCCGCGATCGCCGCGTCACCCAGTTCGCTGCCCGAGACGGGCGACGCCGCATCGAAGGCGAGCGCGGCGCCGTAGCCAACGCCGCCGAGCGCGAGCGCGATCCCGAGGACGCCGATGGCGAGCGAGCCGGCCGTGCCGAACCGACCGGGCGCACGGCTTCGCTCGTAGCTCTCGACCGCCGACTGGGTCGCCTCGTGGACCACGCTTTCGAGGTTCTCGACCTGGCCTTCCATGTAGCGGTGGAGCGTCTCCTCGTGTTCGGAGATCTCCGCCGCCCGGTCGGAGAGCTCTCTCTCGTGAGCATCGAGTTCGCGCTCGCGTTCGTCGAGTTGGGCCTCCCGCTGTTCGAGGCGCTCCTCGCTCTCTTCGATCCGCTCGCGTCTCTCTTCGAGGTCGAGTTCGCGGGCGTCGAGTTCGGCCTCGCGCTCGTCGAGGGCGGTCGCGCGCTCGTCCAGGTCCTCTGCCCGCGTGTCGAGTCCGAGTTCGCGCTCCTCGAGTCTGCGCGCGCGCCGCTCGAGTTCGCGCCCCCGCTCTTCGAGCACGTCTTCGCGGTCGGTGATCTCGCGCTCGCTATCCGCCGGCTCTGCGTCCGACGCTGACGTCGTCTCGCTCTCGTCGGTCGGGTTCTCGTCGTCGCCCGAGGTCCCGTCTCCCGTGTCTTCATCGTCCGGCGATGCGTCCGCGGACTCGCTCTGGGAACCCCCGTCGGCCTCGATCGACTCGTTACCGCCTTCGGTCCCGACCTCTTCGGACTCGTTTGTCATGTGTACTCGGCGGAGCGTCGGCTCCGGGGGGCTTTGTTTGTCGGTGGTTACTGACCGTCCCGGTCGGGCGCTGTCCCCGAGAACGGCCGAAAACAGTTCGAGACGCCGAGCGGAGGAAAACGGTATCGCGTCAGACCTACCTCGAGGGCACCCGGTCGGTGCTACCGCGAGACGACCCGGTCGGCGAACTGCTCGCGGACCTTCTTCAGTTTCGGCTCGGCGTGGAACTGGCAGTAGCGGTCGTTGGGGTTCTTGTCGTAGTAAATCCACACTACCTACGAAAATACTATTACAGATGCGCCCCCTGGTAGTGCCATGGCGCGCGACTATCCGCAGCAATACGCTGATACTCGGGAACGGGTGAAAGAGCACAGCGACGGTGGAACCTACGAGGTTTGGAACGGGCGAGAAAAGGAATTTCCCCCGTACAAAGACCCCGAGGACGCGGACCGGATTATCAAGATGGCCAACGCCTACGAGCGGGACAATATGCTTGAAGATACGCCGGAAGGCCAGAAAGCAAAGTCCCCAACGACGTTGAAAAACTATCTCTCGGGCCTGAAAAAGATCGCTCCGCATATCGCTCTCACGGACACTACAGCCGACGAGATTAACGCTCTCATGCAGGCTTTCTATGACGGCGATGCTTCCAACGTGAAAGACTCGGGACTGTCTAAGGGCACGATTCAGGTCTATCAGAACGCTCTCCGCCAGTTCTACTATGTGTTTGATGATGCTGGGGTTGACCCAGGGAACATCAAGATATTCAAAAACGAAAGTCGCGGTGTAGATCCGGCTGATATGCTCACACGCGACGAGATACAGGCGATTCGGGACGCCGCTGATTGTATGCGGGACCGGGCGCTATTTGACTTTCTCCTATACACCGGCCAACGGAACACGGCCACGCGGACGCTCCGAATCAAGGACTTGGATTTAGCGAACGACCGTTTCCGACTGAATGAAAGCGCGGAAGGACTGAAATCTGCGGAGAAAAACGGGAAGTGGCGGGACCTGTTGCTTGCCTCTTCAACAGTCGGGCAGTATCTCGAAACCGAACATCCCGAACCGGACGATCCGGAAGCCTATGTGTTCGTTGGCCGCCCGAAATACGCCGGCCCCGATCCCTACACAATGCTTGACCCTACGACTATCGGGTCAATTATCGGGCGGCTCGCGGACCGAGCGGCAGAAGATACACCGTCAATCAAGGGCAAGCCAACCCACCCACACGCGCTCCGGCATAATTTCGTAACGATAGCTCTCCGGCGGGGTATGGATGAATCCGCGATTAAGCACCAGATCGGCCACGCACCGGACAGTAGCGTTATGGAGTCGACCTATGCTCACCTGAAAGACAGTGACCACATTCGAGAGGCGCGCGATGCGTTTGACTTGGAGACAGAAGATCCGGAGAGTGAGCTAACGCCTGAGGTGTGCCCACAGTGCGGGACGAACACACCGGAAAATGCGCGACTTTGCCATATCTGCGGTTTAGAGTTCACGCCCGACGCTGAGAAACACAGCCAGGAAGCCGACGACAAGGTTCGAGAATCCTACCAAGACGCGGACGATATGGATCAACTCGAAAAGGTCCAGTTGATAGACGAGATTCTAGACGATCCCGAGGTGAAGGATCTCATGGTAGAGCGCATGAGCGACGAATAGCGTCTTCCGACTTGTGTATCAAATCGGAACTGAACCCCACCGAAAGGCCACTATATCGCTCTTATCACCCCTGACCGACCCGGTTTATGTTCCGAGTTGTCCTAACAAACTACCATGCGTCTCGAAGGGACCGCGAAAGAGGGGACATACAAAGTCTGGATGAACGACGACGAATTAGAACAGCTCCGTCGAGTGGCGGCCAGCCACAGAGACGACCTGATTATCCAGTTGGGTGGCTACGTCGGCCTTCGGGCCTTCGAGATCCCACAGATCAAACCCAAGCATATCAAGCGGACGGCGGACGCCCAACACTACCACCTGCGGGTTCCAGACGGCAAGGATACAAAGAACGGGAATGGTGAGCCACGGGACGCCTACCTACCTACGGACGTAGAGCGGGACCTACACCGCTATCAGAACGCCGAGGATGTGTCCCCAGGTGATTCGTTTATTCAACTCACTCCCCGCGCCGTGCGGGGCGTTGTAGAGCGGACAGCAGCCCGCGCAGCGGACGAAACGGGCGACGACGACTTTCACCACGTTTCGAGTCACGATCTTCGCAGGCGGTTCGCACAGCGGTTGCTTGTAGACGAGAGCATGAACCCGAGAGTGGTCATGGCGGTTGGTGGGTGGAGTAGTTTCCAGGCGATTGAACCCTATCTAAACGCACCCACGGCGGACGTTGTGAACCAAGCCTTCGCGGACGCTGGCCTATCATAGCCCCGCAAATCCGCCCTGGCCACCGCTTTATATGCTTTTTTGTGCCGTAGTTTTGGTAAGAGAATGTCCTTCAACCCTGAAAACACAGACACGGACCTGCAAGACGGCTCTATCGGGGAGGAAATAACGGAAGGTGACGACTTTGCAGAGACAATTCAGCAACGGGAACGCGCCGAGCGAATCAGACGGGAAATTGCCGAACGTGCCGGGGAAGGCTACACGCCCGACGACGTTAGCGTAACTCAACAGGATAACCAGTTCCAAGGCGTTTTGAATATTGGCGCGGTTCGGAGACAGTTATCCCAGGACATTCTTGCGAATACCGACCGCTTCGGGGAAAGTGACGTTGTGTTCAACCGGGAGGGTGGGCAGATACAGGCGGGGTTTTCCGAACAGGCACGCCGTCGAGAAGCGGCAGAACAGATTTCAAGCGAACTTGGCGAGGACATTTCCCAGTCCGATATTGAACTGACTGAGACGGGGGCGCGACTCTCGCAAGAGGCACAGGAACGCGAAGCGTTGGAGGACCTACAGGGAACGACGGCGATTGACCTAACTGGCGAGGATCTGGTTCTTGAAGACGGCAGTGTGGGTCTTTCGGAACAGGCTCAACAGCAAGAGCGGGGGATTCGTATTGACCAAGCGATTCAAGAGGCAGCACAGGACTCTGAGCGGTATTCACCGGGCGATTTCACCGTTACCACGGAAGACGGACAGCGGCAGATTGTCCCGACAGAGGCGGCTATCAGCCGCGAGCGCCAAGAGCAACGGGCACAAACGATTGATGAATTGCTTTCACAACCGCTCGCTGAGGGTTCTGACCGAACGTTTGGCGATGTATTCTCGCAAGAGGATGTAACGTTTAGTGAGCGTGAAGATGGACAAGTCGCACAGATTGAAGACGCGGCGATTCAAGAGTTTGAGAGTCAGCAACGCCAAGAAAGCCTCGAAGAGGCAGCCCAAGAGTTTGACCGGTTTAGTGTCCCCGACCTGCAGATCGAGGGCGATCAAATCGTCCCGACAGACGACGCGGTTAGCAGGGAACGCCAGGAACAGTTAGAGCAGGTGGCGAGTGAATCGGATCGCTTCTCTGTGGTGGATTTGGAGATTTTGGACGGGCAGATTCAACCGAGTGAAGACGCTCTAGCCCGCGAACGCGAAGAGATTAGAGCGGATACGTTCTCACGACTTCAAGACTCGACGGACACGGACATTTCCCAAGAGGATATTGAGTTTACGGACGCCGGGGTTGAACTATCGCCGGGGGTGAGACGGCAAGAGGCCTTAGATGATCTACAGGGTGAGACTGATATTGACCTTACGACGGCGGATATTGCCCTCTCTGGCGGTGGGGCTAGCATTACGGAAGCCGCGCAACGCCGGGAAGCTGCCGAAGAGTTTGGGAGTGGTATCAGTCCGGCAGATATAGAGATTGAAGACGGCCAAGCAACCGTTTCGGACTTTGCCCAGGAACGACAGGCTGCAGACGATCTTACGTCCCAAATACGGAACCAGATTAGCCGCGAGGTATTCGGCGAAATCGGATCGGGGCCGAATGAGTTTGACCTTTCAACAGCGGACATTCAGCGGACTGAAAGCGGGTTTGGACTCACTGAATCCGGGCGGGAAGCGGTTGAACAGGCACAGCTAGACACCGCGATAGACAAGCTGGATGCTGAAACGCCCTACAATCGCGTTACCAGAGACGATGTGAACGTTACGGCGGGTGGTGTGGAACTCACAGAGGAAACGCAACTGCAGGTTGCGAACACCTTTAGAGGTGACGACGCGCTTGAAATGAGCGAAGTGCGGTTTAGCGACGACGGGATTGAACTCACGGAAAGCGCACAGTTGGACCGCTTTAGAGAGGAAACCGGTATTGACGTAACTACCGAACAGGCTGACTTTGACCAAGGGCAGTTAGATATAGAGGAAACCGAGCGGGCATTAATCGCAGAAGACTTTGAAGCCCAAATCCGCGAACAGGGCTTTGACATTTCGGGCGTCTCTGCCTCTGACCTTGAACGCGAAGACGGGCAGTTTGTCTTGGGTAACGCCGTCCAAGAGCAGATTGAAGCGGCGCGTATCGAACCGACAGATGTGGGGACGGTCAGCCCGATAGTGGCCGACGAACTACAGACTGGCGCGGTGGGGTTGAATACTGAATTTGACGTAACAACCGAACTCACCGCCGAGGATCGGCGTACCCTTGCCGCGGATACCTTCAATGAACAGATCGACACGGACATACGGATTGATTCGACGGCGGTTGAACTCACAAATCAGGGGGCTGAACTCCGCGACTCTGTGGTTGAAGGTATCCAGGCAGAGGCACAGGCGGAAGCCCTACAGCGACAGTTTGAACTCCGCGATGAACGTGTTGCTGCGGCATTGAGTGAACGGACAGGGTTGGACCTTGGCCCTGGGGCGGTCGACGTTGAAGGTGATGAGGTGGAGATTTCAGAGTCGGCACAGCGTGGCATTGAGATACAGGAACAAGTCGAGGAATTGCAGGCCGAATTTGAGGCACAACAGACGCGAGAGCGCCTTGCCGAGACGCAGGGCGTGGACCTGTCGGACGAACTCGCAGCGGGCACAGAAACCTCTCAGCGGCTTGCACGGGAAACGGAAATTGAACAGGCTATTGCCGAAGAGAGTGAGATAGACCAAAGCCGGTTTGATGTGGCCCGCGGCGAACTGTTCCTTGACCAGGACCTTCGCCAACAGGTTCAGTTAGGTGAACTCCAAGATACTCAGGGCGTTGACGCAACCACCGAGTTCGGGTCTGGCACACTCGGCGGGCTTGGGTCAGCAACAGAGGCCGTTGAAGAGACACAGCAAGAAGTGTCTGCCGACCTTGAGGGTGTGAGTCCGGGTGATGTGTCCGTGGTACAGAGTCCAACCGGGGCGAGAGTTACGGCCACACAGACGACGACGCAAGAAACGGACAGCCAACCGCTCGGTGGCGATATTGTGGGCGATGCTGTCTCTCTCGCAGAGGATACCACCGGCCTTGACGCACCGGGCGACGGGCCGATTATGATCCCCACAGAAGACGCGATTATTGACGATATTACCGGCGGCCTTGCCGACCAGGTGAGTGGGGCCGATCTTCGGGGTGGCATTGAAGACGTGACGGGGATTGATGTGCCCACGCAGGAAGACGTGTCCGGTGGGATTGACGCGTTCGTTGAAGAGCCAATAGAAGACGCGACCGGTGTGAATATCCCCTCCGCAGAACAGTTTAACCGAGGTGTTGACCGTGCCACCGCTAACGTTGTTTCAGGTCTTGAGTGGGCTGCCCCATCCCGCCGAGAGACGGCAGCCTTGGCGACGACGGCGGTAGCGGTCCCTGAGCCAGCGAGTACCGGGACGGGCGTGTTAGTCCTTGCTGGCCTTACGGCAGCGACGGGCGCGGCGACGTTGGCCGATGAATACAACCTCGTAGGTTTCAGTCAGCGGACTGTGCAAGAGGAAGAGGAAATCCCGGTCACGCCACAGGAACAGAGTGAGTTGCCCGTATCCGACGCCGTGCCTGAGTCGGAGCTATCGGTTTCTGAGGGCGACGTGTCGGAGCTGTCCGTGCCCGAAAGCGACCAATTCAGCGGTGAATTAGAACCCGGCGAAACGGACGTGACGGAACTCCCCATTGACCCAAGTGTGGGTTCGGGTGAGTTGCCGATTAGCGCACGGACACAGCAACTCATTCAGCGGGGACGCCAGGAACAAGAAGAGGACACCCGTGAAATCACCGACGAGGATATTGTTACGGACTTGCCCGAACCCGACCAACCGGGGCCGAGTGTCCGCGAACAGCAACAGAGAGAGGATCTGTTCGCGCCACGTCGAGAGTTCCCCACTGGGGAGCAAGCGGTTATCGGGCGTGAGACGGTTACGGAAGAGACGACCGAACGGGTTGAACAGGCGCAGGAAAGCGACCTAGTGACTGAACAGGGAATCCCACAGACGCCCGAGGACACTGTGCCGCTTGCGGAGGATGTGGACAGCGACACGCTCACACAGGCCCAACAGGAACGCCTCGAAGCGGCGCAAGGCAGTGAGTTGTTCGCCAACGATGTGGATCTTCCTGGGGTTACGCAACCGCAACAGGAACGGATTGAACAGGCACAAGACGCGCAGGTTGATGTGACGACCGACCCGATTCAGTCGCAGGTGCAAGAGCTACGGGGGGATATTGGCCTGCGAGAGCGCGGGCGGACTGTCCAAGAGACAGGGCCAGATATTCTCTCAGAGACGATTCAGGACACGGGGCAATTTCAGACGCCGACGCCGACATTGGCACAGCAACCACGCCTTGACCTACGCGCGGAACAGATACCCCGTGTAACCGAACAAACGGAAGCCGCCACTCCAACGGAAAACCCACCCGCAAATCCGACACTCACGGAGTTCCAGTATCCAGAAGCCTACGGGACTGCCGTGACGACTCAGACCGAGCGACGACCGCGGCGGCGTCCGGATCTTGAGTTCGGGAGTCTTGACAGTGGTGAGTCGGGAGATGTGGACAGCGACGAACAGGGGATCCTCACCGATTTCCTTGGGCCGCTCACTGGCGAACGGATTGAGACAACCCCGCTCTTCGGTGGCGACGATAGCGATAGCGGGCCGTCTATTCCCGGCCTGGGGGAGTGGCCATGAACTACGCCCTTCCCGTTGATGGGTCGGTCGACCGAATCAGACGGTTGTACCAGGACCCGCCGGTTGAATGGGACGGCACGACGGCTTGGGGTGTCGACGACATTGAGGGCGACACAGTGCTGATTGAGACGGCCCTGATTGAGTGCCCGGACTGTGGCGCAAAGGCGTATTGGGCACGCGGGCGCGTTGCGTGTTCGGGCTGTGGGACGCACCGCCGACTGGTTGGATAACCATGACCGACCTGCCGAACCACCTTACGCCGGAACAAGTCAAACGGTACGCACAGGAATCAGCCACCCTCTTCGAGTTCACACAGAAGGCCCGTGTCGGGCGCGAACCGGCCAAGCGGTTACTCAATAACTACGGTATGCGCGACGAGGTACAGACCGGCAGTGCCGATTCCTTCAAGGTGTAATCTGCAGGGTGGTTTGTCGCCCGCAACCCCTACCCCTGACGTACCGAAAACGGCCTTCTATCCTACTGTCTGTAGCTATATCGGGGAAATATGGTTCACGCCCACTGTCCGGGTGGACACATACACACATACACACGGGGAGGGGGTGAGCAACCGGACCATGCGCGACGACGAGACGGACGTGAGACGGCCCTGAGTCGGTTGGTGCTTTCAGACGGGCTACCCCTCTCGGTTCTCTAAGCAACTCTAGCAGCGGTGAGCAGACGGTGACAGGACACACCTGCAGAGAAGTGTGCGGTGACAGTCGAGGACACGTCACCCACGCCGGGACAGTTCACCGCCGAAGGAACGCCGATCTCGCCAGTACGCGCGTTAGAGTATATGCTTTGGTCACACTCACGAACGGCAGGCTACAATCACGCTCGCGTCTTGCGGTTAGCAAGAATCGGATTGTGAGTACCCGCCTGCAGTCTTGCGATTAGGTTACTCACAATGCTTCGTTCTTAATCTTCGAGACTGTGCTTCGGTCAATGTCATACACATCCGCGATTTCAGTCTGTGTCGCGCCGGTGGATTCAGCCATGTGCTTGATGTGGGTCTTGTCGCTATCGGTGAGTGTGGTATCCGTCTCGTCGTCTTCCTCTTCACCCTCAAGCTTGTCAGCGTCAAAGAACCCACTCGCAAGGAGTTCGTCTTTCTGTTTGTCGAGATAGTTGTAGACCGGTGAATTATTCCCGTCCAAATTCGGGAAGCGAATCCGGTCCACATCGTCATACCCGCGTGTCTGAATGTTCCCGTCGTTGAACGTCGCCCCCACCTTGTAGGGGCGGAAGTATCCGATAGGCTCTCGCAGACACCACAGACGGTAATCTGCCTGCTTTCTGAGGCTCTTGTCGGCCTTCGACCAATGCGGGAGCGTCACGATAGTCACGATTCGCTTCTTTCGCATGAGCTGCCAGGCGTTCCCCAGGTCGACGTTTTGCTGCAGCATGGGCTTCCGGGAGTGGCCGGCCCCTGCCCCACCAAGTTCATCGAGGATGATCACAGAGGGTTGTTCCGCGCCGGGGTGGTCGCGCCACCGTTCAAGATACGCCGCCCCGGAGAGTGTGAGATCCTCCTTCTCTATCTGGTAGCCAAAGGCGCGACAGAGTAAGAGCGCGAGATACACCGAGAGGCCAGTCTTCCCGACGCCGGTACTGGCGTCTTCACTATCAATGATAATCCGCGCCCCACCCTGCCGTGGGCCGACAATTCCATGCATCAGGTCGTGCCACCACTTCGTGTCTGTAAGGTGCATGGTCAGAAGGAATCCACCTCATCAATATCCGAATAGTCCGCTTCGGTTTCCTGCGACCCACCGACCGACAGGCCGACGTTTGCCTCTTGCAGAAACTCATCAGCAACACGAACAGCATTCAGCAGTGCCATTTTCGGCATATGCTCTTCGGCTGTAATCGTCTCCCACTGTGGCGGTTCGTGTTTCTTTTTGTACCCGTCAATCCAGTTGACGTGGACCCGCCACGATTCACTGTAGCCGTCCCGTTCAATCACTTCTTTCAGGCCCTCAATCTCTTTCGTTTCCGGTTCAATCGGTTCAGAGAGTAGCTTAAACCCACGTTCTGCTATTTCTCTCGCTTCATTCGGCATTGACTGAAATTCCGGCGGTGGGGCGAGCGTCACCTCTCCCAGCGGTGCGTGAAGATAGGCTTGTTCGGCGTTCTTGAGGCTGAAATCCCGCAAGAGCGGTTCGATAGACATGACGTATACCCGGACAGATTCGTGAAACATTCGCGCGGCATACATCTCACTGTATTCGTCACGGGCTGTCGCAGGAAACACGCGCTCGGCCACTTCATCGATCTTGGCGCGATTCTGCAGGATCGTCTTCTTTCGCTGCTTGGCTACGAACCCCTCTTCATCCTCAACCTCTGTGTTCGGTTCTGTGGAGTCGTTGACGGCCATGATTATTTGAGTCCCATCCGACCGAGCAGGCCGGAACTACCACCGTCGTCATTTGATTCGTCCCGAACGACGGACTCACTCACAGTCCGGGTGGACTCTTCGATCACTTTCGCGTCTTCGGAGCGGGTTAGAGCGCGTTTCGCGTTATCCACGAACGCTTCGGTGGTATTCGCGTCTTGATTATCCTGCGGCATTCGGTACTCTTGCATATCGTCATACATCCACGCCCGCCGAGCGCCTGTAACACCGTATTGCGGGGGATATTGTGCCTCATTGGCGAGACGGATATACTCGAAGACCCATTCTTTCGAGCGCACGTCTTCCTTGCTCAGATTGGCAGTGCTGGCCAGGGTACTGGTAAGCTGGCCCATGACCGGATCGTCTTCGCCAATCGGGAGATCGTCAATCTCAGAGAGTTGCCGGAGGACTTCAGCGGAGTTCTGGCCGTCGCCTACACTCCCACTGAGATTCTGAGAGTGCATCCGGTGTTTCCGCTCTTTTTCGCGCTCTTCTTTGGCGTCTTTGCGAGGGTCGTCACTTCCGAACATTAGCTTTCACCGTCCGGGCGCTCAAGCGAATCAGCATATATCAGCGTATCCTGTTCACCGACCGCTTCACCAGGGATCACAGCGAATCTGTGCCCCTCGTATTTATCCCGGATAACCGGGAACTCTCCCACTTCCTCAAACCGCTTAAGAACATACTCTCGGTTGATCGGGGCCAACTCTTCCCCACGCTCTTCACCTTCAATGATAGACCCTGCTGGGACGTGTGTGCCGTCCGTGGTTGTGAACGCCGTTTTTACGCGATATTCGTTTCCCCCCAGTCCGAAGATCCGCCGTCGAATCTTGGTAAGATAATCTCTAATCATGGTTGTCACCTCGCCACGCGCCACACGCGTCACCGCCGCGGTAGGCTTCGACAAGTTCCCGGATCGTCTCGTCGTTCGTCGGTTCGTCGCCCAACTCAGCGGCAACAGCCGCCTTGCCCTCCTCGAAGACCGGGCGCACATCCTGTCTAATAGCAAGCGTGGTGTAGTCGCTCATGCGTTCTCACCGCCCCTCCACGGTATTAGGTCGGACACGGGGGTGTCAAGGACCTTGACCCGTATGATGCTGGCTCCGAGAGCCAACGCGCCACCAAGAGCAGCCATTGACACCGCAACTTGCGCTGCTCCGAGGGCGACGTGAGCGGTTTCGGGGGTGGTGGGATATCCATAACGGGCGACTAGCGACAGCACAAGTGCCACCGCGCCAAAGCCGACGGATTTGACCCCCCATTTGTAACATTTCTCCGTCAGCCAAGAGACAAATCCGCTGGAGGTGTACGTTTGCTTGGCCTCCAATCGAGCACCCGACGAGCTCATTATCTCCCTCACAGACTCTTCAACAGTCTGTCCTTGATCAACCGCGTGTCGCCGGAACCCATCCGCCTCCTCTGCTGAATACTCCACCTTAATTTCCTCGCCCTCTGACTCAACTTGCAGCACTAACGGTTGCCCCCAGTCCATTTCCTCGCTCCCGGCGTCCTCCACAATCTCGCCCAAGTCTCCGCCCCCACCTGGCGCTTCCATCTGCAGACCCGCGCCACCGCCGCCACCACCGTCAGAACCACCTTGGTCAACAGAGGCAATGGTCAGACTGTCACTGGCAAGTCGCCAAGTCACTGTCCGCCCGTGTTTGATTTTGACGACCTCATCCATTCGCTCAAGACGGCGGTGAATCGCTTGTCGGCTAATCTGTTGCCCATCAAGATTCTGGTTGACGAGTTCCGCCACCTCTGCGCTACTCAGTTCCCACTTACCAACATGGCTATCATCTGCACCGTCGGCTGGCAAACCGGGCCGTTTCTCGAAGACATCGAGTATATCGCCCTTGTCGACCTTCTTATCGGGTGGTTCAGTATCTTCCGCGGCCATATGCGTAGTATACGTTTCCACACAGAAAAAGGTTGTTTCTAAGCGACTGCTATAGAATTCTGTCCTTATAGAAACATCGTAATACGTTTCCGAGTGACTAAAAACAACTTTTATACTGGCGTCACAACCGGAAAGGTAGCGAACGACGCCGTGGCTACGCGCGGATTGAGTCGGTCGGGGAGCACCCCCAACCAGGGCCTAGACACTCTGGTTTTGGGGCGCTTTGCCCATATACGCACCGATTGAGAATGTGGCCGGTCGCGGCGCGTTCGGCGGCCCTTTCCAAAGATGACGACGAACGCACACCGCTCCCGGCCTACCGGGGGCAACGACGCGAACCGACGTGAAACCACCGAAGAGTATCAATTCGCCAACTCAGTTGTTACAGTCGAACGCGGCCCTGTTGGGGCTATCGCCCGCGTCGAAACCGGGTACGCCCGGTACTACGCTGGCCCGCTTCCACAGGGAACGCTCGAAGCGCTAGCGGAGGTGGCCGATTGTGGCAACTGAGGGGCACGCACCGACGCGGGGTGACGCGACCCGCGCCCTGTGGTTGCTTGGCCAAGGCGAGTGTCCCGAGTGTCGCCACGATCTTGACGCCAAGACCTGCCCCGAGTGTGGGCGAACCTATACAATCGTTGGGGGTGACGCCTAATGGCGGCCCGTCGAGAGTTTGTTGACGACCGGGATCTATCCGGTGACAGAGATACGGACCCGCCGAACCACGGGAAAGCGACTCATGGGACAGGTGCGTTTCTGCAGTGGGTAGCTGAGCTAGACCGCGACGTTGAGGTAACTGAGCTTGGCGATCTGTGGCAAGAGTGGCGCGAGCGCCGTGACAATGGTGAGCAGGCCAAGATAACGGAGGGGTGGCGATGAGCGGGGAACGTGCCAACTTCGACTGTCCCGACTGTGGCTCCAGCGACGTGTTTGGGGTTGACGCGACGGATGGGACCTACCAGTGCCGCCAGTGCGGGCTACGAACCCACGAAAAGATAGAAAGGCACCGCGACACGCTCGAAGAGTCCGCGGAGGACGAAATGGCCGCAGCGGATGTTGCTGCGGTGCTGATAGGCGGTGATGAGCGATGAGCGGCCCGCCGACCGTCGAAACTGGCGAAGACTGTCCCGAGTGCGGGCGGTCGCTTAGTGAGCGGACAGCTTCACTCACGGAATCGGGTTGTATCTTCTGCAGGGGGCAAGGCGATGATTGACTGGCGCGACGACGAAGAGAGGTGGATCGACCGCCGTAGCCAGTACCTCAAACGCGCGGCCCCACTGAATGATACACAGGCCGAGATAATCGCGTGGAGTGAACTGGGGTATAGCAGCAGCGGTATAGCGAAGAAGGCGGAGCTTGGCGAGACTACTGTCCGGTCGCACCTTGATGAGATCGCGGAGCGGTTCGGTGCAAGTGCGACGTGGGCGCGACGGGCAGATAAGATTGACCTTGAAGCGCCACTTGGGGGCGAGCAGTGATGTTCGGTGTGTCATATATTCGGGAAATGTGCACCTTGTGCGCACATCTGGGGAGGGGGGCGCACATCGAAAAAACGTCTCACGTATCGCGGTTTCGCGAAACCATGTGCGGGTGTGCACCCAAAATCTCAATCTATCGCGTGGCGCGCATGAAGAGGGAGGAAAAGTGTAGTATCATATTGTTGTGGATAGGCGAATTTGGGTGCACACCCGCACATGGTGGTGAGAAATCGCCAGACGTGACGCCAGTCAAAATGTGCACCCTAGGGGGCTCATGTGCACCGGGGGGGCACACATCTACCACGGAGGTGATACTATGACGACCTATTACGCCCGCCCAACCGGGCGCACGTTCTATCCGTCGACCCTCAAACAACGCGATTGGTGGGTCAACTGGGTGCTTGCCGTTCGTCGCGAAGAGATAACTAACGGCGACCCGAAAGACGACGCCAAACCGACGAAACAGCCGGTTGCACCCTACGACCGCGGGGACGCCGAACCGTGCCTGTGGAACGGGGGACTCTCCGACGACGAACACCCCAGTACGTCGTTCGGTGAACCTGCGAACTGGGAAGGCCACCCTGTCGGGATGCCCGATCTCCCCGCTCCGGATCGTGTCCTATCTGACGAACTGGGGCTGGGTATCATAATCCCAGTCGGTGGCGGCGACCACGCCCCTATCACGCTCCTTGACTGGGACGACGTGCGCGAACCAGAGACGGGCGAAATTCACCCCGTCTGTGCTGAGTCCCTGAAAGAAGCGGGTGGATACGCCGAAATCTCGCAGAGTGGTGAGGGTGTTCACCAATTCCTGTTTGGTGAGATACCGGGCGGGTTTAGCAAGTTCCTGCGGCATATTGACGACGAACCGTTTGTGGGCGACGACCTACCGATGGTCGAGATGTATTCAAGCGGGCGCCTGGTTGCTATGACTGGCGATCACGTCGAGGTGGTGAGCGACCCATGACGGGCGACGACGTGGTAGACGGCCAGGATGTGATTGATGAGCTGTGTTGGCGATTCGGCCAAGGCACGAACAACGCAGAGGGGCAACCAACGGACCCATTCGCCACCGAGCGCGACGACAGCGACACCCCGGAGACACCTTCCCATGCGGACGTGGGGGACGCGCTTCGGGAGAACGTGAGTTACGACGGCGACGAACCCGCCGAGTGGGATATTCCAGAGGGTGAATCGGTCGAGTACCATGCGGTGCTCCGCGCCCGCGAACGGTCCGATGAACTGCTGAATACGGCCAACTGGGAATTAATCGGGTACGCAGCCGCTCTCGGCAAGCGCGCCGGACTCCCAAAGGAGGACATTCTACAGGATCTCCAAGCCAACCCGACGCCCCAGTACGGCTATGACGACGCCCGTGCCCGGAAGGAGGTGCGCGGTGTATGGCGCAAGATGGATAACGGGAGCTACAACCCACCGTCTGTCGAACGTCTAAAAGCGCGAGGGATTCTCCCCGAGGACTACGTTAGCCTTGACGAGATCTGTACCGATGACACCCTTTCAGGCAAACAGAAATGGGAAGCCTGGAGTAACGCCCGCGAAGCGGGGGACGTGGGCGAAGATTCGATTGTCCCGGATGCGGCCCTCGAATACCTTGCCCGAAAAGAAGGCTGGTACGATTTTAGCGCCCTACCGGACGGTGTTGATGAGTTACCAGTCAAGGCCAAGAACAAGGCCCTGTATTGGTTAGAAAACAAGTGGTGGGACCCTGACGGCGAGAAAGCCACCACTGCGACGGCACGCAACTACAAGTCTGTCGAGTCGGCCCCAGTGTGGACGTGGGAGGACGTGCGATACATCTACGAAAAGTGTAGCAAAAACAAGGGCCGCCAAGCTGCACGCGATCTTCTTGACCGGAAGTACGATGTAATGACGCTTATCGGGGCTGAGGATCTGCAACTCTATGACCCTGAGACAGGCGTCTACAACGACAACACAGCGCCGATTAGAGCAGAGATATACGACGGACTAGACGACGACTGGACGCGAAATGAGAAGAACGAGATACTAGCCGGACTCCGCCAAGAGAACAATATTCACCCGTCTGAATTGAACGGACGCGGTGAGTTTGACGATCCGCATATCTGTGTCGAAAATGGTGTGCTGAATCTCTTCACAGAGGATCTGAAACCCCACAGCTCGGACTACTACTTTGTCGACCGGGTGCCAGTCACCTACAATTCGGACGCCGACACGGACCCGTATGAAGGCTTCTTGGACACACTCACGGAACGTGAGGGGGACGCGAAGGCTATGATGGAAATGGTAGGCCACGCTCTCGTCCCCGACGCACACGAGCGGAAATGGAAGAAATTCCTGATTCTCACCGGCGACTCGGACAATGGCAAATCCGTCTTCTTCGACCGTGTGCGGGACCTGCTGGATGGTGTAGACGGTGAAGAGGGCAACGTACAGAGTGTGAAGCTCAGTAAAATGAGTGAGAACGATTTCAGCAAAAACACCATGTACGGCAGCATGGCCAATATCGCCGGTGAAATCAACGGGAAGAAGATCCGGAATACAGCCGATATTAAGGACATCACCGGCGGTGACAAGATGGAAATCGAACCGAAGGGGCGTGATTCGTTCTCCGATACGATGAACACGACCCTGATGTTCGCGGCCAACGACCCGCCGATTATTGGCGAGCGGGACAAGCGGGCGATAGCAACCCGGATCGTCCCGATTGAACTGCCGTTCACGTTCGTAGACGATCCCACCGGCGAGTATGAGAAACAGAAGAGGCCGGAACGTGAATTAGAAGAGGAACTGGCCACGCCGGACGCACTCAGTGGGTTCCTGAATCTCGCGTTAGACGGTATCCAGCGAATGAAGGAGAATAGCGGCGACGTGTCGCTCGAAGAGCCACCGATGGAACGGCTCAGTCGCTACGAAGAGACTGCCGATCCGATGAAAGAGTTCGCCAAGGAGTGTCTGGCCAACGACCCGGACGATTACGTGGTCAAACCCGACGTGACGACGATCTACGAGGAGTATGCGACGGACCAAGGCTACGAACTGGGATCCAACACCCACGACACGCTCCACCAGGCACTTCGCGGTAGCCACGCGCTCGACTACACACAGTCCTACCCGTCCAACCCGGACTACAGTGATACTTCACTCCCGCTCCGTGGGTGGGACAAGCGAAAGTACGTGGCTGACCGCATGACGTTGACAGAGAAGGGCTTAGAGTACGCTGAATCCGCGGGACTGGTCGTTGATACCACCGAGGGTGAAGGCGGCGACGAGCAGTGGATCACGGACTGTGGTGCGGGGATGCACCAAGGCCCCGTTCGGGCGACGGTTGCAGAGAAGATAGACCCGCCAGAGTGGTTAGAAGGCAAAGGCCACCTGGTAGACGGTGACGGCGGTATCATGCCCTACGTGATCGAAGGGTCCGATGTGTTCGCAGATTCGGGCGAGGATGAAACGGTCAAGATAGAGAACGTGAAGGTGGAAGACCGTGACGGTGTGTTGACGGCTGTGCTCTCTGGAATCACGGATATATCCGATCCTAATTCGGAGACGACTATCACTGTAGGGGGTAAGAACCAGCAGAGTCTCACCGCGACCACGGACGGCGGTGAGATAGAAGAGACGAAAGGCCAAATCCTCGAAGCCATGCGAACGAAATTCGAGGGTGAATCCGTTACCGTGCCACAGATAGCCCCGGAAATCGAAGCGGACCCGGACAGTGTGAAAGGCCGACTGGAAACACTGGCTAATGACGGGCGAGTGCGGGACACTGGCGACGGCTACGTGTTGAACACGTAACCGCGACTCTCTTTCACTCCGAGGCCCTTCTCTAGCGTCCGCCCGGATACGTCCGCATTGATTTTCTCTGCAGCCTTTTCGCGTGACTCATTCTCGTAACTTCCGGAAGAATTTCCGGAAGTGTCCTTCAAATCGTCCCGTTTCTCTTGCCGTTCGCGCTTGTTCTGTTCCTTCTTGACCCGGCGGTGGGCTTTGTTCAGACTCGTTTCATTGTTAGATAGGCGTTGTGTTTCCTTCTGTGCGGTTTCGTCCCCTTCCTTGGCTTGCTTCGCCACTTCACTGGCCATCTCTGCATCCGCAACGCTGTTCGTCATGATATCCAGGCCCGTGGACTCGTCTTCACACTCGTCGCCTTCACGCCACTCTGAGCGCCAGTTACCAACCGTCACATGAGTAACGTCACAGTCAACCTCTCTAGCTACTTTGCGGTTACTTGCGTCGGGATGCTGGTCACAGTAGGACTGTACCATCTCGCGCTTCTCGGAGGTGGTAAATTCACGCACCTGCGCGAGTTTACCAGCATCTTTCAAATCAGACTCCGCACGCCTGACTGTATCTCTGTGAACACCAAGGTCGGACGCTATATCATCGTATGCTTCGGATTCCAACCGTTCGGGATGCTCTAGCAGGTACTCTTTCACCACTTCCCGTTTCGTCCCATCGGATAAGTCCCGCCGGAGCAAGTTTGACCGATAGGCTCGGTGTCTTCTCATGCTGGCGGTTTGGTTAACCAAAATCAAGTTAACTTGATTCGGTTTTCGTTAACGAAAACATCCGCTCGCACAGTGATTAGCTCTCGTCGCCACTCTCGAATCTGAATCAGTTCATCAATCTTTGTGGGTGGCGGGTGACTTCGCCAAGTCGGCAAACTCTTCACGTACCTTCTTGACTTTGGGTTCGGCGTACATCTGACAGTAGCGGTCGTTAGTATTTCCATCGGCAGTGCGGGTTTTGTCGTAGTAGTTCTGGTGGTACTCCTCGGCCTCCCAGAAGGTGTCGAGCGGCGCGATTTCCGTGACGATCTCGTCGTTCTCGTAGCTCTGGAAGTCGCCGCCGGCCTGGAGTCGGGCGACGAACTGCTCGAGAACTTCCCGTTGCTCGTCGCCGTGGTAGTAGACGGCCGAGCGGTACTGCGAGCCCACGTCCGGCCCCTGCCGGTCTTTCGTCGTCGGGTCGTGGATGCGGAAGAAGACCTCCAGGAGGTCCTCGTAGGCGATGACGTCGGGGTCGAACTCGACTTGCACGACCTCGGTGTGGCCGGTCGAGCCCGAACAGACCTGCTTGTAGGTCGGGTCGTCGACGTGGCCGCCGGCGTAGCCCGAGGTGACCGCACGGACGCCGTCGAGTTCCTCGAACGCCGCCTCGATACACCAGAAGCAGCCGCCGGCGAGCGTCGCTGTCTCGGTCGCTGTCATACCGCTCTGTTGGGCTCGGAGCCGTTTGAACCCAGCGACGGACCGCGGACTGCTCGGTTCGATGAGCGAGCACGCGGGTCGCGGGCGACCGTTCGTGACCCCTTTCGGCCACACACTTTTGCTGCTGTGCTACGATAGTATTACCATGAAGTACGCGAACGTGAGTGTGAAATTCCCGGTAGAGCTTGACGCGGAGGTCGAGCGGTTCCTCGACGAGACCGGCGTGTACACCAACAAAAGCGAGTTCGTCAAAGAGGCGGTCCGCCGTCATCTTCTGGAACTGAACGACGAGCCGGCGATTTCGGCGCTTCGAATCGAACAGATGCTCGCACGTGCCCAGCGGGACCCCGTCTCCGACGAGGAACTCCACGACCGACTCGACGATCTTCGAGACCGCGTAGACCAGGCGGAACTGACTGATGCCGTCGAGACGGCGCGGGAAACCACCGCCGACGAGTACGCCGACAAGTCGTGAAGCTCCTCGATACGAATCTCTGGGTGTTCGGAACGCTCGGGACCGACGATTGCGCCGAGCGTCTCCTCGACGAAATCGAGGACGGAGAGACGGTCTCTGCTATCAACGCGTACATGGTACAGGAAGCTCTCGAAGCGTTCGACCGAACACCGGGACTTACCGCCGAGGAACGCGACGAAGTGAAGACGCTGTTTCTGACCCGTCTCACGCGTATGATCGGCCTCGTCGAGGCGCCGTCGAGTCGCGACGTCGTCGATTCGCTGCTCGATCAGCGCCGGTCGGCGGTGCAGACGCAACTCCTCGCCCGGATCACTGAACTCCAACCGAAGGACGTCCCGATACTGGTTCTCGCGTTCGAACATCGCCACCGCGAACCGACGCTTCTCACGAACGACGCCGGGTTCGCGTCGTTCTCTCCGGAGGAACACAATCTCACGGAGATAACCATCGAACACGTCGAATAGTGGAGTCTGTGCCGACAGACACGGAGAACCGCGCAGTCGAAGCGCATACAACGAGACGGCGACTCTACTCGCGTATCGATGGCTCCGGCCACGGAGGATTACGATTACGTCGTCGATCAGAACGGGGGCGGCGACTACGAGCGCGTCCAGGCGGCGATCGACGGCGCGAAATCCTTCCCGAGAGACCGCGTCTCGATACTCGTCAGAGAGGGCGTCTACGAGGAGAAAGTACGGATCCACTCGTGGAACACGAAAATCGACCTCGTCGGCGAGGACGCCGAAAACACGGTCATCACGCACGACGACCACTTCGATTCGGTCGGGCGCGGGCGCAACAGCACCTTCTTCACGTACACCCTGCAGGTCCGCGGAAACGACTGTTCGGTGCGGAACCTGACCGTGGAGAACAGTGCGGGGTCGGACGCGGACCAGGCCGTCGCGCTGCACGTCGAGGCCGACCGGGCCGCGTTCGCGAACTGCCGCTTCCTGGGGAATCAGGACACAGTCTACGCCGCCGGCGAGGGCGCGCGCCAGTACTTTCGGGACTGCGACGTCGAGGGGACGACCGACTTCGTGTTCGGGGGCGCGACCGCCGTCTTCGAGGACTGCGAGATACACTCGAAGGCGGATTCGTACGTCACGGCGGCGTCGACACCTGAGCGCGTGCCCTTCGGCTTCGTCTTCAGGGACTGCCGGCTGACCGCCGAGTCGGGCGTGTCAGCGGTGTACCTGGGGCGGCCCTGGCGCGACCACGCTCACGTGGCCTTCCTCCGCTGCCATCTGGGCGAGCACATCGTCCCCGAGGGATGGCACAACTGGTCGCGACCGGAGGTCGAGGACACCGTCACGTTCGCCAAGTTCGAGAACCGCGGTCCCGGCGCCGCGGACGCGGACGAGCGAGTGTCCTGGGCGACGGAGTTGACCCCGTCCGAGGCCGAGCGGTACGCGACCGGGACCGTCCTGGGGTGTGACGACCGCGGCCCGTCCGAGCGGCCGTGGTACCACGCCTCGGTCCGGTGACGCGGCTGCGCGACCCACCTCGTCTGCCCTCGTCGCCGGCGCGGCGCACTTCCGGCCCGTCTCGAGTCACTCCGGGTCGACGGTGACGCCGTCGACTTCGACTCTGACGCCCCCGTCCGCGCCCTCGGTGACGGTGACGGTCCAGCCGTGCGCCTCGGCGACCTGTTCGACGATGCGCAGCCCGACCCCGGTCCCGTCTTCGGCCGTCGAGTAGCCGAGCTCGAAGACGTCCGCGCGCTCGTCGGCCGGGATCCCCTCGCCGTCGTCCTCGACGTAGAACCCGTCCCCACTCGGGAGGTCACCGACGGTCACGGTCACGCCGGGGCCGCCGTGTTCGACCGCGTTCCCGATCAGGTTCTCGAGGAGCTGTCTCAGCCGGCCCCTGTCGGCCCGGACCGTGGTGTCGGCGACCGACTCGACCGTCGCGCCGTCCGTTTCGACGGTCCGCCGACACTCAGTGACGAGGTCGCCGAGCGCGACGGGCTCGAGGGCCCCGACCTCCTCGTCCTCGCGGGCGAGCGTCAGCAGGTCGTCTATCAGCACCGCCATCCGGTCGTGGGCCCGCGCGACGGTTTCCAGGCGGTCACCGTCGCGTTCCGCTCGGGCCAGTTCGAGCTGGCCGCGAGCGACGGCCAGCGGGCTCCGCAGGTCGTGGCTCACGACGCTCGCGAACTGTTCGAGTCGCTCGTTCTGTCGCTCGAGTCGGGACTCGTGTTCGAAGCGGTCGAGGGCGCTCTCCAGGTGGCTCACGAGCAGTTCGGCCAGTTCGAGGTCCCGCTCGTCGAAGGCCGCCGCGTCCTCGGCGACCGCCTGGAAGACGCCGTGGTCGCCGACCGGGACGCTGATGACCGACCGGTACGGACCCTGCGGCTTCGCCGCCTCGTGGGCCCCGATGTCGTCGACGAGCATCGACTCGCCGGTGCGGTAGGTCTTCCCGGCGATCCCCTCGTCGACCGACATCCGCTGTGCGTTCTCGGATGGGACGTCCTCGGAGACGGCGGCCTTGGTGAGATAGCCGTCGCTGACGAGGTCGACGACGCTGAGGTCGAACTCGAGGATCTCCCGACTCGCTTCGACGCACTGCCGGCAGATGTACTCGGCGGACCCGCTCACGTCGAGGTCCGTCGCGACGTCGTGCAGCGCGGTCACCTTCCGCTCCCGGGTCTTCCGGTCGGTGATGTCCTGGTGGACTCCGACCATGCGCCGGGTCCCGTCCTCGTCGAGGATCTGCCCCCGCACCGCGACCCAGCGGACCTCGCCGTCGTCCCGGACCATCCTGAACTCCGCCTCGTAGTTGCTGTCGGTTTCGACGGCGCGTTCGACCTTCCTCTCGACTCTCCGGATGTCGTCGGGATGGACTCGGTCGACGAACGCCTCGAAGGTCCCCTCGAACTCGCCGGGGTCGAGCCCCATGACGTGTTCGAGCGTCTCGTTCCACGTGACCGCGTCCGTCTCGAGGTCCCACTCCCAGACGCCCGTGTCGGTCGCCTCCAGCGCCATGCCGAGCCGACGCTTCGTCTCCCGCAGGGCCCCTTCGCGCTCGTGGCGGTCGGTGACGTCCTGGAACTGCGAGAAGCTGGCTACCGTGTCGCCGTCCCCGTCGGTCACGACGCGGTTGTGCCACTCGCAGACGACCCGGGTCCCGTCCTTTCGGACGTTCTCGTTGACCGAGTGATACCCGCCCTCGGCCGCCAGCAGCTCGTTGACGACGTCGTCGACGGCATCCCGGTCGGACTCCGGGACGATCGCCTCCCAGGAACGACCACGGAGGTCAGCCTCCTCGTAGCCCAGTATCTCCGTCGCCGCGTCGTTGAGGCGCACGACTTCGAACGCGTCGTCCCACTCGACGACGCCCAGCGGCGACTGTTCGATGAACAGCGACAGCCGTTTCTGACTCGTCTCGAGCGCCGCCCGCGAGCGGTACTGGTCGACCGCGTTCGCGATCCGGTTCGCGAGGACCGTGTACTTCTCCGTCCCGACCCCCTTCTGCAGGTAGTCCGTCACGCCCGCGGAGACCGCCTCGCTCGCTATCTCCTCGCTGCCCTTGCCGGTAAAGAGGACGAACGGGAGGTCCGGGTACTCCGCCCGGACCGTTTCGAGGAACTCGATGCCGTTCCGACCCGGCATCTCGTAGTCCGAAACCACGCAGTCGACCCCGTCGTCGAGCCGCTCCATCGCTTCGGTCGCACTCGTCGCGGCCTCGACCGAGAACCGGTCGTCCTCCGCCTCCAGAAACGCCGCCGTCGTGTCCGCGAAATCGGGTTCGTCGTCCACGTGGAGGACCCGGACGGGACCGGCTGTGCCGACGTCCATAGGTGTTAGATGCGGCAAAACGCACATATAACCGTTTGGGTCAGCGTCTCAGATCCGGAAATCCGGTCGATTCGGGGGACCCCCGCCGAGGAGGTGGCCGGTTTCCACCGACATCTAAGGAACTATATGCGCGGCTCCCGGACCGGAACCCAATGAACGGCAACGAGTTCGGCCGCCTCTTCCGGTTCACCACGTTCGGCGAGAGCCACGGGGAGGCGATGGGCTGTACGGTATCGGGCTGTCCGGCGGGGGTCGAGATCTCCGAGGAGGTCATCCAGGAGGAACTCGACCGGCGCAAACCCGGTCAGTCGATGATCACCACCTCGCGGGGCGAACCCGACGAGGTCTCGATCAAGTCGGGGACCCTGGAGGGGTACACGACGGGCACGCCCATCGGGATGGTCATCCAGAACAAGGACGCCCGCTCGGGCAAGTACGAGCCCTTCGTCACCGCGCCGCGGCCCTCCCACGGCGACTACACCTACTCCGCGAAGTTCGGCACGCGCAACTGGGGCGGGGGCGGACGCTCGTCGGCGCGCGAGACCGTCAACTGGGTCGCCGCGGGCGCCGTCGCCAAGCAAGTCCTGGACCAGTCCGACTACGATATCACGGTCAAGGGCCACGTCAACCAGATCGGCGACATCGCAGCCGACGACGTGACCTGGGAAGACATGCTCGAACACACCGAACAGAACGAGGTTCGCTGTGCCGACCCCGAGAAGGCAGAGGAGATGCGCGAGGCCATCGACCGCTACCAGCAGGAGGGCGACTCCATCGGCGGTTCCATCTACTTCGAGTGTCGCGGGGTTCCGCGCGGACTCGGCGCGCCCCGATTCGACTCCTTCGCCGCTCGCCTCGGGCAGGCGATGTTCTCCATCCCGGCGACGACGGCCGTCGAGTACGGGAAAGGCCGCGAGGCCCGCGAGATGCGCGGTATCGACCGCAACGAGGACTGGGAGTTCGACGACGGCTCCCGCGACGACGTGGTCAGCGAGGAGGGCGACCCCGTCCCGGTCGGCAACGACCACGGCGGCCTCCAGGGCGGGATCACCACCGGCGAACCCGTCTACGGCGAGGTGACCTGGCACGCGCCCGTCTCCATCCCGAAAAAACAGGAGACCGTCGACTGGGAGACCGGCGAGAAAAAGGAAGCCCAGGTCGTCGGCCGCCACGATCCGAGTCTACCGCCCCGCGCCGTCCCCGTCGTCGAGGCGATGCTCCGGATCACGGTCCTCGACTTCATGCTGTTGGGGGGTCGGATCAACCCCGACCGTCTCGACGACCGGCCGGGCGAGTACGACACCGACTATCACCCCGAGAGCCCGCAAACCGACCCCGACGACGCCGAGACGGCGGCGACCACCCTCGACGATGAGTGAGTACGAGGTGAGCCACTGATGGACGCGCGCCAGGACGAGATGTCCAACCCGTTCGGGATGGACGAAGACTGCACGAACTGTCCCGACCTCGTAGAGACGCGCTCGCAGGTCGTCCACGGCTACGGCGACGTGGGGGCCGATTTCGTCGTCATCGGCGACCAGCCCAGCGCCGCGGCCGACGAGACCGGCGTCCCCTTCGCCGGCGACCAGTCGCTCGTCTGGAAGATACTCGACCGCGTCGGGCTGGTCGATGGAGACCCGGGCGCCGAGGAACCCGAACCCGACGAGGTGTACCTGACCTACGTGACGCGGTGTCGCCACCCGGACCGCGGCGCGACCGACGAGGAGGTCACCGCCTGCGAGGCCTACCGCTCCAGCGACCTCCGGATGATCAACCCGGAGATCATCGTCCCCGTCGGCCAGCGCGCCATCGAGGCACTGGCCTTCCAGTACACCACCAAGAGCGAGGACGACCTCGACGTCGACGAGTTGCACGCGACGACGCTGCGCGGCCGCGGGTTCGAACTCGTGCCGATGCTCGACCCCGCCGACCAGACGCCCGAACAGACCGAGGCGTTCGTCGAACACTTCGCCGACCTGCTGGGAACGGACTACCGCCAGACGAAGGGCCGACAGGGGAACCTGGAGACGGGGCGCGGCCCCGAAGATAGCTGAGACGGGGCGCAGTCTCGAATAGCTGAGACGGGGCGCGTCCGGTGTTCGTCGAGCGCGCCTCAGCGATGTGGGTCCCAGTCGCGCCGGGCCAGGTCCGACGCTTCCTTCCTGATATCAGCGAGGTGCCAGACGATGTCCGTCAGCGTGACGATCCCGGCGATGTCGAGGCCGTCCATCACGACGACTTTCTTCACCCCCTCGTCGGCCATCGTCCGCGCGACGCCCTGTACCGTACGGTCGGGGGTCGTCGTTACCAGCGGGGGGTGCGCGAGGTCGGCGACGGGAATCGTGTCGAGCGGTTCGCCCCGCTCGTGGGCCGCAGAGAGCGCGTCGGTCTCGGTGACGATGCCGGTCGGGGCCCCATCGTCGACCACGACGACGCTCCCGACGCTCTCCGCGAGGAGCTTTCCGACTACCTCGTGGAGTGTCGCGCCCGCGTCGACGGTGACCACCGACGGCGACATCACCTCGCGAACGAGCATACCCGCGGTAGGCCGCCGGGGCCGATAACCGTTCGGACCCTCGGCGCCCTCTGGCACGTCGACTGCTTGTCGCCTGAAAGCGGTCGCTTCCCGACTAGTCGCCGATATTCACCACAAGGACTGGCCGTTCGACGCTCTTGACGACCCGGTCGGTCACGCTCCCGAGTTTCTCGACGCGGTCGCGACCGGTCCGGCCGTGCGTACCCATCGTCACGAGGTCGACGTCGGCCTCGTCGGCGTAGGTCGCGATCTCTCGATGGGGGATGCCGTCGCGGATCGCCGTCTCGACGGCGACGCCCGCTTCCTCCAGGCGGACCTGCAGGTCCTCGACGGCCCGTTCGCCCTCCTCCTCGAGGGACTTGCGGACTTCGTCTTTCGTCTCGTCGTCGGCGGCGCGGTAGCGCCGGCGGTCCAGCACGTAGAGGACGTGAACCGTCGCGTCGTTGTCCCGCGCGATTGAGATCGCGTGTTCGACGGTCTCGGCGGTCCCCTTGCTCCCGTCCGTCGGCAACAGGATGTCGTCGTACATGCTCGGGCGTTCGATCCCCACCCAAATAGAGGTGGGTGCCTGGCGGGCGGGTGGGTCGACGCTCTCTGGGACTCACTCCCCGTCGCCGCCGTCCCACTCGATCTCGTCGGTCCGGTCGGTCTCCCGGAGGACGAACGGGCCGATGGCGAGCGTTCGCTTGGCGACGGTGGCGATCCGGAGGACGTACGCCAGCAGGATCGCGAAGGGGGCGAGCGCGACGAGCGTCCCGCCGAGGACGACCCACGCGAGGTTCGCGACGCCGACCGTCGTGCCGGGGACGGAATCGACGGTCCCGAGGGTCAGGATGGCGCTGATACTGACGAACAGAGCGGGGACGGCGGCGTACAGCATCGCCCGCGAGAGGTCGATGAGCTCCCACTGGAAGTACAGCGTCTTGACGTGCTCGCGGGCGGGACCGAACAGTCGCAGGGCGTCGACGAGCTCTTCCAGCGCCGCCGTGGCGTCGTCGTCGAACTGGTCGCCGTGTTCCCCTCGCAGGCGGCGGGCTTCGTAGATCTTCCAGGAGTAGTTGAAATCCAGCGAGGCGAAGACGACTTCGAAGGTGCCGAACTGCGCGCCGTCGAGCCGAGTCCCCACCGCGTCGGCGTTGTCGACGAGTTCGTCGACGTAGGCGTCGACCCGGTCGCGGACCGTCTCGTCGGCGCCGGTCGAGACTGCGTCGCGAAACCGCTCGGCGCGCTCGCCGGTCAGGTCGACGAGCGAGCGGAGAAACGCGGACGGCTCGGGCGGGCTGGCCGACGCGTCGAGTTCGTCCGCGACCTCCTCGCGGAATTCCATCGACCCCGACATCCGCTCGCGCTGGTCGCCGACCGCACCGAGTTCCTGGGACAGCACCAGCGAGTTGATCGAGACGACGAGCGTGACGCCGGTGACGATGGCCGTCAGCAGCGCCTGGAACAGCGTCTCGATCGGATCGCCGGCGTCGACACCGGCTCTGAGCCCCTGGGGGTCGACCACGAGTGCGAGCGCGACGGCGACGCCCACGGCTCCGAGAACGAGGACGGCCACGAGCCACCGCGAGGCGCCCAGCAGGAACCACAGCTTCCGGGAACTGCCGGGCACTCGCTCGCGCATCGTGTCGTCCGGTTGCGTGCGATCGGCCACAGTTCCCCGATGGAGCGGGGGCCATTTTATATCGTCGCCGATACAGTCCGGGCACATGGTCGCCGGGATATCGACGGGCGCGCTGGTCGTCTTCGCGGTGATCGCCGTCGCGCTCGCCTCCTTCGTCGGCGAGTGGCTCCCGCCCGATATCACCGCGGTGGGCGTCCTCGTCGCCCTCGCCGTGCTCGAACCGTACACGGGCGTCGACGCCGCGACCGCACTGTCCGGCCTCGCCAGCCCGGCGACGGTGACGATCCTCGCGATGTACGTGCTCAGCGCGGGCGTCGAGCGCTCGGGCGTCGTCGAGTACCTCGGCGCCGTCCTCGCGGACGCGACCGGCGGTGACGAGCGCCGCCTGCTCGGGGCGACCATCGGCACGACCGGGATCGCGGCCGGGTTCGTCAACAACACGCCCGTCGTCGCCGTCTTCATCCCGATGGTTTCGCGCCTCTCCGACCGCGCCGGCATCTCGCCCTCGAAGCTGTTGATGCCGCTGTCGTTCGCCGCGATGCTCGGCGGGACGCTCACGCTCGTCGGCACCGCCACGAACCTCCTCGCCAGCGACCTCTCGGCGGAGCTGGGCTATCACGCCTTCTCGATGTTCGAGCTGACGCCCGTCGGCATCGTCGTTCTCGCCGTCGGGCTGGTGTATCTGATGACTGTCGGTCGCCGGCTGGTCCCGGAACGGATCCCGCCATCCAGTGACTTCACCGACGAGTACGACCTCGACCGTCACCTGAGCGTGCTCGTCGTCCGCGAGGGGTCGCCGCTGGTCGGCCACACCGTCGCCGATGTGCTCGACGACGGCGGGGAGTTCGTACTCGGCGACGACGGCGACGGCATCGTGCTCGCGGAGACGGTCGCGGACGCCGATGACGAGAGTGTCACCGAACGCGATAGCGGCGAGACAGACCACGACGTGGACGTGCTGCAGGTCGAGCGCGACGGCGAGGCGTTCGTCGCGAGCGCCATGCAGCAACCGCTCGACGTCGGCGACCGACTCACCGTCCGCGGGGACCTCCAGTCGGTCAACGCGTTCGCCGACGCGTACGGCCTCGGGCAGCGCTCGCGGGAGGTCGTCTCCGACGAGACGCTGGTCCAGGCGCCCCACGACGCGACGCTCCTCGAGGCGGTCGTCCACCCCGAGTCGCGGCTCACCGGCCGCACCGTCGAAGACCTCAAATTCCGCGAGCGCTTCGACACGACGGTGCTCGCGGTGCGCCGCGGCGACACCGTCGTCCGCGAGGACGTCGACGCGGTCACGCTCGAACGCGGCGACACCCTTCTCCTGCAGACGACCGCGGCGTCGGCAGACTACTTCGAGGAGGCCGGCTATCTGCTGGTCACCGAGCGGGTCGTCGAGAGCGAGGAGACGGACGAAGCGGAAGCGACTATCACTGCGACGGGCCCGAAGGCCGAAGCCGACGCCGAAGCGCGCGCCGAGCGCCCCTCGCTCGACGCGACGGCGCCAATCGCGGTCGGCGTCCTGGTCGGCGTGATCGCTCTCGCGGCGACCGGTCTCGTCCAGGTCGCCATCGCGGCCCTGGGTGGCATGGTCGTACTCGTGGCCTCCGGGACGATCACCGCGAACCAGGCCTACGACGCCGTCAACTGGAGCGTCGTCTTCTTGCTCGCTGGACTGCTCCCGCTGGGCGTCGCGATGCGCGAGACCGGCGGCGACGAGGTGCTCGCCTCCGTGCTGGTCGCCAGCGGCGACCTCCTCCCGGTGCTCGGGTTCCTCGCGCTCGTCTACCTCCTGACGTCAGTGGTCGCCGCCGTCATCACGCCGGTCGCGACGGTGGTCCTGTTGCTCCCCGTCGCCGTCGAGGCGGCGACTGAACTCGGCTACAACGGTTTCCCCTTCCTGATCGCCGTCACCTTCGCCGCCGCGAACGCCTTCCTCACGCCCATCGGCTACCAGACGAACCTGATGGTGTACGGCCCCGGCGGCTACAGGTTCACCGACTACGCCCGCGTCGGCGCGCCGTTACAGTTGATCCTGGCCGTCGTCACCACGCTCAGTATCGCGGCCATCTGGCCGCCGTAGAACCGCCCGCCAATCTCCGGAAGAACAGAGCGGCGACCTACTGTTCGTCTTCTTTCAGCTCTTCGAGTTCCGCTTCGACCTCGCTCTCGTCGACGGAGACGTCCTCGCCGCCCTCGCCGTTGCCCTCCACGTCGGGCATCTCGACGTCCGCGGCGTCGACGTCTGCGTCGGTCGACTCGTCGGTCGACCCGGCGCTTTCGCTCGTGTCATCGCTCCCACCGGCGTCCGCGCTCTCGCTCGCCGCCTCGCTCTCGGTGCTCGTGGTCGACCCTTTGCCCATCTCGCCTTTGAGCGTCTCGAGTTCGGCGTCGACGGCGCTGTCGGTGCTGAGCTCCTCGAGCTCGCGGTCGATCTGGTCTTTGTCCGAGAGGACGTCGTCGAAGGCCCCGGACTCCTGGAGTTCGTCCATCGCCTGCGAGCGAGCCTCCATCTCCTCGGTCTCCTCCTCGGCGCGCTCGATGGCGCGGCCGACGTCTTCGAACTCGTCGCCGGCGCCGGTCATCGCCTCGGACACCTTGGCGCTGGCCTCGGCGGCCTCGTAGCGGGCCTTCATCGTCTCCTTCTTGGTGCGGAACTCCTCGATGCGGCTCTGGAGCTTGTTTTTCTTCTCGACCAACTGGTCCTGCTGGTTCTGGAGCTGGGCGATCTGGTTCTCCAGGTCCTCGATCTGGGTCATCTTCTGCTTTTTCTTCTCGAGGGCCTTGCGCGCGAGGTCGTCGCGGTCCTGGCGGACGGCCTCGCGAGCCTGGTCGTTGTGCTTCTCGACGTTCTCTTCGAGGCGGCGCTTCTGGATCTCGAGGCGCTTTTTCTGTGTCGTCAGGTCGGCGATCCCCTGTTTGACGTCCTGTAGCTGGTCGCGGAGCTGCTCGTAGGAGTAATCGAGCGTGTCCTGGGGGTTCTCGGCCCGGTTGAGGGCGGAGTTGATCTTCGAGCGGAGGATGTACGAGGCGCGCGAGAGTATTCCCATACCTCGGCGTTTGTGCCCGAGCCCTTAAAACGTTCAGTCGCTGACCTCTCGGCGAGACAGGACGTGCGCCCCGTGGCGGCCGGGGGTCGGGGCGGCTGCGGGTCGGGGCGGCGGGCGCGGCGACAGCTTCGAGAGCCGACGGCCCCTGTGGTCGGCCATGACCGAGACAGTGGTCGTTCCGGGCCCGCGCGACGTGCGCGGCTCGCTCGACCTCCCGGCCGCCGGTGCGGGAAGCGATTCGGCCGCCAACGCGGACCCGTCGGCCTGTGTCGTGGCCTGTCCGCCCCACCCCCAACTCGGCGGCACGCGCTCTGACAGCCGACTCGTCGCGGTTTCTGACGCGCTCTGCGAACGCGGGGTCGCCTGCCTGCGGATCGACTACGGGCCGTGGGACGAGGGCCGCGGCGAGTGTCGCGACGCCCGAGCCGCGCTCTCGTGGGCGGGGGAGCGCTACGAGAGGGTCGGCGCCTTCGGCTACAGTTTCGGCGCGACCGTCGCCCTGGCCGCCGCTGCGCGCGAGTGCGAACGAGAGCCCGACTCGGTCGCGGCCGTCTCGGCGCTCGCCCCGGCCGCGACCGTCGGCGGGGACGACGACACCGACGGACCGCTCGACGCGCGGGCGGCGCTCGACGCGCTCGACTGCCCGGTCCAGGTCGTCTACGGCGAGCGCGACGAGACGGTCGACTGGCGGCCGGTGGTCGAACGGGCGCGCGAGCGGGGCTTCGCAGTCGAGGGGGTCCCTGCCGACCACCACTTCGTCGGACAGGCCGACGCGGTCGGCGAGCGCGTCGCGGCTTTCCTCGCGGACGTTCTGCGCTGAGTCCAGGCGGCGGTCTCGCGTCCCGTCGGGGCGGTGCTCGAATCGTGACTGTTGCCAGCTGAACCGCCAGATTTCGATCCGCACGTTCGGGGCCGTGCGGGTGGTCAAACGTTGCCGAAGCGGGAGGGTCCCGAAACGGTTTTGGGGGGCCACGGCGGACGGTCGGTATGCCGACGGAACCGGAAACTGACTACGACGACACCCTGGGGAACAAGTTCATCTTCGTCACCGGGGGCGTCATGTCCGGGCTCGGAAAGGGGATCACCGCCGCGAGCACCGGCAGGCTCCTCTCGAACGCCGGCTTCGACGTGACCGCGGTCAAGATCGACCCGTATCTCAACGTCGACGCCGGGACGATGAACCCCTTCCAGCACGGCGAAGTGTACGTCCTCAAGGACGGCGGCGAGGTCGACCTCGACCTGGGCAACTACGAGCGCTTCCTCGATATCGACATGACCTCCCAACACAACGTGACCACCGGGAAGGTCTATCAGTCGGTCATCGAGAAAGAGCGCGCCGGTGACTACCTGGGCAAGACCGTCCAGGTCATCCCGCACATCACCAACGACATCAAGCGGCGAGTCCGCGAAGTCGCCGAGGGCAACGACGTCTGCATCGTCGAAGTCGGGGGGACTGTGGGCGACATCGAGGGGATGCCCTACCTCGAAGCCCTGCGCCAGTTCGCCCACGAACAGGACGAGGAGGACATCCTCTTCGTCCACGTGACCCTGGTGCCCTACTCGAAAAACGGCGAGCAGAAGACCAAACCGACCCAGCACAGCGTGAAGGAACTGCGCTCTATCGGCCTCCAGCCCGATATTCTCGTGGGCCGGGCTGACGACCCGCTCGAACCCAAAACGAAAGAGAAGATCGCCCTCTTCTGCGACGTGCCGACCGACGCCGTCTTCTCGAACCCGGACGTGCCCGACATCTACCAGGTCCCGCTGGTCGTCGAGGACGAGGGCCTCGACGAGTACGTGATGGAGCGCCTCGACCTCTCGGAGCGTGCGCTCCCCGCCAGCGAGCGCGACAACGGCTGGCGCGACCTCGTGACGCAGGAACAGACGGGAACCGTCGACGTCGCGCTCGTGGGGAAGTACGGGCTCGAAGACGCCTATCTCTCCATCTACGAGTCGCTGAAACACGCCGGACTCGCCCACAACGTCAACGTCGAGACCGAATGGATCCACGCCGAGGAACTCGCGGACGGCCACGACGACGAACTCGCCGACGTGGACGCGGTCGTCGTCCCCGGCGGCTTCGGCTCCCGCGGCACCGAAGGGAAGATCGAGGCCATCCGCTACGCCCGCGAGCACGGCCTCCCCTACCTCGGGCTCTGTCTCGGCTTCCAGCTCGCCGTCGTCGAGTACGCCCGGAACGTCCTCGACCTCGACGGTGCCCACTCCGCGGAACTCGACGAGGACACCCCCTACCCCGTGATCGACATCCTGCCCGAGCAGGAGGGCGTCGACGACATGGGCGGGACGATGCGTTTGGGCGCCCACGTCACCGAGATCGAGGCAGGCACGGTCGCCGAGCGGATCTACGACGGCACGACCGCAACCGAACGCCATCGCCACCGCTACGAGGTCAACCCGGAGTACATCGACGACCTCGAAGCGGCGGGGATGAAATTCTCCGGGAAGTCGGGTCGCCGGATGGAGATCCTCGAACTCCCCGACCATCCCTACTTCCTCGGGACGCAGTTCCACCCCGAGTTCCGCTCGCGACCGACGCGGGCGAGCCCGCCGTTCGTCGGCCTGCTGGAGGCCGCACTTGCGCTCGGTGACGACCGCTCCGGTGGCGCCGACGAGGCCGAGACCGCCGACGAACCGGCCGCGGAATCCGAGGAGGTGGAGGTCTGATGGTCGACGTCGAGTCGTTTATCCCCGAAGCCAAAGCGGAGATCGCCGACGCGATCGGCGATGCGAACGCGGTCATCGCGCTGTCTGGCGGCGTCGACTCCTCGACGGCCGCCGCGCTGGCCTACGAGGCCGTCGGCGACCAGCTCACCCCCGTCTACGTCGACACCGGACTCATGCGCAAAGGCGAGACCGAGCAGATCCGCGACACCTTCGACTACATGGACTCGCTGCGGGTCGTCGACGCGAAAGACCGCTTCCTCGAGGAACTCGCCGGGGTCACCGACCCCGAGGAGAAACGCCACGCCATCGGCGAGCAGTTCATCCGCGAGTTCGAGACGGTCGCCCGCGAGGTCGACGCCGACTACCTCGTCCAGGGAACCATCTACCCCGACCGCATCGAGAGTGAGGGCACCATCAAGTCCCACCACAACGTCGGGGGCTTGCCCGAGGTCGTCGACTTCGACGGCATCGTCGAACCGATGCGCGACCTCTACAAGGACGAGGTCCGCGAAGTGGCTCGCGCCCTGGATCTGGAGGAGATCATCTCCGAGCGGATGCCGTTCCCCGGCCCCGGCCTCGCCGTCCGTATCATCGGCGAAGTCACCGAGGAGAAACTCGGCGTCGCACGGGAGGCTAACCACGTCGTCGAGGAGGAACTCGTCGACCACGACCCGTGGCAGGCGCTGGCCGCGGTCATCGGCAAGGCGACGGGCGTCAAGGGCGACAACCGCGTCCACGGCTGGGTCGTCGCCGTCCGCTCCGTCGAGAGCCGGGACGGCATGACCGCCCGCGCACAGGACGTCGACTGGGATACGCTCCAGCGCATCCAGTCCAGAATCACGGGCGAGAACGAGACCGTCGCCCGCGTGCTCTACGACGTGACCCACAAGCCGCCCGCGACCATCGAGTACGAGTAACGCCGTCGGTCGCCGTCGGACATTTTTCGCCGTCCTGAAACGTGAGACACAAACCCCCCGGCCCCGTCCGGGCGGGTATGAACGTCGTATTCGCCGGTGCGGACGTCGAGGGACTCGTCGACGAGTTGCGCGAACGCGGTGCGGACGTGACCGTCGTCGACGGCATCGCCAACCGCCCGGCGCTGGAGGACGCTGGCATCCACGAGGCAGATATCTTTCTCATCACCGACGTCGGACAGGCCACCTCCATCGTCGTCGCGAAGGACATCAACCCGGACCTGCGCGTCGTCGCCTACACCGACGACTCGCTCCCCGAGTTCGTCAGCGGGCAGGAGGTCCTCTCGGTCGACCCGGCCCTGCTCGGCCCCGACGCGGTCGCAGACGAACTCACCCAGTGACCGCGGTTCGGCCCTTGTCTCGTGACCTCCGACCCGGACAAGTCTGTCACACGTGGTCACCGGTTCGGACCGACAGTCCCGGAAACGCCGCGACTCCAGGTCCTGCCCGCCTCTTCCGGATACTGTTTCGATAATAACGGGTAGAATATCCATATTCGATTTTCCCTCTCGTATTAGCGCAAAGATTTTTCAAAGTGGCGGCGAGATATGTGAACATGAACGAAACTCCGCTCGTCGAACGAGTCGGGATCGTGTCACCGGTGCCGACGTTCGGACGGGTCGGGTCCGGTGTCGCGGCGGTTCTGGCTGCCCTCCTGACGGCGCTGGTCGTCGGCCAGATGCTGGGGTGGGACCTCTCGAGTTCCGGTGCCGCCGGCCTGCTGGCCGTCAGTACTGTCAGCGCCGCGGGTGCGGTGTGGCTCGCGGTGCGCGCCCTCCGGTCGGTCGGCCGGGAAGTCAGGTTCCACGATTCCGTCCTCGAGGTGGTCACCGTGGGTCTCATGGGTCGCCAGCGCGACGTCGTCTCCGTTCCGTACGACGAGATCGACCTCGTCGTCCGGGCCCAGTTGCGCGCCGACGGGTCCGAGACCGCCGCTGACTACGCGGTGTTCCACGGGGACGAGGACTCGCCACTGATCATCGGCAGCGTCGCGGACCCACATGCTTTCGAGCAGGCCGCCAAGCGGCGCGTCGAATCGCCGAACGAACTCGCGTGGCACGTCGAGGACGAGTACGGACGGCGCAAGGGCGTCGAGTCCGCCAGGGTGTTCTGGCGCGAGTGGCCCGTCGAGAAGTCGATCCCGACATCGGTCGTCGTCGACCAGTCGGCGGTTCCCTCGTCCATCTGGACCGTCACCGAAGAGGATTTCAAAGGAGAGCACGACGCGCTCAACTGGCTGGCGTACTACTCGCTCGGCCAGGGATACCCGTAACTCCGAGACTCCGACCGTTCGGTCGAGCCGTCCGACGGGAAGCACTCTCCTGCTGTGGCTACAGTGAGGCGCCGCTCCCGGGGCATGCCACCGGAAAATCGCGCCCTACCGCGGCGTTACTCGATAGCCGTCTGTCGGTCGACCAGCCCCGACTCCTCGAACCCGGTGTCTTCGACGACGGTCTGACGGTCGCTCGGGTCGAAATCGACCTCGTCGGACGCTTCCAGGCGGTCGAGCTTTCGCTCGAACTCGGCGTCAGAGACTTCCCCCAGGGCGTACCGGCGTTTCAGGATCGCCACCGGGTTGCCGTCCGCAGTCGTCCCGACTCCGCCCGTCTCGTCGCTCGATGCGGTCCCCTCAGGTCCGGTCACCGCGCTGGCGGCGAGTCTGTAAGCGCCGACGAACAGGCCGATCCCCCCGACAGTGACGAGCGTGTTCGCGAGCGTCGTGTCGGGTAGCCCGAGCTGGTACATCGGGAAGTAGATGACGTTCAGACCGTCGCCGACGGCCAGTATCCCCACGATGGCTAACGCGTACGCGATCTCCAGTCTGTGCGTCGAACTATCCGGCAGGTATTCCCCCAATCTGTCCGGCATGTGTGCGTGTATCACACCCATTACTATGAAAATAGTGATCTTTTCGACAACGAACTCGGACGGTTGCGAGCGACAGGTCAGATCCGCTCGGAGAGGTCGGCGAGTCGGTCGCTTCCGCGGCGCTCGAACGGAACGCCGTGGCCGATGCCCGCCACCTCGAAACCGGGCGCTCGATCGGCGAGTTCGCGAACGCTCCGGGCGACCGCGTCGGTGTCGTCGCTGATGAGCCACGGCGACGGTTCGAGCGCGCCGCCGCTCTCCCTGACAAGGTCGCCCAGAAATGCCGTCTCCAGCCCTTCGCTGACGTACGCGACGTGGCCCGGCGTGTGGCCGGGGGTCTCGTAGACGGTGAAACTCCCCACGGTGTCGCCGTCGGTCAGCGGCAGGACGTCGGCGTCGGGTGGTGTCCCGAGCAGGCCCAGCAGTCGCTGGGAGAGCCCCTTGTGTGAGCGAAGCGACGGTGATCCGTGGCCCGCAACTAGGGGCGCGTCGCCCCGGCCAGCGTAGATGTCGACCTCGAGTTCGTCCAGTCGCGGGAGGCCGCCGACGTGGTCCAGGTCGTAGTGTGTCACGAGCACTCGGTCCAGGTCCGAGAGGGAGTACCCGGCGTCGACGACGGCGCCGGTGATGTCGTCGCCGTGCCACGGCATCCCGGCGTCGACCAGCGTGAGGTCGCCGCCGTCGTCGACGAGGTAGGCGTTCACGCCGCCGAGGTCGATCCACCAGACGCCCTCGCGGAGTCGCGTGACCATACCGGCGATTCGACGTCGCGAGTCAAAACAGTCGGGGCGCGTTCCCGCGGCGTGGCGACCGCTGTGAGTCCGACCTCGGGCGGTGGGATCGGGCTCCGGCGCTGTCGGTCCCGCGGCGGGACGACTACCGCTCGAGAATGGTCCCGCCGGCGCCGACTGTCACGTCCACTTCCGCGAGCGGCGCGCTACTCGTCGCGCTGGGCGAGTGCGACGAGGTGGCCGATCTCTTCGGCGATCAGTTCTTCCACGCCGAGGGTCGCGGCGGCCTCGCTCCCGGGGAGACAGAACACGACGCTCCCGTCGACGACGCCGGCCGTCGCGCGCGAGGCCAGCGCCTTCGTCCCCACGTCCTCGTAGGAGAGGATGCGAAACAGTTCGCCGAAGCCCGGGAGTTCCTTGTCGAACAGCGGTGAGACGGCTTCGACGGTCACGTCGTCGGGAGTGATCCCGGTCCCGCCGGTCGTGACGACGGCGTCTACGTCGCTTCGGTCGGTGAGCGCGACGACGACGTTCTGGATCCCGTCGAGATCGTCGCGGATCACGTCCCGCGTCACGATGTCGTGGCCGGCGTTCGCGAGCGTCGTCTCGACGATGTCGCCGCTGGGGTCGTCTTCGCGCGTCCGTGTCGAGGAGACCGTGACCACCGCCACACCGACCTGCGTCGCCGTCGCGTCGTGACCGTGGCTGTGGTCGTGGCCGTCGTGGTCAGTGTGGCTGGCGTGGCGGTCGTGTTCGTGACCGGTATGAGCGTCGTGCTCGTCCGTGTCACGCTCGACCGTGCTGTGGTCGGACTCGCTCTCTCCGGACTCGTGGGTCTCCGGTGCGTGTCCGTCACCGACCGAGTCGGCGTCGTCTCCCGCGAGCGGGTCCGTCGTCGGCGGTTTGGACTCTGTCCCCGGATCCGCGGTTTCGTCGACGGTCTGCTCGGTCTCGGAGTCGGGAGCGAGGGGGTCCGAGGTCGATCCCGTGGCGGGGTCGTCCTGCGTTGCTGCGCGTGCTTTCTCCACGGGGTCTTCGACGGCGATGTCGTCGTCCGACCCCGCTGGCGTCGTTCCACGGTCGCCCACGTCTGTTTCTTCTCGACTTTCGGGTTCTGTGTCCGACCGCTCCTGTTCGTCCGCCTCGACCCCCTCCTCGGAGTCGAGGGTCTCGTCTTCCGACCGCTCCTCTTCGTCGTCTTCGTCGTCACCGTCGTCCCCGTCGTCTATCCCCCGACTGGTGTCGCGAGACTGGAAATCGACCATGGGGACGCTACCGGCGGGACGGGTAAAAATCTCCGCGTACGCCGGCGGTTCGCTCACCCGGAACTCGGTTTCACTACTGTTTTGCCGCTCCCGTCCGAACCCGCTCGTATGAACGGCGTACTGGTCGGACCGGCGACTTCCGGAGGCGCGCGATGAGCGAGTCGGCGGTCGCTGACGGGGACGCCGACGGGAGCGCCGACGGAGGGACTCCGGCCGACGAAGACACATCAGCCGACGAGGACACATCGGCCGACGAGACAGTTCCCGGCGCACCGGCACAGCCGGCGGCGAAGTCGTTCGACTGGCGGGGCTGGACGCTCGTCGGGGCGCTCGTGCTCTCGTTGCTCGTGATCCCGTGGACGATGATCTACCTCCAGCAAGCGCAGACGTTCCTCGAGTCGCTGGGGCTCGGACTCCGCGACGCGTACCTCGTGTTGCCGCTGGTGCCGGCGATGGGTCTGGGCGCGCTCGCTGTCTGGTCGGCGGTGGCGAGTCGCCGGGACCGCGCGAATCAACGGTGAAAACGGCGCAGGAACACTTATTTCGGAGAGCACTCAACCGCTCGCAGAGCGATGGCCACGTCGCCGCTTGTCCCCGTAGTCCTCTTCGCCGCCGTCGTCGGGAGCGGCGTCGCACTGCTCGCCTGGGTCGGCCGCGACACGCCCGGCGCGAAGCCGCTCGCCGCGTTCATGATCGGCGCGAGCTGCTGGGCGCTCGCCGAGGGGATGACGCTCGTGAGTCCGACCCTCGGAGCGAAAGTGTTCTGGACGCGACTCACCGCCACGGTGTCAGTGTTGCTGCCGGTCGCCTGGCTCGCGACCGTCGTCGCGTACACCGAGACCGACTGGCGACTGACCGGCCGCCGCTTCGGCGCCCTCCTCGTCGAACCGGTCGCGTTCGTCGCGCTCGTCTGGACCAACGAGGGGCCACACGCCGCCGATGTCGGGGTCTCACACGCTCTCGTCTGGACCGGGTTCTCGACTGAGTTCACCGGCGCCGACGTGGTCATCCTCCGCGAGTACGGCCTCGCGTTCTGGGCACATCTGGGCTACTCCTATCTCCTCGTCGCCGCTGGCGCGCTGGTGCTGGTCCGACTGAACTTCCGCACCAGTCGCGTCTTCCGCGGCCAGGCGACGGCGCTGCTCGCCGGCGTCTCCGCACCGCTTTTCGCCAACGCCCTCACCGTGTTCGACGCCCTGCCACCGGACGCCGACCTGACCAGCGTCGGGTTCGTCGTCACCGGACTCGTCCTGGCGGTCGCCATCCTGCGAGGGGAACTTCTCTCGGTCTCCCCGGTGACCCGGAGCCTCGGCCGGGAAACCGTCGTCGCGGAGATGGACGACGCGGTCGTCATCGTCGACGACGAGGAGCGCGTGGTCGACGCGAACGCCGCGGCGCTGGAGCTGTTCGGGGTCTCGCTCGCTGCCGTCGTGGGCGAGGACCTCGAGGCCGGGATACCCGCGCTGGCGTCGGCGGTCGACCGGCTGGAGTCGCGGCCGAGCGGCGTCGAACTCGACGGGCCCGAGGGACGGCGATACTACGACGTGAGCGTCTCCCCGCTGACCCGCGACTACGGCGGGATCGGCGGCTACGTCGTCAGCCTCCGCGACGTCACCGACCGGCGCCGACGCGAACAGCGCCTCGACGTGCTCAATCGACTCGTCCGCCACAACCTCCGCAACGAACTGAACGTCGTCTACGGGAACGCCGAACTGTTGAAACCGACCCTCACCGACCCCGCGGCGGTCGACCGGGTCGACCGGATCGAGGAGACCGTCGAGACGATCATCGCTCGCAGCGAGAAGGTCGGACGCGTTTCGCGTATCCAGGTCGGGACCTCGACCAGACCGCTCCTGCTCGTGGACTGGCTCGAGGAGATCGTCGCGGACGTCGAAGCCGACTACCCGGCGCTCACGGTCCGCGTCGACGTCCCGCGGACCCTGGTCATCTCCGGCGGCGAGTCGCTCGAACACGCCTTCGTCGAACTGCTGAGCAACGCTGCGGAACACGCCGACGACGCCGTGAGCGTCGAACTCTCCGCGAGACGGTCCGACGCCGGCGACGTCGTCGTCCGGGTGTCCGACGACGGCCCCGGCATCGAACCGGAGGAGCGGGCCGCCATCGAAACCGGTCGCGAGACGGCCCTCGAACACGGGAGCGGCGTCGGCCTCTGGCTCGTCACCTGGGTCGTCGAGGCCTACGGCGGAACCGTGGGGTTCGAAGACGCCGACGCGGGCTGTACGGTCGTCGTCACGCTTCCCACGGCCGAGTCGGCCGCGACCATCGAGAGCGAGCGGCCGCTGGCCGAAGCCGACGACTGACGGCGAGCGACAGACGCTTCGCGCCCGATCGACCGGTGTTGCGAAACCGGTCGACAGCGACCACCGTCAGTCGTCGGTCGTGTCGATCCCGAGCCAGGCGTTCACGCCGCAGAAACAGGCGACCGCGTTGAACAGGAGGCCGGTCGCCGCGGCCCCAACGACTGCCGCGAGAGCGCGCTTCCCGCGCCGGGCGGCCGCGACGGCGACCAGGGCCGCGACGACACCGGTCACGGCGCGAAATGCGCGGTCCCGGCCACCGACGTTCCGTTCGATCGGGAGGTCCGAACTCATAGCCGCCGCTTCGGACGGGAGACCGAAGACAGTTGGGGAGAGCCGGTCACTCGAAATCGCGGCGCATCGCGATCTCGAACCAGGGACAGAGCCGGAGCTGGCGATACCAGCGCGGGTTCTCGTGGAGGCGCTCGTAGGGAACCCACAGCAGGCCGGCGACCTCGGCGGGGTCGGGGTCGAGCGTCGTGTCCACCAGCGTCGTCTTGAGGACGGCACAGACCTCGTGTTCGACGCCTTCGTCCATGTAGTAGCGCTTGTACTCGAAGCGGTCGGTCACGCGCAGGTCGTTGTACTGGTCGGGCGTGACACCGAGTTCCTCCTCGAGTCGCTCCCGGGTCGCTTCGACCTGGCTCTGTCCCTGCACCGGGTGTGAGGCGACGGTGCCGTCCCAGTAGGTGTCCCAGAGGCGCTTGTCGGGACTGCGCTGAGCGAGCAGGATTCGACCGTCCCCGTCGAACAGCAGCGAGGTGAACGCTCGATGGCGCGTCCCCTCGCCGGTGTGGGCGTCGAGCCGGTTGGCCAGCCCCTGCGGTTCGTCGTTCTCGTCGACCGTTATCACGCTCTGTTCCGCGTTCTCGTGGTACTCCCCGCCACTCGTGTCGTCGGCTGCCTCCCCGATGCCGCCGACCGACCCGTCGTCTTCGGAACTCATACCCGTCACAACGGAAACCCGATTCAAACACTCTTCGGATCCACCTACTGGCCACCCGGTTTCCGTCGCCGTTCCGGTCCGTTCTCGCTCGTTCCGTCGAACTCGCTCTCTATCGTCCCCCGGATCCCTTTAAGTGATTCTCGCGACAAGGGGGTGAAATAGAGGAAGTTTTCGTCGCCGGTTCCACTGCATCGCAGCCGTCGCTGTGGACACCGACACGTTCACGGGCGTTTTCGAGAGGCCAGCTTTCGGGCGGCCCAGATCTCGAGTTGCTCAGATCTCGTGAGTCGCTGATTTCTTTAAGTGCTTCTCGCGACAACGGGGTGAAGTAGAGGGAGTTCTTTTCGCCGTGGCGTTCGGATACCCGTCGTCGCCTACCGCAACCCGGAGTTTCTACTGGGTGGGGTGACAAGCGGGGCGGTATGTCAGGCGGACCGTCCGACCCCCGCGCCCCGCCAGCGCGCCGCGAGCAGGACCGCCCCCGAGACCCGGTCGAGCGCGGTCCGGGGGAGGGGGCGATGGAACCGAGCGCCGGTCCGGGCGACGGGTCGCTCGGCCGCACCGAGGCCGCCAAGGACGAGCGGATCCGCCGCTGGGACGTCGCGTCGCCCAGTGCGACGGTCATCGGGCGCGCACGCGGCCCCGACGAGGAGATAGACGAGAACCTCCGTCGACTCCACGAGGAGCAACACCCGGCGATGGCGGGCCACAGCGCGCGGATGCACAGGCTGGAGAAGGCGCGGCTCACCCACGCTTACTGTAGCACGCTCGGCGTGACGCCCTGGGAGCGCGACCGGGCGCTAGGGGTTATGATAGACCTCGACCTGACCGCGTTCGGGAGCCAGCGCGCCATCGAGAAGGTGGCGCTCGTCGTGCTCAAACACGTCGTCGACGACGAGCGCCAGCGCCGACTCGGCCTCCAGGACCAGGCGTGGCTGAACGACCAGTCGCCCGAGGCGCTCGAGCGCCTCTTCGACCGCTTCGACTCGCTGTCTGACGACCCCGTCTTCGAGGCGCTGGCGGCGGCCGCGGGCCTCGACACGACGAGCGTCAACAGACTGGAGCGCGTGCTCCGCGAGCAGTTAGACGAGCAGGACCTGCACGGTGCCGTCCTCGGTCGCTCGCCCCATCGCGACCCCGCCCTTCCCGCGATCCACTATCGGACCGCGACCGAGCGCGACCCCGCGGAGTTCGACCTCGGTGACGACCCGTTCTCCACGGATCCCTGACTGTCCGGTTCCTAGCCGTCGTCGTCACGCAGTGCTTCAGCGATACCTTCGAGTTCGGCTTTCCGGAACTGGCGCGGTGCGGCGTCGGGGTCGTCGGAATCGAGTTCGCCGACCGTCCAGAGGATCCCCGCGCGCATCTGTTCTTTCGAGGGGCGGCCGCCGGAGTCGGGTTCGTAGTCGACCGCTTCGCAGATGGCCTGCAGTGCCTCTTTCGTGAACCCCGTCGATTCCTGGCGCTCGTAGCGACCGACCGAGACTCTGATCTCGTTTCGGAGGGCGTGGACTGTCGGCATACCTGCGAGGTCGGCCGGGCGGGTGGTGTAGGTTGTGGTCACGGCCAACCGGCGGGGCTTCGGTCACTCGACGGTGAAATCCTCGAACGTACAGGCGAAGCCGTCGCCCTGGGGCGCGGCGGCCATCGGACCGACTGCGAGGCTCTCGTTCTCGCTCAGGTATCCCTGTCTGATCATGGTGAACTCGTCGTCGCCGCTGGCGTAGAACACCTCGACAGTCTCGTCGGTCCGGTCGACGCGGACCCGGACGGTTTCGGGCGCTTCCTCGAGCGGAACGACCGACCAGTCGGAGAATTCCCGCGTGATCACGGCGCTCGCGTGCTGTCGGCCGTCGACGTACTCGATTCCGCATTTGAGCCAGGTCTCTTCGTCGGCCCGGATCATGAGACCGGCCTGGTCGTACAGACTCGCGTACTCGCCGGTCACCGCGACCGTGGCGGTGAAATCGCCGGTGACGTCACGGAGATAGCAGTGCGCGTCGTCGGCGACGAAGCCGTGTCTGGTCACGCGCCAGTAGTCCGTGTCGCCCTCGACGTCGACGACGAGGCGGTCGGCGTCTCCGCGCCACGACCCCGGTTCGTTGTCCCACTCCATGGCCGCCACCAGCGAGCGGAGGCAGTTATAGCCACGCGACCGCTCCGCCCGGTGGGCAGGGGGTTCGTCGGCGGACCCCACTGCTTAGGTCCTCCGTCCTCGAACCGCGAGTGATGCGAACGGAACGCGAGAAGATGGTGGCGGGCGAGCGCTACGACCCGAGCGACCCGGATCTGGTCGCCGACCGCCGGCGCGCTCGCGAACTGACGACGGCGTTCAACCGGACCGACCCCGGCGAGGCCGAGCGTCGCCGCGAACTGCTCGTCCAGCTCTTCGACGACGTGGGCCGAGAGAGTCACGTCGAACCCCCGTTCCGGTGTGACTACGGCTACAACGTCAGCGTCGGCGCCCACTTCTACGCCAACTTCGACTGCGTGATACTGGACGTCTGCCCGGTCGCGTTCGGTCGGCACTGCCTGCTGGGCCCGGGCGTCCACGTCTACACCGCGACCCACTCGCTCGACCCCGCGGAACGGGCCGAGGGGCTGGAGTACGGCGAACCGGTGACCGTCGGCGACGACGTGTGGATCGGCGGACAGGCGGTGCTCAACCCTGGCGTGACCGTCGGCGACGGGGCCGTAGTCGGGTCCGGCGCCGTCGTGACCGACGACGTTCCGCCGGGCGTGGTCGTGCAGGGCAACCCCGCCGAGGTGGTCCGCGAGATAGAACAGGGATAGGGTGCGCTCACCCGACGCGCTCGTCGAGGATCAGGCGGGTCTTGGTGCTGACGACCTCGTCGAGTTCGCGCGTCTTGGTGATGATCTCGTTGACCCGGCCGGTGTCCTGGGCGTCGACGACGAAGACGATGTCTTCCTCGCCCGACACTTGCCAGACGAAGTCGACCTCCGGCCACTCGACGACGCGGTCGCTGATGTCGTGGGTGTCGACGCTGACGTCGACGCCGACCTCGACCATCGCTTTGACGTTGCCGGTCCGCGTCGCCACGGTAAAGCGCTCGATGACGCCGTCCTCGACGAGTTGCTCGACGCGGTTGCGCACCGTCCCCTCGGAGGTGCCCACGTCGTCCGCAATCTCCGTATACGGCGTGCGCGCGTCGCGTCGCAGGATGTTCAGGATCTTCCTGTCGAGGTCGTCCATCTGATGGCCCTGCCTTTCCGCGGCGCGCACTTTACCGTTACGAATTTCGTAATCGAACTTCGAAAGCAAGGCTTATCACCCGACGTGCTATACGCATCTCGTAATGACGGACGCATACGTGGCAATCGAAGGCGGCCGCGTCATCGAGGCGCGTGCGCGCTCGCCGGGCACGACACGCGGCGAACTGGTATTCACGACCGCCTACACGGGCTACGAGGAGAGTCTGACCGACCCCTCATACGAGGAGCAGATCCTGACCTTCTCGTACCCGCTGATCGGCAACTACGGCGTCCGGGACGAGCGCTTCGAGTCCGAGCGCGTCCACCCCCGCGGCGTCGTCGCGCGCGACCTCACCGACGACGTGGCCGAGTGGCTCGAAGAGGAAGGCGTCCCCGCCGTCGACAAGCTCGACACGCGCGACATCGTCACCGAGATCCGCGACACCGGCGCGATGAAATGCGGCATCGCCGCCGGCGAGGACGTCACAGAGGAAGACGCGCTGGCCGAACTCGAGCAGTGCAAGCACATGAGCGACCACACGGACATCGGCTCACAGGTCACCACGCCCGAGACGGTCGTCTACAACGACGAGGGCGACGGCGCCGACGTGGCGCTCATCGACTGCGGGGCCAAGGGTTCGATCATCGAGTCGCTCGTCGAGCGCGACGCGACGGTCCACCTCATGCCCTACGACACGACCGAGGACGAGGTCGCGGACCTCGACCCGGATGTCCTCTTCATCTCGAACGGCCCGGGCGACCCCGAGAGCTTCGAGCAGGCCAACAAGCTGGTCGACAGCTACGTCGGGGAAAAGCCCATCGCGGGCATCTGTCTGGGCCAGCAGGTCGTCGCGAACGCGCTCGGCGGCGAGACCGAGAAGATGGAGTTCGGCCACCGCGGCGTCAACCAGCCGGTGCGTGACCTGCGGACCGACCAGGTCATCATGACCACTCAGAACCACGGCTACACCGTCGCCGACCCCGGCGACAACCTCGAAGTCACGCAGATCAACGTCAACGACGACACGCCCGAGGGCCTGGAGAACGACGACCTCGAGATCATCACCCGCCAGTACCACCCCGAAGCCCACCCCGGCCCGCACGACTCCCTGGGCTTTTTCGACGACGTGCTCGCGATGGCCGACGAGGAAAAGACCGTCACGCCGACGAACTGACGGCTCCGTTCACAATGCGTCGCGCTCGCGGACTGTTTTCCTCCGGTTCGATACGCTCGATACGGCGTCGATAGGCTGGACTGCGGGCCGGTCGGTTCGAGAGCCCGCGCGCACGCCAACAGTCATCGAGCGATAGGGACCGTCGAGCGATAGGGACTGGAAAGGCCAGAGTGGGGCGGTTCCGTGCTGAACGGACTGGACGAGTGCAGTCGGCTACGCCGTTATCCACTCGACGGCCTCGTCGGTCTCTTTGACGGCGACACCGATGTTCTCCAGTTCGCGCACCCCTCGTTCGTACACTCCCGACGTCGCGTCGGGCACGAAGACGACGCGAAAGTCGCGTTCGCTCGCCTCGTAGACCGTCGTCCGCGGACAGTTCGGGAAGTTACAGCCGCACACGACGACGGTGTCTACCGAGCGGGATTCGAGGAAATCGGCGAGGGCCGTTCGATAGAACGCACCCCAGCGGGGCTTGTACAGCACGTGTTCGCTGGGGGAGATTTCCTGGAACTCCCCGGCGAGCAACCGGTCGGCGTCCAGACGCACGTCCGTCGAGGGTTTCAGCTCGGCGACCACCTCCGAGCCGTCGGTCCCCGGGCGAACGATGTTCGCGCCGGCTTCGACGTCCGCCCGTCTGCACCGGTCGACGTTCGACCCGTCTCCTTCGTACAACCGGACGACGTGGACGACCGGATCCTCCCGGGAGCGAAACGTCTCGACGAGTTGGCGCATCCGCGGTACCGCCTCGGCTGTCCCGTCGATTTCGGCGGGCGCACCGGGAAGCGTGAAGTCGTTCTGGACGTCGATGGTGAGCAGTACCGCGCTGTCTCTGTGGGGCCGGACGTACTGGTTCATAGCCCGGAATCGGCGCCGTTCGTCTTGAAAATTCGGGCCGTTTCGCACGGTAGTGTTTGGTGAAGCAACTGCTGGCGAGACCGCCGGGACAGACAGCGTGAAAGCCCCCGATTGCTCCGGTCGAGGGGCTCGCTGCGCGCTTCACTCGTGCTCGCTGCGCGCTTCACTCGTGCTCGCGGCAGAGCCGCTCGCATTCGAGGCGCTTCGCGCCTCCCACCCCTC